>RCNF010000732.1_pt1 | contig 17008 bp, 13 predicted proteins | sample 2041311 | NCBI WGS metagenome assembly RCNF01 (sample SAMN09708228, study PRJNA481090) | Marine sediment metagenome, whole genome shotgun sequencing project. | biome: marine sediment; feature: ocean; material: sediment; isolation source: Sewage treatment plant 2 marine sediment (STP2) ... | reverse complement strand
CCTTTCGGTATATTCCTCGATAAGGCAGTATTCCCTCTACATTTTACAATCACGAAAGACGTATGAGTAAGAAAAAGAACCTAGTAATCATAGAATCACCAGCAAAGGCCAGGAGCCTTCGCGGCTATCTAGGTGACAGTTACGAAGTAGTAGCTTCAAACGGTCATATTAGAGATCTTCCGAGAAACTATCTGGGAGTTGATGAAACGGCCGGTTTCAAACCCACCTATACGATAATGCCGGAAAAAAGAAAAATCGTAGCCAATCTCAAGAAGATAGCAAAGGGATACTCCAGGATATATCTTGCTGCCGACCCTGACAGAGAGGGAGAAGCCATCTGCTGGCATCTGTCGCAGATACTGAATAGAAAAGACGTAGTTTTCAAAAGACTCAGATTCAATGCGATAACCAAAGATACCATTTTAAGATCACTTAATAAACCGAGCTCCATCGATATGCAGCTCGTGGACGCTCAGCAGGCAAGACGAGTAATGGACAGGCTTGTGGGTTACAAGGTCTCGTCATGGCTGCAGAGGATCATGGGGAAGGGTAAGAGCGCCGGAAGAGTTCAATCCGTGGCTCTGCGGATGATTCAGGAGCGCGAGGACGCTATCAGCAGCTTTCTGCCGGTTGAATACTGGCTGATCGATGCGAAATTCATCCAGGGAGATATTCCCTTCAGCGCTTCACTGTGCCGCATCGATAAGAACATATCATGTAAACCGGGCAAATCTCCAGGTTGTGAGGATGAGGCCTGCCGCATCATCGAAAGGATGAGTGGGACCGGTACAAACTGGGAAATAGTGAAAGTAGCATCCAGAGATAAATCTGTGCAGCCTCCTCCGCCGTTCATCACAAGCACACTTCAGCAGACTGCCTCAAACAGGCTCTCTTTCTCACCATCGAGAACAATGTCGATCGCACAGCAGCTTTACGAGGGAATATCAATTGGCAGCACAGAAAGAACGGGACTTATTACATACATGCGTACCGATTCAGTTCGGATGAGCCCAGAAAGCCTGAAGAGCTGCAGGGAGTACCTCGCGGAAAAGTACGGATCCGCCTCACTTACTCCAAAAGTGCGAAGGTACAGAAGCTCAAAGGGTTCACAGGATGCGCATGAAGCCATAAGACCTGTTGATATCAGGCTTACACCGGAGAAACTGGAGTCCATCCTGACACCTCCTCAGTTATCATTGTACAGGCTTATCTTCCGTCGCTTCGCTGCAACGCAGCTTAAGGACGCGATAATCAGTAATACCACTGTAACAGTATCCGGTGCGGGGCTTGAATTCAGTGCTATAGGGGAAGTGCTCCTGGACAGCGGTTTTTCTGCGATTGATCCGGCATTCATCAAGACAAAGAATCAGTTACCGAAATTATCGGTGGGAGAAGTTCTGCTGGAATCCTTCGATAAGGAGCAGAAGTTTACTTCTCCGCCTCCGAGGTTTTCGGAGGCAAGACTTGTAGCGGAAATGAAGAAAGTCGGCATTGGAAGACCCTCAACATACGTAGCCACCATTAATACACTTAGAAAAAGAGAATATGTCGAAAAGGATGGAAAAGTCCTCAAACCTACTGAGCTTGGAACCACCAGTATACGTATATTGATCAAGATGTTCCCACACATTTTCAAGGTGGATTTCACAGCGAGAATGGAAGAACTCCTCGATTCGGTCGCGAAGGGTACTGAAACCTATCATGGTGCTTTGAAGCAGCTGAGTCTGCCGCTTGAATCCTCATTGCAGATGGCTATGAAAAACACTGATAATTTCAGGAATGAACTGCAGGAGGAAACGGGAGAGACATGTCCCGAATGCGGCGCCCCTATTATCATCCGATGGGGAAGATATGGAAAATTCAAAGCCTGCACATCCTTTCCAGGATGCAGGTACTCCAGCCCCCTTGAAGAAGATAATTCATCGGAATTCGAAGGCAGAAAATGTCCTGAATGCGGCGGCAGCCTCCTGCAGAAAACTGGAAGGTACGGAAAATACCTCAGCTGCGGAAACCATCCCAAATGCAGGCATACCGAACCTGTTCCAACTGGAGTTCCTTGTCCTGCACCAGGATGCAGCGGGGAACTTGTTGAGAAAAAATCACGCAAAGGAAGGCTATTTTATGCCTGCAACAGATATCCTGAATGTAAATACGCAGTCTGGAACAGGCCGATTGACAGGGCATGTCCAAGGTGCGGTTTCCCTATATTGATCGAAAAGAACAAGAAGAAAGGTATCTGGTGCCCCGAATGCAGGAAGAAAATAGAGACCTGATCGAGGATTTCTGCAGAGATCTGTTATACGGCCGAAGATTCTCGAGTAATACTGTTAAGGCGTACAAAGCCGATCTGTATAGATTCATTAACTGGCAGCATGCGCTCAGTGTTCTTGATGGTTTTACACTGACTGAACTAAGAGGATTTCTTCGGCATGAAGCGTCGAGAGGGCTCGATTCAAGGTCTCTGGCAAGGGAAGTATCATCTCTCCGAACATTCGGGAACTGGCTGCTTGAAACCGAAAGACTGCTCTCCGGCAATCCTGCAAAGCTGATTGCCATGCCTAAAATGCCCGTCAGTCTTCCGGGATTCCTCAGTGTTTCCGAGGTTTGCCTTGTTATCGAGAGCTACGATGAATCCACTGTTCTGGGCAGACGGAACCGGGCCATAGTCGAATTACTATATGGAGCAGGGCTCCGAGCATCCGAAACCGCTTCGGCAACCCTGAGCGGGTTGGATCTGAAAACAAGAGAGATAAGGATCATGGGTAAAGGTAAAAGAGAGAGGATAGTTCCACTTCCTGAGCTGACCTGCAGATCACTTCAATCATGGATTAACAGCAGAAGCGAGCTGACAGCTGATTCTACTGATGATCCCCGAACTGTATTCGTAAGTATCCGCGGAAGAAAGCTTGACCCCAGAGATATCCGGCGTATTGTTGCATTTGGAGTGAAACATGCTGCACGGGCAGTGGGAGCATCGCCGCATACTTTCAGGCATAGCTTCGCGACTCATCTCCTTGATAATGGAGCTGATCTGAGAGCTGTTCAGGATATGCTCGGGCATGCAAGTCTGTCGACAACCCAGGTCTACACTCACCTGACAATGGAAAGATTGAGAGAAGCGTACAGGAAAGCACACCCCAGGGGGGAAGAGTGACATACAGCATCGAAGATATCAAAAGAATAAGGATCGATAGAATCATATCCGTATTGGTCGGGCTGACAGCCCTGGTAACCTATCTGATCACACTTGCTCCCAGCGTGAGTTTCTGGGACAGCGGGGAGTACCTGACTTGTGCCTGGACAGCAGGGGTTCCGCACCCGCCAGGTGTTCCACTCTTCGTTCTTCTTGGGAGATTCAGCACAATTCTCTTCTCTTTCATTCCTGCAATTGCGATAAGGGTAAATCTTCTCTGTGCTCTTGCAGGTGCTTCCACACTGGCAATTCTTACCCGTCTTGTTCAACGCTGGGGTAACAGAATGAGCTTTTCACCTTCGTGGTACAGGCCTATGTCCGTTCTTGCCGGTTTGATCGCTGCTTTCAGTTACTCTATCTGGCGCAACAGTAATGCAACTGAAACGTATGCTACGGCATTGCTGCTGACATTTATTATCATGTGGGCTTTCGACTGCTGGATAGAGAAATACGCCGAGAAAAAACATGAAAAAGGAAAGAAAGATCATGGCGGCTGGGGTGAGGCCAGGTACCTTCTTCTCATATCATACCTCTTGATCCTTGCAATTGGAAATCACGGCAGCGTTCCTTTCGTTACAGGTCCCCCGATACTCCTCATGTACATTATCTACGCCTTAAGGAAAAAGACAGATATATGGAAACGGTCATGGTTTGTACTGACAATTGTCGGTCTTGTGCTTCTCGCTTTCAGCATTCATCTCTATATGCCCATCCGAGCGATTCAGAATCCGGAGATAAACGAAACAGATGCTGAACACTGGTCCAATTTCGAGAGAGCTTTCACCCGTGAGCAGTACGGCAGTACATCTATACTGGACAGGAAGGGCCCGTTCTTGGACCAGATGAAGTTATACATGAAATACCTTTCCTGGCAGTCTGGAAGAGTGGATGACGGATGGGACCGTTACCTTGGTGATACTGCGGGTTCAGCCGCTTCAATGGTAATGAAGATAATACTGATATTCGGAGCAATATACGGACTTGTAGTGCTGGGCATTAAGAGGCCAAAGCTGCTTCTGTATCTCGGAGCTCTGTTTCTTATGTCCTCCATTCTCTTCATATTCTTCATACTAAATTTCAAGACCGGGCTTGAGGGGACAACTCTGGGTGAAGTAAGAGAGAGGGACTACTTCTTCGGTGCATCTTTCGCCCTTTTCGCCATATTCTCAGGAATTGGACTGGTTTCCGTATTCAAGGATTTCCTTTCGGAGAAATCCAGACTGGTCTGGGTTACATTACTCATACCCATGTTATCCTTCGGAGTTAATTTTTACAGATGTGACAGATCGAAATCCTATTTCGCACATGATTACGGTATTAACCTTCTTGAAAGCTGTCCTCCAAACGCAGTTCTCATAACCAACGGTGACAACGATACATTCCCACTGTGGTTCGCCCAGGGAGTCCTGGGAGTGCGCAGGGATGTTATAGTAAGCAACCTGAGCCTGATGAACACGAACTGGTACGTTCAGCAGCTGGTGGAAAAGGATCCTCTGCTTCTTAGTTTTGATGATCTGGGACTTATCGATTCTCTGCATCCTGTCTATATCTGGGGTCCCCATTACTTCCATGTTGGAATGAATGGCAGTGCTGTTTCATCACCCGTTGACGGGCAAATACTCCGTACAACCTTCGATCAGGCATGGCCATGGGCAATCATTGAAGATGAAATGGCCATTGCGTTGCACACGGAAGGCTTCGCGAATCAGGGTGCGCTTACAATGCAGGATCTCGTTCTTCTGAATATGATAAAGAACAAACCTGTTCACGGACGTGAGATATACTTTGCAGGTACTGTCGCGCCTGAAAGCCGGCAATTCCTTGAGCATTACCAGGAGATGGAGGGTATAGCATTCAGGATAACGGATTATCCGGTTGTCGATGCAGTTAACAGCGCCAGGGGCTGGCAGCTGATGGAAAGCTACCGATTCGCCGGGGTTACCGATCCTTCCGTTTACAAATGCGACCAGGCAGTGCAGCTCCTGAAGAATTACGTTTCAGCGTATCACAGGCTTGCCCATCAATACCTAGCAATGGGAGAGCCGGATAGTGTACGCCTGGTTCTTGACAGGGCGGAACAGCTGTTTATTACACTCCCGGACGAATGGGCTGAAGTACTGCCTTCCAGGGCTATGATAGTAGGAAAACTCATAGATGGGCTCTACGGGCCGCAGGCAGCTTCGGATACTCTTCTTGCCCTTGCCGATCAATCACTGAATGCAGCCAGGGAAACGGGTAATCAGGAGCTGATGCAGCTATCTCTTTCAATTGCCAGTATGGCCACCAGCTCGGACGACACTTTCGGGTACAGGCGTAAGATTGAGTACAGAAATCTCTTCGATGTTATTGATAATGGTTCCATTCCATTCGCCTGGATGAGAATTGAAGTATCTCTGATGTTCTCCGATTTCATAGGGGCATGGAACGTACTGGACAGTATTGAGATTACCCAGGCCCCGCATTCGGCGGAACTGGATGAGGTGGCGCGGAACACTCTGGAAAATATTATGGATAACTCCAGAATGGGCTTCAGGGTCAACATTTACGATACTGGTTTGTACCTGTTCTTTGAATCCATCGAACAGAATACATCCTCTGACCTTGAGCTGGGCGATAATGCGAACGCGGGAACGATTATCGAAGGTATGATAGAGCTGGCATCCCGCGAGCATATCATGTCATCAGTATCCGCAGGCCTTGTACTGTCAGAGTACATCAGCGATCAGGATGAAGCCCGGATTGTGTCAGATTTCGCCTACAGACTTCTCGAAGACGATCCTGAGGTAACCCGGGAATGGACCGAATGGTATACGATTGAAGATAACAGGGTTTCCCCCGAGGCCCTCGCATGGATGGCTGCGAAAGGGGGAAGGTACTTCCTTGTGTATGCCGCACTCAGTAGAAGCAGCTATGTTTCCGAATCGACTCTCTCAGAAATACTTTCTGATCCCGCATCTTATGCAGGATCCATACCAGACCCCGGTAGAGGTGCCGGCAGATACTCGTGGGTCAATTCACTTGATGGAGGATCATGATCGAAGATATTCACGCAACAACCGTAGTGGGGATAGTCCGCAACGGCAAAGCTGCGATGGCTGCGGATGGCCAGGTAACCCTGGGCGAAACAGTGATAAAAAGTACTGCAAGAAAGATAAGAAAGCTCTATTCAGGTACAGTTCTAGTTGGTTTTTCCGGCACCGGTGCCGATGCTTTCGCCCTGGTTGAAAGGCTTGAAGAGAAACTGGAGACAGCCAGAGGCAATCTCCCAAGAGCAGCTGTAGATCTGGCACGCGAATGGAGAGCTGATAAGTATCTGAGACAGCTTCAGGCTCTCATTGCCGCAGTTGACAGAGAGCATGCACTGCTCATTGGCGGATCCGGGGAGATTGTTGAAGCGGAAGATGGAATTGTTGCCGTAGGCTCAGGACAGCCGTACGCTCTGGCAGCCGCCAGGGCACTGGATGCTCATACAAAAATGGGACCGGCAAGAATCGCAGGTGAGAGTATTAAAATTGCATCGAAGATATGCATCTATACCGGCGGAGATATACAGGTCGAGGAGCTCAACTGATGCAGAGAGACCTTACACCAGCTCAGATCGTGCAATGGCTTGATCGCCACGTCATTGGCCAGAACAACGCAAAACGTGCCGTTGCAATTGCTCTTCGAAATCGCTACAGAAGAAGGAAAGCATCCGAGGAGATAAGATCGGAGATATATCCCAGCAATCTGATAATGATGGGACCTACAGGCATAGGTAAAACAGAGATTGCAAGAAGACTCGCAAATCTTACAGGGGCACCATTTGTAAAAGTCGAAGCAACTAAATACACCGAAACCGGTTACGTCGGCAGGGATGTTGAATCGATGGTCAGATCTCTTGTTCGTCATGCGGTCAACATTGAGGCGGAAATAGCAGCCAAAGAACGTCAGGGGCAGCTGAAAGACGCTGTAGATACTAAACTGGCTGAAGCATTGAGGAAAACCGGCTACGATTCGATGACCACGAGCGAGATAGTTCGAATGCTGGATAAAGGGCTCCTTGATGACACTGAAATTGAACTAATCCTGCCTGAGCATATGGCGCATATGGAGATACTGCCGCTTGTGCCGGGGGGTGGTTTTGACAATCCCGCGGGTGAGAACCTGAAGAAGCTCATGCAGAAAATGGTTGGCGGCAGACGAAAAAGAAAGAAGCTGACAGTTAGAGAGGCAAAGGAACGACTCCAGGAAGAAGAAATGAGAAGGCTCCTCGAAGGCAGTGATCATATTTCAAGAGGTCTCTGGCTTGCCCAGGAGGAAGGTATAATCTTCATTGATGAGATCGATAAAATAATAGGTTTCAGCGAAAGTAAGGGACCTGAGGTTTCCAGAATGGGTGTTCAGAGAGATCTGCTTCCTATCGTTGAAGGCTGTACAGTTCAAACCCGATACGGTCCCGTCAATACCGACCACATTCTGTTTATCGCAGCGGGAGCCTTTCACGGATCCAGCCCTTCAGATCTTATACCTGAGCTCCAGGGACGTTTTCCGATGAGGGTCGAACTTCATTCCCTTTCAGAGGATGACCTGTTCCGTATCCTTACTGAGCCTGAAAACTCGCTTCTTAAACAGTATTCCGCTTTGCTGGAGGCCGACGGTGTTAAACTGAGACTGTACAGAAAGGCGGCACTCGAAGTCGCAAGAGTTGCAAACTATCTTAACGAAGAAACCGACGATATCGGAGCAAGAAGACTCAGGCCGGTATTAAGTTATCTTCTGGATGAGCAACTGTTTGGGGCACCTGACCTTGTCCAGGGTAATGTCAATATTACAGGCACTAAAGCTTCGGTGATACTACTTGACCTTGCTGATCGAAGAGAAGATGGTAATTATATACTCTAAGTCTGCAATAAGAAATTATTTCTAAAAGGGGATAAATGCACCGATCTGTCAATGAGGTAGCATACAAAATCGTATATTATGGTCCTGGTCTTTCAGGAAAAACCACTAATCTGCGAAGGATCAGAGACATAATTGGTCCTGAACATCGCGGAAGGCTTGTAACACTCTGCACCCGGGGCGAGCGAACGGTATTCTTTGATTTTCTTCCAATCAATTTTGCCTCCATCGGCAATGACAGAGTAAGACTTCACCTCTATTCAGTACCCGGACAGGCCTATTACTCACTCAGCAGAAGAGTAATACTGGACGGTGTTGATGGTATTGTTTTCGTGGCGGACAGTCAGATTGAACGGATAGACGCTAGCGTTGACAGTATAGAGGATCTCGAGACAAATATGGAATCTTACGGACTTGAGTTATCCTCCATTCCGACAGTCCTTCAGTTCAACAAGCGCGATCTGCCTTCAATCGCATCAAAAGAAAAGATGGAGAAGCTTCTCAACAGGTACGAATGGTCAAGTATTGAATCGGTTGCCATAGGAGGAGCAGGTCCAGTTGAAACACTGAAGCTTATGGCTGCAAAAATAGCAAAACAACATGCTGGCCTCCTCTGAGCGTGTCCTGATAATCATCCATCAGATCTCAATTCTCAAAATGTTAGCCTCTTCTTCGTAATGTCAAAGAGAATAAGGAATATTCTGGTTGTTTCAGCATTGATCAGTGCGGTTACCGCCGGGTTTCTTTTCAGATCCTGGTTCGCAAGGGAGATTATGCCTCCCTCGCGCAGAATGCAAACCGAAACAACTCAGTCCTACAGGTATGCGAAAATGATCTCAGAGGATGGCTGTATTCCACGCCAGGACACACTCGTGATGCATCCTGAAGGGATGATTACATCCGAGAATTCTATTTTCGAAGAGTACATAGCCGGGGGAATTCATAGAATAACTGGAGGGGATTTTGATTATTTTATAGGAATCTTCTCTCTTCTATTTCCCCTGTTAACCATTCCTTTTCTATACCTGTGGATGCGTGCTGCCGATTACACAATCACATCAGCACTTGCAGGCTCTGCTCTTTACGCCTTTATCTTTCCAGCACTTCTACGGGCCAGAGGTGAATCATTCTACCGGGAAACGGTAGCACTACCTTTGCTGGTATCGCTTGCATGGCTTATTGAAAGGGCTGTTTCGGATGGAAAACGGGATGGATCAGGAAGCAGGAATACCCTCATTACATCCATTTCCGCCGGATTTATTCTTCTCATTGCACTTGCTGCCTGGAAGGTTTCCGCTTTTATAACATTTTTTCTGTTTTTGTACCTTTACTGGAGGAATTACCGAAGGGGTGACATTCCATTAGCCCTCCGCATATCACTTGCAGCGGCACAGTTATTAGCGGCACTGCTTCTTTCACATATGAGGCACGACGGCGCGCTCATAAGCCCGTCTTCAGTAATGGCTGTCCTCATGGTTCTGAAAAGACCGAAGATGATCTGGATCCCTGTTGCTGGAACTCTGCTCGCACTGTTATCTACAATCGCCGGTCCGGGTTCAACCGGGCATGTATCGGCTGTTATTATAGCGAAGATCCGTTTCCTGTTCTCACATCCGTCCAATCCCCAGCTCCTTTCTGATGACGCCAGACTTTTCTGGGTTCCCGGGTACACCAGTCCCACACCCGCACAGTTCCTGCTTCTGTTCGGGATTCCCATTGCTGCGGCTTTGCCCGGATTGCGGCAATTTTTCAGTGAGAAAAAAGGTAAGCTCATTTTCTGGTTCCTCTTTCTCTCGCTTGCGAGCTACCTTTTCTTTGACAGACTTCTTGTGCTTTTTGCGATTGCTCTGATCCCTGTCATTTCATTGTCCCTTAGAAAAACCTGGTTCATTATTCCCGCTCTGTCACTGATATTCCTGCAATCTGTTTTTCCTGGACATGTATCGGAGATAATCTCCAGAACCGGTCTGCAGTACAGGAATCCATCATCATTACTGAATGACACCGAACTCGATTCATTCCTGCAGTGGGTGCAACGGGAAACAGACAGTGATGAGGCCATACTGAGTTTCTGGCATATTTCAGGGCTGCTTTCCGCATATGCGGAGCGGCCGGTCGTTACTCATACTTTCTTTGAAAACAGCGATAATCGGGCAACCATCTTACGCTTCGCGAAGGTCATATTTATGCCCGAGGACAGTCTAATTTCCTTTATGCTTGAAAAGGAATGCAGTTTAGTTGTTTATCAGGCTGATTTTCTCCTTGATGAGAGTTTTTCAGGTCTTCTGTACCTTGCAGGCATTCAGGAGATACCGGATCATTCGGTTGCTCTGAAGATGCATTATTCACCGGAACTGCTCTCGAACCTGGTACCAGTATTTCAGGGGCCATCTCTTCGAGTATTCAGAATTGGAATGGAGAGTATTGAAACTCTTCCAAGACAGTTCCTCTTTGAGGAGAGGTACAGGAACTATTACGATGGCTATGATACTGCAAGGGATCTCATGTCAGATCAGAGGGCTTCATCCGGGATCCTGGCAGATAGAGCTATAGAATCAAGTGATCCTGAAATGCTTTCAGGAGCTTTCCTCCTCGGAATAACCGGCGGAGGTCCACAGGATGTTCTGGAACAGATGCTCAACGATCTGATTCAGTTGTATATTCAGGGATACTACAGTCTGGATCATCTTGCTGAGGATATTGAAACGTTCATTTACTGGTTCGGAAGCAGGAATGATTTAAGGCTTCTACTTGCAAGACTCTACACCTCCGAGGGACTGTTAATGAAAGCTGAAGTAGAATACCAGCTTATACTTGAAGAAGACCCGGGGAATAGTCAGGTTTCAGCTGAGCTGCAGTTAATAACCGACAGGGGACCGGAATGAAACTGGAATTCGTGAAGATGAGCGGTGCAGGGAACGATTTCATAGTTCTTGATAACAGGGACTCATCACTTGATTCCGTTATTTCGGCAGAATTAATCAGAAACCTGTGTGTCAGGGGCCTTTCTGTGGGCGCAGATGGAATACTCGAGATGATAAGTGATCCCCAGTACCCTTTCCATATGAAGTATTACAACAACAATGGAATAAGTGCTGGAATGTGCGGGAACGGCGCAAGATGCATGGTCAGTTACGCAGCTGCAAAGGGTATTGTTCCTGATAGCGGGGTTATCCATTTCAGAAGTGATGCAGGAGTTCATTCTGCTGAAATAACCTCTGGGGACAGTGTAAGATTATGGATGACCGATCCTGAAATACATTATCTTGACCGCCTGATTAACCTGGAATCAGTCGATTTGCATCTGTCATTCCTGGATACCGGCGTGCCACATGCAGTTGTTATGCTTGATGGAACTGAAGATTTATCATTCCCCGCGCTTGCTTCGAAACTCCGAGGACACACTCTTTTTGGAGAACCGGGCGCGAATGTTGATTTTGTCTGGATAAGAGGAGCTTCTGAGCTTGAGCTGCGGACCTGGGAGAGGGGTGTTGAGGGGGAGACACTGGCCTGTGGTACAGGAGCTGTAGCCTCAGCGATATGTGCAAACAGAATCCATGAAATGAATCTTCCCATCGATATTACAGTAAGAAGCGGCCAGAAGCTGATAGTTGGAAAGAACAGCATGGGCTGGTGGCTCCAGGGTGAAGCAAGAGCAGTATACTCCGGGGTTCTTGAATACACATTTGTCCAGAACATGGCGACAGCATTATGAAAAACTATTCACCTCATCAAAACGGAGCGGGTATAACTCAGTTGGCAGAGTGTCAGCTTCCCAAGCTGAATGTCGCGGGTTCGACCCCCGTTACCCGCTCCATATTACTTCTTTCCCTTCTGCTTCTATTACATTCTTCCATTTTTGCGTCCCCCCTTTACACCAGCCCGGATTTCTGGCTTATGGCTTCAGGATATGGCCTGTTTAACTATTCAACTGCTGAATCACCAGCCAGTGAGGCATCCTTGTTACTTCAGCTGAAAAATGGAAACAGGAAAGCTCTTATACCCCTGGTACATCTCCTTGTGGCTTCAGGCAGAACGGAGTATGCCGAAGTATGGATGGAGGGCAGAGGAGTGACCATACCCGTATCCAGAAGAGATCTCGGAATAGCCCTTTCATGGTATGGTCGATTCGATCTTCACGGCATTATGACTTCGGATCTTCCCATTCCTCCCGATCTTGAAGATGACGATTATGCATTCACGCTTGCCGCAATACTCCACATGGGATGGATGCACAGTTCGCAGGATGGATGTTTCCATCCCGACCTTTTTGTGGGAGCGTCAGATCTTGATATGATCGCTTCACATTTTTTTTCATCATCGTACCACTGGGATAGAGACTGGATAGGCATGAGATCCCTTGACAGTCTTTTTTCAGCAGGTGCCCGCTCCCGAGACGGGCAATGATAACCGATACCAGAAAAGGCTGGGCTTTTCTTAAGCAGCTGAATCTCGATATTCAGGAAAAAACGCAGCAGATTGCAGGCAATTTTGAAATTATCCCTGCGGCGATATCCTGGATACGCTTCGTTGGAGCTGCAGCGGTGATTATCATCATTTACAGATCAATGAGCCTCTATTTGCTCTTCTGGGTTATACTTGCTTGTGCTGTTTCCGATTACCTTGACGGATGGGTCGCCAGAAGACTGAAAAAAACTTCCTATCCGGGTAAGGTCATGGATTTCATAGCTGACAAACTGTTCATATCGATAACCCTTCTGGCACTGGCATTCTCTCTTGGGGCCATTGACACGGTAGTTGCCGGGATACTTGCCGGTTATCATCTTCTTCTTCTTTTTCTGCTTGCAGCTGTATCCTGGAGTATTCATATACCTGTTGTTACAATAACCACAGGAGAACGTCTTGCCGTACTTGCAAGTTATCTTCTTCTGATAACAGCGGTTGGAAAACTTGCTTTCCCTTCGAAGCATATATTCCAATCCCTTTATACACCCCTGACGATAATTGCTCTCCTTTCCGCTCTAACCGGCCTTCTGAGTTATCTCCGCCTTCTCAGAAGGATGCTATCACGTTTTCTGGAGTAGAATATGTTTATCAACCTGACGCTTATTCTTTCACTGTTTCTGTCGAACGGAGCTGATCTGGAGATCGCGGGTGATTTCGTTTCTGCCGGACAGGCTTATTACGAAGAAACCGATATCTCAGGTGAGGCAAGGATCATTTGCAGGTTCCTTGAGGAAGCCCTTTACTCGGGAAGCAGCGAACATGCCTTCGATCTTATTATGCAGCTTGAGCAGCTCCCTTTCGAATCTTCCTTTTTCGATTTCTGGTATGCGAGACTAAGCTGGAACTGCGGTTTGCCGCAAAAGGCTTGCGAAGCCCTTGATGCCGTTACGGGAAGCATGTGGCTTCAGAGCAGAGCAAGGGGACTTGCAGCACAGTTCAGGGGAGATGCTGAGGAAGCTGTCGTGCAGTTCAGACTCTCCCTGACGCTGGCAGAATCGGCAAGACAGCGCTTCTATTCGGCCCTTGATCTCAGTTTCGCTCTTATCCAGACCGGGAGCTACGATGAAGCGGGAGATATTGCCGTCTTTCTTGCGGGTAACTTTCCCGGAGAAAGCCTTCCTCTCATATCCCTCGCTCTGAACTATCAGGAACAGGACAGGTTCGGTGAGGCCATGTCCATACTTCAATCAGTATACTCAGGAGATGAGTACACTTTCATCTCCAAGCATTTCGCAGCGGCTCTTCTGGAGGATCTGGAATGAAAAACGTGTTTCCGAAAATCTTGAGAAATATCATGGTAGGGAAAAGGGGCTCTGCAGGACTGAAAAACAGTGTAATCCACTTCCCTGATGATCTGATCGATCCTGCCGGATTCGTAGTTTATTCGGGACCTGAGGAATCGGATGTCTGGCCGGCTGTTTACCTCACGAACACCCTTCAGAGGGAATTTCCTGGAAAAGATATTATTGTCATATGCAGAAGAAGGGACAACGATCTGTTCAACATGCTGCGTGTCAGGCCCTCAGTTCATTGCTACGAAGGGCGTCCCCTGGTACCTGATACTATCGAAGCGGATTCCATCCCGGCTGGAATGATTCTGTTACACCCTTATACAATCGTCCTCAGTGAAGATGAAAGGTTACTTTCCAGAACACACTGCAGAATACGTATGGCTCCTCTGAGCAATTCATCGCCATACATTAACTTCAGAGTAAAAACCGTATCGAAGGTCTATCCGGATCTTCTTTCGGAAATGTGCAGTGCCATAGGGATAACTTACGATGCGGAATGGAAACCCTCTGTTCCAAACAGGATGGAAGAGATCGTGGAGCATAAGATTGCCCCTGTTTCAGGAAGGATGCTTCCGTACATAGTCACTACGCCATCCGCCATATCAATTCTCGAAAAGCGCAGGGCTGAAATACCACTCAGAACAGTAACGCTGTCCGGCAAAAACAGTGATTTCGCTCACCTGGACAGAGAGATAAAGACAGTAATCATTGCAAATGCATCGGCGGTAATAACCGATTCCGATGATCTATGGGGAGACGCCTGCGCACATAATGTCCCAGTCGTTGGTATCGACACATCCAGCAAGTTCTTAAAATGGAAAGACAGAGAACCGGCATCGGACGAAGAGGAATTTTCTGAAGCATGGATCAGGCTCCTGAAAAAAGGCTGGTAACTTGTCTCTGGTCGTAAGAACACCCAACTGGCTCGGGGATCTTGTCATGTCACTCCCGGCCATTTCTATGCTTTCGAAGGAATATCCGGGCATGAGCTTATGGTCCCACCCGAGAGTATCAGGGCTTATTCCCGTATTCTTCCCATCAACGAATGTCTATACTGCCGGGAGACTGAAAGGGAGCGAATTTTCAACGCTTCTTCTTATGACAGATTCTTTCAGATCCGCATTTGCGGGTTTACTGTCGCGTATACCTCAGCGGATAGGGTACAGGACAGATATGAGAGGATTCCTTCTCACGAATGCGATAAACCCTCCTTCTGACCGTTCTCATCACCATTCTGCTGATTACGATAAGCTTGCTCTTGCTGCTGGTGCTTCCGGAGCTCCGCTTGCGCTGAAACCTGCGGTTGAACCGACAGGCGAACCGCATACCGCGTATTTCGCGGGTGCAAGGTACGGGAGCGCTAAAATGTGGCCCCATTTCCGGGAACTTGCACACAGTATTTATGAAAACACAGGGCTTCCATCCGTGTTCTACGGTTCCCCCGAAGAGAAACAGGGTCTTAAAGAAATATCCTCAGGCGTACCACTCGCGGAAGTCAGAACGGATCTCACACTTTCCGGATTGGCTTCCTGCCTTCTCGCAGCTGAGCTTGCTGTCGGAAATGATTCGGGAGGAGTTCATCTTTCGGCTGTGCTTGGAATCCCTACTGTTACAATATTCGGTTCAACTTCTCCTCGATGGACAGCACCAACGGGCAAATTCACTGCAGCGGTAAAAACCGATCGCGAATGTTCACCATGTTTTAAACGTGAATGCCCCGAAGGCATACCCGGATGCCTGAGCGATATCTCTACCGGTGAAGTACTCTCCGCCTGCATGGGATTGATGAAAAAGGTTTCAGATGACTGAGAAAAAATACCTTCTTATAGACTGCAACGCTCTGCTTTACAGAGGGCATTTCGCCATGATACGTTCCCCGCTAAGAGCAAAGGATGGAACCAATACCAGCGGCCTTAATTATTTGATTCGCGAATTGATCAATTTGAAGGATTCACGGGAGCCTTCTGTTACGATCGCAGTATTCGACCATCCATCTCCTGTTTTCCGAAAGAAATTGTTTCCGGCATACAAAGCCAACCGCCCTTCGATGCCAGAGGAACTCCGCACACAGTCCGCATATGCAAGAGAGTTGATACCGGCTCTTGGATTCCCGCTTCTGGAGAAGGAAGGATTTGAGGCCGACGATATAATCGCCTGGCTTTCGCAGAAGGCAGTCTCCAGAGGCGATAAAGTGGAGATCCTCTCCCCGGATAAAGACCTTCTCCAATTGGCTGCGGACGGTGTGACTATAATCAGACCGGGCAGGAGAGGCGGTCAGGAGACCCTTATCGGGAAGAACGATGTTGAAGGCGTGATGGGTGTCCGTGCTGACCAGGTTGCAGATTTCCTTGCACTTACTGGCGATTCCTCGGACAATATTCCCGGCGCTAAAGGTATTGGCCCGAAGACAGCTCTTAATCTTATGCAGAAGTTCCATAGTGTCGACGGGATTTACGGATCAATTACAGACGTATCACCGGAATCTGTCCGCAGTAAACTTGAGAACAGCAGGGAAATGGTGTATCTCAGCCGGAAACTGATATCACTTGTACCAGCCCAACAAATGGATATCTCCCTCGAAGACCTTTCAATGAAGCATCCGGATGAGAAATTAGCATCTTCGATACTTTCTGCCATGGGAATGCAGAACATACTGAGCAGAATGGGAATCAGCCCCCCCGGCGACCTTTTCGGCGCACTCGGGAACGTACCTTCCACTAAATGGTGTTCAACATCCGTAATAGGAAGTATTCAGGAACTGGAAGAATTTGACCTTGACCCCCTCCAGGAGGGTTTCCTGGCACTTGATACCGAAACCACGTCAAAACGCCCATTCCAGGCTGATCCTGTAGGGATATCCCTGACAGCTTCTGAAAAGAGTGCAGTCTACATACCTCTTTCCGGGACAGATGCTATTCCCGTCGATGAAGTTGTTCCGGTTCTGAGCACAATACTGAAAGACAGACTGGTAGTGGCCCAGAACGGGAAGTACGATATCCACATTCTTGAATCTATGGGTCTCCGGATCGGCAAGCTGGCTGGTGATCCCATGATAGCGGATTACCTTCTGCGCCCTGAACTGCAGTCTCATTCCCTTTCGAGTCTATCTGTAAGGTGGCTTGAGAGACCCATGAAAGACTATGCCGAAGTGCTTGGCAGTGCCGAATCACTGGCA
>RCNF010000731.1_pt1 | contig 17024 bp, 18 predicted proteins | sample 2041311 | NCBI WGS metagenome assembly RCNF01 (sample SAMN09708228, study PRJNA481090) | Marine sediment metagenome, whole genome shotgun sequencing project. | biome: marine sediment; feature: ocean; material: sediment; isolation source: Sewage treatment plant 2 marine sediment (STP2) ... | reverse complement strand
ATCTGCGGAAAGGATGCAAAAATAATCAAACCGACCTACAAACCCTAATTTTTGTAGGTCGTGTATTTACTGGCACTCCCCTTGACCCGCTCCACAGGATATTTCTCAGCGTTCTTGTCCATTTTCGCCCGACACGCCGCCTCGATATCCACATCCAGCTTCCCTTCCTCAATAAGCTCGAGGATCGATTCTATCTCGACAATTGCGTTGTTGTAACTAATCTTCTCTTTTGTCATCTTTTTTCGGGCTAAGTTCAACTTTGCTGATAATGCTCCCATCATGGAGCCGGGTTTCCAGGAGGCTCCCTACTTTGATGTTTTTTACTGATGCTACCGATTTGCCCTCCACCAGGGTCATTGAGTAGCCCCTGAGCAGAATATTCCTGGGATCGACCAGCTCGGTTCTTTTTTCAAGGAGAGCAAGATAATCCCCTTTCCTGTCCAGTTGCATGGCCATGCTTCTGCGAAGGAGTTCTTCTTTTTGCCGGAGCTGTTCGGAATGCTTTTGGAGCAATCCTCTGCTTAGATGCATGATATCTCCCTGATACCTCTCCAGGTGTGAAAGATTGCCCTGTACGCGGGTACGAACAGAGGTGGATAGCCGGTCCAGCAGGGAAGATAAACGAAACTCAAAAGCCAGCAGCTGATCCACCAGGAACTCTGCAACAGCAGTGGGTGTTTTCAGGCCCTGATGAGCCACCATATCTGCCACCGATTCGTCTCTTTCATGACCGATCCCGGTGATCACAGGAAGTGGAAACTGAGTAATGAAATAGGCCAGCTCATAATGATTGAAACTCTCAAGGTCAGCTTTGGACCCACCACCCCTGATAATAACCACACAATCGAATTCAGACTCCGATTCATAGATCTTCTCCATGGCTGTTATGATAGATCCAGGGGCCTCATCTCCTTGCATTAGAGCCGGAAACAAAGTGGTATGAAAGTGAAATCCATGACTGTTATGCTGAATGGACTCCGAGAAGTCACCATAGCCAGCAGCAGTTTCCGATGAGATCACAGCAATGCGCTGGGGAACAAGAGGGAAGAGCACTTCCCTGTTCATATCAAATACACCTTCCTTACGCAGGCGCTGGATCACTTCCTGTTTTTTCCGGGCTAGATCGCCCAGGGTGTAGGAGGGATCAATATCAGTGATGTTCAGGCTCAATCCATACTGGGGATGAAACTCCACGGAGGCCTTGCAAAGAATCTTGATACCGCTTTTTAATTGTGTTCCTGTTGAGGCTTCAAAAAAGGGACGAAGCATGCCATAGCGGGAAGCCCAGATGGTAGCCCTGATCTTTGCCAGAAGGGAGTCATTCTCCTCACTTTTTTCTATGAGTTCCAGGTAGCAGTGGCGACTCTCACGCAGCTCCATGATCTCTGCAATGACCCAGTAATGGTCCGGGAGCTCTTTTTCGAGTGCTCCTTTTACCTGCCCCAGCAGCTCCGATAATGACCGGGATTTCTCAGGCATCATTGTTTGAGTAAGCGGCTACGATAGATATTGCCGGTGGTACGAACCTCAAGGATATAAACTCCGCTGACAAGGTTTGCAGGAAGCTCCATCTCGCCGGGTAGCTGCATCTGCAGGGAGAAGCTAAGCTTTCCATTCAGATCATAAATGCGGACCTGCTGTTTTCCTGATTCTGGTATTTTAATGGTAACATGCTCCCTGGCAGGATTTGGCCAGATCTCAATTTCTCCGATTCTAAATCGTACAGGAATCCGGGTAATAGTATGATAGGCATGGAGCATATTCGGAGTCCCGAAACCATAATTTGCATTCGGATTCATCGACCGGTGGCTACTTTGCCTGATCATATGAATCAATTCCTTAGCCGGAAGCTCAGGAAAGGCCTGCCAGAGGGCTGCCACGGAACCGGCCATTACAGGTGCAGAATAGGAGGTGCCATTTCCCCGGGCCAGTCCGCCGCTCCGGTGTTGTACTCCGCTTGCTCTCCCCATGGCTGTAATATCTGGTTTGATTCGGGCATCATAGGAGGGCCCCCTTGAACTAAAGTTTGCGATCAGATTGGTGCTGTCCACCGCCCCCACGGTGAGTACGTCGGTGGCATCAGCCGGAGCAGTGATATAGAACCAATCATCATTTCCTTCATTACCCGCACTATTGCAGAGAATCATTCCCCGCGAGGCTGTCAGCGAGGCAGCCTTAGAAATAAAGGTGGATTCACCATCCATATCACGATAGGTATAGTCATAGATCACTCCATCGAATTCGGAGTAACCCAGTGATGTATTAATCACATCTACACCCAGACTATCAGCGTACTCTGCCGCTTCAATCCAGGCAATTTCTTCGATCCGGGTCTCCTGGTCGGAATTCTCTGTCATGCAAAGAAGGTAGCTGGCATGGGGCGCAGTTCCCACCATAGATCCATCCCATTCGCCTGCCATGATGGAAAGCACAGACATGCCGTGGGATGAATTCTGGCGATAAATGGAGGTCTCATCGACGTAATTCCGGGCTCCCAGAATTCTACCTTCATCAATCAATGTAGTAAAGGAAGGTAGACTGTCCACATTGTAAAAACCAGCATCCAGAACCCCGATCCACACCCCTGATCCAGTGTAGCCCAGTTCATGCAAACCATTGGTTCTTACCTGCTCTACCTGCTCTCTGGCCACCCCATAATCAAATGCCGGAGCAGGTTCAAGAGGCAGGTCAAATCTTGCCTGACCGCTTTTCTGTGGAAAGTAGAGGTCATCCCTTGCAGGCACCCAGGGAAGCGTATCTGTGAAGGTAAGCTGGAGGACCTCTTGAAAGGTGGTGTCGTTCATATGGATCATAGCGATCCCGTTTAACCACCTGGATACATGCTTGATCTCCACACCCATTGCCTTGATTTCATTCAGGTAAGCAGAATATACTGGAAGATCAAGGCGATCAACTGCAAGCCCCTGCATAGCTCTCCTGTTTACGGAACGTTCTGAGAGAAAGAGCTCAGGCTGATTAGTCTGATAGGAAGCCCCCTCCTTATCGATGAAATATACCCAGTACACACCGGGGGCAATTTCCTGGGCCTGAACTCCCAGGGATATTAATAACATGAAAAGTAAGAGTCTGAACGTTTTCATGAAAGGCTAGTATTGCTGTATGCTTTCAGGTTCAGTAAGGACTTCATAATTCTTCAGGGAGTCCTGGACCCATAGCTCATATTTTTCCATGTCGGCTGGAGCTCCATTTACATACTCAAGCGCATAGACCTCTTCCCCATTCTCATCATAAAAGCGCCACATTCCATGCGATTTGCCTTCCAGGTAGCTCCCTCGGATTTCTATGGTGTTGTTGGATAAATAGACTTCATAGGGGCCCTGGAGTAGCCCATTTTCGTAGTGGCCGGATAATCTTAAAGCACCATTTTTATAATACTGCTTCCAGGCTCCATCCTTTACATTCTGCTTCCACTCCACCTCATCGGAGATCTGTCCGTTGGGATAGTAGCTGTAACTTGGCCCGTTCAGCTTCCCCTCAAGGTAGGGCTCTCTGATCCTTACAGATGCATCAAAGTCGGAGTAGTAGGTCCATACCGAATCTTTGAGCTGATTCACATACCATCCTTCTGCTGATGGTTTCCCACTCTTGTAAAAAAGGAAAACATAATTACGCTTGCCCTCCGCTTCAAATATCAAACGAGCCTTCAAGCCGCCTTTTTCATAATAACGCAACATCTCACCCACCGGGTGGCCTAATTCGAAATCAGCTTCGTATTGGGTAAGACCATTTGGATATTCCACTTTCCAGTGTCCTGTTTTCCGCCCTTCCTCATCCACCAGGTTCTGTCCTTGTAAGGCGAGGGCTCCCCATAACAATAAACAAATAGTTAGCACTCTGTACATAAGCTCAAATATAGTGAAAAAGAGTAGCTCTTTTCTCCATGAAACAAGAAAGGCCATCACGCAGGTGACAGCCTTTTCTCATTGGTATAGGATGAAGTCTATTTTACTTCCTCAAAATCAACATCGGTTACCTCATCATCGCTTCCTTTTTCAGGAGCAGGTTCGCCTTCAGCTTCGCCGCCGGGCTGTGCGCCTTCGGCACCTTGCTGTTGTGCATTATACATATCCTGTGAGGCAGCCTGCCATACAGTATTCAGCGTCTCCGTGGCCTGATCAATAGCAGCCAGGTCCTCACTTTTGTGCGCTTCTTTCAAGGTGTTAAGAGCCTCTTCGATGGGAGCTTTCTTCTCGTCGGAGATCTTTTCGCCAAACTCTTTCAGCTGCTTCTCAGTCTGGAATATCAGGCTGTCTGCGGCATTAAGTTTGTCAATGCGCTCCTTTGCTACCTTATCAGCTTCTTCATTCTCCTGAGCCTCCTTTTTCATCTTTTCGATTTCACTGTCGGAGAGTCCGGATGAAGCTTCAATGCGGATACTCTGCTCTTTTCCGGTTCCTTTATCCTTTGCAGAGACATTCAGAATTCCGTTGGCATCGATATCGAAGGTAACTTCAATCTGCGGAAGTCCGCGTGGTGATGGTGGGATTCCATCCAGGTGGAAGCGACCAATGGTCTTGTTATCCTTGGCCAGGGCCCTTTCGCCCTGCAGTACATGAATCTCAACCGATGGCTGGTTATCTGCAGCCGTGGTAAAGGTCTGAGTCTTTTTTGTAGGAATGGTGGTATTGGATTCAATAAGCTTGGTGTTCACACTGCCCATGGTTTCAATACCCAGAGAAAGTGGTGTTACGTCAAGCAGGAGAACATCTTTCACTTCTCCGGTAAGCACACCACCCTGGATGGCAGCTCCTACAGCTACAACTTCGTCGGGGTTCACCCCTTTGGAAGGTGCTTTACCAAAGAAATCCTGAACAACCTTCTGGATTGCGGGGATACGGGTAGAACCTCCTACCAGAATCACCTCATTGATCTCATCCCTGCTCAGTCCTGAATCTTTAAGTGCTTTTTTACAGGGCTCAACGACGGCCTGGATCAGACTGTCGGCCAGACTCTCAAATTTAGCCCTGGTCAGACTTTTCACAAGGTGCTTGGGTACACCATCCACCGGCATAATATAAGGAAGGTTAATCTCGGTCTGTGTGGCACTGGAGAGTTCGATCTTGGCTTTTTCAGCAGCCTCTTTCAGGCGCTGCAGGGCCATGGGGTCCTTTTTCAGATCGAGTCCTTCATCTTTTTTAAATTCATCGGCCAGCCAATCGATAATCACCTGGTCAAAATCGTCACCACCCAGGTGGGTATCGCCATTGGTCGATTTGACCTCAAATACGCCATCACCCAGTTCAAGAATGGAGATATCAAATGTACCACCACCCAGGTCAAATACAGCAATTTTAAGATCGGAGGTCTTTTTGTCAAGTCCGTATGCCAGCGAAGCAGCTGTAGGCTCGTTAATAATGCGCTTCACCTGAAGTCCGGCAATTTCTCCGGCCTCTTTGGTGGCCTGGCGCTGTGAGTCACTAAAATATGCCGGTACCGTAATAACGGCTTCCTGAACCTCATGCCCCAGATAATCTTCTGCGGTTTTCTTCATTTTCTGAAGAACCATAGCTGAGATCTCCTGTGGTGAATATTTGCGATCGTCAATCTGAACACGTGGTGTGTTATTTTCGCCTTTAACTACTTTATAGGGAACCCGAGCGATCTCCTTGCTCACCCTGTCAAAGGTCTCCCCCATAAAACGCTTGATGGAGGATACAGTCTTGGTGGGATTGGTGATAGCTTGCCTTTTGGCCGGGTCACCCACTTTACGCTCTCCGTTTTCAACAAAAGCCACCACGGATGGTGTGGTTCTTTTTCCTTCGCTATTGGGGATTACAACTGGTTCGTTGCCTTCCATTACCGATACGCAGGAGTTTGTAGTACCTAAATCAATTCCAATAATTTTACTCATAACTATTATCTGTTTATATCGTTCTGTTTATGTTCATATATTATGCTGATACCAAAGCCTGCGAAGATTATGCCAATCGGGTTTTTCAGGCAATGGATGTTATATTGGCACAATAATTCAGAAATATCTGCCTTTTTCATGTCAGGTTTACTGACAAATTGACTGCCAATAGGAAATTTATTGTAAACTTTGTAGGGAATTTTAATGCAAACACCATGACGCTGCACTCGAATGTTAAACGTGTAACCACCCATGTACTTCTGGCCATGAAGCATAAGGGGGAGAAGATTGCTATGTTGACTGCATATGATTACTCATTTGCCCGCCTCCTGGATCAGGCAGGTATTGATGTAATTCTTGTGGGTGACTCGGCGTCCAATGTAATGGCCGGTCACGAAACCACCCTGCCCATCACCCTCGATAATATGATATACCATGCTGCATCGGTGGTAAGGGCCGTTAGCAGGGCTCTGGTAGTGGTCGATTTGCCATTTGGCACTTACCAGGGCGACTCGAAAGAGGCACTGGTGTCGGCCATTCGAATCATGAAGGAGACCGGCGCAAGTTCCGTTAAGATGGAGGGAGGCATTGAGATCAAAGAATCCATAGAACGCATCCTCTCTGCCGGTATTCCAGTGATGGGACACCTGGGACTAACCCCGCAAGCCATTCATAAATTTGGTACCTATGTGGTGCGAGCCACCGATAAGGAGGAGGCCGATAAATTGAAAACAGATGCTGCTATCCTTTCCGAAGCAGGTTGTTTTGCAGTGGTATTGGAGAAGATACCGGCCAAGCTGGCGGGCGAGGTGACCAAAAGTATCAAAATTCCCACCATTGGAATCGGGGCCGGAGCCGATGTGAGCGGTCAGGTACTGGTATTGCATGATATGCTTGGGATCACACAGGAGTTCTCCCCCCGCTTCCTGAGACGCTACCATAACCTGCAGATGGAGATAAAAGGCGCTGTAAAAAACTATATCGACGACGTTCGATCAGTGCATTTCCCAAACGAAAACGAACAATATTAGTAACTAGTAACTAGTTGCATAGTGCAAAGCGCTAAGCGAAATGAGCATTTTTAAACCTCCTGCGACCATCTTGTATGAGGACAATCACCTTATGATTGTTAATAAGCGCGTCTCCCATATTGTACAGGGCGATAAAACAGGTGATGCATCACTGGACAAGCTGTTGAAAGCGTTTATCAAGGAGCGTGATAACAAACCCGGAGATGTTTTCATGGGCATTCCGCATAGACTGGACCGCCCGGTCAGCGGAGCAGTGGTTTTTGCTAAAACCAGTAAGGCCCTGAGCAGGATGGCCGGTCTGTTTAAGGAGAAGGAAGTAGAGAAGATCTACCACGCCATTGTGGAAAAGTGCCCGCAACCCGAATCCGGCACACTGGAACATTATATTACCCGGAACACCAAACAGAATAAGAGTTATGTGCACGACACGGAGGTAAGCGGCTCCAAACATGCCCGGCTCCACTACCGGAAAGTGGCCTCTTCTGATCGTTATCATTTGCTGGAGATTGTATTGGAGACAGGTCGTCACCACCAGATCAGGGCACAGCTTTCAGGAATTGGCAGCGTAATAAAGGGGGACAGGAAATATGGGGCCCGCAGATCCAATCCCAATGGGGGAATTAGCCTGCATGCCCGACGGATCGCCTTTGTTCATCCGGTAAAGAAAGAGCAGATTGAAGTGGTGGCCCCCTATCCGAAAATGGATATTTTCCCGGTCTTCTTTAAGAAAGGGCCTCCAGTTTAAAGGGAAGTGGCAGCAACTCGGTTACCTTATTCAGCACCTGAATCTTTTTACTACCATAAAGGATTAGTTCCATAGGAGTTTCTCCCTGGCTTTCCTTTTCATACAGGACCTGCCGGCATGCACCACAGGGCGCAACAGGCCCTTCTTGCAGTATCCCCTTCCGGATGGCCGCAATGGCGATGGATTGGACTGCAACATCAGGGTGACGGGCCCCTGCATAGAAGATGGCTACCCGTTCAGCACAGAGCCCTGAGGGGTAGGCAGCATTTTCCTGATTGCTGCCAATAATAATTTCACCATTGGCCAGACGAAGTGCGGCACCCACATGGTATTCCGAATACGGGGCATAGGCATCCCGTGCGGCTTTGATGGCGCTATTTACTAGAAGAACCTGCTCTTCCGATAGTTCATCGAGTCGGTCATATTCATACATCCTGACCGTGTATGCCCTCTGCTTCATGGTTTAAGCTTAATTTGAAAATAAAGTTACTGAATATATGAACGGTATAAGATTTTGTTATCAACGGACGTTAATAGAAGTAGATTGTTTAAAACTCCCGGGAGATAATGGACTGCATATCTCTATTTTTATCCATTAAGTTTCACAGAATAGAAGGAGAGAAAAATTGTTGAAATCATCACTTACCATAAAGACAGCACATCTCATATTGCTGTTAGCTCTGTCGGGCCTTATGCTTAATGGACAGAAGATCACCAGGGAGAAGTATATCGCGGATTTTTCAGACTTGGCCATGCGGGAGATGCACAGGGTAGGCATCCCTGCCAGTATCACTCTGGCTCAGGGATGTCTGGAGTCAAATAACGGAAATAGTACACTGGCTACCAAGGGAAACAATCATTTTGGGATCAAATGCCATGACTGGACTGGGAAAAAAATTCACCATGATGATGATAAACGGCACGAGTGTTTCAGATCTTACCCTTCAGCCTACGAATCCTATATGGACCATAGCAAGTTTCTCACCACAAAATCCAGGTATGCTTCTCTCTTTGAGATCAGTCTGCACGACTACAGGGGTTGGGCAAAGGGATTGAAAGCAGCTGGTTATGCCACAGCTAACAATTATGCGACCCTGCTTATCAGGATTATTGAGGAGAATCAGCTTTACCAGTACGATTTGATGGTGTTAAACGGAAGTCTTGATGGCATCGATACCACCTCTTATCTGGCCGGCCAGGGTGCCACGACAAAAAGAAAGGTTCTTTTGAATAACAGGATCGAATACATCCTGTCAGAGCCCGGGGATACCCCGGAATCACTCAGGGCAGAGTTGGAACTTTACAAGAATGAGATCTACAGGTATAACAACCTCTACAAGGGTGCGAAACTGGAAACGGGAAGCATTATCTATCTTCAGCCAAAAAGAAAAAAGGCAGCACCAGGCAATGAGATCCACAGGGTGGAATTTGGTCAGACCATGTATGATATCTCCCAGATTTACGGGGTGAAATTGAAACACCTTTACAGGAAAAACCACCTGATGGAGGGTGAGCAACCTCTGGAAGCCACAGACATTTATCTCAGAAGGAAGAAGCGGGAACCTGTATTAAAACTCGAACCCTCACAAGAAGAGTATGAAGAGGAAGAGATGCAGTTCCGCTTCGAGCATTAGTCTTTTAATTCGCTTGTGAGCCCGTAATACGTGATGGGCTGTTTCTTTGGATTAGATATTGTCAGGTTTCCATATGCGGACGCTCCCACTTCCAGATTGACTGTATACTGATCCGATCCTGATTTGATGGTGAATTTTACCAGAATAGTGTTCTTATTGTCTCTTCTTGTAATCTCAAGGTAAGCTGGTTCACCATTGAATTCCACACTCCCGCTGTCTCCATAGCCTCCAGAATAGGCCCGGCCAAAATAGGGGAGGTGAGCCTCATAATTGCCCTCTTTAGCCCTAAGTGTATAGAGTGAGGTAATCTGGATGGATTTGCCTCCTGAGGGTGTGGTAGATTTGACTGCAAACTGGTAAGATCCGCTCTCTATCATTGCTGCGGTTTGCTCAAAGGCTGCTGCATTTTTTTCCTTTTTAGCTGTGGAAGAGGAAGCGGAGCAACCCGAAAGTACGATGGCTGCTGTGATCAAGGCCAGGATTCCTGTTTTCATTCGTATTGTTTTTTTACGCAGGTGTGGCCATATAGACATTGAAATGACGCAAAATGTTCAAAACATGTTAATCATTTTGACTGTCAAAACTTTACATTGGTCTCAAGGTAGCTTAAATTTGTATGAAAACTGTATCATGGCCGAAGCAGAATCAGCGCCTATTCGAATGATCCTTCCCCCGGATGGCCGGCAAACACGTATCGATTTTTTTGGTGAAACCACTTCTAAAAAGAACTCTCCCGATTGGTGGCATTCCATTTCATCCCTCTTCAGACATCCTCAGAAGGAGGAAGGTGTTAACCTGGACTTCTATGTAAGGCAGCTGGAAAAGGAGGGCTACTCTGAAAAATCAAGAAAGAGCTATCTGTTTATGGTCAAACGCTTCTTCGAAAATTTTAATGGAATTGAACCTAGTGAGATCAGCATGGGAGCGATTGAGGACTATAATTTTGAGTTTTTTGTTTCGGGCAGGTACTCGCGCTCTTACCAGTTGCAATTTATAAATGCATTAAGGCTCTACTACCAGTTAACAGAAGGTATCGACCTGAATTTGAAACAACTCAGGAAAACCGGGAAACCCCGCTCACAAAGCTGAATCCTGCCAGAAAATCCCTGATATCCATTTTTCGTTTTCCCTCTTGCTGAATGGTGTGAATATGGATCAGACCATCCTTGACGGACACTTTTAGTGAGCGTTTGCCATCGGTGGAGATGGTACCGGGAGTCTGTTGGTGGGGAACTTCTTCAAAAGTGGCTTTGAATATTTTGCATTGCAGGGCTTCCCCTGTTTCCCTTTCCAGCATGCTAAAAGCACCCGGGTAGGGACTGAGTCCGCGAATCAGGTTTTTTAGCTTTTCTCCAGGCAGATTCCAGTCAATACGACAGTTCTCTTTAAATATCTTTGGGGCCAGGTTTAAGCCAGTGCCTGTATCCATATACTGATCCTGTGACTTTGCTTCCAGATGTGCGCCGGAAATCTGATGGACCGTTTCAAGTACCAACTTTGCCCCCAGTTCCATCAGTCTGTCATGCAGTTCCCCTGCTGTCTCATCTTCACCAATGGCTGTATGCTCCTGGAGTAAAATCTTGCCTGTATCGATCTGTTCATCGATGAAAAATGTGGTGACGCCGGTCTCTTTTTCCCCGTTTATCAGGACGTGATTGATGGGGGCAGCACCACGGTACTGCGGAAGCAAAGAAGCATGCAGGTTAAAGGTCCCCAGGGAGGGGATGCTCCACACCACTTCAGGCAACATCCTGAATGCCACAACTATCTGCAGATCTGGCTTCAATGCGCGAAGCTCTTCTAAAAATTCGGGATCTTTCAGGGACTCCGGCTGAAGAACAGGAATCGCATTTTCCAGTTGGAGCAGATAGCTAAGGATTTCAGGATGACTGATCTTCTTTCCCCGTCCAGCCCGGCGGTCCGGTGCAGTAATCACCCCTACCACATTGCAACCAGACTCAAGCAATAAGCGGAGGGGGCCCACGGCAAAACCAGGAGTTCCCATATAGACAATTCGTGGCGACTGTTTACTCATCCTTAAGGGGATTAGTATACTTGGCAATGTTGAGGAAGTGTCCCATTTTATCCCGCTTGGTCTCCAGGTAAAATTGGTTGTGCTTGTTAGAGGGGATCTCCAGTTGAATGGTCTCCACAATGGTCATCCCGTACCCCTCCAGGCCCGCCTTTTTCACCGGGTTGTTGGTAATCAGCTTCATATTTCTGATTCCCAGGGAATGCAACATGCCGGCGCCCACTCCGTAATCACGTTCATCATCCTGAAAGCCCAGCTCTACATTGGCCTCAACGGTGTCGCGACCTTCTTCCTGGAGTTTGTATGCTTTCATTTTATTATAGAGACCAATACCACGACCCTCCTGGTTCAGGTAGATGATTGCGCCCTGACCTTCTTCTTGTATCATTCTCATGGCCTCATGAAGCTGATCGCCGCAATCGCAGCGGAAACTGCCAAAAATATCCCCGGTAACGCAGGATGAGTGAACCCTGACGAGCACATTCTCCTCCTGGTTCCATGTACCCTTGGTGATTGCTACATGCTCAAGGCCATTGGATTTTTGAATGAAAGGGATCAGGTTGAATTCCCCATACTCAGTAGGGAGTTTTACCTCGGTACCCTTCAGGACAATGGAGTCGGAGTTTAGCCTGTAGGCAATCAGGTCTTTGATGGTGACCATTTTCAGGTGATGCTCTTCAGCGATAAGGGAGAGTTCAGGCAATCGTGCCATGGAACCATCCTCATTCATAATCTCCACCAGGACTCCTCCTGGCTTCAGGCCTGCCATTACTGTTAGATCGACTGCTGCTTCGGTGTGGCCGGCACGCCTGAGCACCCCCTGTCGTTTGGATTTCAAAGGAAATATATGTCCGGGTCGCCCGAGGTCGTCAGGTCGTGTGGCCGGATCAACCAGCGCCCTGAGTGTTTTAGCACGATCAGATACTGAAATCCCAGTGGTACATCCTTTTAGCAGATCCACGGAGACGGTGAAGGCGGTTGCATGACTGCTTGTATTGCTGCTTACCATCAGGGGAAGATCCAGTTCGGCACATCTTTCTTCGGTCAGAGATGCACAGATCAGTCCTTTGCCATTGGAGGCCATAAAGTTTACCGTTTCAGGAGTGACCAGTTCTGCTGCGCAGACAAAATCTCCTTCATTCTCCCTGTCCTCATCATCAACAACGATAATAATTTTACCATTCCTGATATCTTCCAGGGCCTCCTCAATGGTATTGAGTTTAATCCTGATTTCTCTTTGTTGGTTGCCAGACATTGTTTCTTATCCCTCCTGAAAACCTGAAAAAACCGGCAAGTAGAGCCATGTTCATCAGGACAAAATGTGAAATAAAGCGCAAAGGTATATTTTGGATTCCAATTTTCCTCAGTATATGACTAATAACTGGGCTTAAGAGCACCAGGAGCTGAAAGAGGGCGAGAAGCAGGTATAAGTCAGAGTTCAAACCCAGGACAGTGGATATAGTCAGGGTAATTATCACCAGGAATGGGACGATCCATCTAAGAACCTTATGGGAGAAAAAGCAGAATCCAACCCCAAAGCCTCCTTTGAAAATCATGGAACGGAACCTGAACAGGTTTTGATAGTTTCCTGCTGAGATCCGCTTTTTTCTCTGGAATTCCTCCCGGGGATTGTTGGAGACATCTTCACTGACTGTCGCAAGGAGGTTGCTGATACACGTCGCACCCTGCTCAAGTACAGACATATTGATAAAGAAATCATCCACAAGGAAGTGATCGGGAACGGGCTTGTACAAGGACTTTCTAAGCGCATAGCATCCGCCAAATGGGCCCATCATGGCTTCCCAGATCACGCTTTCATGGTGCTTTATGCTGACTTCTCGTCCGGTATAAAATCTTTCCGGCTTGGATATCCCATCTTTTTTGATGCCTGTACTTATTAACCTGGAATCCACCAGGCCGATCCGATCCTCTTTGAAATAACGGATCAGTTCCACCAGGGTGTCAGGCTCAAGTATTACATTGGCATCACTAATGACCAGGATTTCCCCTTTGGCTTCTTTCACAAGCTGATTAATAATTCCCGGTTTCCCTTTTCTTTCTGCAAAAAGGAAGATGTGAATGGAGGATTTGGTCTCCTTTAATTGCCCCAATATAGCGTTGGTCTGGTCTGTAGATGCATCCGAACCCACCAGGATCTCAAGTTTATCACGGGGGTAGCTTCCTCCCAGGACAGATTCAATTTTTTCACCAATCACCCTCTCTTCATTGTGTGCTGCGATCAGCACCGAAATCATGGGCAGCTCCTCCACAGTGAATGAAAGAGCTTTTATGCTATGGTTTCCTGCAAGCAACTTAAGTAGAAAGGGAAATAGGAAATAGGAATGAAAAACCAGAAAGAGGCAGATCCAGAATATGAGTTGCAATGCGATCATTCCTCTGTTTTGTAGAACTGACTTAAACGATTGGAGAGTACAAAGGTATCAAAATGAAGGCTGATAAAATCGCGAGCTTCCTGAAGCAGATGTTCCGGCTCCTGCGGATCTGTAAGCAGCTTTACAATCTGATTGCAAAACTTGAGGGGATCATCCTCTACCGCTACGTAAGGATGGTTTATTGCCGGTATGCCCTCTATGCCTCGGGAGGTGGTCACCACAGGCCTTCCAAGGGCCATGCCCTCAAGAATCTTTATTCTTATACCGCTTCCTGTAAGGAGGGGGGCCACCATTACCCGGTAGGACTGTATGAATGACAGGGCATCTTCTATCTCGCCATGGTAGCATATATTAGGATGTTTCAATTTTTTCTCGAAATGAGCAGGAGCATTTCTTCCTGCCACATGGAATCTGAGTTCTGGTAGTTCTGATACCAGCCGATGAAATACATTCTGAAGGAACCAATCCAGTCCCTCCTGGTTGGGTAGCCAATCCAGTGCCCCGATAAAAAAGATAGAAAGCCCGGTCGGGAGCTCTGTTTGTGGGTAATTCTCCATTCGAAATCCGGTAGGGATGGTGATCGAGGCTTTTTGAAGGCCATGTAAGCTGAAATATGAAGCATCATGTTCGCTGATTGGGATCAGGAAATCAACCTGTTGAGCCACTTCAAGTTCATAGTGTTTCAGACGTTGGGCCATGTTCACCAGGTACCACCTCTTCAGAAGGGATGGTTCATGGAGCACTTTTCTTTCCCAGATGAGGTGTTCCACATTGTGTGCACGTAGTGAAATCCTGGCATTGCTCTTCTTCCTTATCAGATCCATATATTGCCCGGGGTAGGGGCCTTCCAACTGGACGATATCAAATATTTCTTCTTGAAGGAGGGTGCTAAGTTCCGTTCGGAATGCCTTGATATTAAAACGTGTAGCAATATAAGGCGTTCTGGAGAACAGCAAGTTGCTTATGAGCTTCAGCGGCCTGATGGAACTGTTACAATCTACTCCCAGAAATCGAATGCGCTCTCCCAACTCGGGGGGGATCTGATGTATCGGGAAGGGATGTTTATTTGTATTCAGGGCCAGGCAGGTAATCTGGTTGCCGGCATCATGAAGGCCGGTAATCATGTTGAGTGTGGCAATGGAACCTCCATCCCTGGGAGGGAATGGAAATTTGTTGGTCAGGATCAGGATCTTCATTATCTCTGCTAACGTTTTTTTGCCCTTTGCAGGAGTTTTTTTGCCCAGAGAAAATAGGTTTCAACATTCATAATGACTGAATCGTTGGCAGCTTTGTAGGTAAGCAGAATGCTTATGGGAACCAGGATGAATGTTGAAATCCACATACCGGCAAATGGAGAGAGGATATCTTCACGCACAAACTTCTCTCCAGTCATGGAGATCACATAATAGACCAGGAACATTAGCACACTGGCAATCACAGGAATCCCAAGACCTCCTTTCCGGATAATTGCCCCCAGAGGTGCCCCGATAAAAAAGAAGATCAGGCAGAGCAGGGAAAGGGTGTATTTGCGTTGGATCTCAATCTGGTATCTCAATAGCTTTGAAACTTTCCATTCGTTGGTTCCTACAGTGGATTTTGTAATACTTTTGCCGCTTCGTGCATAAGTGATGGCCTGGGTAATGGCACGGCGTTGCTCCAGTTTACTTAGCTGGCCGAATAGGGTATCCACATGAAGCCCCTCAACTATCATGGTATCCCGGTCCATGGCCGCTTTTACAGAATCGGGGAGAATTCTGCTTCTTTTGATGAGCATGGTCTTCGGTTTGTTCACCAATGTGCTTTCGATGGTTCTATGGAAATCATTTAAAATGGTATCCATGTCGCTGATAAGTGAGTCCTCGAAATGATGTAGCTGGTCAATATTCAGCATGGAGAAGGCATTCCGAAAGAGGTTCTCATCGCTCCTGTTGAGGCCGAATCCAGTCATTTCAATAATCAAGTCCTGTTGTTCGAAATGTTCTCTCTTATGAGGGTAACTTTTGATGTGTTTTTTATCTTTCTTTTGCTTCTGCATCTCCTCATATGTATGACCATTATAGAGAGTAAGCAGGAGGTGCTTTTCGTCGGCAGACATCTTCATGTACCCCGAGTCGGCCACAGTAACCCGAACGTTACCCTGTTTCTTTGTATGGTCAAAAATCAGGATATCCTGTAAAAGACTTGTCTTGCCATCCCTTGAACCTATGCGAATAGAATAACCCTCCAGGGTATTGTCAAATACACCCGGTTTGATGGTGAGTTCGGGACGCTGCTGCTGGATGTCATAGAGCAGGGACCTCATTTTCAGGTTGGTTACCGGCATAACATAGTTGGCAAACATGAATCCCCCGATGGCGATGGTTGCAGCGATCACCATCACCGGAGCCATAATCCTGACAAGTGAGATGCCGGAAGATTTTAATGCCAGCAGTTCCAGGTTTTCTGCCAGGTTCCCGAAAGTCATCAGGCTGGCCAGAAGAACTGCAAGAGGCAAGGCCATGGGAACAAGGCTAGCACTGGTATAGACCAGGAACTCGGAAATCACACCCATCTCCAGACCCTTCCCAATAAGATCATCGATATACCTCCAGAGGAATTGCATCAGAAGTATAAAAATGACAAAGAAGAATGTAAGAATGAATGGACCTACAAATGACTTTATGACCAGCAAATGAAGCTTTTTCACACCTTCCCTTTTGTTGCTATAGATTCAACGGAGACAAAGTTAACTTATTTTTTAGGGAATGCTTTAGAGTCCTATGCCATGTTTCAATTCAGAGATCTGGGAATCCCAGAGGTCAATGGCGTCGTCCTTTTCTTCCTCCTCGGCAAAATCGGTGATTAAAAGGGCCACATCTCCTGTTAACTCATCGGTATGTATCCTGAACTCGAAATAGTTCTCCTGGTCCTCATCGTCTTCCCAGTGGAAGCGGATGAATTTGTTGGTCTTCTTTTGTATTACAGTAGCCTCCTGTTCGGCCCCTTCCCAAATAAACTGGAATTTCCCCCTTATCAGGTTCACATTATCGGCAAACCACTCAGAAAGACCCTCGGGAGTACTTAACCTGGAATATAAAAAATTGGGAGAGGTATTGAATGTATACTCTAGTTCGTATTTTATTTTCATGCGGAAAGAGAATTAGTCCATAATTCATCCTTACATGCAATATAAGAAAATTCTGCCTATTTCAAAGCGCACTCTGTTAGAGCAATGTTCAGGGATTCAAATAAATAGAATCAATATAAAAAAGCCTTATAAGGTGCAGGTTTGTTGAAAGTGACTATATTTATGGCTTCATTGCTGTCCGGTTAAAATT
>RCNF010000730.1_pt1 | contig 17038 bp, 10 predicted proteins | sample 2041311 | NCBI WGS metagenome assembly RCNF01 (sample SAMN09708228, study PRJNA481090) | Marine sediment metagenome, whole genome shotgun sequencing project. | biome: marine sediment; feature: ocean; material: sediment; isolation source: Sewage treatment plant 2 marine sediment (STP2) ... | reverse complement strand
TTCGAGTTCAGCCGCAAGTTCCATCAGAAAGGTACGGTCCCATCGGAGATGCGGACCTTCGGCGTGATCGCTCCGGCATCGCCGCAGATCGAGTGGCGCGGAATCGAGGGGTTGCAGCACCACGTGGTGGCTTTTCCCACCAACGACGAGTTCGAGTTCCTGTCTCATCCCGGGTTCGGCGGCGATACGCTTTCTCTGCCGGAGGAGCGACTCTTCCAGGTGGCCCACTGCCTCGACCTGATCGACCCCGTCGAAGGGCTACCGAGCGGCCAGGCGCTGATCGAGTCCGACCCCATCCGGATCGAGGTCTTTCGGCGACGTTTGGATGACTTTCACATCCTCGCAGAGACATCTGCCCGCCAAATGGTGGATGAATCGGTCGTCGCCGATGCGGAGTTTGGGGTGATTGCGGCCCTCGTCGAGATGCTGAGCGCCGGTCGCGGGGTCGAAAACGGTCGCCCCGAAATGTGTTCGCGCTCGCGAGCGTTCTGCCTTGCCCTCGACTACATTGAGGGGCACGCCTCCAAGCCCCCGTCCATCGAGCAGATCTGCCATGTCTCGGGCGTGAGTTGGCGAACCCTCAACTACACCTTCCGCGAAAGATTCGGTCTCACCCCCAAACAGTACCTTCAGGCGGTGCGGCTCAAAGGAGTCCGCCGGGATCTCCTCAGAAGAGGGCCCGAGAGCGCGATCTCCGACGTAGCGGCCGACTGGGGCTTCTGGCACATGGGCCAGTTCGCGGCAGACTACCGACGCCAGTTCGGTGAGCTGCCGTCGGAGACGGTGGGGATCAGGTAGCTGCGTCGAGGGTGAACCATGTTTGAAGCGCGCTTCTGAGCCCGATGCTCCAATCGCGGTTGGCCGAGGGAGCCACCCGTTGCATTGTTCGGCATCGACGTGTGGCCATCATCGGGGGTCTCACCGCCGAACAATGCAACAAATGGCACCCCGTTCGAGGTCGGAATCGCGTTCCATGGATGTCCGTGACCGCTCTTGTGGCAGAATGAACTCAACCGAAAGGTGGCTGACATGGGCAAGGCGTTTCGCGTTGGCGGTGTGGTGTTGGTGGGACTCCTGGCGATGACCGGTTGCAAGCACAGCATCGGACCCAAGACAGTCGTCCGGGATCAGTTCGACTACGCCGAGGCCCTCCGAGATGCGGCCAAGGAGCAAATGCTGCTCAATATGGTCGGCCTGCGCTACTCCGAGGCGCCGCAGTTCCTCAAAGTCACCTCGGTGATCAACCAGTACTCGTTGGAGGGAAATATCAACGTTCTCTCACCGCCGTATAGCGGCGCCGCGGCCATCGGATCGCCGGTGGGGGCCGGCGCCCGTTTCTCCGATCGCCCCACTCTCACCTATATCCCTCTCAGTGGCGCAGCGTTCACCAAGAGCGTGCTGACTCCCATCCCCCCGAAGTCCATCATGTCGCTCATCCAGGCGGGTTGGCGGGCCGATCTTCTGATGCGGCTCACGGTCCGATCGATCAACGGGGTCGCACCGAACTCGAGAGTCGGGGCCAGCGATGCCGATCCGCAGTTCTATGAGCTCGTGTCGCTCATCACCGAGGTCCAAGCTGCGGGAGGCCTGTCGTTCAGGGTCGAACAGCGCGGCAACGAAGAGGTTGCGCTGGTCACACTGCCGGATGACCCTGAAGACGGGCTCCAGGAAGAGCAGGATCGGATCGACGAGATCCTCGGCATCGAGCCGGACCTCCAGGAGTACAAGCTGGTCTTCGGGATGCGCGCGTCCGGTCGGGATGAGATCGCCATGCTCACCCACTCGATCCTCGAGATGCTGGTCGATCTCGCCCAGTGGATCGATGTGCCGCCCGAACACTCGGCCAGCGGTCGGACCCGGCCGACTCCCGACAACGAGGTCATGGAGTCCTTTGGATACGAACCGCTCATCAGGGTCCTTCACTCGAAGGACAGGCCCGACGACGCATTTGTCAGGGTCCGGTACGAGGGGATCTGGTTCTGGATTTCGCACGACGACTTCCGATCCAAACGGACCCTTTCATTCATGCAGCTCATGTTCTCTCTCGCCGAGTCGGGCGGTGGTCAGCAGGCGCCGGTGGTGACCGTGGGTGCGGGCGGCGGGTAGGCTACTGTAGATGCCATGACAGCCATCACGCATCTCGAGATCCTTGAAGAGGGCCCGGAAGCCTGGAATACCTGGCGGGTCGAGCATCCCGGCGTCAAGCCGCGGCTCGCCGCGGAGGACCTCAGCGAGCTCGATCTGACCCGGGTCAATCTCTCGGAAGCCGACCTCAACCAGGCCGAGCTTTTTGATTCGACGCTTGTCAACGCAAACCTGAAGATGGCGTCCTTGGCCGGGGCCGATCTCTCGGGGGCCAAGCTCGAAGGCGCTGAACTCTACAAGGTCGATCTCTCCGGTGCGAGCCTCATCGGCGCCGACCTGTCCAACGTGTACCTCGCGGAAGCCAACCTCAAGATGGCCGATCTCCGCGGCGTCAATCTCCAGGGCGCCGATCTCTCGGGCGCGAATCTGCGGGATGCGAATCTCCAGGGCGCCAATCTCGGGCGCACTACCCTGCTGCGGGCCGATATCGAAGGGGCCAATCTCCGAAACGCGGACATCTACGGCGCCGATCTCACCGATATGACCTATGGCGCCTACAAGACTATGAAGGGACACTTCTACGGCATCCGAGGCCTTGGCTCGAGCTATGGCAACGCCCTCTTTGTCCGAGACGCCAGGGACCAGGACTATCTCGATACCCTCGAAAACACCATCGAGGCGACGCCGTCGAAAGCACTCAGGCGCTGGAAACGTTTCTGGTTTCGGGCATGGGGACTCATCGACTACGGCCGCAGTCTCGGCCGGGTCTTCGCCTTCGCCTTCATCATGGCCATGACCTTCGGAACGGTCTATTTTCTCGACTACAACCTCGGTTTGGGCTTCCTCGAGTATTCCTCGGCGGGAACGAGTCCACTGAGCCCTTACTTCCACTCCATCGTCACATATACCAAACTGGGGTTTGGTTCCATGACACCGCTGAATGGGATCGGTGAGTTTCTGCTGGTCTGCGAGGGCATTCTCGGCTATGTGACCCTCGGCCTGTTGCTCTCGATTCTCGCCAATCGGGTCGCGAGGAGGAGCTGATGCTCAGCAACGTTCCGATTCGAACGAAGCTCTTTCTCACCCTCCTCGGGGTGACGGTGCCCGCGTTGCTGGTGATCGGTTTCGTGTCGTACCTCGGCGGAAAGGCGGCGGTTGAAAGGACCACCCTGGACCACTTGACGTCGGTCCGTGCCGGGAAAGCGAACGAGATTCGCAGCTATTTCCACCAGATTCGCAAACAGGTGCGGACCCTGGCCCGGAACCGAATGGTCACCGACGCCATGGTGGATTTCGATGATGCCTATCTTGATCTCGCCGACATCGAGGTGACCGATGCTCAGCGAGACACTGTCATCTCCCATTTTGTCGAGGAGTTTCTCCCTCGCCTCGATGCCCACAGCGATGTTGAGGTCGATCCGGCATCATTCCTCCGTGGAGACAATGCGGATCTCTACCTCCAATTCCACTATGCCGTCACCAACCCGAACCCACCGGGTGAGAAGGACCTCATGGACGACGCCGGCGACGGCAGCGCGTTCTCCGAGGTCCACCGAATGGTCCACCCGGTCTTTCGCGACTACGCCCGCGAGTTCGGCTTTCACGATGTGATCCTGATCTCCGGGAGCGGCCGGGTCGTCTACACGGCAGAGAAAGAGATCGACTTCGGCACGAACCTGATCGACGGACCTTTCCAGGATTCCAACCTCGCCGCGGTGTTTCAGCTGGCTCTGCGCGACTCCATGAACGGAGAAGCACAGTTGGTCGACTTCGACCACTACGCGCCATCATTCGGCGAGCCTTCGTCGTTCATGGCGGCGCCCATTGTCGACGGTGCCTGGCTCCTCGGGGTGCTGGTCCTTCAGCTCCCAATCGGTGAGATCGACTACGTGATGACCGACGGCCAGAATTGGAGAGATCACGGTCTCGGCGATACCGGTGAAACCTACCTCGTCGGACAGGATGGGCTGCTGCGATCCAATTCGCGGTTCTTTCTCGAGGATCCGAATGCCTACATCGAGCAAATTGCAGCCTCGGGGGCCTCGGAGGTCGATCTGCGAAGAATCGCGAGCTTCAGCACCTCCATTCTGATTCAGGAGGTCGACTCGGAAGCCGTACAGGAGGCACTGGCGGGTCGGTCCGCGACCACCGTCACGACCGACTACCGCGGTGAGCGTGTCCTCTCGTCCTTCGAACCCTTGGCCGTGGAGGGACTCGACTGGGTGGTTGTCTCCGAGATGGACAGCGACGAGGCTTTCGCACCGGTCAGGGCGTTTGCCCATCGGGTCCTCCTCGGCACCGCCGTCCTGTCGCTCGGCATCTTTGTCCTGTCGTGGGCCGTTGCCCGGCGCTTCGTCGAGCCCATCGTCGAGCTCGAAGGTGCTACGAGCCGTTTCGCGGCGGGAGACGACGAGGTTCACCTTCGGGTCCGCGGCGGTGACGAGTTGGGACGACTGACTGGCGGGTTTAACCGTATGGTCCTCGCGATTCGGCAGCAGACCGCGGAGCTGACCCGAAGCAATGAAGAGCTCCAGGGGGTCAAGAGCGTCATCCTGCGCTGGGGGCCCGATGGGGCCATCCGATTCATCAACGACTTCGGTTGCGTTCATTTCGGTTTCTCGGCGGATGACCTTATCGGGAAGAGCCTGATCGGAACCATCGTCGCCGAAAGCGAGGAAGCGAGACTCTCCATCCGGCGAATGATCAACGAGATCGCCGCAGAGCCTGGGAAGTACGAAACCGACGAAAGTGAAAACCGACGCTCCAGCGGCGAGGTCGTCTGGACGGCATGGCGCAATCAGCCGATCCTCAACACGGATGGAAGCCTCAGGGAGATTCTCACCATCGGGATCGACATCACCGAACGCCGGCGAGTCGAGCAGCAGGTCGAGGAACAACGAAAGCTCCTCGAAAATACCCTCGAATCTCTCACCCACCCGTTTTACGTTGTCGATGCCGAGGATTTCTCCATCAAGGTAGCCAACTCGGCGGCTCGGCGTCTGGGTAAGGGCGGAGAATCCACCTGCCACGCGCTGACCCACCGGCGGGACACGCCGTGCGACAGCAAGGAGCATCCCTGCCCCATGGTCCAGGTCAAGCAGACCGGTCGTCCGACCGTGGTCGAGCACATCCACTTTGATGCCGATAACAAGCCCCGCATCGTCGAGGTTCACGGCTACCCGGTCTTCGACGCCGACGGCAACGTCATCCAGATGATCGAGTACTCGCTCGACATCACCAAACGCAAGGAGTTCGAGGAGCAGCTCAAGCAGAGCGAGGAGCGGATCCGCTCCATGGTCTCCAACGTGCCGGGGGTGGTCTACCGCTGCCTGATGGACGACGACTGGACCATGCTCTTCATCAGCGACGAGATTAGAAACCTCTCGGGCTATCCGGCGGAGGATTTCCTCGGCGAGGACCCGGTGCGGACCTTCGCCTCGATCATGCACCCCGAAGATGTCAAACCCGTCGCCCTCAACGCACGGCGGGCGGTGGAAGCGAGGAAGCCCTTCACCAACGACTATCGAGTGATCAGTCGTGATGGTGAGACCCGCTGGGTCTTTGCACGGGGCCAGGCGACCTACGACGAGGATGGCACTCCACTCCATCTCGATGGAACGATCTTCGATGTCAGTGACAAGAAAGAGATGGAGTTCGAGCTCGAAGACGCCAAGGACGCCGCCGAGGCGGCCAACCGCGCCAAGAGCGCCTTCCTCGCCAACATGAGCCACGAGCTCAGAACACCCATGAACGCCATCATCGGCTACTCGGAGATGCTCGCCGAAGAGGCCGAGGACGACGGGCTCGATGCGATGATTCCCGATCTCGAGAAGATCAACTCCGCCGGCAAGCATCTGCTGGCGCTGATCAACGACATCCTCGATCTGTCGAAGATCGAGGCCGGGCGGGTGGATCTCTACCTCGAGCGTTTCGAGCTCGCCCAGATGCTGACCGAGGCGGTTTCCACGGTCAATCCGCTGATCACCAAGAACAACAACGAGTTGGTGACCGAGTTCGACTCGGATCTCGGCCAGATCCGGGCCGATCTCACCAAACTGCGCCAGGCGCTCTTCAATCTGCTGTCCAATGCCGCCAAGTTCACCAAGGAAGGCACAGTGACCCTGGCAGCCGAACGGCAGCGACGCGATGACGGCGACTGGGTTCTGCTGTCGGTGTCGGACACCGGGATCGGCATCCCCGCAGACAAACTGGATCATGTCTTCGAGGAATTCTCCCAGGCCGACGACTCGACGACCCGGAACTTCGGCGGCACCGGTCTGGGCCTGCCCATCAGCCGGCGGTTCTGCCAGATGATGGGTGGCGATATCACCATCACGTCTGAGCTCGGCAAGGGATCGACCTTCACCATCGAGTTGCCGGCCGCGGTCGATGCCCTCGAGGCGGCCAAAACCATGGCCCAGATCGATGGTTCCGCGGAGCCGCAGATCCCCGCCGGGGTCCACCCGGTTCTGGTGATCGACGACGATCCCGACTCCCGGGAGTTGCTCCGAAGAACGCTCGAGGCGGATGGTTACACCGTCGCTACCGCTGCCTCGGGCGACGAGGGGCTCGAAATGGCTCGAACCCTGTCGCCGGCGCTCATCACCCTCGACGTGATGATGCCCGGCATGGACGGGTGGGCGGTGCTGCAGCAACTCAAAGGTGATCCGGTTCTGGAGAAGATTCCGGTGATGATGGTGACCATTTCAGGTGAGAAGGAAATGGGCTCCACCCTCGGCGCCGTGGAGCATCTGACCAAACCGGTGAATCGGGACACATTGCGGCGTCTCGCGGCTCAGTACGCCGCCCCGGATGGAGGCGGTCACGCTCTGGTCGTGGACGACGATGAGGGCATCAGATCGCTCTTCCGCAGGGCTCTCGATGACGATGGGTGGACCGTGATCGAGGCCGCCAACGGTGCCGAAGCCCTCGAGCGGATCGCAGTTCAGTGCCCCGACATCGTCCTTCTGGATCTCATGATGCCGGTCATGGACGGTTTCGAGTTCATCCTCGAGTTCCGGGCTCGTCCCGAGTGCACGGCGATACCGGTGATCGTGGTGACCGCCAAGGACCTCACCGAGGAAGACCAGGCTCGTTTGAAAGGTGGGGTCGAACGGATTGTCGAAAAGGGTCGCCTGACGCCTGCCGACATCCTCGGACATGTTCGGAGCCTGGTTCGTTATCCCGACGATCTCGCCTCTGGTGACGAGACCGTATAGACTCTCCCGAGGAGCGTGGAATGGCAAAGATACTATTGGTAGAAGACAACGAGATGAACCGCGACATGTTGTCGCGGCGATTGACGAAACGTGGTCACGAGGTCGTGATCGCGGTCGATGGGCAAGAAGGCGTGAACATGGCCTCGTCCGAGGGGCCCGAGATCATCCTCCTCGATATGAGCCTGCCGGTGATGGACGGCTGGGAAGCGGCGCGCGAGCTCAAGGCCGATGAAGCGACAAGGTTGATTCCCATCATCGCGCTGACCGCCCACGCCATGGCCGGTGACCGCGAGCGGTGCCTCGAAGCGGGCTGCGAGGACTACGACACCAAACCGATCGAGTTCAAGCGCCTGCTCGGCAAGATCGACGCGTTGCTGGGCTGAATTCGCATGAGCCTCGAGAGCGGCAAGCTGCTGGTCGTCGACGACAACGAAATGAACCGCGACATGCTGTCGCGGCGGCTCGCGCGTAAGGGTCACTCGGTTGATGTGGCCGAGGACGGCCACCGTGCCCTCGAGATGGCCAATGCCACCGACTACGACGTGATCCTGCTCGATATCATGATGCCTGGAATTGACGGCTATCAGGTCCTCGAGAAACTGCGTGAAGACCACGACTCGGGCGACCTTCCGGTGATCATGGCCACCGCGAAGGATGCTAGCGAGGACATCGTCTCGGCGCTCAAGCTCGGCGCCAACGACTATGTGACCAAACCTTTTGACTTTCCGGTGGTGCTGGCACGGGTCCAGACCCAGCTCCAGCTCAAACGATCGAGGCAGGCGCTGGCGAACGCCCATCGACGCATGAAGAAAGACCTCGAAGCCGCGGCCCGTATCCAGGCCGCATTCCTACCGACCGACCATGTGGTCGAGGTGGGTGGTACCCGCTGTGCCTGGCGATACGTGCCGTGTGACGAACTCGCCGGCGACACCCTGGGAATCGTACCGCTCAACGAGACGACAACGGGCGTCTACGTCGTCGATGTCAGCGGTCACGGCGTGCCGTCCGCTCTGTTGTCGGTTTCGCTGAGCCGGTTGCTGTCGTCCGAGCCCGAATCATCGGTCCTCTGGACCACCGACCCCGGTGCGACCGAACCGCGGATCGCGTCTCCCCTCGAGGTGATGACCGAGCTCTACCGCCGTTTTCCCTACGACATGCAGACCGGTCAGTACTTCACCATGGTCTATGCGGTCGTGGACGTGGCGCGGGGTTCCTTGTGCTACGCCTCGGCGGGCCACGAGCCCATGATCGTCATCGGTCCGAATCGGAAAGCCGAGTACGGTTCGAGCACGGGCCAGCCGATTGCGCTGGTCCCCGCGATCATCATGAAGAGTACCTATGAAGAGCGGACCGTGGACATCGCACCCGGCGACCGCATCTATTTCTACTCCGACGGGATTCCGGAGGCACACGAAGACCAGGGAGAGCAGTGGGGCAATGATCGTCTCACCGGGAAGCTCGTTGAGCTGCTCGGCAGCGACCTCGACGAGGGGCTCCCGCTGGTCCTCGAAACCGTCCGACAGTGGCAGGGCCGGGTCGAGTTCAACGACGACGTCACCATCGTCGGCGTTGAGATCAAGTGATCCGCTAGGACGCCAGCGTCGTCGCAACCACAAAGACACCAAGACACGAAGATTGTACTAAGAGAACAGTGAATCGGCCTTCGGCCGATCAGAAAGAAACCCTTGGTGTCTTCGTGCCTTCGTGGTTGTGACGGATCGTCGGCGTGTGTATGGCGGGTCAGCGTTTCAATTGGTCCAGCGCGCCCTCACCGGCGGCTCTGAAGGCGCGTCCGACCCCGGCGGGGCCGAGCTTGACCCCGCCGAAGAAACGAGAGACGACGATGACGCCTTTGAGGTCGCCCCTTCTGAGCTGTTCGAGGAGAATCATCCCCGGCCGGCCCACCTCGCCGTCGTCACGTGCCTGCTCGACCAGACGGCCGTCATCATCAAGGAACCGACACGCCCAGCAGTGGTGACGCGCCTTGTGGTGCATCCTCTTTTGTTTCGCCAAGACCTTCTTGGCTTCGGCCAGGCTGGAAACCGGTGCAGCCAGGGCGAGGAACTTTGACCGTTTTTCGGTCACGGAGAACTCGGAGGTGGTGGTGATCGCGGGCATGGGGAGATGATGACATAGCGAGTTGACAGTCCACAGTCGACAGTTGAGCTTCTTGCAAAAATCGAGAATCGGTCACTGAGGTCTTCCGATCCTCCTCACCATCAGGCCGGCGAGACACCGGCCCTACAATGGACCTCAGCCCTTTGTAGTGCTGGCGTCTCGCCGGCACAGAGACCCCGAATCATCGGAAAAAAGGGTTTTTGCAAGAGGTTCAGTTTTCTGCCACGGCTACGGTCTCGGTTCCCTCGGCTCCGGCCTTCTGGTCCACCTTTGGCGACCCAGCGTCGCACGAGCAGCGCGGTGGCTCGGGTGGAAACGGGGAGGGCTGCGACCGCGCTGCTCGTGCGCCGGCGGCCTCCCTCTGAGCTGGAGCAGCCGGGCCTCGTCGCGCTTCCCGAGGGAGCCCGGCATAGACATTGTGCGGGGTGCGATGCGAACCGAAACGGCCTTCCGGCACAATGTCATGCCCGGCACACCCGATGGGGCGCGTTGTCCGCGTTCTTTCAAGGATTCGCAGATTTGGCCTCGAACGGGCGTGCCGTCCTTGGGCGGGAGATTGGCGCGTGCGGCGGCGCGTGCCTGGCTCTCATTTTCGTCCGACGAAAATGGTGCCTGGCACCGCACGGGAACACCGAAGAAGGTACCGGGCTCGGAGGCGCGATCCGGGACCGCTATAGTCTTTGGCAACGGAGGGCCCCCAATGCGCACCACGATCGTCACCCTGGTTCTGATCATCGCCGGTCAACTCATGGCCTCGACCCCCGAACAGTCGTACCGCCAGATCATCCCGGCGGTGGCTCACACACAGGGTGTTGGAGGCTCCGAGTGGCGCACCGATCTCGTGATCTTCAATCCGTCGGATCGCGCCGCCTTTGTGAGCGTCAATATGCTGCCGAGCGGCCGTGAGGGCGGGTCGGGCATCCCCTGGTTCGACTTGACGACGCCACTCGAGCCCATGCAGACCCTCAGTCTGTGGGATGTGGTGGGCCTCCTTCCGCAGTTCGCCACCGGCGCCCTCGTTGTCGAGGCCCGGGATGCCGATGAGCAACCGGTTCCCATCGTGGTGGATTCACGAACCTGGAATCCTGCCTCGGGGTCTATCGGATCGTACGGCCAAGGCATTCCGGCGGTGGCCTGGAGCCAGGATGGACTGCTCGCCGGTGAGGAACGCCGGGTTCTGGATCTCGAATCCTCTGATGACTTCAGAACAAACCTCGGCATCGTCAACCCGACCGGTTCCATTGAAGAGACTTTTCTGGTCAAGATCCTCGATGCGGGGGGCGCGGAGGTGGGCAGCGTCTACTATCGCCTCGGCCCGGGCGCCCACATCCAGCGAAACGACATTCTGCGCGAGCTGGGCCTTGAGGGTTCCGGCTACACCGCGGTGGTCCGACGGACCCGTTGGGAAGACGTCGGAGGAGGCACGGCCTCCGAGCCGCCGGATTTTGTGGTCTACGGCTCCAAGGTCGATCAGCGGTCCAACGATCCCACGTATCTCGAGTCGCAGACCGAGACCACCCAGTCGGGGCTTCCGCGCCACCGGGTTGTGCCCGCGGCGGCCAACACCGCCGGAAACGATGGGTCGCTGTGGCGAACCGATGTCAGTGTTCACTCGGCGAGTGAGGGTGGCGTCGCCGCACTGGTGGTAGAGCTCGTGCCGACCGGCGGGACCGGTATTCCCGGCGGAAATCCGGAGCGCCTGGTGACCAGTATTCGCGGTGGCGAAACTAAGTCCCTCACGGACATCATCGGGGCGAGCTTTCCCGAACACGAGGTCGCGGCGCTCGTCGTCCGCGGGCTGGCCGGAGGCGCCGGAAGCACCGATCTTCGGGTCGTCTCCCGAACATGGACGCCCACCGGCGATGGCGCGGCGACCATGGGCCAGGGCATCCCGGGAATTCCGCAGCGGTCGATTTCGGACCCGGTGGTGATTCCGGGGCTGGATGCGTCGCATCACTTTCGGACCAATATCGGTCTGGTGAATCCCTCGTTGAACATCAGGAATACACTGGAGGTGGAGATTCTGGCCGGCGATGGGTCCCTGGAGGGGACTCTGACCTACGTACTCGAACCGTGGTCACATCTGCAGATCAACGCCATCCTCGATGAACTCGAACTCGAGGGTTCGGGCTACAGCGCGGTCGTGTCCCTAGCCGAGGCGGAGAACCTCATGCTCAAACCGAGCGAGAGCTGGGACCCGGTCTTCATGGCCTATGGATCCCGCGTCGATCGCGCGACCAACGATCCGACCTTCATCGAGGGTGTCCGGCTGACTCCCGAACCGCCCAAAGGGCAGGGGGACTGGGTCGATTTCAGCACCGACGAGCCCTGGTACCGCTGCCCGTCGGAGCCGGTTCCAGCCGAAGCGACGGTCGTGCGCGCATTCGATCAAGCGGCTCATTGGTTTGGTTCAGAGAATCATCGCTCGGTGACCCGAGAGGTGGAGTTCCCGCCGGCCGGTGAGTGGAACCAGGTCGGATTGAGCTTGAAGCTCGAGTGCCCGGAGAACGGAATCTGTGACCATTGGGATCGCACCGGTTCGCTGCAACTCGTGCTCAACCCGGACGATCCCGAAGGGGAGTGGGAGTACCTCGAGGTCATGCGTCACATCACGCCCTATCGCGTCGGAATGTGTCAGTACGTCGATATCACCCCCCTCGCCCCCATGCTCACGGGTCGGCAGACTCTGGTGTCGTGGATCGACACCTGGGTCGGACCCGGCCATTCGGATGGAGAAGGCTGGCGGATCAGCTTCGATTTCGTCTTCTATCCGGGTGATGATCGAACACCCGACGAGGTGGTCAACATCTGGGGACGACGCAGTATCGTCGTCGGTAATCTCGACCCCGATCACAACGTGGACTCGCAGACCGAGCCGGTCGAGGTGGCCATTCCCGTGGATGCCAACCGGGTGGAGGCAAGGTTGATCACCACCGGCCACTCATTCGGGAACTCGGAAAACTGCGCCGAGTTCTGCGTCATGCGTCAGGACCTTTATCTCGATGGCGAGAGGCGGTCGGTCCTGCCGTGGCGAACCGATTGCGAGCACAATCCCGTCGCCAACCAGCAGGGAACCTGGCAATACGACCGCAACGGTTGGTGTCCCGGTGCGATCACCATCGGCCAGACCATCGATGTCACGGACATGGTCACGCCCGGGGAGACCGCTGTTCTTGACTTCGACATTCGGATGCAGGACGGCGAAGAGTACGAGAACACCAATCCAGGAGGCGGAGCGACCCCCATCGAGTGGGTGTCGCTGCAGTTGTATATCTATCGGGAGTAGTTTCTCCTGTTCCCGTGCCCGTGCCCGTGCCCGTGCCCGTGCCTGTAGCCGTTTCCGTTCCCGATCCCGATCCCGCGTCCGCGTCCGAGACGCAGGCAGGACCAGCGTCTGGGACAGCGGTCGGAATGCTGCTCAACAGGCGCGAGACCGACGAGGTTCTGTGGTCGCGATTGGCCGAGGGAGCCACCCGTAGCATTGTTCGGCATCGGCGTTCCACCGTCCCCGAGACAGTCACCGCCGAACAATGCAACAAATGGCACCCCGTTCGAGGCCAACTCCACGATTCCTTGAGAGAACGCGGACAACGCGCCCCATCGGGTGTGCCGCCAGCGCCGAGGGAACCGAGACCGTAGCCGTGACCGTGGCAGAAAACTGAGCCTCTTGCAAAAACCCTCTTCTCCGATTGTTTGTGGTCTCTGTGCCGGCGAGACGCCAGCACTACAAAGGGTTGAGATCAATTGTAGGGCCGGTGTCTCGCCGGCCTGATGGAGACGAGGGTCGGAAGACCGCAGTGTCCGATTCTTGATTATTGCAAGAGGCTGAGCTAATACCTAACAGCTAATAACTAACGACTTACGCCTCCTCGTACATCCCATCAATCACATCCGCAAACCGCTCCATGGCCACGTTCCTCTTGACCTTGAGTGTCGGCGTCAACATCCCGTTCTCGATGGAGAACTCCTCGAGGAGGCGGAATTTCTTGATGGTCTCGAACGAGGCGAACGCCTTGTTCTTCTGTTCGATCACCGTCCCGATGAGCTCGTTGATCCCGTCGCTGGCCATGAGGTCGTCGAGACTTTCGCCGGGGATGGCGTTCTCCTTGGCATAGGCGGTGATGTTCTCAGCATCAACGGTGATCAGGGCCGTGAGGTACTTTCGTCGGTCGCCGATGACGCAGACCTGCGAGATGTAGGGCGAGGTGGCGATGAGACCCTCAATGGCGGAAGGCGCCACGTTCTTGCCGCCGGCGGTGACGATGAGGTCCTTTTTGCGCCCGGTGATCTTGAGAAAGCCTTCGTTGTCGATCTCGCCCAGATCACCGGTGTGCTGCCAGCCGTCCTCGGTGAGGGTCTCGGCGGTATCGGCCGGCATCTTGTAGTACTCGCGCATGATGTTGCGCCCGCGGTAGAGCACCTCTCCATCATCCGCAGTCATCTGTTCGATCCCCGGGCCGATGGGGCCGACCCAGCCGAAGCGGTAGTTGTCGAAGCGGTTGAGATTTGTGAACGAGGTGTTCTCGGTCATCCCGATCCCCTCGACGATCAGAACCCCGGCCGCATGGAAGAACTTGCCGATAGACGGATCCAGGGGCGCCGCGCCGCTGATGCACCAGCGCACGCGGCCGCCGAGGGCGGCCTGGACTTTGGAAAAGACCAGTTTGGTGGCCAATGCATATTGGACCCGGGTAGTGAACGGAATGGGTTCCTTGGCCAGCAGGTGGTCGCTGACCTTGTCTCCGACCGAGCACGCCCAGTTGAAGATCTTGAGGGCGACGCCGCCTTTGGCCTGGGCGCCGGAGATGATTTTTGTGTGGACCTTCTCATAAATCCGAGGCACGCTCGGGAACCAGTGGGGCCGGGCGGTTCTGAAGTCTTCGGCGACGGTGTCGATGCCCCGGGCGAAGGTGTTTGTGCTCCCGGCGAAGAGGGCGGAGAAGACGCACGTTCGAGCGAAGATATGGGCCAGAGGAAGAAAGAGGAAGCTGTGGTCCCCGTCTTCGATCTGCGTTGAACCGTAAACCGATTGGGCGGTGAAGGTGATGTTGTCGTGGGTCAGAACCGCACCCTTGGGGATCCCGGTGGTACCGGAGGTGTAGACAATGGCGGCGACATCGGTTGGTTCGACCGCGGCGATCCGCGCGTCCAGGTCTTCATCCGTCACCTCGCGGCCGAGGTCGAGAAAGTCTTCAAAGCTGATGACCCAGTCATCGCCCGGCGGTGGTGTCCCCTTGAAGAGCACCACCCTTCGGATCTTGGGGAGTTCGTCACGGATCTCCTGCAGTTTGGCGACCTGGCCGGGATCTTCGGCGAAGGCCAGCACGGCGTCCGAGTGCTTGGCGATGTAGCCGATGTCCTTGGCCAACAACGAGTGGTAGATCCCGACCGTGCACGAGCCGATGGAGGCGAGGGCGACGTCGGTGAGCACCCAACGATAGTTGGAATAGCTGACGATGTTCGCCATGTCGCCCTTGTCGATCCCCATGGCCATGAGGCTCTTGCCGACGGCCCGAACCTGGGCGTCGAACTCCCTCCAGGTGACGGAGTCCATGGTTCCGTCATCGAGGATCGTTCGGAAGGCGGCGCGGTCGGGCCAGGTCGCTACGGTGTTCGACAGCATCTCGTGAATATTTTTGAAGTCCCTAAATTCCATGGATGACTCCCTCAACTCTGTGGTTTGCGCAACAGCCTGCGCTGTCGATACTCGGTTCAAAAAATGGGCACAGGCGAGTGTAGCAGCGCAGATCGGAATTCCAGGGCGCAGAGGCCGATCCGGCTCTTACCGTCCGGCCGCTGAACCGACCGTTCAACCGCCCAAGGCCCCGTTTGACCGCTGAATCGACCGGAAGTCGTACACTCGATTGATGGTTATCCTCGAAGATCGCATCCTGCTGCACCTGCCGGACGGGACGCGCATTCCCGTTGACCCGCAGGAGATCTATTTTCTCGAAGCCGAGGGAGGAGAGACCCTGGTGCGGACGCGGCATGCGCTGCCCCTCATCGACGTCCGACAGCTCAGCGAGCTCATCGATATCTTCGAACCACACGGCTTCGCCCGGATTCACCGAAGTTGGTTGGTCAATCTCCGCCGAGTGCGAGAGATTCGGCAGGGCTCTGAAGGAGGCTGGGAGGTCAAAATCGACCCGCCTGTCAACCGGGTCCTACCCGTCGGCCGCCGCCGCGTCTCAGCACTTTGGGAGCGCTTTGGCGAGTCGTAGCGGGTTCACCTCGACATGGCCAGAAAAGTAGGATCGTCCTCCCACGAGAGACTTCCGTAAAGAGAGCATTGCCAGTCGTAGTCGCTTCGATGAAGCTGTCCAGGCCACCGCCCAGAGGACCTACTTTTTTGACAATTCACCTAAAGAGAACGATTCTGTTAGGCGTGTGCTGTGCTTCATGTTTGACTTGCCGCACTCGAAAACCGCAACAGGACGGATTTCAACTTCTGAGATTCATCGGACCGTTCCCCGTCTGGGGCTGGCCAACCGAGGGCTGCTCGGACCTCCGCATCATCAACTCGATCGATAGACGCCAGCGCCTCGTCTGCAGTTCTTGATGAACACGCCCCTCGAAGCTTGATTTCCGCAAACGCTAGGGCAACGACCGCTTCGTCGTGGACGACCAGGGAAATTTCGTCCTGTGATGAGTAGTCGGACACAGGTTTCGCCCGGAACGATTCGATTTGAGATGTCATGCCCCACGATGAGATCAGTTGGTCAAAGAATGCCCAACAATCTCGATTGGGGTCCTTTCGATTCCAGTCGCGAAAATCGGCTAATAGGTCTGCGCCGGTGTCGTTTCCGTGAGGTGATCGACCATCAGTCGAACTCCAGAAAAATGGATCATTCAGGAGTTCCCGTGCGGAAGGATGGTATTCCGTCCAGTCAATCTCAAGCTGTTGATCCCAAGAAAGTTTGCTTCTCTCTTCCTTCTTCTTTTCGGTGTGCGCACTACCAAACTCGGCCAGTGCTTCTGAAGAACCTGGCGCTGAACGATTCAGCAGTCCAAAGCCCTCTAGGAAGGTGGCGATGTCTAGCCCCTTCTTCTTCTTGAGTTTCGGGAGCAGGTTGCGCAATACACCCTCGAGTTCATCTATTGCGCGGAGGAGCAAAGCGTGATCAACCTCATAGTCCCCAAACACGTCCTCCGCCAAGCCGAGGTTCGACTCGTAGTGAATTACCAGATGTTGCTTCTTCTGGGTCCATCGAGTGGTAGGGAGCTTGGCCAGGTTGTTGTGGAAATCTCGATGACGGTTTTCAAGCGTTCGCCTCGGAGGGCACTCGGTTCGAAAATACGCGACAGTCTCGAACGTTTCGATGCCGTGATCGAGGGCGCCAAGGTGCTCCTCGATCAACTGCCCAACAATCGAGATCGTCAAGTGGCCCCCATACCGGTCATACGATTGGGCCATTGTGTAAGCGTTCATTCGTATGAGCCTCCTGTGTGCTGGCCTAACGATTGGAGTTCAGCGGACGCAACCCGCACGGGTTGCGGTCCGCTGAAACGACTCTGTTGAACGCAATTCGCCTTCGGCGGATCGAGCGGGCGCGTTGAGGCCGACTCGGTATTGCGTGGAAAGAAAAAAGGGTGCACTCCTTTAGAAGGGCAGGCAA
>RCNF010000729.1_pt1 | contig 17040 bp, 15 predicted proteins | sample 2041311 | NCBI WGS metagenome assembly RCNF01 (sample SAMN09708228, study PRJNA481090) | Marine sediment metagenome, whole genome shotgun sequencing project. | biome: marine sediment; feature: ocean; material: sediment; isolation source: Sewage treatment plant 2 marine sediment (STP2) ... | reverse complement strand
AGCGCTGACCCGCGATCGCTCTGACAGTGCTTTGTTAGGTACGTCTTCTGAGTCACGTCAGACCGAGCGGAAGATGGCACCACCTAATCGAGGTACAACAGGATTGATCAACGAGAGTTTTGTTGCGCCAGAGCCCGGCCAATCGGCCAGCAACACTGAAGCTTTCTCAAATGAAACCCCCAGTTCGCTACAGATCACATCCGAAACGCCAGTCTCTACATTCTCAATTGATGTCGATACAGCCTCTTACGCAATTGTGCGCAATTCGCTGATGAACGGATATCTGCCTGACCCGGACGCGGTCCGGATCGAGGAGATGGTTAACTACTTTAGCTACGCCTATCCCGCGCCTGACGGTACGACACCGTTTCAGCCCACGGTATCAGTGACCCCGACTCCGTGGAATGGGGACACGCAACTGGTGCATATTGGCATTCAGGGCGCGTTGCCTGCAGTCGAAGACCGACCGCCGCTGAATCTCGTGTTTCTGATTGATACGTCGGGCTCGATGGATCAGCCAAACAAGCTACCCCTGCTCAAGCAATCGTTTCGGTTGATGTTGGGGCAATTGCGACCCACGGATCAGATTTCCATTGTCACCTATGCAGGCAGTGCCGGGCAGGTTCTGAAACCGACCAATGCCTCTGACCGCAGCACCATTCTGGCTGCGCTGGACCGGATGGGCGCTGGCGGGTCAACCGCCGGGCAGGCCGGGCTGCAACAGGCCTACAGCACGGCGCAATCCATGGCCCAAGACGGTGAAGTGACCCGCGTGATCCTTGCTACGGATGGTGATTTTAATGTCGGCATTTCGGATCCGGATGCGTTGAAATCTTACATCGAAACGCAACGCGAAAGCGGCACATACCTAAGCGTTCTCGGATTTGGACGCGGTAATCTGGACGATGCCACAATGCAGGCACTGGCCCAGAACGGTAACGGACAGGCCGCCTATATTGACACGCTGGCTGAGGCACAGAAAGTGCTGGTGGACCAACTGACCGGCGCGCTGTTTCCGATCGCCAACGACGTGAAGATTCAGGTCGAGTTCAACCCGGCGCAGATCGCTGAATACCGGCTGATCGGCTATGAAACCCGGGCTCTGCGGCGTGAAGACTTCAACAATGATGCGGTAGATGCAGGTGACATTGGCGCGGGCCATTCAGTGACAGCACTATATGAGGTGACCCCGGTTGGATCACCTGCCCAACTCAGCGATCCACTGCGGTATGGGGCAACCTCTGCGACGGGCAGCAGTGACGAACTGGGTTATCTGCGACTCCGCTACAAAACACCGGGGAATACGACAAGCCAGTTGATCGAAACGCCAATTTCTGCGGATTTTCCAGCCCCGACCGAGGTTGGGTTTGCTGCCGCTATTGCCGGATTTGGTCAGCTGTTGCGGGGCGGAGATTATATCCAGGGCTGGACCTACGCTGACGCCATTGCTTTGGCCAATGCCAACAAAGGTGAAGACCCGTTCGGTTACCGGACAGAGGCCATCCAACTGATGCGGTTGGCGACAAGCCTGAGCGATCAATAAACAAAAAGACACCCGGACGCGTCCGCGCCCGGGTGTCTCCGAGGTAAAGCCTTGGCTTAGGCTCTAGTTGACAGCTTTCGCGTCAACAACGTCTGCCTCAACTACCTTGGTCGAGGCAATGTCGATGCGGCGCGGTTTCAGCGCCTCGGGAATTTCACGTTGCAGATCAATATGAAGCATACCGTCTACATGCGACGCACCCGTCACCCGGACATGATCGGCGAGATGGAACCGACGCTCAAACGCGCGTGTCGCGATACCGCGATGCAAATAGCTCCGCTGCTCTGCCTCATCCGCCTTGCCGGCCGACACAATCAAGGCATTTTCCTTGACCTCGACGTCCAGATCAGCCTCGGCAAAACCAGCCACAGCGATCGAGATGCGATACGCATCATCAGCGGTCTTCTCGATATTGTAAGGCGGATAGGTTTGTTGCGGACCATCGTTGGTCATAACCCGATCCATTAGATCAGCAATCTGATCAAAGCCAATGGTGGCGCGGTGAAGGGGTGCAAAATCAAAAGTACGCATAGTCGTCATCCTCTATTCTGAGCGAGTACGAAACATTTATGGCCTTCCCATAGGGGACAGACCGGTTCACACCAGAGCCCGATCATCGGCACCCTGACACCCATAATTTGGGCACTCAATTTCAGCTTTCAAGGGTTTCAGGGTTTAACGAACTTTGCGCCGGTGCCGCTCCGGTTTTCGCCAACACTCAATCGTCGAACGGTAACCTTGGGACGCACGACAGGTGCAGCACGCAGCGCCCGTTTCAACTGACCCACAACCTCGGGCAAGGCCATACCAAGCGCCAACTGCCGTCCATCGGCAACAGTCCCACCCGAAATGAGGGAAATAATGCGACCTCGTGACCCCGAGTGAGCGAACACCGGGGCGCCGGACGATCCAAAAGTTACATTGCAGTCAAACGCCATCAAATCATCCTGTGATCCGACAATCTTGCAGCTTCGTTGACGCGACAAGGCTTCGGCACGGCCGCGGCCATATGACACAACGCTGACAGCAGATCCCTGTGCTGGACCCGAATGCAAGATAAAGGGATCGGCGTCGGTACTGACAATCGGCTTTTCCAAACGCAACAACGCCACATCATGTCGGATATTCTCACCATTCAGGGCACTTTTAGGATCGAACCCCGGATGCGCGGCGACCTGCGACACAACGCGCTCGGCGATGGACCTACCATCCCGCAAACCCGCACGAAACAATAGATCTGTCGGGCGCACGGGGTCTGAGGTTTGTGGATGATAAACACAGTGCGCCGCTGTCAGCACCAGATCCGGGGCAATCAGCGTGCCAGTGCAAAATCCAGATCCGGCCAAATCGAGCCGGCCTACAGCTTCCCATCCCAGCAGATCGTCGCGATCCGTGAGCCGGGAAAGACCACTGCTCTGCGCAACTGCGCCGAAGCCAAAGACACCGCACACAAACGTCGCAATGATCAGGCCCCTTGGTTTCATGGCTTAACGAATTTGGCACCGGTATCATGGCGCACACCAACCGAAAGACGATTCACACCTGGGCCGGGAGGCTGAAAAACACCATATCCGGCAGCAAGTGACGCCTTCAACTGCTCCAGCGGTTCGCCCAGCGCTGTTCCAAGCGCTACCTTTACCCCCTGCACTTCAGCCTTGGCCGAAACAACCGACACAATACGTGGCACGCCATCTGCAAAACTAAAGACCGGTGCCCCGGATGAGCCAAAATCAACATTGCACGACATGATCAGCACGCCCTCTTGACGGGCCATCACACCGCAGACTTCCTGAAGCGACGGGGCTTCGGAGCGGTCTCGTGCATAAGACACAACGCCGACGCTATCGCCTTTCTCCGGCCGTGCTGCTGTCTCAAAAGGGGTTATCGTCGTGTTTCGAATGGGTCTTTCAAGTTCCAGAAGGGCGATGTCGTTGCGCACGCGCTCTGACCTTGCGACACCGTCATAAACGTAATCTGGATGCACTACTGCCCGACGGACGTTGCGATAGGCTGAGGCGCGGCCATTGCGCCATCCCGCCAAAAACTCGACCGTTTCGTGGTTGATCCGCTGTTTGGATGTCCTGCTAAAGAGACAATGGGCTGCAGTGAGGACCAGATCCGGCGCAATCAACGCCCCGGTGCAAAACCCTGTACCATCAATGTCCAGACGACCCACAGCCTCCCAGGCGCGGCCATCATCGACCGATTCCAAGCTTTTGAGCCGCGCATCTTGCGCAATCGCCGCTGTCGTTGTTATCAGCGTCGTAAGTGATATCACTATCCAATGCCGCAAATTCGTCTCCTTACCCCCGCACACCGAATTAACGGCCACTTACGGCAAAAATGGGGCGCATAAAGAACAAATTAGCGCAATATCGGTATCTTGGGCGGGCGCTTTGCCTCACCATCAAGTGTAGGGGGTTTTGGTCCACCTGTGGCCCAATCCAAAAGTTCGACAGTATGCACAATCGGGATCTCCGTCGCTCCGCCAATCTGCATCATGCACCCGATGTTGCCAGCAGCAATAATATCAGGGCTTCTGGCCTCCAGCGTGCGCACTTTACGCTCTTTCAGTTGTTTGGAAATCGCAGGCTGCATCAGATTGTATGTACCCGCCGATCCGCAGCACAAATGGCTATCCTCAGGTTCCACAACGCCAAACCCGGCCTTGCGTAGCAGGTCCTTGGGAAAGGTTTTAATTTGCTGGCCGTGCTGCAAAGAACATGCCGCATGGTAGGCCACAATCAAACCTTTGTCGGTCCCGTCTGGCATGTCGAGTTGCATCAGAAGCTCAGAAACATCCAGCGCGATCCCGGCCACCCGCGCCGCGTCATCGGCCAGCGCATGCTCTTTAAACATGTGGCCGTAGTCTTTCACAGTTGTCCCGCAACCGCTGGTGTTGATCACAATGGCGTCCAGCCCTGCACCGTCCATTTCCGCCGCCCACGCCTGGATGTTTTTCGCCGCTGTCGCATGGCTTTCACTGGTCTTGCCCATGTGATGGGTGAGAGCGCCACAACAGCCCGCGCCTTTGGCGATCACGACCTCGCAGCCAAGCCGTCTGAGTAGGCGAATGGTTGCATCGTTGATGTCCGTGTTCAGGGCTTTCTGAGCGCACCCGGTCATCAGCGCCACACGTTTCTTGCGGGGCACCTCTGGCGCGAAGGTCTGTGGATCGTCGTTTCGACTGACGGGCGGGATCGTTTTTGGGGCCATTTCCAGCATTGCGCGCAGTCGGGCATCAGGCATCAGCGCCGCAAAGGGACGCCCAATTTTGGCCCCCAGCAATGCAACCCGAAACCGTATTGGATAGGGCAAAATCTGCGCCAGCACCCAGCGCAGCGCACGATCACCAAGCGGTCGTTTGTAATTGTTTTCAATATATTCGCGGGCATGATCAACAAGGTGCATGTAATGTACCCCTGACGGGCATGTGCTCATACACGCAAGGCAGGACAGGCAACGGTCAATATGTTTGACTGTCTTTTCGTCCGGTTTTTTGCCGTTCTCCAGCATATCTTTGATCAGATAGATGCGGCCTCGTGGGCTGTCCAACTCGTCGCCCAGAACCTGATAGGTCGGACAGGTTGCCGTGCAAAATCCGCAATGCACGCAGGTCCGCAATATCTCGTTTGACCGCGCAATTGCAGGGTCCTTCATCTGTTCGGGCGTAAAGGTGGTTTGCATAAGATCAGGCCTTTTGGCGGGTCTGCGTCAGCCCGGTGTTGAGTATGTTGCGGGGATCGAACTTGAATCTCAAACCAGCGCTCAGCGCCTCAATCGGCGCTGACTGAGGTTGAAACACACCCAATTGGTCGCGCGTGGCGGCATCTGCCCGTATGAGCGTCGCATGACCGTCATAGGCGCCAAGTTGTTTACGTAAATTTGTGCCGCCGGGCACCAATGCCCAGATCAGGCCACCGCCCCAGTCAAAAATCACATCTTTGACCTGCATTCGCGCCACTACGTCAGGTCCATCAGACGGCTTGCACGATACCCGCCAGACATCGCCACTTGCCGCATGAAAGGGTTCAACATCGCGGATGGCAGCCCACATTGCCGCGGTTTTATTCGGGGCCACTTCGATGCGTGCTGATCCATATTTTTCCAACAAATTCAAAAGCTTGTCTGACCGGTAAGCGACAGACCCTTCAAATCCTTCGATCCGGATGATCGTCAGCGCCACCCCATCGGCGCCGTTTGGCCGATGCGCCGCACCTGACACTTCAAAGGGAGACCCCAGTGCGTCTAACATCGCCGAAACCGCATCTCTGTTATTTAAACCGTCCAACAGAATGCATGCCGTGACATCCGTGCGCGGCAGCACTTTCAAGCCAACTTCGGTGATCACGCCAAGCGTGCCGTAAGAACCAGCCATCAATTTAACGAGATCATAACCCGTCACATTCTTCATTACGCGGCCGCCGTTCTTAACAATCGTACCGGCCCCATCCACGAAGCGGACGCCAAGCATATAGTCTCGCGCCGCGCCTGACTGAATGCGCCGAGGACCACTCGCATTGGCAGCAACGACGCCGCCGACGGTCGGCTCTCCGGTTGTACCCAGAAGGCCGCGGTGATCCATCGGCTCGAAGGGCAGGCGCTGGTTCTCTTTGGCCAGAACCGCATCAATCTCAGACACGGCTGTTCCTGCGCGCACGACGATCGTCAGCGCGCCGGGTTCATAAAGCTCTATGCCTGAAAGTCCTGACACGCTCAGCGCGGTCCCTTCGGTGGAAAACCCGCGGGTACCGCCGCCCTGAATTGCCAATGGGCCTTGCGCACCGGCAATCATGTCGGCCAGTTCGGCTTCTGTTTTGGGGGTCATAACTTCATCTTTTCATATATACTTAGGGGGGCGGGGGCTGGCCCGCATTACTCTGCCGCGATGGACATCTCGCGGCGCGACGCAGACACGGACAGTGGGAAAACCTTGGCAGGGTTCAGCAACCAGGATGGATCAAACACATCCTTGACCGCCATCTGTGCCTCCAGATCCGCAAGGTTGTACTGGTCGAGCATTAGGTCACGTTTTTCAATGCCCACGCCATGTTCGCCAGTCAGACAGCCGCCTACTTCGACGCAAAGACGCAAGACATCCGCGCCCATTGCCTCACATAGCTCCAAATCACCGGGTTTGTTGGCATCAAAGAGAATCAGCGGGTGCATGTTGCCATCCCCGGCATGAAATACGTTACCAACCTGCAGACCATACTGCGCACCCAGTTCGCCGATCCGCCGCAGCACATACGGCAAGGCTGATACCGGAATAGTTCCGTCCAAGCACATATAGTCATTGATCTGCCCTATGGCGCCAAAAGCTGATTTGCGGCCCAGCCAGATTTTTGCGCTTTCTTCGGGCGACTTGCTTTCGCGCAGTTCAACCGGATTATGGTTGCGGGCAATCTGCATGATAACGCCCAGCTGTTCGTCGATCTCTCCCGGTGATCCTTCAACCTCAACAATCAGCAACGCTTCGCAGTCGGGATACCCGGCCTTGGCGAATTTGTCGGTGGTCTCGATGCAAAGGCGGTCCATATATTCGATGGCCACAGGCAAAACGCCCGCTTTGATAATATCCGACACGCAGGCACCGGCTACCTCAGCGCTGTCAAACCCCATCAATACAGGGCGGGCGCCTTCCGGCTTGGGCAGAATGCGCAACGTCGCTTCAGTCACAACACCCAGTTGGCCTTCTGAGCCGCAGATCACGCCTAACAGGTCCAGCCCGCCAGCATCCAGATGGCCACCGCCAATCTCGACGACCTCGCCATCCATCATCACCATAGTGACACCCATCAGATTGTTGGTGGTCACGCCGTATTTCAAACAATGCGCACCGCCACTGTTCATCGCGATATTACCCGCAATGGCGCAGGCCAACTGACTTGAAGGGTCCGGTGCATAGAAAAATCCGTTCTCCTCAACCGCGCCGGTCACACTTAGATTTGTGCGCCCAGTTTGCACGCGGATGATGCGATTGGCGTAATCCGTTTCGATCACATCATTCATCCGGGCCACGCCGAGAATCACACAGTCAGCCGTGGGCAACGCGCCACCGGCAAGCGATGTGCCAGCACCGCGTGGCACAACCGGCACACCTTCCTGATGGCAAATCCGCAGAACTGCTGACACTTCATTTGTGCTTCTGGGTAACACTGCCAACAGCGGTGGGCACTTATAGGCAGTCAGTGCATCGCACTCATAAACACGCGTCTCTGCTGGATCATGGATGATCGCATCCATCGGCAACACCTGTTGCAGGCGCGCCACCAAGCCGGATTTGCGCGCCAGAATGGCAGGGTTTGGTGTCGGCATTTCCATGTACTTCCCCTCTTTGGTAAGAAAATATAACCAATTTCAACATCTGGCAAGTTTTATCGGAGCGAACTATGGTCCGGCAGATGAATTGGACTGATCGACTTACCTTATTTTCAACATTTGATGTGGCTGCTGTTTGCCTGCTTGTCGGGTTGTGGATCGTTATTGGCTGGGCGATTGAGCACTCTCCGCGCAAACATCCATCAATGTCCAGCCTGATGGCCGGTTTCCGGCGTGAATGGATGGTGCAAATGGTGACCCGTGAGCCACGCATATTTGACGCTCAGATTGTCAGCAGCCTGCGGCAGGGGACCGCTTTTTTTGCCTCCACGTGCATGATCGCAATCGGCGGAGGACTGGCGCTGATCGGAAGTGCCGATCAACTTGCGGGCGTTGCCAATGACCTCACCCTTGAAACCAATCCTATCATTGTCTGGGAACTTAAGCTGTTGGTTATGCTTCTTTTTGTAACAAACGCCTTCCTGAAGTTTGTCTGGGCGCACCGGCTTTTCGGCTATTGTTCAGTCCTGCTGGCCGCAGTTCCCAATGACCAGAACCATCCAGATGTCTACTCACGAGCAGCCCAAGCTGGCGAGATTGGCGTCGCAGCAGCACGCGGCTTTAATCGCGGTCTGCGGTCGATTTATTTTGGCCTGGCCAGTGCCGCTTGGTTGTTGGGCGCAGTGCCGCTTGTTTTGGCGACACTGATGACAGCTCTGGTCCTTGGACGGCGCGAGTTCGCGTCGCGATCGCGCAGCATTTTGCTAAGCAACCCCGCCCCCACGCAGTCGTGAGTGTATCTGTAAGCAGAACCTGCTAAAGCTAGCCCATGAAATTTCTGTTGCTCTGTACAATACTTGCTTTCGGCACTCCCGTTTGGGCCAATCCGTCAGTCATCGAAACGGTAAATGCCACCGAATCGGGCGGCACCTGGCGTTTTGACGTCACTCTCTCGCACCCGGATACCGGCTGGGATCACTATGCTGATGGCTGGCGCGTACTTACTATGGATGAGAAAGAACTGGGGACGCGGGTGTTGCATCATCCGCATACCGATGAGCAACCGTTTACCCGGTCGTTGTCTGGCGTTTTACTGCCGCCGGGGACGAAACAGGTGAAAATTCAGTCCCGGTGTCTGGTGGATGGCTGGCATAACGCGACAAAGACGGTGAACCTGCCCTAAACCCTAGTGGCGGTGATACGGACCACCCGCCAGTATGGTTGCGGCGCGATATATCTGTTCGGCAAGCATCACCCGGACCAACATATGCGGCCAGACCATCGCGCCAAAGGACAGGCTGAAATCTGCGTCTTGTCGCAAATCAGGGTCGATCCCCTCAGCCCCGCCGATCACAAATGCCAGATCACCACGACCTGCATCGCGCCACTTGCCCATTTGAGCCGCAAAATCGGGCGAGGACATTTGTTTGCCACGCTCGTCAAGCACACACAGCAAGGCACCGGTCGGGACCGTGCGGCGCAGCAGCGTCGCTTCGGCTGACATACCGCCTCTTTTGCGGTCTTCAACTTCAATTAGACTGGAAGGCCCAAGGCCCAAAGCGCGACCGGTACGATCAAATCGCTTTAGGTAGTCGTCAATCAGCATACGTTCAGCGCCTTCACGCAGCCGTCCGACTGCGCAGATATGCACCCTCATCAGATCGGCTTAATTCGTGGACGCAACAGCGCTGGTTGGCATCCACATCTTCTCAAGCTGATAGAATTCCCGCACTTCAGGTCGAAACACATGAACAATAACGTCACCTGTGTCGATCAATACCCAATCGCCGGTATCCTTGCCTTCGAGCTTGCTGAGCCGGCCAAATTCTAGCTTGAGGCTGTCGGCAAGTTTTTCTGCTATGGATGACACCTGGCGGGTCGAACGGCCTGAACAGATCACCATGTAGTCGCCAATGGCCGTCCTGCCGCGCAAATCAATCTGCACGACATCTTCGGCCTTGTCGTCTTCAAGCAATGTCAGGATGCGGGCCAACAGCTTTTCGCTGCTTGGCTGGGGTTGGGCTGCCATCAAAGGCGCCCTGTTATCAGCGGCAAATACCGCGTCTGCGTGGATAGACAGGACATTGTCCTCCTTAAAAGGCGCCGCCGGACCCCCGACGCTGGGGATACCACCAAGCTAACAAGCCAAACGTGACAATTCAATGAAGCACTGTGATTTATGGCTAACTTGAACATAACATACGTGGCAAATTTGCATTCATTTTGGATCTCAAGCGGCGCGATACGCCCTTAGCCACAGCCTGTCCAGCCCAGATAGTGCGGTGGCATCAAACGCGCTTTGCACTTCCCAATATCGACCGGACGGCACAGAATAGGCCAATTCCGCCTCACGCGCTTCGGCATGATTGATCGCGGCGAGGTCGAGACTAACCGGCTTTTTGCCCAGATCGGCCAGTTCGCCCGGTGCCGCGCGCGGAAAGATCAGCCGAGATTCGTTCCCCGATAGATTGATGCAATGACAGCCCTCGCGCGCAGCAAACAGCGCAAGACGTGCTGATTTGGCGGTTAGATCCTGCAGGGTTACATCTTTGCGCAGCGGATCAGCCTCGCCTGTCCCGTAAAAATGTGTCGGCCCCTTGGCTGGGTAGACCATATCACAGCCCAGAAATGCCATGACCTTGGGCTGCAGCGCATGGAGCGCCCAGTAAGCGGCGGTAAAGGCCATCGTGCCACCAGCATAAACGAAACCACCGTAGACATTCTGCGCTGGCACGTAGTCCTGCGCGGTGACGACCTGTTGTTCGGGCGCGATACCGGGTGGCATACGATCCGGGTCGAAATCTTCGGGGTGGATCAGATAATCCCAATCGGGGCGCACCTGCCATGCGTTGTTAATGGCCACAACCGAGTCAAATTGGCCTCGCGCCCAGTTTTTCATCTGAACTGCGTTTGGACCGCTGCCCAGAATTAAGACGATATCGCATTCTGTCATTGATTATGCCGCTCGCTTCACAAGCACTCCCACTTAGGGTGCTACTCTTCCATGACAAGCCTATTCCGCCGGAATGTCAGGTTGATCGCTACCCAACATCCGAACTTCGCGCTGTGGAAACGGTATTGAGATGTTATTCTCTCTAAAAGCATCCCACAGGGCCAGATACACATTTCCGCGAATATTGGTCAGACCGCCAGTAGGGTCACTGATCCAGAATCGCAGAATGAAATCCACACTGCTGTCGCCAAACCCGACGATATGACACACTGGTGTTTTGGGTTGAGACAGGACCCGGTCGACGCCGAGTGATGCCTTGATCGCAATTTGACGCACCAGATGTGGGTCACAGCCATAAGACGTGCCAAAAAAGATATCCAATCGCACAAATTCGTTGGAATGGGACCAGTTGACCACCTGACCTGTGATCAGATCTTCATTCGGGATCAGGTATTCTTTTCCGTCCCGGGTTAGCACTGATACATAGCGGGCTCCCAACGAATTGATCCAGCCAAAGGTTTCCCCAAGCGAAATCACATCACCAGGCTTGATGGACTTATCCAGCAGAATGATCACCCCGGACACAAGGTTCGACACCACCTTTTGCAAACCGAATCCGATGCCGACACCAATCGCCCCGGAAAGAACCGCAAGCCCAGTAAGATCGATGCCGGTTGCATCGACGGCAATAAAGAAGGCGACACCATAAACGATCACCTGCAGGCCTTTGATCGCCAATACCTGCATCGAAGGAGAGATGTCTTCATTGCGACGAATCGCGCGTGCAACGCCCAGCGATGTCAGGCGTGCGATCGTGGACAGCAGTGCAATTACAACCGCCGCACGCATGATCAAGAGAGCCGAAATGCGGATGTCACCGATTCCGAGCGCAATACTATCAAGAAACACTGATACTTCGTCGACCACTGTCAAATAGTAAAGCGTCGCGTAGATCCAGAGGCTCCAACTGACCACCCGGCGCAGCAAACGGTTGTGAACCAGCGGGGAGGCAAAGCCGATTATCAACCAAACCGTGACCACTGTGGACACAAGCCCGATGATATAGCTGCGCGAGGGCCAGGTGACCTCCTGCATCACCCCGTAGACGGCCCAAAGCCCCAGCGCAAAATATATCAGTGTTATACGGCGGCGAACCTGTACAAGTATACGCAATCGCCATTTCGGCCACACCACGCGCGTACGCGCCCAATTCTCAAGCGCTGGGCCCGTCGCAAATCGCAGGGCAAAAGCCGCCAAGAATATTCCGACAAGGATCAAAATCTGATATTGGCGCCAGCCGGGCAGGACCAGGCTTTGCAGAAAAGCCAACGCCTGCGTCCAGAGCGGCGCTAGCGTCTGACCAAGGTTCGTAATCAAATCGATTATGGGAGTACCTGGCTGCTCTTCGGGGTTCATACATAGGCCTTTTTGCCAAATTGGCACGGCCAAACAGGTGCAATCAACCTGTTTGGTTCAATCTGACACGATTGTGCCTACGGTGAATCCCCCAAGAACGATAGAATCCGGGTAATCACCCCCGCCCCGGTTTCTCTACTCGAACCCGTCTGTGCATGCGCTGCAACAGTCAGCCCGACAAGCAGAGCGATCAGGCCCAGTTGGAAAATTTTGAACATGTTGTTGGCCTGATAAGCGTTAGGCACACGGACATAGCTCCCGATTGCCAGAAAACAAGGCAGGCACACCCTTGATAGAAGGGCGCAGCATCTGTATCTGACCCTCATGACAATGGTGTTTGATCTGGACGACCGCGCCCGACTGCGCGAACGCTTTTTCGGAGCGACGCGGGCGGTATTGGCGCGGACCTGACCTTTTACGTCTTTTGAAACACCCTCACGCAGTCTAATACGGGAGTGGACCACATGTCCCCCAAAACGATTTATGATAAAATCTGGAATGCTCATCTTGCCCACGAGGCCGAAGATGGCACCTGCCTGCTCTATATTGACCGGCATCTGGTTCACGAAGTGACCAGCCCACAGGCCTTTGAAGGGTTGCGCATGACCGGCCGCACCGTGCGCGCGCCTGACAAAACCATCGCTGTGCCTGACCATAACGTGCCAACGACACTGGATCGCGCAAAAGGCGGCATGAACGAAGAAAGCCGGATTCAGGTCGAGGCACTGGATACCAACGCCAAAGAATTCGGCATTCACTACTATCCGGTATCCGATGTCCGTCAGGGCATCGTACATATTGTCGGCCCCGAGCAGGGGTGGACCTTGCCGGGAATGACCGTGGTCTGCGGCGATAGCCATACCGCCACACACGGCGCATTTGGGGCATTGGCGCACGGCATCGGCACGTCAGAAGTTGAACATGTTCTCGCCACTCAGACGCTGATTCAGCGCAAAGGCAAAAACATGAAAGTCGAGATCACTGGAAAACTGCGCCCCGGCGTGACGGCAAAAGACATCACACTCAGCGTGATCGGTAAAACCGGCACCGCTGGCGGGACTGGCTATGTCATCGAATATTGCGGCGAAGCGATCCGTGATCTCAGCATGGAAGGCCGGATGACAGTCTGCAACATGGCCATCGAAGGCGGCGCCCGCGCCGGCCTGATCGCACCGGATGAAAAGACGTTTGAATATTGCATGGGCCGCCCACATGCGCCCAAAGGTGCACAATGGGAGGCCGCATTGGCCTGGTGGAAAACGCTCTATAGCGATGACGACGCCATTTGGGACAAGGTTGTAACCCTCAAAGGCGAAGACATTGCCCCCGTTGTGACTTGGGGTACATCACCCGAAGATGTGCTGCCGATTACGGCAACCATTCCAGCGGCATCCGATTTCACCGGCGGCAAAGTCGATGCGGCACAACGCTCGCTGGACTATATGGGCCTGACACCCGGAACGCGGCTGCAGGACGTGGACATTGACACAGTGTTCATTGGCTCTTGCACCAATGGCCGGATCGAGGATTTGCGCGCTGCAGCCGATATCCTCAGGGGCAAAAAGAAGAAAGACGGAATCCGCGCGATGGTGGTGCCGGGCTCTGGCCTTGTACGCGCGCAGGCCGAGGAAGAGGGTCTGGCACAAGTCTTCATCGACGCCGGATTTGAGTGGCGCCTTGCAGGGTGTTCCATGTGTCTCGCGATGAATCCCGATCAGCTTTCGCCCGGCGAACGCTGTGCCGCGACGTCAAACCGCAACTTCGAAGGCCGCCAGGGGCGCGGTGGGCGCACCCACCTGATGTCACCTGCGATGGCAGCTGCTGCGGCGATTACCGGAAAACTTACTGACGTTCGGGACGTTTTGTAAAAATTGTGGATGGCAACACAAAGGCGCACCGCCGCAATGCTCTGTTGCCTCCAAGTTCAACTGTGTTTCCAGAAGTTTCGCCTTACGCGGGCTCTGGTGACACCACAACGTTCACAAGGCCAAACAGTCATACTGAGACACCCTTCTATGCGGTTGTATACCGGTATGAGCGCCAAGGCCCAAAGTTAGACATAATTCTGACAGGAGACAAAAATGGATAGTTTCGACAAACTGAGCGGCATCGCCGCCCCGCTTCCACTGATCAACATCGACACCGATATGATCATTCCCAAGCAGTTCCTGAAAACGATTAAGCGATCCGGGCTTGGCGTCAATTTGTTTGACGAAATGCGCTATGACGATAATCGCGGCGAAATTCCTACCTTCGTGCTGAACCGGCCCGCCTATCGCAATGCCGAAATTTTAGTGGCTGGGGACAACTTCGGTTGTGGCTCTTCGCGCGAGCACGCGCCATGGGCGATTAAGGACTTTGGGATACGCTGTGTAATTGCCCCTAGCTTCGCTGACATCTTCTATAACAACTGCTTCAAGAACGGAATCTTGCCGATTGCCCTTCCAGTAGAGCAGGTTGATGTGCTGATGAAAGACGCCGAGAAGGGCGCCAATGCCAGACTGAACATTGATCTCGAGGCGCAGACAGTAACCTCCTCCGACGGTGAGGTTTTTCATTTTGAAGTCGATGCGTTCAAAAAGCACTGCCTGATTGAAGGCCTCGACGACATTGGGCTGACGATGGAAAAGATAGCTGCGATCGACACCTTCGAAAACCTCGCCAAGACCGAGCGGCCCTGGGTCTGAAGGTTCAAGATCTAGACGTGAGACGAGGATCGCGAGAGATCGCTCAGGACAAACAGAATCTGCGGTCGCAACCTTAGCGATTAATCGTCGATTCTCTAAACTACTTATGCGTTAACCAAAACAATGGTTGCGTTCCAAAACTCAAGAACCACTACATCTAGTACCGTGCCTTATTGTTGCACCAGAAACGATGCAAAGACGCACCAGTTCTACCCTCAATTCGCCGCAAACGTAGCGTCATTTTAACCATGGCTTGAGGACTGTGATGAAAGCGGGGTAAAAATTGGCTAAAGTTATCGAATATCGTCGAAGTCTACGCGATCCAAATGGGACATTGGTGCAGAACGGTGTTGCTTTGGCCCAATTTGAGGGGATAAAACTGTGATTGCTCGGTTGGCAGGCGCGATATTGCGCTCGGTATTGATCGCGTTGCTTATTGCAACGCCGGCGCTGCTGATGCCAAATGTTGTGGATGATTCAACCCAAATTGTTGCTCTGTTCGCCATCCTTGCCGCAGGCCTGACGTTTGTTGAGTATAACTCCAGCTTTCCCAGCATTGTAGAATTCCGCGAAGCGCCACCTTTCAATCGTCTGAGATTTGGGGCGCTGTTTGTGACCATCCTTTGCCTGACCCTGATCAGCAAGGGTAAGATCGAACCAACACTGTTGACCAATGCGCTGACATCGATTGGCACGATCTTGGGGAACGCAATTGATTTTCCGTATTCACCGGTGCGTCTGGTTGTCTTGATGCTTCCTGATGATGCGCCGCAGTGGATGATCGCTTCGGTTCGTACCGCGGCAGGGCTGTCTTACTTGATTTCACTCGTAGCAATGACACTGTTCCTTATCCTTGTCCGTATCCTGGGTTGGCCCGCACGAAATGGGGCGTTCAATGTCTGGATCAACCTGCCTTTGTTTGACCCGACTGCAGGTGGAGATGTTCTATATCGGTTAAAGCGTGACAGCCGGGTTAACATTGCACTTGGCTTTTTGCTGCCCTTTATCATTCCTGCTGTGGTCAAGGCCGCATCTGACCTGATTGATCCAATCTCGTTAGCGAATCCTCAAACTTTGATCTGGACAATGGCCGCATGGGCATTTCTTCCTGCAAGTATGATCATGCGCGGCATCGCAATGGGCCGGGTCGCAGAGATGATCGAAGAAAAACGACGTCGCGCCTATGCAGCAGATGCAGAAGGCATGCAGCCAGCCTGATCTTTGGTGCAGCGACGCTGCTTATTGCACCGAACGAAGCTCTTCCTGATAATCTGCGCGTCGCCACTTTTAATACAGAGCTAGGACGCGACGGGCCCGGTTTGTTCCTTCGGGACGTATTGCGCGGTGAAGATAGCCAGATTACCGCAGCTGCCCGTGTCATCGTCGAGATTGCCCCTGATATCATCGCGCTGCAAGGCATCGACTATGACTTGACCGGCTTGGGGCTCGACGCATTTGCAGATTTTGTGGCGCAGGCCGGTCAGTCTTATCCCTACCGCTTTTCACTCTTGCCCAATCGGGGCATCCGCACTGGTCTTGATATGGACGGGGACGGACGGCTTGGTGGCTTTGATGACGCGCAAGGGTATGGAGAGTTCACCGGTGCTGGCGGCATGGCCATCTTGTCAAAATATCCGGTTCTGGTGGAAGAGGTTCAGGATTTTTCGACCCTATTATGGCGTGATCTTCCCGGCGCACTTTTGCCGCAGGTTGATGGTAAACCCTTCCCGAGTGCCGAAGTGCAGAATCTCCAGCGCTTATCGACTTCGGGCCACTGGGTGGTTCCAATCGCCCTTCCAAACGGCACGGTCGTGTCGATCATGACCTTTCATGCGACACCGCCAGTCTTTGATGGTCCCGAAGACAGGAACGGCCGCCGCAACCATGATGAGGTCATATTTTGGCAGCACTACATGGATGGCACATTTGGCCCGGCACCCAATTCGCGTTTTGTCCTGCTCGGAGATGCCAATCTGGATCCTGCCGACAGCGACGGTCGGCACGACGCCATCCGAGCCTTGCTGTCTGACTCGCGATTGCAAGATCCAGCGCCCAAAGGGACAGGCGGGCGCGATGCTGCGAACGCCAGTCAAAAAGGTAACCCCATGCTCGATACGGTG
>RCNF010000727.1_pt1 | contig 17045 bp, 11 predicted proteins | sample 2041311 | NCBI WGS metagenome assembly RCNF01 (sample SAMN09708228, study PRJNA481090) | Marine sediment metagenome, whole genome shotgun sequencing project. | biome: marine sediment; feature: ocean; material: sediment; isolation source: Sewage treatment plant 2 marine sediment (STP2) ... | reverse complement strand
CGGCCAACTTCACGAGCTGGCTCTTGGCGGAAACCGAGCGGACGACCAACTTGTTCGAGGACCGATACAAGCGGTTCATCCCCAACGGCGCAGCGCACACGACCTTGCTTCGTGAGGTGTCTGAAGGCGGCGACGGCATTCAGATCGGCGCACTCGACACCGAAATCGCCGGCGTCAGCGTGCTCGACTGGTTCACCGCCATGATCGACGGGACCGAGGTCTGGGATGACCTGGTCGACGAAGGCGTCGAATAGACGAGGAAAAGGCCTTCAGAAGCTAGACGGCTTTTGGCGTTGACCCTCGGCTCGCCTTCCTGCAAACTAGAACACGTTCTATTTCCACTCGCGAGCTCTCGAGAAGGGGGCTGGCTCCTTTTTAGAAGCGCTAATTTTCGGGTGTTTGCATGAAGACTGAGATCTGTGAGCGGCTGGGGATCGAGTTTCCCATCTTTGCGTTTAGCCACTGCCGCGATGTCGTGGCGGCGGTGAGCAGGGCCGGTGGGCTCGGGGTGCTGGGTGCGGTGGCCTACAGCCCGGAGCAGCTCGAGCTCGAGCTGAAGTGGATCGACGAGCACGTCGATGGCAAGCCCTACGGCGTTGATACGGTCATCCCTGCCAAGTACATCGGCAAGGACCAGGGCGACATCGGTAAAGAGCAGCTCGACCAGATGATCACACCTGCGCACCGCAAGTGGATCAACGATTTGCTGAATCGCAACGGCGTGCCTCCGCTCCCCGACGACGTCCAAGAGATCGAAGGGCTGCTCGGCTGGTCGGCCTCGGGCGGGCGCGCGCATTTCGAGGTGGCGATGAAGCACCCGATCGCGCTCATCGCAAACGCGCTTGGGCCACCGCCCGAAGACATCATCAGCCAGGCGCACGACAAGGGTGTGTTGGTGGCGGCGCTCTGCGGTACCGTTCGGCAGGCGATCAAGCAAAAGACCGCCGGCGTCGATATCGTGATCGCGTCGGGCTACGAGGCGGGCGGCCACACCGGCGAAATCGGCACGATGGTTCTCTTGCCGCAGGTCGTCGACGCGGTGGCGCCGACCCCGGTGCTCGCGGCGGGCGGCATCGGCTCTGGCCGTCAGATGGCGGCTGCGATGGCGATGGGCGCCGCGGGCGTTTGGACCGGCTCGATTTGGCTCGCCACCGAGGAATCTGACTCGATTCCTTCGCTCGTCGACAAGCTGCTCGTCGCGGATTCGACCGAAACGGTTCGGTCGCGCTGCATCAGCGGCAAGCCGGCCCGACAGCTCAAGACGGCCTACACGCGCGCCTGGGACGACGACCCGGACTGCCCCGGCTACTTGCCGATGCCGCTTCAGTTCATGGCGACGGCCGAGGCGACCCAGCGCATCACGCGCTTTGCGCAGACGGGCGCGGAAGGTTCGGACACGCTGCTCGGCACGCCGGTCGGTCAGGTGGTCGGCCAGATGAATACGCGCAAGCCTGCGCGGCAGGTCATCGAAGAAATGGTCAGCGAGTACATCGACGCGGTCGAACGGGTTTCGAGCCTGCTCGAAGACGCCGACTAGGCGCGGGCCGCTACTTGCACTGCCGGTTTAGATCGCGCGCGCGACTTGCGAGCTTGCCGCCCCGGTTGGCCTTCAGGTAGCGGGCCGCCATGGCGCAGCCTTCTTCGGTCGGGCCGAGCAGAACGGAGAGCCGACCCGCGGCGACCGGCATGGACACCGCGGCGTTGGCGGCCTTTCGGAGCGGCGCCTCTGGCGAGCGCTCCCGGTCTTCTTCGATATCGGCGCGGAGCAGGTGCACGTCCGCGTCGTCCGGCATGATCTGGAGCGCCTGCGCCGCGTAGCGGACGGCGAGGCCGCGCTTTTCGTCGGCGAGCGCGAGTCGGGCTCGGACGATCAGCTCCCAGACCTGAACCTGGGGGGCGGCCGTCAGGCGATTTCCCTCCGCGTCGACGGCTTCGAGCGCGCGTTCCAGCGAGTTTTCGGCGCCAAGCTTTCGACGGCCGTAGAGCTGTGCGAGAGCCAAGGCCGTGTCGGCGAGACGCGGGTCTGCACCGTTGCGCTTGGCCTGTTGAAAATAGGTGCTGGCACGGACGTAGTCTTCGGCCTGGAGCGCGACACGCGCGCCCGCGAGACGAAGCGCCACGTTCTTCGAGTGACGGCTGATCGCGTTTCGCATCGTCGACATGCCGCTCTGGCCGGCGCCCGTGAGCACCAGATAGCGCACACGCTGCTCGTCGGCGCGGAGGTCCTGGACTTTGGCATCGTCCATTTGCTTGATGACCTCTGCGGCGCGGTCGAAGTTCCCCGTGTCGATCAAGAGTGTTGAAAAGCCGGACAAGGCACGCGACTGAATGGGGTCGAGCGCGAGCGCCTTTTCGTAGGACGCGTTGGCTTCGTCCTTGGACCCGACAGTGCGAGTGGCGTCGCCTCGAAGCGCGTAGAGGCTGGCGTCTCCGGGGCTCAGCTCGACGGCGCGGTCGAGCGCGGCCACCGCTTTTGCGGCGTCGCCTTTTGCCAAGAGCACCCGCGCGTGACTTCCATGCGCCCAACCTTCGCCGTCAAACGCGGCGAGCGCGGCCGACGTCACCTTCTCGGCTTCGGAAAGCCGGCCGGCTTCGACATAGGCCTGGGACGCCGTGTCGACCAAGCTCAAATGATTGGGCGCGGCGGCGAGCCCCGCGTGGAGCAACGAGATCGCTTGCTCCGCGTTGCCGTCTTCGAGGAGCGAGCTCGCAAGGCCGTTCGAGGCAGCGACGCCCCATCGCGGATCGCTCGCGGCTTCTTGGTAGAGCGCGGCGGCACGGTCGCGCTCGGCGGCGCGGGGGGCGTCCTTCAGGAGCTCGGCGATGACCAGTGCGCGAAACGCCGGCTTGGCTTCGTTTTCGGGGCCGAAACCCGCTCCGCTCAGGGTGGCGAGCCCAGCGCGCCGGTCGCCGGTCTGTGCGTACCACCAGGCGATTACGTGCGCTCTGGTGAACAGGTCGGCGGACGGGCCGCTCGAGAGTCGCTTGAGCACGTCCTTCGCCTCGCTCGTTCGTCCGAGCGCGAGCAGCAGCTGTGCGGTTCCGACGATTAAGGTTTCGTCGGCGAGAAGCTCGGGTTTGGCCGCGGCGCGGGCATGCTCGAACGCGGCACCGATCGCGCCTTGCCGGTAGGCGAGCACGCCCTCGATCAAATCGGCCCAAGCTTTGTGGACCGCCGACGCGTCCTCATCGGAACGCACCTCTTCGACGAGAGCGAGCGCGGCGCTGGCATTCCCTTGGAGCAGGCCGACAATTTGCGCACGCGCGATTCTCGTTGCCGACGTTTTTTTGTTTGCGCCATCGAGTGTTGCGAGCGCAGCGTCCGGGCTCGCAGTGCGTGCCTGAATGCGAGCGAGCAACGCAACGGGCTCGGGGGCCCCGGGGCGCGCGTCGACGACCTTCTCGGCGTCGGGGAGCGCCTGCGTCCACTGACCGCGCGCGATCGCCGTCCAGGCGCGTCCAAGAAGGAACGCATCGGCTTGCTCCGAGTACTTGGCCGGCCTTTCGGCTTCGGCGTGGGCGGCTCGGGGGTCGCCTTCGGCAAGGAACGCGTAGATCTTGGCGATTCGCTGGTCTGGATCGTTCTGTTTCGCCGATTCCGCGAGAAGCGCCTCGGCCTGCTTCAGCTTGTCGACATCTCCTCCGAGGCCTGCGGTCGCGAGGAGCCGCGCTCTGACCGAATCGTCTGGGTCGTCGCGAAGAAGCGCGAGCGCGCCGTCAATCACATCCGGGCTTGCGTCGCTGATGACCTCGTCGAGAGACGACGCCAAGCGCGCATCGTGAATCCAGCCGAGGACCGTGTGCACGATGAAGAAGAAGATCAGCGCGGCGATCCCCGCGGCGATGAAGCGGCGGATGCGTCGCTTGAGCGCCTCGGCCGGCGGCAAGACGATCTTGTTGACCGGCGAAATCGACGGTGTGGCGTTCTCGACCTTAAACAGGTCGGACGGTTCTCTACGCGAGCTCGATTCCTTGTCGGCCAACCTACATCCCTCCCCGATGACGTGCGCCCCTGGTCGCCCATTGTCGCGTCAATCCGGGCGGGGACGCAAGTCTACGGGCTAGAGCACGTACGGGATGATCGCGCGGCGGCTTTTTGGGTAGTCGCTAAAGTGCTCGCGGTACCAGCGATGGTTGGAAAAAGACCGCGGAACCAGGTTTGTGGCCGTGAACCAGGCAAATATCCAGGCGGGCACGGTCCAGGCGGCGAGCGCGAACCCGACCCATTCGATGATTTCGCCGAAGTAGTTGGGGCTCGAGAGCCAGCGGTAGAAGCCGCCGTGCGGGATTTTGTAGCCGCTTTCGCCAGGTTTTCGCAGATTCAAGAGGATGGCGTCCGACTGCTGGTTGATGGCGTAGCCGGTCGCGAAGACGAGGATTCCGACGATGAAGCGCGGGTCCGTGAGCCAGTCGGTGCTCAACAGATGTGGGGCCAGCTCCGTGATTGCGAAGGCGTTGGTCGAGCCGTTGGCCGTATTGAAGGAGAACGCCAGCAGGCCCGTGATGATGGGCTTTCGCTTGTGCCCTCCGCGCATCCGGAACGGGTAGATGAAGGACCGGTACACGTAGTGGAGCATGTATAGGCCGAACAGGATGAGCGGGACCGGCTTGAAGGCGTTGTCCGACATGAAATAGACGACCGCGAATGAGATCGGCGACGGCGCCTCCATCAGAACCCACAGCGCTCTTGCCTGGACCGTCGGGCCCCATCCGGGCCGCAGGTGACGGCCGTAGGGCGCTGAGATGAACAGCAAGAGAACGAAGCTCACGATGCCGAGAACGACGATCCCGAGCAGAGCCCAGGTGTAGAGGGGGTGGGCCTGAAGGGATTCGCTGAACGCTTCGGTGATGGGCATCGGCTCTCGCGGGTCGTCTCGCTTCGACCTAGACTGGCCGGGTGGATGCTAACTGGTTTATCGCGTTTCCGATGCAAGTGCGGAGTTTGCACCTGCGCCCGGCTCCGCCCGCTCGCGTGCGCGTGTTCGCGCCCTCTGACCTCCACCTTACATTGGGCTTTCTCGGGGCGGTGCAAGAGGCGGATGCGAGAAACGCTTGGGGTCGGATCGGGGACTTTGCGTCGTTTCGGGGGGTAACGGGGTCGTTCTCCCGCATCGAGCCGCTTGGGCATCCCCGAAAACCCTCGGCGCTCGCGGCGATCGTCGAGACGGGCCGTGGCGCGCTGAGCGAGATGATCGCCGAGGCGAGGGATCCACTCTTGAAGGCAGCCGGGGCCCCCGAGGACGGCCGGCCGCCGCTCCCACACATGACTCTCGCGCGGATCCAGCGCAGGGCAAATGCCGCCGAACGTAGGGAGGCGCTTCGCTGGGCTGAGGCGATCGACTTGCGCGGCGTGGCCTTCGTCGCGGCCGCGGTCGCGCTCTACACCTGGGCCGAGGATCGCCAGGAGCGCCTCTTCCAGATCGTCGAGCGGTACGACTTCGACTCCTGAGCCCCCCTGCGGGCACCCCCCTGGGGCGATGCACCCCGCGGATTTGTGTGCTGCCTCGCGCGGCGGGCGGCTTGCCTTTGTCGGAACGTGGCATTTTTTTTGCGAATCGAGTTCAATGCAGCTCGTAGGCAAACCGCGGGATGTGGAAGAAGGCAGTGTTTGGGACGGTTTCGGCAGCCTTGTTTGGCTATGTCGTCTGGCTCTCTTGTCTCAGCCCGGCTCGCCACCAAATCGAGTGGGACGTCGCGACGCGCGTCGGTGATGTCCTCGAACGCACCGGCTTGGGCGAGGTGGTGCCCGTCGTCGATGGACGCGACGTCGAGCTTCGCGGCCAGGTCTCTTCAGAATCGGAGGCGCTGCGGGCGGAGCGGATCGTGCGCATGATCCGGGGGGTGCGCGTCGTGCGCATGGACCTTCATGTCGCGGGCGAGGACAGCCTCGGGGGAGGTGAGACGTGACGTATCTCATGTTGCAGATGATTGGCGGCTTGCTGATTTCAGCGGCTCTGGGGGCGCTTTTGCTGTGGCTTGGGCAGGTCTTCTGGGGGCGGCTGGTCGCTCCGGTGCGGGCCAAGACGCTCGGATACGAGCTGGAAGAAGCGCGCGCCGACCTCGTCACCCAGGGGACGCGCATCGAAGGGCTTCAAAAAGAGGTCGGGGGCCTGACGCAGCGGATCGAGACGCTTCAGCGAGCGAAGCGGCAGTTCACCGCGACCTTGGATGCGCGCAATCGCGCGATGCAAGAAGTCCATGAACGGCTTTCGGCCGTCAACCTCGAGGAGCTTCCGAGCGCGCGCGAGTCCGCCGACGACCTGCGACGCGAGCTTCGCATCGCCGTTCAAGAACGAGACGAAGCCAACACGACGCTGCGGCAAGCCGAGGCGCGCGGTGCGCGCTTGCAAACCGAGCTAGAGGTGGTCCACGGAATTCACGAGCGGATGCTCGACGACATCGAAGGTCTCAAGGGCCGACTGCGAGACGCCGAGCTAGGGGCGAAGAGCAGCGGGCAATCGCGTCCGCCGGCCTGGGTCATGGTGCAACCGTTTGGGCCACGAGACGACTTGCAGCGGCTCGAGGGCGTCGACCCGAGCCTCGAACGGATGCTCAATCGACTCGGCATCTACCACTTTCACCAGATTGCCCGGTTTGAAGCGTCGGACGTCGACTGGCTGGTCGAGCACGTGGACGGCGTCCCCGAGCGCACGATTCGCGACAGCTGGATCGTCGACGCTGCCCATCTTTGCGGCGCAGCGGACAACTAACGGCGACTAGGAAGCCGCTTCGAGTGCGCGGTCCGCGAGAGCCGTGAGGGCTTCCCGCGCGCCTTCGAGGTCGCTGTCGATGGCATCGAGCAACGGCGCAGCTTCGGCGATGGATTTCGTCGTTTCGATCTTCAAGCTGGCGGCGCCGAGCCTACGTGCGCCAAGCTGCTGGCTGCTGCCCCGAACCATGTGGGCGGCGAGGTGCAGGGCTTTCAGGTCTCCGCCCTCGACGGCTGCTTTCATGCGGGCGACATTCTCTTCGGCGTTTCGAAAGAAGCTTTCGATGACGTCGGCGACGAAACCGGGGTCCTCTTCGTCGAGTTCCAAGAGCTGAGCGGTGATCGTGGTGTCGAGTGCGTTGGGGGGAAACTCCGAAATGCTGGCAGCGGGGCGTGCGGCCCAACGGTTGAGCGCTTTTTGAAGCTCATTCCGCGTGAAGGGCTTCGTCAGGTAGTCGTCCATCCCGGCGGCCAGCGCCGTGTTTCGATCCCCCATCATCGCGTGCGCGGTGAGTGCGATGATCGGAACGCGCCGATGCCCGGACGCGAGCTCGCGCGCCCGTTGCTCTCGCGCGGCCTGATAGCCATCCATTTTCGGCATTTGACCGTCCATGATGACGGCGGCGTAGCAATGTCGGGCATCGCTCAGAGCATCGAGCGTCTCGAGGCCATCGTTCACCGCGTCGACCTCGTATCCGAGCGCTTGCAGGTGCGCGACGACCACCCGCTGATTGATCACGTTGTCTTCGGCGACGAGAACCTTCATTCCATTGGACTGCAGCTCCATGGGCATCGAGGGAGGCAGGGATGCGCCCAGGGCTTCCTCTGCGGGGGGCGCCGGCTCGCTGGCGCGATTGAGCGTCTCGAGCAGGGCAGCGATGATTTTCGCTCGTCGGATGGGCTTCTCGACATGCACGCTGATGCCCGTCTCCAACAGCTCTTTAATTTCATGGCGGTAGGAGCAGATGGCGACCAGCGAGATGCCCTGTTTCGCCGCGACGGTCTTGAGCTCGGTGATGCGGCCTCGCCAATCGGTGCCGAGGCTGCGCAGGTCGATCAGCATGACGTTCGGTCGCTGCGAAACGCGCAACGTGCTGAGCGCACCGTCGAACGTAGTCGTGGCCCAGGGCTCCATGCCCCAGGATTCGAGCTGTGCACTGAGCGTTTCGCGCGCGCGATTGTTGCTCTCCAGGATCAAGACCTTCATCCCGTGCAGGGCTTCCGTGACGGCCTGCAGCTCTTCGCTGAGTCGCTCTTCGAGCTCGAAGCGCGCTTCGAAAAAGAACGTGCTTCCCTCACCGACGGTGCTCACCACGCGGAGCTCGCCTCCCATCAAGGCCACGAGCTGCCGGCAGATCGGCAGCCCGAGCCCTGTGCCGCCGTGCTCGCGCGTCGTCGACGCGTCGGCCTGCGAGAAGGGTCGGAAAATGCTTTCGACGCGGGCCTCGGGAATGCCATCGCCGGTGTCGGTCACTCGGACTTCGAGATCGACGTGCCAAGGGCCTCTGTCGCGGACGCGAACCCCGACGACGACCTCGCCCTCTTTGGTGAACTTGAGCGCGTTGCTGAGGAGATTGGAGATCACCTGCCGCAGGCGCAGGGGGTCACCGCAGACCTCCGCCGGGACTTCCGGTGCGACGTGGGTAATCAGCTCGATGCTCTTGCCCTGCGCCGCTGAAGCGTAGTTCACGGCGATTTCCTCGGTCATCGAAACGACGTCGAATGGCACGGATTCCAGGCGCATTTCCCCGGCGTCGATTTTTGAAAGGTCGAGCAGGTCGTTGACGATCGCGAGGAGCGCGCGGCCGGACTTGTGGACTTCGAGTAAGTATTCGTCCTGCGGTTTGGGTAGCGCACGCGCGTCGATGAGCTGAAGTAGCCCGAGAATACCGTTGAGGGGGGTCCGAACCTCGTGGCTCACGTTGGCGAGGAATTGCCCTTTGGCCTGCGCGGATGCCAAGGCCGCATCGCGTGCGCCCTCCAAGGTGTGCGATTGCTCGGTCGCGAAGTGCCGCATGGCGTCGGCTTGTTCGGCCTGGTCGTAGAGACCGAACATCAGCTGCCGACGCGACCAAAGGAACAAGCCGCCGACGGTGCTGGCGGCGATGAGCTGGAGCATCCCCATGCCGATCTCGCGGCTCTCGACTTGCAAGGCGAGGGGGAACCATCCGGCGAGGGCGACGACAATCATCACGACGTAGATCGAAAACCGGTAGGTGACCGCGGCCGTCGCCATGATCGCGATCGCCATGGTCGTCGTGTTGCTGAGCGAACCGCTGACGGCGAGCATGGCGAGTCCCATGCCCGCGGCGATGCAGATGGTGGCGACCGAGGCCGGCGTGTCGTGGCGAGCGTCGTCCACGCGCATGCTGGTCCAGACCAGCAGCGCCAGCGCCGCCGAAACCGTGCAGATCAAGACATGCGGCCCGTTGGGGACGAAGGGCGGCGCCAAGAGAAAAAGGACCGCGCCAGCTGCGTAGATGAATGCGAGGACGGGGAGCACGTGCTGGAGCGCCGCGAGCGAGCGAAGCCGCATCTGCTCGTCGCGCATTTGGTCGCGACGAGCTTCGAGCTCCGCCTCGCGGTCCCGCAAAAGCTGCCCCTGTCGGTTCATCCCCTCCTTAACAACGTGCCTCAGCGGTGAGGGGATGTCACAGCATCACCCTAAAAGGTGATTTTGAGCGTCGGCCGCGGCGGTCAGTCTCCTTTTGAAAAGGGCTAATTCTGACAAGGTTTGGGGATGGCGAGCCGCGCGCGGGACGAAGTCGAGCTGGAGCAGCTGAGCGAGCAGATTCGCCATCATGAAGCGGCGTACCGGGCAGGGGAGCCCGAGATCACCGACTCGTCGTTCGATGAGCTCGTCGAGCGCTACGGCGAGCTTGCCGATTCGCTGGGCATTGACCCGGCGGAACGACTCGATGCGCAGCCGGGGCAAGATCACACCGCAGGCTTCGAGACCGTGGAGCACCGCGTACCGATGCTCTCGCTCGAAAAGCTATCTCCGAACAGGCGTGACAGCAGCGGCGCGCCGCTCCCGATTGGGGAACAGCTCGCGGCGTGGTTTCGGAGACGACTCAAAGAGCTCGAGGTGGACGCTGTGCCGGTCCTGGTCGAGCCGAAGGTCGATGGGATTTCGGTGTCGGTGCTCTATGCCGACGGCGTCTTGCAGCGCGCGGTGACGCGAGGCGATGGCCGCAAAGGCGACGTGATTACGAAGCAAGTCGCGCAGCTCGGGACGGTGCCGATGAAGCTCGCCCGGGCTGGTCGCGGCGAGCTCGAGATTCGAGGAGAGCTCTACTGGCCGCTCGAGGAGTTCGCGCGCTTCAATGCGACGCTCGACAAGCCGCTGATCAATCCGCGCAACGGCTGCGCTGGAATGATGAAGCGCAAGGACCCGACGGGCCTCGAAGCCACCGGGATTCGGGCGTTTTTCTATCAAGTGGCGCGGGACCAAGGGGTGAAGCTGCCGCCTACGCAGTACGAGACCCTGCAGTGGTTGGGCGACCGGGGGGCCGACGTATACGTCAGCGAGGTGTTTCGAACCGATTCCGATGAGGAGGCGCTGCGGTACTGCGACGACTATCAGGCGCGGCGAGAAAAACTGAACTACGACATCGATGGCATGGTCATCAAGGTCGATGACCTCGGATTGTATGCGCGGCTCGGCGCGACCGGGCATCACCCCCACTGGGGCATCGCGTACAAGTTCGCTCCGGAACGCAAGCCCACCAAGCTGTTGGCGATCGAAGTGTCCGTCGGCAAATCGGGCAAGCTCACGCCGGTTGCCATCCTCGAGCCCGTGTTTGTGTCGGGGACGACAGTGAGCCGCGCTTCGCTCCACAACTTCGTGGAGCTCGAACGCAAGGATGTGCGCGTTGGGGACACGGTGCTGGTCGAGAAGGCCGGTGAGATCATTCCGCAGGTCGTCGAGGTCGACAAGAGCAAGCGCAAGCGCGGGGCAAGGCGTTTCGTGCCGCCTGCGGCGTGTCCGACCTGCGGGACCGAGGCGGTGAGCGAAGAGATTTTCGTTTACTGTCCGAACCCGGCCTGCCCGGACCAGGTTCGCGAGCGCTTGCGCCACTTTGCGAGTCGGGGCGCCATGGACATCGACGGGATGGGCGAGGTTCTCGTCGATCAGGTCGTCGACAAGCTGGGCGTGCGTTCGCCCGATGATTTGTTTGGCCTCGACGTGGATGCGCTCGCAGGGCTCGACCGCATGGGGCAAAAGAGCGCAGAGCGGGTGAAGGCGGGCCTCGAGGACGCCAAGCAGCGAGGGCTTGCGCGCGTGCTCCATGGCCTGGCGATTCGACACGTGGGCCAGACCATGGCCGAGGACCTGGCGGCGTACTTCAAGACAGCCGACGCGCTTTTGGAGTTTGCCGGGCGATACGTGGCCGAGGATGAGGACGCGATTGAAACGGTGGCGCCGGCGAAATCGACCGAACGCGGCGCCATCGAAGGCCTCGCGCGCAAGTCGGCGGACAGTATTTTCCACGAGCTCGATTCGCCAGCGGTCCAAAAGGTGTTTGGCGGCCTGGCCGAGGTGGGCGTGTACCTCGCCGTGAAAGCCGCAGACATGCGCGCGGTCGAGGCCGTGGCCGGAAAGACGTTCGTGCTGACCGGCACTTTGCCGACGCTCAAACGGACCGAGGCTACCAAGCGCATCAAGGCCGCCGGCGGTAAGGTGTCTGGGTCGGTATCGAAGAAGACCGACTACGTCGTCGCGGGCGAGGACCCGGGCAGCAAGTTCGAGAAGGCGCAGACGCTGGGCGTCGCGGTGCTCGACGAGGCGGCGCTGATCGAGATTCTGGGCGGGGACGGGTGACGCTCAGAGCTCGGGGACGGCGCGCGCCAAGCGACGCAAGCCTTCTTCGATCTGCTCCTGCGACGTGGCGAAGCTGAACCGAACGAAGCCCTCTGCGGCTTCTCCGAAATCGCGACCCGGGCCCAGCGCCACGTGCGCCTTTTCGAGGATGTCGAAGGCCAAGGTCAACGAGTCGCGGCCGAAGTGGCGCATGTCGACGAGAACGTAGAACGCCCCCGGGGGATCGATCGGGATGGAAAGGCCCATCTCTCGAAGGCCGTCGATCAGGATGCGCCGTCGAATCGCGTACTGCTGGCGCATGTGTTCGACGTGCTCGGCGCCGTGCGCCAACGCGGCGATCCCGGCTTGCTGCACGAACTGCGAAGTGGAGATGAAGAAGCTCTGCATCAAGCTTTGCAGCGGCCTCATCGCGTTTTCGGGGGCGATGAGGTAGCCGAGGCGGAAGCCTGTCATCGCGTAGCGCTTGGAAAAGCCATCGAGCACGTAGCAGTCGTCGGTGAAGCCGAGCGGCGAGGCGACCTGGGCGCCGTCATAGGTGAGACCATCGTAGATTTCGTCGGAGAGGATGGGGATGCCGAGCGCGCTCAGCTCCTGGACGACTTCGCGTGGCTGGACGGCGCCGGTTGGATTGGCGGGCGACGCGAGGAAGATCGCGCGCGTCTTCGGCGTGATGGCGGCCCGGACTTTGGCGACATCCATCACGAAGCCGTCCTCCGGGCCGGTTGGTACGAGCACCGGCGTGCCGCCGCAGACCGAGATCATGTTTGGGTAGCAAGGGTAGTGTGGCGTTGCGAGAATCACCTCGTCGCCCGGGTCGACCAAGAGGTTCAGGCAAAGGAGAATCGCGGGCGAGGTGCCGCTGGTGACGATGACGTGATCGGGGTTTACTGCGACCCCGCGACGCGTTTGGCAATCTTGCGCGATCGCTTCGCGCAGAACGAACAAGCCACGGCTGTCGGTGTAGTGCGTTTCGCCCGACACCAAGGAGTCGACGGCTGCTTGAACCGCAGCCGGCGGCGCATCGAAGTTCGGCTCCCCAACCCCGAGCTGAACGATCGACGTCCCCGCGCGCGCCATCGCCATTCCCCGCTCCATCACCTCCATCGCCAGGAACGGCTCCACCTCTCGTGTGCGCTTCGCGAACATGGGGACACGCTCTACGGTCCTAACTGCCCGAGATCTAGTCGCTTCTCCGGCAAAGATCGCAGCGCCCCCGGCTAGACGCTGCGATCTTTGCCTGAAAAGCCTTGGAATGTCGGGTGATTACGGGTATGGAGCGTGTCCCCTATGGAGTCGCTTGTCGTTACCGTGATTGGGAAGGATCGGCCTGGGCTGGTTGAGTCGGTGTCGGCTGTGGTGGAGGAGCACGGGGGGAGCTGGGTGGAGAGCCGGATGTCCCGGTTGGCGGGCGAGTTTGCCGGCATTCTTCGGGTGAGCGTGCCAGCGGCGCAGGCCGATGCGCTGTCCGGGGCGCTCGAGACGCTCCGGGCCGGTGGACTTCGTGTGCTGGTCGAGCGCGGCTTCGAGGAAACCGCCGAGGAGGGGCATCTCATCGTCCTCGAGCTCGTTGGCAGTGACCGGCCTGGCATCGTTCACAAGATTTCCGAGGCGCTGGCAGCGCGCGGGGTCAACGTCGACGAGCTCAACACGGAATGCGAGGGCGCCCCCTGGTCGGGCGGCACCCTGTTCAAGGCGATGGCCCGGCTTCGCGCGCCGAAGGGGCTAGACCTCGATCAGCTTCGAGAAAGCCTCGAGGCGATCGCCGCTGACCTGATGGTCGACATCAGCATCGGCGAGGCAGACTAGCGCGTTCGCTCGCGCGCGGGGGTAGCGGCGCAGGAGCTGCCTGGCGGCGCGCGCCTTCTCTTCCGCGCTCATCCACATTCGAAGCGTTGCAAAGCGATACATGGCGCGGATGTTCGGAAACAGCGCAAGGTAGATCTGCCACGAGCCCTCGTAGGCGCTTGCATCGAGCGCGAACGCGAGCTGCTCTTCGCCCACCGAGCAGGTTTCGTCGATGCCGCGCGTGGCCACCAGCGCGCGGACGAGACGATCGACTGCGTGTCCTCGAGCCCGGCGCATTTTGTTGCCGCGCGGATTGAACGAGCTGCGGCGGCGGGTCCAACTCTTTCGCCAGCGCTGGTCCCAGGCGTAGAGCAGGGCGTTGTCGAAATGAGCGAGCGCGATGAGCCGGCTCCAGCGCATGCACTGTTGAACGGTCCCGCTTGCCCGAAGATTGACCTCGGGCACTTCGTCGCGCGAAATGGGTGCGCGCCGTCTTCCAAACTGCTTGTCGAGCCAGACGAACTCGGCCGGGAAGTCGTTGGCCGCGATCTGCAGCGGGTAGCTCGGCTGCTGTCCGAGGTCGAGGGCGATGTCCTTGAGGTCGTCGAAGATTTGACACGACGCCAGAAGATAGCCCCAACGACGAATCTCGCGCGTGTATTTCGAAGGGTCGAGGCCGAGGAGGCGCGCTCGGAGGTCGAGCCACAGCATCATGACCATGTTGTTCTTGCGATAGAAGTGCCAGGCCGTGTCCTGCAAGCGCAGCCGGTCGGCGCGGTGTTCGCGCGCGCTGCAGCACAGCTCCGCTTCATCGAGGTAGGTCTGGAAGCAGTGGTGCAAAAAGAGGTTCGTGGCGTGCACGGTCGCCCGGCTCGATTTGGCGAGCCGCGAGTCGATGGTGGCGGCGACTTGATCGAGCGCGTCAAAAAGCTCCGACAAGGTGACGCCGAACTTGGTCGTGTGCGCGTCGGGCCAGACGCCGAGCTTGCGAAGGTGCGCAAGAGAGAGATCGCAGAGTGGACGCTCGGCGGTGTCGTCTCGGTAGAGTGACCTCAGAAGCTTGCCTGCAGCGTCGTGTCCTCCGAGCGCGGCCGCTAGCTCGTCGAGAAACTCGTCGGCCAACTGCATGTAGAAAAAGGCGACATCGGCCAGCCCGACCGCGGGCGAGACCGGCGAGGCTGCGGCCCCCTTGAATGCGAAGTTGTCGACGAGAGGGCCGATTTGCTCGATGGCGTAAAAGGTTTCACGAAGTTGCGGGTTGTCGAGCACCACGCTTGGCAGAAGCTTGCGAATCCTTCGGCGCCGCAGCCAGTAGAAGGGAAGGGTTGCACCGTGGCGAAAGAAATCTCGGTTTTGAGCTGCCTTCTCGACGAGGACGGGCTTGAGCGAGCGGCTGGCCCGCAGCGCCTCCCATTGCGCGGTGATGCGCGTCACCTCTGCGGCCGTTCTTCTCCCGGCCGCGTCGGCGCACTCGGGTTCGGGATGGAGGAGGATCGCAGTCTCATAGCGAAGGCGTACTTCTTCGGACCCCGCCTCATCATCCACGGCGTCTCCGAGCTTGGCTTCCCAAGCTCGAAGCTTGGCTCGAAGCGCCGGTGCGTCCGAGGTGCGGTCGCTGTGGAGCAAGGCGAGTCTAGCGCTCAGCACGCCCTCGAGCTCAACGGCGATTGGACCTCCGTTGCCCAGGTCGACGCGCATGTACGGGTGGCGGGCGAGCACTCCTTCGATGCGCTGCAGCACGAGCCGTTCCTGGGGCTCGAAGTGAGGCATCGTGATGGAGGCAAGCACGGTCATGAGGGGACGGCGGTTGTGACACGCCTCGGCTGGAGGCTCCAATTCCCGCTCCCACGGTGTTAGGGTCACTGTCTAGACGATGACAGCCAAGGGCCGAAAACCAAGCTGGCGAGCGCCTTTTCGCCGCGTCGCGATGGCGACCGAGAACGCCCTCGAGCTCGCGCGGCTCGGACATTTCACCGACCCGGAGCATGCGCCCTACAAAGTCGCCCACCAGATGCGAATCGCGCGCCTCCGCCGCTACGGGGGCGACGACTTCCGGCCGACGGTCGCCGCGCCCTTACTTCTGATTCCGCCACTCATGGTCACCGCGGAGATTTACGACGTCGCGCCCGACATCAGCGGGGTGACCGCGTTGACGCAGCTGGGGCTCGACGTCTGGGTCATCGACTTCGGCTCGCCGGAGCAAGAGGAGGGCGGCATGAAGCGCACCCTCGACGACCACATCAAGGCGGTGAGCGATGCGATCGACTGGGTGCAAGGAGCCACGGGCCACGACGTGCATCTCGTTGGCTACTCGCAGGGCGGGATGTTCGCGTATCAAACCGCGGCCTACCGAAGCTCTAAAGGCATCGCGTCGTTGGTGACCTTCGGAAGCCCGGTCGACATTCATCGGAACCTTCCGATGATCCAAGACAGCATCGCGGGTCGCGTGTTCGAGCTTGCACAAGGCGCACTCGACGCGCCGCTCGACAAGCTCGAAGGCCTGCCCGGTTTTCTGACGAGCACGGGGTTCAAGCTGCTCGCCGCACACAAGGAAGTCGGCCAGCTCATGGACTTCGTTCGGAAGCTGCACGACCGGCAGGCGCTCGAAAAGCGTGAAGCGCGGAGGCGGTTTTTGGGCGGAGAAGGCTTCGTGGCCTGGCCTGGCCCGGCGCTCAAGAAGTTCATCGACGAGTTCGTCGTTCACAATCGGATGCTTTCCGGGGGCTTCGTCGTCGACGGGCGCACCGTCACCCTCGCTGACATCACCTGCCCCGTGATGTTCTTCGTCGGTGAGCGCGATTCGATTGCAAACGAATCCGCGATTCGTGCGATTCGCGGCGCGGCGCCCAACGCGGAGCTTTTTGAAGTCTCGATGCGCGCCGGGCACTTCGGCCTCGTCGTGGGCAAACAGGCCATGTCGGTCACCTGGCCGACCGTCGCGAGCTGGGTTCGCTGGCGCGAAGGCCTCGGCCCCGAGCCCGCTCTGCTGCAGGCCCCGGCGCCCCTCGAAGAGCCCGAAGAAGCGAGCTTCGATGAGGTCGATTTCGACATCGAGCTCTTCTATCGGACCGTCGTCGGCACCGTCGGCGCCTGGTGGCAGCGGGTTGGGCGAGCTGCGACGGATCTCGGCGAAGAGCTCGACAACCTGCGCTGGCAGGTGCCCCGCCTCAGCGTTCTTCAGCAGATGCAGCCCGACACCCGGGTTAGCCTGGGTCTTGCGCTTTCCGAACAGGCGCACGCCGATCCGGACGGGACGTTCTTTCTTTGGCAGGGACGCGCGCTGTCCTACGCGCAGGCGGATCGACGCGTCGACAATGTCGTTCGGGGCTTGATTCGTTGCGGTGTGCGCCGCGGCGAGCTGGTCGCCGTATTGATGGGTGCGCGCCCGAGTTACCTTTCGATGACTGCGGCATTGAGCCGCTTGGGTGCGGTGCCAATTCTGCTCAGCCCGAGCCGTTCGCGCGCCACGCTCGAAGACGCGCTTCATGGCTCTGCGCCGCGTTTCCTCGTCACCGACCCCGAGAACGCGGCCCTGGGCAAGGAGCTCTCCGAGCAGGTTCTCGTCCTCGGCGGAGTGGGCGAAGAACGCTCCCTGCCATCCGGGGTCACCGACATGGAGCAAATCGACCCAGATGCGGTGGAGGTGCCCGGTTGGTACGAGCCGAACCCGGGGCTTGCCCGCGATTTGGCGATGATCATGCTCACGGCGGGAAGGGGAAAGAAGCC
>RCNF010000726.1_pt1 | contig 17055 bp, 14 predicted proteins | sample 2041311 | NCBI WGS metagenome assembly RCNF01 (sample SAMN09708228, study PRJNA481090) | Marine sediment metagenome, whole genome shotgun sequencing project. | biome: marine sediment; feature: ocean; material: sediment; isolation source: Sewage treatment plant 2 marine sediment (STP2) ... | reverse complement strand
TTTTTGATCAAACCGAAGCGATGACCACCGTCGATGTTAATACGGGTGGCTATGTCGGCTATCGTAACCTCGAGGAGACTATCTACCGCACCAATCTTGAAGCCGCAGTAACGATCGCAAGGCAACTCAGGCTGCGCAATCTGGGCGGCATCATAATTATTGATTTCATTGATATGGAAGAAGCTGACCACCGCGAAAACGTGTTGCAAGTGTTGCAAGGTTCGCTGCAGAAAGACCATGCAAGGCATCAGGTGATGCCCTTGTCCTCGCTGGGTTTGGTAGAGATGACGCGCAAGCGCACGCGCGAGAGCTTGCAGCATATCCTGGCAGAGGATTGTCCAGGCTGTAGCGGCCGTGGCTTTGTCATTACGGCTGAGTCAGTCTGTTTTGAGATTTTCAGAGAGATCATTCGCCAATCGAGGCAGTTCGAATTCGACACAGTGCTTGTCCTTGCACATCAGGGGGTCATCGACTTGTTGCTGGATGAGCAGGCGCAGGGTCTTGCCGACCTCGAGGAACAAACCAGCAAAACGATTCGCTTGCAGCCTGAAAGCCTGTACCTGCAGGATCAGTTCGATGTGGTGTTGATGTGACGCAGCTTACCTGTAGCTGCATACGACCATGATGAATCTGCTTCGTCGTGCAGTTAAGTTCTTTGCTTATTTCGCGGCAGGCATCGTGATACTGCTCGCTATCGTCGTTGGTTTGTTTCGACTGTTTCTACCGCGCCTCCCCGAGTATCAGGAAGAGATCAAGACCTGGGCGAGCAACGAGATTGGTGTGAATGTCGAGTTCACGGGAATGGACGCCCGGTGGGGGCTGAGTGGTCCGGAACTAAAGTTTTACAACGCCGAGTTATTACGTCAGGACACGATGGTACGGCTGGTCGCCGCTGAAGAAGTCAGTATTGGCGTGAGCTTAATGCGCCTGATTTCGGATGGCGCATTGCAGGTTGACCGTGTCGTGGTCCGTGAAACCAGCATTGAGCTCCGTCAGCTCGAGAATGGGCAGTTTATGCTTCAAGGCAGTCTTGTCGATGATCTGAGGGAAATGCAGCAAGGCACCGGCAGAGAGTTCGGTGAAATTGAGTTTCTTGGGCTGGATTTGGAGTTGCTGTTCCTGCAGCCTGGTGATGAGCGACCGAAACGAATCGATATTGGCAGGTTGCAGGTGCGCAGCGATAGCGTACGGCTTGCTGTCGACGCATCATTAAGTTTGCCCCGAGAACTCGGTGGCAGGGTAACGCTGGCAGCGACACAGCTGCTCGCTCCACCGGTCGAAGAACGCAGCTGGGACGTCGACATAGAGGCTGGCGAACTTCGCCTGGCCGGATTGTCGCAGCTGCATGAAGCCAGAGCCGCACAGTTTGTCTCTGGCAGTGGCAGCATCAACCTGTCACTGGAATACGTCGGTGGCGGAATAAAAAGCGCCACCGCGGACTTTGCCTTTGAAGAGATCCTGCACGAGGAAGGCGAGCCGTTCGACGTTGGCGGCCGACTGGAGTTTAGCCAGGATAGCGCAGGTTGGTTGTTGGCCGCCGACGATTTCAGGCTCACGACACCATCCGGCACATGGCCGGAGTCGTCCTTTCATGTTGAAACAGGCGTTGGTCGCGACGGCCAGATCATAATGCTCAATGTGCGTGCCTCGCATGTCAACCTGAGTGACGGCGCGCTGCTCGAACCTTGGCTAACAGAAGAGCAGAACACGCTACGATCGCAGCTCGATGTGAGCGGAGTAATTCGCGATCTCAACGCGACGTTTAGTGATGTTGATACAGATGCGCCGCGCTACGATGTGGCCGTCGATCTCGACAAGGTCGGCATCTCCGCACACGAGAAATTTCCGGGCGTGCGCGGTTTCTCCGGCAGTCTGCGCGCGGATCGTGCGGGTGGCTTGCTTGCGATTAGTTCTGAAGATATGTCGGTCAGTCTTCCCGACTACCTCGCCCAGAATATTGCGCTCGAAAGTGCGGCCGGAACGGTTATCTGGCGCCGTAGCGGTAATCGGACAACTTTCCTGTCTGATCACATAGAAATCAGTAATTCAATTATTGAAAGCGATACGAATGTCGAGCTCACTTTCATGGATGATGGTGGTGCGCCGGTCATAGATCTCGACAGCACCTGGAGTGTTTCGGATATTTCTGCTGCTCGGCGGTATTTACCGCAAAAAGTCATGAAGCCGAAGCTCTATGCCTGGTTGAATCAGGCGCTGATTGGTGGTCGAATTCCGCGCGGAAAAACACGCCTGTATGGGCCGCTCGACAAGTTTCCGTTCGACAATGACGAGGGACGTTTGCTGATAGAAGCAAACATCCGCGATGCCACGTTGCTCTACCACCCGCAATGGCCGGTTGCAGAGTTGATCAACCTTGAAGTAGGACTCGAGAATCTGCGTTTGTATTCGAAGCGCAGCCGTACTGTTAATGCTGGCAATGAGGTGCTCGATGCCAAAGTCGAAATTGGAGATTTTCGAAAACCAGTGTTGACTGTCGAAGGTTTTGCTACAGGCCAACTGGAAACTATCCGGCAGTTTGCGATGCAGAGTCCCATTGGTAAGGTTTTTGGTGGACAGCTTGAAAGAGTGACAGTCGGTGGCGATGCCTCATTTAGTTTGAATCTGACGATGCCGTTACATGACTGGGAAAACTTCGACTTCTCTACACAAGTTCAGAGCAACAACGGCTTTGTGCAGGTAGAAGGGTTTCAGCCGCCGGTGAGTGAACTGAACGGATTTGTAACGATTGATCGAGAGTCGATTACCAGCGAGGCACTCAGTGGCCAGTTCCTCGGCCGGCCGATTGCGATTGAATTGCTACAGGCCCCCGACTCAATGGCCGGCTATCGACTGATGGCAAACGCGACCGGTGTTGTCACTGCAACAGGACTGAGCGAAGGCTTCGACTTGCCACTCGACGGATACTTGATTGGCGAAACTCCGTACACCGCGGATTTGTATTTTCCGCGCGCCGGCCAGGATGAACCTGTGCCGTTCAGGATTGAAATTGAAAGCGACTTGACAGGTCTTGCAGTAGATCTGCCGGCACCGCTTGGCAAGGCGGCAGACGAGGCGCTGCCGCTTGCCAGTTCGATTGTGCTGATGGCTGAAGTCGACAGTATTGCGACGTCGGGCACAGCAGGGGAATTGCTTGCCTGGCAGTCGACCTTCGTCAAGCTTGACGATCACTGGGACTTTGACCGTGGCGCCATGACCATCGGTGGCGATGCTGTCGTCCCGGCAGATACCAGGGGCCTGCATATTCGTGGCAATACGGAGTACATTCGTCTGCGTGAATGGTTGGATTTATCCAACAGCGAAAACGCTCAGATCGGTGTGGTCGACCGCATTCGCTCGATACAACTCGACATCGATAGTTTTTATCTGCTTGGGCAGCACGTTGTTGATCACAGCGTTCGCGTTGACCGCAGTGGCGAGGACTGGTCGGTGCAGATTGACGGGGATAGCTTTTCCGGCGCAGCGGTAATTCCCTATGAATTCACACCGGAGCGAGTGTTGACGCTCGATATGGAGCGCTTGTTACTTCCTGGTGACGATACCGCGACGGGCGACGAGGTCGCGGACGAAGTAGACCCGCGTTCCTTGCCATCCATATCGTTCAAAGCGAACGAGTTCGCATTGGGTGATCGCTATCTTGGCGCTGTCGAGGCGACGTTTCAGCGCACTGAGGCCGGACTGGTAACGACGAACCTGCTGGCTACGGACGACTCTTTTACGCTATCGGGTGAAGCTAGCTGGCTTGCCGATGCAGCGGATCCAAGCGGCTATCGAAGTACTATTTCCGCCGCGCTGATCAGCACCGACATCGAGGCGACGATGCAGCGGCTGGCCTATGAGCCCGGAATTGAGGGCGATCAACTCACTATTGATTTTGGACTTAGCTGGTCAGGCGGACCACGAGAGGACTTTATGGATTCGCTCGATGGCGACGTCAAGGTCGCATTTGGCGCAGGTCAGTTGGTCGAAGTCGAGCCGGGCGCAGGACGAGTATTCGGATTGATGAGTGTCGGTGCGCTGCCAAGGCGTCTGTCGCTGGATTTCAGTGACGTTTTCACAAAGGGCTTTGGCTTTGACGAAATCAAGGGCGATTTTCGCCTTGAGAGTGGTGACGCTTACACCTGCAATTTGTCGCTTGCCGGACCTGCAGCCGACATTGGTATTGTCGGGTATGCGAGTCTGGTCGATCGTGAGTACGGTCAAACTGCCGTCGTAAGTGCGAATGTCGGCAACACATTGCCTATCGTAGGTGCGGTAATTGCTGGCCCGCAAGTCGCAGCAGCGTTGCTGATTTTCTCGCAAATCTTCAAGAAGCCTCTGCAGGACATGGGGCAGGTTTACTACAGTATCGATGGTTCCTGGGATGAGCCGACGGTCGAATCCTCAAATGCGCAGAATTTTGCTGAGCGTGGCAGGGATGCAGGTTGCATCGCCAAGTAGCAGCATGCAAATAACGACCCGATACGCAGTGGTCCGTGCCAATTGCAATGCGCAGAAAGCATGTAAACTGTAGCCAGCATTTCCGGAGACCGATCCATGCGCGTTGCCGCAATTCAGATGAACAGTGGCGCTGACGTTAGCGCCAATTTGAAGCTCGTCGATGAGCTGCTGTCCGGGGCGGCGGCAGATGGCTGTCAGTTGGCTGTGCTACCCGAAAATTTCGCACTCATGCCTGCCAAAGCACGCGACAAGGCGGCGATTGCCGAGCGACCCGGTGAGGGACCCATTCAGGACTTTCTCGCGACCGCGGCGAAGCGACTCAAGCTTTGGATTGTTGCGGGCAGCATGCCGCTGGAGTCGCCGGAAGCGGAGAGAGTTTTCGGTGCCTGTCCGGTGTTCGATGCAGACGGTGTTCTGCTGGGCTGCTACCGGAAAATACACCTGTTTGACGTTAAACTTCCGGACGCTGATGAGGCCTACCAGGAATCGTATTCCATGTACCCGGGCCACGAGCTGGTCGCTGTCGATACACCCATAGGAAAGATCGGCCTGACGATTTGTTACGACGTGCGGTTTCCGGAACTGTTTCGAGGTCATGTGGACGACGGTGCGACGGTATTCACCGTGCCGGCAGCATTCACGACGACTACCGGAGAAGCGCACTGGCACACGCTGTTGCGCGCACGCGCAATAGAGAATCTGGCCTATGTGATTGCTGCCGGACAATTTGGTGTGCACCCGGACGGTCGCTCGACGTACGGTCATTCGCTGATTTGTGACCCTTGGGGAATAGTCCTTGCCGAACAGGCACATGGCAACGGATTCGTTGCTGCTGATATCGACCCGGACTTGCCTGCGAAGCTGCGCAGTGAATTTCCGGCGCTTGCTAACCGGCGCCTTTAGTCCATGATAATGTGTTCAACAAACCCTCTAACTGATCCCTAACAAACGGATGTAAGACTTGAGCGACGCAAACAACAACACGATAGATACAGTTATGTCCCGCATGCTTGAGCCTGCAGGATTGGAAGAACAGCATCTCAACAAGACGCTGGATTCGATGCTGCACGGTGGTGTGGATTTCGCTGACCTGTATTTTCAGGTCAATCGTCAGGAAAGCTGGACTGTCGAGGACGGTATCATTCGCGAAGGCAGCTTTAGCCTGGAGCAGGGCGTCGGAGTGCGCGCAATTAGTGGTGAAAAGACCGGCCTGGCCTATTCGGACGAACTGTTCCTGCCGGCGCTACAGCACGCAGCTGGCGCCGCCAGGGCGATCGCTCGGCAGGGAGGCTCGCAGCAGTTGCAGGCGTGGAGTCGCGGCGACGCGCCAAGCTTGTACTCCAGTACTGATCCGATACGTAGTATTTCTGACGAGCAAAAGACCGCCTTGCTTACCGAAGTCGATCGTGCGACCCGCGAACTTGATCCGCGTGTTGAGCAGGTCATCATCAGTCTTTCCAGCGGTCAGGACCTGATTCTGATCGCCGCCTCTGACGGCACACTCGCGGCGGATGTTCGGCCCTTGGTGCGCCTCAACGTGAGCGTAATTTTGCAGCAAGATGGACGTCGCGAGCAGGGTTACGCGGGCGGTGGCGCTCGTGCTGATCTGGATTACTTCCTGAGCGGCGATCTGCCAATGGAATACGCCAGAGATGCGGTGCGGCAAGCCGTTGTGCAGTTTGACGCGGTGCCAGCACCGGCCGGACTAATGCCGGTAGTCCTCGGACCAGGCTGGCCGGGAATTCTGTTGCACGAGGCCGTAGGCCATGGCCTTGAGGGCGATTTCAATCGCAAGGGAACCTCGGCTTTTAGCGGAAAAGTCGGGCAAAGCGTTGCCTCAGAGCTATGTACCATCGTTGATGATGGAACCTTGCCCAATCGACGCGGCTCGCTGTCGATTGATGATGAGGGAACGCCCGGCAGCTACAACGTGCTGGTCGAAGACGGAGTACTGCGTGGCTACATGCAGGATAAGTTGAATGCTCGCCTCATGGGCGTTGCTCCTACCGGCAACGGTCGCCGCGAATCATTCGCGCACATGCCGATGCCACGTATGACAAACACCTACATGCTGGCCGGGCCGCATGAGCACGAGGAAATTATTGCCTCGGTCAAGAAAGGGCTGTACGCCCCCAACTTTGGTGGTGGTCAGGTGGATATCACCTCCGGAAAATTCGTGTTCTCAGCAAGCGAGGCATATCTGATCGAAGACGGCAAAGTGACGGCGCCGGTCAAGGGCGCGATGTTAATCGGAGATGGTCCGGAGGCGCTCACAAAGATATCTATGGTTGGCGACAACCTGGCTCTCGATACGGGAGTCGGTACTTGCGGCAAAGAAGGCCAATCCGTGCCGGTCGGCGTCGGCCAGCCGACGCTCAAAATCGACGAACTCACTGTCGGCGGCACAGGATAAGTTGCGCCCAAGGCCTTCATTCAGTTGACATAAAGCGGTCAGATCAGGTTCACATATCACACTGTGAGTTACCTCACTTTATTCAACATATCGTTCCGGTATTCTTCAGTGCATATCAAGGAGGATTAGCACGATGGCTTTTGAGAACACAATTACCGAGCAGGACATGGACGCCAAATCACAGCATTTCGTGCAGGGTTTTCGCAACGACAGTCATGATATAGAGCCGGATCTGTCTGTAGATGGACTGTCTGAGTCGATCTTATCGCGTCTGCTGGGGCTATTCGGCAAAGGCCGTTCCTGAGCACAGCGAGTAGCGGGCGATGCCCGCAAAAAATGATTTCAGCACGTTGAAGCCCGGCAATTAGCCGGGTTTTGGCGTTCTGGAAGGGCAATTTTCGGCACATTGCCCGGAACAGGACTGGACGCGAGCTACTCAGCTATGGACAATTGACCGGCCCGGGATGGAGGATCAAGCACCATGTGGGTCTCGAAGCCAATCTACGAAAGCATGCCGTACTTCTATTTGCTCGCCGGGGCGATCTCGCTGGGTGCATCGATGTATATCAACCATTGGTACTGGCCGACTATTTGTTTCGTCGTGGGCTTGGGCTGTCTGGTCGCCGGACTGGTGGTTTTGTTAAAGCGCCGCGACTATCGAGTTACAGATCGGCGTACCGGTCACTAGCGGCTCAACAGGCTAACTACTCGCCAATAACGGATATGTTCTCGTCTTCGTCAGCATTCTCGTCAGAGTAGTCGTCGGAAATATCGTCATTTGCGACCTCATTCCGGTCACGTATGTCCCGATAGACAAGTTCGTGTATGCCGAGCGAGACAATGTCTCCATCTCTCAGCCGATATTTCTTGACCTGCTTCTCACCGATGAATACACCGTTGGTACTGTTCAAGTCTTCGATAACACAACCATCGTCATCGCTGACCAGTTGTGCGTGGTGGCGACTAACGAACTTGCTCTTGATGTAAATTTCATTGTCTGGTGAACGGCCGACAATAATGCGGCCCGGTGCGTAGGTTTGCACAGATACCGTTTCGCCGTCTGTCCGGACTTCAATCTCGCTAACGTGAGACTCGCCGCCATGTCGTCTTGCAACTTGCTGCAACTTCTCAAACAGGCCCGTGTTGCTTTCGTGCTCCTCCCAATTCAATTCCTGAACCGCAGTAATAATGTCGTCGGCTCCGATGGAGTGTTTTTCGTCAGCAAATGCACACAAAAGCGCGGTATCGCAAAGTGTGTTGATCAGCCTCGGCACGCCGCCGGTGTATCGATGAATGACCTCGAAACCGGAATCTTCAAATAAATCCGCGGTCTCTCGCCCGCCTACAGCGAGCCTGTGTTCAATGTATTCGCGCATTTCATTGCGATCGAGCGGGCCAAGGTGGAAGCGCAAACGCACGCGTTGCAGAAGCTGCTTGAGGTTGGCGGAGTCCAGGGTGTCTTTTAGTTCTGGCTGGCCGGCGAGAATAATGCGCAGCACTTTTTCTTTATGTGTCTCAATGCCCGACAGCATACGAATTTCTTCGAGCACTTTGGTCGAAAGATTCTGTGCCTCGTCGACGATCAGAACGACCTTCTTGCCATTCGAGTATTGCTCGATCAGGAACATGTTGAGCATGTCGAGTAATTCGACTTTGTGCTTGTTGAATGGTTTGAAGCCGAACTCGGTCAATACGGCTTGCAGAAATTGTGTCGGCGTCAACTGGGTTTGCGATACGACCGCGTACACGATGTCGTCACTGAGTTCAGCCAGAAATGTCTGCAAAAGGGTTGTCTTTCCAGAGCCGATTTCGCCCGTAATTATAACAAAGCCATCGGCCAGCCAGATGGTGGACTCCATGTAGGACTTGGCGCGCGCATGCTGCTTGCTCCAATACACGAAGTCCGGATCTGGCGTCAGTCGAAACGGCTGCTCTGTCAGTTTGAAGTGTTCGAGATATGACATTTCAGTTTCTTTGCCGCCTTGGTTGCTGGCTCGGCCGAAGTTAGTCGGACCTGTGGCCACTGCTATGGCGATTCTGCTGTCAGTTTACCCGGTTTTGGCTGCTACATTCCATGTTGCAGGCCCGGTTGCGGTGGCCTACTGGGTCACAGAACCTCGCAAATCAGCCAACAGGTCGTTGCGGGATTCCGCAGAATCGGCAACAACCGTGATATGACCGAGTTTTCTGCCCGGCCTGGGTGCCTTGCCGTAGTCGTGCAGGTAGCAATTCGGGTGAGCGATTTGCCGCGCAGCGTCAGGAATTTCGCTGATCAGGTTTAGCATTCCCGCGTGACCGCAACTCGATGTTGAGCCCGGCGACAGGTTCAGTACCGCCCGCAGATGATTCGTAAACTGGCTGGTTGCTGAGCCCTCAATCGTCCAGTGACCGGAATTGTGCACGCGTGGGGCGAACTCGTTGGCCAGCAAGTCCTCGCCGACGACAAACAGCTCGAGGGCCAGCACACCGACATAGTCCAGATGCTCAAGTAAATCGTGCATGTACCGGCTGGCTTTTTCGATCAGTAGAGGCTCGTCAACCGGTGAGCGCGACTGGCGCAGAATGCCGGCCGAGTGCTCATTGTGTGACAACGGATATACTGCGATCTCGCCGTCTACGTTGCGCACCCCGATTGCTGATACCTCGTAGTCAAACGCAATCCATTGCTCGGCGATCAGGCTTGCGTTACCGAGCTCCTGCCACGCCTGCTCGATTTGATCGCGACGTTCGAGCAAGAACTGGCCTTTGCCGTCGTAGCCCATCCGTCGTGTCTTGAGAACGAGTGGCAAACCGATCGTTGCTACCGCATCTTCAATATCCGCTGCGCTGCTGACCGCATGATATTTCGGCAGTGGTATGGCAAGCGACTCGAACAAGCGCTTTTCAACCAGTCGATCCTGTGCCTGGCGAAGTGCCTCTATTGGTGGATACACAGAGGTGTTGATGCTTATCTGACGCAGAGCATCGACAGCTACATTTTCGAATTCGTAGGTGATGACATCGCAGTCAGCGGCAAGTGCGGCGATCGCATCGATATCGTCGAATGCTTTCTTGATGACGGGTCCGGTTGATGCGGCCGGCGGATTGTCAGAAGGGTCCAGGAAAGTGCAGCTGACACCAAGCTCACGGGCTGCAATGCCGAGCATCTGGCCGAGTTGCCCGGCGCCAATTATGCCGATTCGCATGATTGGGTCAGTCAGATAGTGGGGTCGGTGTCTGCCAGAACCTTATCGGTCTGGCTCTGCCGGTAAGCGTCAAGAGATGTTGCTACGGCGGCATCGGTGGTCGCAAGTATCGCGGCCGCAAGCAAAGCAGCATTGGTTGCGCCGGCATTGCCGATCGCCATTGTCCCGACCGGAATACCGGCTGGCATTTGTACGATCGATAACATGGAATCCAGACCGTTTAAGGCTTTGGACTGCACCGGGACACCCAGCACCGGCAGACGCGTCTTTGCCGCGAGCATGCCTGGCAGGTGCGCGGCGCCACCGGCGCCGGCGATGAGTACGCAAAGGCCACGTTCTACGGCGGACTCCGCGTATTCGAACAACAGGTCCGGCGTGCGATGCGCGGAGACAACCTGAACCTCGTAACCAATGCCGAGTTGCTGCAGCGTCTCCGTGGTATGACGCATTGTTTCCCAGTCAGACCGGGAGCCCATGATGATGCCAACTTTATTGTTCATCGGTGAATTCTATACATCCTGTGGCTGCGCAGCCAGAAGGCCGTGAAGCAGGCGAAATATCTGCTTGCGCAGGCGTCGCTCAATGGCCTGATTGGGTGCTGATGACAGCTCAACGGCCAGTCTTTTCAACTCAGACACATCGCACTGGGTGGTCGCCTGAAACTCATCTACGGCCGCGCTTCCTTCACTGCCGATGCGGTCGCGCCAGCGCTCTGCCTGCGCAAATAATAGTTTGTCCCGACGGCCATCGGTGCCCAGTGCCGCTAGCGCACTGCGAATTGGCTCCGGGTCCACATGGCCCATTAGCTTACCAATCAATTGCCGTTGACGGCGCGATGCACCATGCGCACTGATTCGCTGCGCTTCGAGAATCGCATCGCGCAGGTTTTCATCCATCGGCACGGTGCTGAGCTCGCTCTCCTTTAGCCCGATCAATTGCTCGCCCAGCACCTGCAGGGCCAGATGCTCGCGTTTTCTCGCACTTTTACTGGGCTTTGATTCGGCCACCGGCTAAGCTACTCCCCGAGCTGGATCAGAACTAATATCAAGAAAAAAGTCAGGCTGAACTAAATCGACCTGGCGAAGCGACCGGATTCTAGCACGGTGTACCGGCGGTCAGGTTTTACACCAACAAAGGCAAGAGCATCGATGGGCGAACTTGTAGACAATGGGTCACTGGGGCAGCAGCAGCTGGAGACTTTGGTGCAGATGGCGCTGGATGAGGCGCTCAAGCTCGGCGCGAATCAGGCGGAAGTCGCGGCAAGCCATGACAGTGGCTTATCGGTGACAGCGCGCCTGGGTGATGTTGAGAATCTGGAGTACACGAACGACCGTGGGCTCGGCATCACGGTGTATCGCGACTCGCGTAAGGGCAGTGCGAGTACGTCGGATGTTTCGGCAGCGGCAATTCGCGAAGCGGTCGCAAAGGCGTGTACGTTTGCTACCTACACGGAGCAGGACGAGCATGCTGGCCTCGCTGACGCGGCGCTAATGGCAACAGACGTACCAGATCTGAACCTTGATCACCCGTGGTCCGTCGATGCCGCTGCTGCAATCGAGCTCGGCATTGACTGCGAAGCAGCTGCGCTGCAATACGATTCGTATATTGACAACTCCGAAGGCGCGACGATTTCCAGCAATCGCGGTACGCGTGCCTATGGCAACACACACGGCTTCAGCGGCAGCTTCTCCAAAACGAGCCATAGCATCAGCTGCGTAGTAATCGGCACAGCAGATGGCGATATGCAACGTGACTACTACTACAGTGCTGTGCGTGATGCGGCCGATTTAGAAGACGTCAGGTCTATTGGCGAAAAAGCCGCCAGGAAAACCGTCGCCCGCAAAGGTGCGCGCAAGATCAAGACAACTCGAGCGCCGGTCCTGTACACGCCGGAGCTTGCCCGCGGATTCATTGGTCATGCGATGGGAGCAATTTCGGGGGGCGCTCAATATCGGCATGCCACATTTTTGCTGGATGCCGTCGGAGAGAAGATCTTTCCGGAATTTGTGCGCATCGAGGAGCGTCCGCACTTGCTCAAAGGCATGGCGAGCACGCCCTACGATGCAGAAGGTGTTGCAACGTATGATCGCGATATCGTCGCCGATGGCGTGTTGCAGGGGTATATCCTCGGCAGTTACTCAGCGCGGCGACTGGGTTTGCAGACGACGGCCAATGCAGGCGGCGCGCAGAACCTGCTGGTGCCGGGCAATGCAGGCGACCTCGACTCATTGATTAAGGAAATGGGCACGGGTCTGCTCGTTGAAGAGCTGATCGGGCAGGGCGTCAATGCGGTCACTGGCGATTATTCTCGCGGTGTCGTCGGGCACTGGGTTGAAGGCGGCGAAATTCAGTACCCGGTGCATGAGGTGACCATTGCCGGAAACTTGCGTGACCTGTACGGCAGAATCGCTGCCATAGGCAACGATCAGGACTTACGCGGTGGCATTCAATGTGGTTCGTTGCTCGTCGAAGAAATGACGATCGCGGGTAGCTAGTTAGCTGCGCCGTTTGCTTCGGACTCTGATTCGTCCAGCAAGTCCGATAAAGTACGGTCACCCACAGTCGCTGCGATCGCCTGATCGAGTTGGCCACCCAGCCCATCGATTTCGGTTGCCCACTTGGGGTCACGGTATGAGCCTGTCTCGCCGTCCAGTCGGACGACCGCGAGAATATCAAGCAACTTGATGCGCGACATTTCTCGAGCTGGAATAAGAACATCATTCTCAGTGGCGGTCAGAACAGCGTTTTTCTGCAGCGCGGCAACGATGGGTGCCAGTGTTATCGACGGAATTTTCAGGAAACTGCTGAGGGTCGATGCGGTAACGCTCTGTTCTGCTCTTCGAAACGCGTCGCCGACGTAGTACATGATGTTTAACGCAAGTCGTTCCCGCATCGAATTCGACAGCTGCGGTTCGCGCCGGCCTATGCGCAGGTACTCAGGATTCTGTACGTAGTAAGCGAGTTGGGCGCCGATCAGCAGGACCAGCCAGTTCATATACAGCCACATCAATGTTGTGATTGCGATCGCGAAACCAGAGTAAATGAGCGCAGTACGTGACGAGGCAACGACAAAGGTCGTGAATATCATGCCCATGCTGGCCCACATGAAACCGCCGGCCAGGCCGCCAATTAGTGCGGGAACGACTCGCACATTAGTGTTGGGCATGAACATGTAGAGAAAAGTGAACACACCGGATACCAGTAGGTAGGGGGTCAGCTTGCTGGAAGCGATCAGTACCGGCCCAAGGACATTCAGATTGGTGACGTATTGGACAACGGCCGTGCTGCTAAGGGTCGCGAGCATACTGATTGCTACAACAGCAACGATTGAACCGATCAGAAGTACGACAAGGTATTCCATTACCCGACGCGCGAGCCCGCGGGCTTTCGACACGTTCCATACGTAATTAAAACTTTCCTCGATTTTCTGCACCATTGAGATGGCGGTATAGATGAACAAAGCGAGGCTGACTCCACCGAGGACGCCACCTTGTACATTGTCAACGAGGTCAATGACCTTCTGAGTAATCTCCGCTCCCTGGTCGCCGAGGGGCTCCAGAAAACCAAACAGTATTGGCTCCAGCTTGTTGTGGATTCCAAAGCCCTTGAGCACAGAGAAGCTGAAAGCAATCAGCGGCACGATGGATAATAACGTGGTGTAGACAAGGCTCATTGCGCGCAATGTCAGCTGGCCGGTAATGATGTCGCGAGCCAACGCATAACCGAATCTCAGGGTGTTGGCCAGAATTCGACCGGGCAGGCCGTGCTTCTGGAGAATGTCTCCCCAGACGAGGTCATCAAATTTTTGTTGTAGTTCTTCAAACATCGTCGTACGTCTGCAGCCCTTGCCTGTTAACCCGGATTCTGTCGGTCAGTCATTGTACATGGCCAATTCGACCTGGTCGGGACCTGCGTCACCGTGCAGCTCCGAATGTCAGGTCAGTCGCGCCAGCGCCGCCTGATACATTGCACTGGTTTTCGCGGTTATCTCGTCGGGTAATGCCGGTCCCGGAGCGGTCTTATCCCAGTCCAGCGTATCGAGATAGTCGCGTACAAACTGTTTATCAAAACTTGGCGGACTGATACCGGTCCGGTAACCCTCTACCGGCCAGAAGCGCGATGAATCCGGCGTGAGTACTTCGTCGATCAGATACAGCTTGCCATCGCCATCCAGGCCGAACTCGAATTTTGTATCGGCGATAATAATACCGCGCTCAAGTGCGTAGGCGGCTGCGCGTTCGTAAATCGCGATTGATATATTGCGCACTCGACTCGCCAGTGGCTCACCGAGCAAACCGATGACATCCTCGAAACTGATGTTCTCATCATGCTCGCCTGCTTCGGCTTTGCTCGCTGGCGTGAACATGGTTTGTGGCAACTTGTCGGCTTGCTGCAATCCTGCTGGCAGGCCGATGCCGCAAACTGCAGCAGTGTCGCAGTAGTCGCGCCAGCCGGACCCTATCAGGTAACCGCGGACTACGGCTTCGACAGGTAGAGGCTTAAGCCTTTTTACAACCAATGCACGGCCTCGCATCTGCTCGGCAACAGTCTTGTCAGTGATGACATCATCAACTGTCAATTCGGTTAGCTGGTTCTCGATGAGATCGCTCATCATGTCGAACCAGAACAATGAGATCTCGGTCAGTACCTGGCCCTTTTTCGGGATCGGGTCAGGCAGGGTTACGTCGTAGGCGGACAGTCTGTCGGACGTCACCAGCAGCAGATGATCGTCATCGACGCCATAGATATCGCGGACTTTGCCCCGCGCGACCAGCTGCAGTTCTGGAATTGATGACTCGAACATCGTGTCGGCGCCGCTCATGCGATTGAAAACCACTTGTCTTGCGTGTCAGCGGCCGATGATCCCTGTTCACAATCGACGAGGCAAGCGTTCGCGATAGGAAAGCGCTGTCGCAAACGTTAGGATTAGTCCTCGGCACACCATGAGAGTCCGCATTGTACTGGGGAAAAATCATCGGCACATTGGCCGGGCTTGCGACATTGAAGCCCGCGCTCGCGATTCTCGGCCTGTTTCTTGGTCACCAGTTTGATCGTGGCTTTGCCCGGCGTTACCAGACCTTCGAACAACAAGGAGAGAGTTTCGGGCGCTTACCTGATGAATTCGTTGCTGCGCTATTTCAGGCGATGGGTCATTTGTCGAAAGTCGATGGACGTGTCAGCGAAGACGAAATTCGCGCCGCGCGGTCCGTCATGCACCGTATTGGTCTGGGACCGGCACAGGTGCGACAGGCGATAGGCAACTTTGATGCTGGCAAGCAAGCCGGATATCCACTGCAGCAGAAAATGCGCGAGCTGCGCCGTGTCGGTGCGCGCCGTGCCGACCTTCGGCTGCTGTTCGTACGGCTGCTGCTCGAGGTGACGCTCGCCAAAGAGCGTCTGCATGCAAATGAGCGGGGTCTGATCTGGACCATCTGCAAGGAATTCGACATCGGTCGTGTCGAGCTGGCGCAACTTGAGGCCATGATTCGCGCGCAGAAGGGATTCCGCAGGTCACCAGCAGGCGATGCCGACGCAAAGCGTGTTAAAGCGGCCTATCAGGCGCTGGGCGTTGACGCCGCGGCGACCAACGATGAGGTAAAGACCGCGTATCGCCGCCTGATGAACAAGAATCACCCGGACAAAATTGCATCGTCCAAGCCCGGGGCAGAAGTCGTTGCAGAGGCTGAAAGGCGTACGCGCGAAATACGCAGTGCCTACGAGATGCTAAAAGCCCGGCGTTCGATGCGCTAGAATTGACTGACTGGCCAAAACACCTGCGGTGCAGCCAACTGCGTCCGAAGTATTCAAAAAAACTGCAAAGGAAACACTGTGACGGCACTGATCGCTCCTTCAATATTATCCGCTGATTTCGCGCACCTTGGTGATGACGTCAAGGCGGTTCTCGATGCCGGTGCCGATGTCGTGCATTTTGATGTTATGGACAACCACTTTGTACCCAACCTGACTATTGGGCCAATGATTTGTGACGCCTTGCGAAGCGACGGAGTTGAGGCGCCGATAGACGTGCACCTCATGGTTGAGCCGGTCGATCGCATCATTCCCGATTTTGCTAAAGCCGGGGCGAGCTACATCACGTTTCACCCCGAGGCGAGTCGCCACATTGATCGTTCCCTGGGGTTAATCAAAGAACAGGGCTGCAAGTCCGGTTTGGTATTTAATCCGGCGACGCCGCTGGACTGCCTGCAATACGTCCTCGACAAGATCGACATGATTCTGATCATGTCGGTAAACCCGGGCTTTGGTGGTCAGGCATTTATCCCTTCATCGTTGACCAAATTGCGCCAGGCACGACAGATTATCGATGCCAGCGGTCTGGATATTCGTCTTGAGATCGATGGCGGGGTAAGGGTAGACAATATCGGCGAGATTGCGGCGGCCGGTGCGGATACGTTTGTCGCGGGATCGGCGATATTTGGTAGCGACGATTACGCGGCGACTATTGCCGCGATGCGGTCTGAAATAGCCAAAGCGGGTTAGGGCGGACATTTCGCGCGCCTGTCGATACCACCTGTAGGAGCGGGCCATGCCCGCGATTGCCACACGGGCCAAGTCCTCGGCGTAGTGTTGTCATTGTGGTGATCGCGCCCATGGGGCGCTCCTACAGGTGGTTCCGCCCCTGCTTTGTAGGAGCGGGCCATGCCCGCGATTGCCACGCGGCCCAAGTCCTCGGCGTAGTGTTGTCATTGTGGTGATCGCGCCCATGGGGCACTCCTACAGGTGGTTCCGTTTGGGCTTTGTAGGAGCGGGCCATGCCCGCGATTGCCACACGGCCCAAGTCCTCGGCGTAGTTTTGTCATTGTGGTGATCGTGCCCATGGGGCGCTCCTACAGGTGGTTCCGTTTGTGCTTTGTAGGAGCGGGCCATGCCCGCGATTACCACACGGCCCAAGTCCTCGATGTAGTGTTGTCATTGTGGTGATCGCGCCCATGGGGCACTCCTACAGGTGGTTCCGTTTGGGCTTTGTAGGAGCGGGCCATG
>RCNF010000847.1_pt1 | contig 17065 bp, 12 predicted proteins | sample 2041311 | NCBI WGS metagenome assembly RCNF01 (sample SAMN09708228, study PRJNA481090) | Marine sediment metagenome, whole genome shotgun sequencing project. | biome: marine sediment; feature: ocean; material: sediment; isolation source: Sewage treatment plant 2 marine sediment (STP2) ... | reverse complement strand
ACTAAAATTCTTCTTCACCATCCCTTATCGGAACAATTTGCGAAGTGAAATCTTTTCCACCCCAAAGATCACCATTCTCATCAGTCTTACTATAATCATAAGGCCAACGGTGTACAGCTGGAATTTCTCCTGGCCAGTTACCATGCATATGCTCTACGGGAGTTGTCCACTCCAATGTGTTTGAGTTCCATGGATTTTGAGTGGCTTTCTTTCCTTTAGAAATACTGAAAAAGAAATTAGCCAAGAAAATTAACTGAGCCAATCCTCCAATGATGGCAAATATTGTAATTATCTGATTAACTTGTAACAAATCATCAAATATAGGAAACGCTGTATTATTGTAATATCTTCTTGGTAAACCAGCTAAGCCTATAAAATGCATTGGGAAAAATACTCCATACGCAGAAATGGCAGTTAGCCAAAAATGAAGATAACCTAAATCTTTATTCATCATTCTGCCATATAATTTTGGGAACCAATGATATACACCTGCAAACATTCCTAAGATTGCGGAAACACCCATAACTAAGTGAAAGTGAGCAACTACAAACATTGTATCATGCACATTAATATCTAAGGCACTATCTCCTAAAACAAGACCTGTTAAGCCCCCAGTAATAAATGTAGATACCAAACCAATAGAAAATAACATAGCAGGGTTGAGCTGCAAATTACCTTTCCACAGGGTTGTAATATAGTTGAATCCTTTTACTGCAGATGGGATTGCGATCAATAAGGTTGTAAAAGTAAATACTGAACCTAAAAACGGATTCATACCCGTTATAAACATATGATGCCCCCAAACTATAGTAGATAAAAATGCGATGGCAATAATTGACATTATCATGGCTCTATACCCAAAAATTGGTTTCCTTGAATTAGTCGCAATGATCTCAGAGGTTATGCCCAATGCTGGTAGCAACACAATGTACACTTCAGGATGACCTAAAAACCAAAATAAATGTTCAAATAAAATAGGTGAACCACCTTTATAATGCAAGACTTCTCCAGAAATAAATATATCCGACAAGTAAAAAGAAGTACCAAAACTTCTATCAAAAATCAACAGCAACGCAGCCGATAATAGAACGGGAAATGATACCACACCAATAATAGCAGTGACAAAGAATGCCCAAATGGTCAAAGGTAATCTTGTCATTTTCATTCCTAAAGTCCGTAAATTTAATACGGTAACTATATAGTTTAACGCTCCCATTAATGAAGAGGCTATAAAAATGGCCATAGAAACCAACCACAATGTCATTCCTAATCCAGATCCTGACATTGCTTGTGGTAGTGCACTTAATGGTGGATAAATGGTCCATCCTGCTGAAGCCGGGCCTGTTTCAACAAACAATGATATCACCATGACGACGCTAGAAAGGAAAAACAACCAATATGATATCATGTTTAAGAAACCTGACGCCATATCTCTTGCACCAATTTGTAATGGAATTAATAAATTGCTAAATGTTCCACTTAAGCCAGCTGTTAATACAAAAAACACCATGATGGTACCATGTATCGTAACTAGAGATAAGTACATGTCTGGTGTCATAACACCACCTTCACCTGATCTGCCCAAAAATGCTTCTATAATACTAAAAGATTGCTCAGGATATGCTAATTGCAAACGAAACAACATAGACATAAAAACTCCAATAACTCCCATTACAATACCAGTAATTAAGTATTGCTTCGCAATCATTTTATGATCTTGACTAAAGATATACTTAGTTACATAAGTTTCTTTATGGTGATGATCTGACATATTGTAAATTATTTATTTTATTTTAACTATTTTAATTGAGCAAACGTTTTCTGACCAGCTAACCATTGGTTAAAGTCTGCTTCTTCATCAACAACTATTTTTAACTGCATATTATAGTGAGATGACCCGCATATCTTATTGCATAATAATAAGTAATCGAACTCTACTTCTTCTTTACCTTTTTTAATTCTAATCTCGTTAATATTTTCAAACTTAGACTGAGTATCTTTATTTGACCTCATTTCAGCAGTTGTAACTGTAGGGGTAAAACCCATTTGAGTTACCATACCTGGCACACAATTCATTTGCGCTCTGAAATGCGGCATATAAGCCGAATGTAATACATCCTGAGATCTCATTTTGAAAATTACTTTTCTACCTTTGGGTAGATGTAATTCCTTCACATATTTGCCTTCGCTTACCATTAATGGAATATCATCCGCAGCATTTTTATCGGAAAAATCAACACCCATGGTGTTTTTACCTTTTATAAATCTCACATTGGCATTTCCTAGTTCGTTATCTGACCCTGCATAGCGAGCTTCCCATTGAAATTGCTTAGCATATAACTCAACAATTAAAGGGTTTTCTGCATCAGATAGATCCATTACCTCATTCCAAGTCCATAACCCATAAATAATCAATCCTGCCAATACAATAGCGGGAGTGATGGTCCAAGCCAATTCTAATTTATGGCTGTCCGCAAAAAATAAGGCTTTTCTCCCTTTAATTCCACGATATTTAAAAGTGAAATAGAAAATAAAAAATTGCATAATAAACTGCACTACCAAAATTAGTGTCATCGTTATTTTAAACAATATGTCTATGTGTTCACCTTCAGCAGAGGCTGATATTTGTGGTAACAGCACGTCTTTAGTACCATACAGACTATAGATCATTAAGCAATAGATGAAGCCCATCAGACCTAACATTAACCACCCGTTGATATTATTTTCTTTTTCTGTAGCTGTTTGATTCTCAACTTTAGTCAAGCCTAACAATTTAACAAATTGCCAACAAGCAACTGCTATGGCTACAAAAATTATAATAAAAAATAATGCTTTCATGTGTGGAGGATGATAATTTTAGTTTGTGATTTTGGGCGGCAAAATATTAAATATATTTCGAATAAAAAAATATATAAAATAAATCTATCTGTCTGTCCATCAGACAGATTCTTTTTCAATAACTCGATAATACTATAAGTGATTAAATTTAATAATGAAAAATTTCACTTTCTTTCATAAACGGATTTCCTTTTGCATGCAATGGAGCCTTAGTTAAAGCCCTAAACCCAACAAAAATAAATAAGCCTAAAAAGAAAAGTATTGCCCCTATTTCTGGGATTCCAAAATGCCAGTCATTTCCAACAGTACCTGGAGATACCATTATAAAAATGTCTATATAATGACCTGTTAAAATAACTAGTCCGGTTAGTACTACAAACCATGGGACTCTTTTATAATCACTATTCATTAACATTAATATTGGGAATACAAAATTCATCACTAACATTCCAATAAATATTGGTTGATAAGTACCCAAAAGTCTAGGCATAAAATAAACTACTTCTTCAGGGATATTAGCATACCATTGCAGCATAAATTGATCAAACCATAAATAAGTCCAAAAAATACTAAATCCAAACATATATTTAGCTAAATCATGAATATGACTATCATTTACTTTAGGTAAAAACCCTCTTGATTTCAAATAAATTGTTACCAATGCTATTACGGTAATAGCAGAAACAAACATACTGGCAAATACATAAAACGGGTATAATTGACTAAACCAGTGATGATCTATTGACATTAACCAGTCAAAGGCCATAAATAATTCTGAAACTAAAAATATTACTATAAATACTACTGACAATGTAAAATTCCGTCTGTAGTGTTTTAAATCGGTGGCCTCGTCTTGAGCCCTTGAATTTTTCACCATAAAGTATCTAAAACCAACCCAAATCAAAACATAAATTACAGATCGTATTAGCCATCCCGGTACATTTAACCACCAATCCTTCGTTTCCATGGCAAAATCATAATTTTCTGCGGTAGGGTCAATACTTGTATATACCCAGGCAAACATATGATTACCATGCATTACTGATGAATACACCAAAAATAGAAGAACCAATATTGATCCTGGTAAAATATATGCTGATAAACCTTCCATAATCCTAAATAAAACAGGAGACCAGCCTGCTGAGGCCGCTCGTTGAACTGCATAAAAAACCAATATACAAACAGCAATTAATAAAAAGAAAATCATAGATATGTAAACTGCCGCCCACGGTCTATTTTGTGCTTGTGTTAAAGCATGTTCTAAATGTGCTTCTTCACTACCATGTTCGTTAAGAGCATCAGCTTCTATAGCATGCTCATTCTTCACTTCATGATCTGCGGTAGCATCATCAGGAGTTTCACCATGCGAATCTTCAGCATGTTGCATCATCTCTTTTACATCATCTGTTGTTTGTGGTGCAGTAAAAAACCCATAACCAATACCCAATGCACCAATAATTATTAATGCAATCGAAAAGGTTTTTAATTTACTTGAAAATGTATACATATCTTTTGTTATTCCGTGTAATCGTTTATTTTAACAATTCGTTTCTCAATTGTTCAACATGCTGTGTTATTTGCCAACGTTCTTCAGCCCTTAATTGAGAGGAATGCGAACCCATTAGATTTCTACCATACATGATAACGTGGTAAATACTACCTTCAGTTATCTCTCTATCTTTGTAATTAGGGACTCCTAAAAATTTTTCATTTTTAACCAAATCTCCCTGACCGTCACCGTTTAACCCATGACAAGTAGCACAATAAATACCGTATAAATATTTTCCTTGCGCTAAATTTGCTTCGTTAACTTCAAGAGATGACATCAATGAATCTTTTGCCATTTGATAACCTTCTTCATTATTTGGATAATCATAAGATACCTTACCTCTTGCTATAGTTCCTTCTACAGGTAATTGTGCTGACATCCCATCTTTTAATAGGGGGTTGGCAGAATAGGTGTCATACGCTACTGGAACGTACATATCATTATCACCCATATACTGAACTTGTCTATTTCTTTTATCAGAACATGACACTAGCATAAGTATCAAAACTAGTATCGAGGATATTTTTATAAAGCTTTTCATCTATTGCTTTTTAATTATTATTTATTTGTCAGATGGAATGTACCATAATAAATTTTTCGGTTCATGTCGAAAATTTGTTCTGGCTCATTTCATAAAAACTAATTCTTTTCGTTTAATGTAATCTCAATTGCTCCTGTTCTTTCTAACAATGATGTAATTTCCTTTTCATTACCATCTACTGCTACTTCCATTAAAAATTTATCATCTGTTGTTCTAGGATCAGGATTTTCTGCCTTTCTAAATGGCCATATTTTACTACGCATATAAAAAGTAATGACCATCAAATGCGCTGAAAAAAATACGGTCATCTCAAATAATATCGGTACAAAGGCTGGCATATTTTCGGCAAAACTAAAACTAGGTTTACCTCCAATGTTTTGTGGCCAATCTTGTATCATAATAAAATTTAGAAACCAAAATGCAAAGCCTAAACCAGTCAGGCCAAACATAAATCCAGTTATAGCCATACGAGTTGGAGCTATTCCCATAGCTTTTTCCAATCCATGAACAGGAAAAGGTGTAAATACCTCTTCTATATGATGGTGCGCTTCACGAACATCTTTAACGGCCTTTAAAAGCACATCATCATCATCATACAAAGCGTGTATTACTTTTGAACTCATAATTATGATTTAAGTTTGTTAGCCTGACCTGCCCAATCATCTCTTTGCGCCCTTCCCGGGAAAGAACCCGTAATAGAATCTAACAAGTCATATTCATTTTTAGTCATTTTACTTACTTGGTTAAAACTATAAATACCAATTTGATTTAAAGTTTTTTCCATTACAGGCCCAATTCCTTTAACCTTTTTAAGATCATCAGGGTGTTGCGTGTTTATATCAAAGCCTCCTAAACTTTCTAATAAAGTATTCGTTTTGGCCTCTTGACCAGCTCCAACAGAAGGTTTACTTTTCTTTACTTCTTTTTTGGTTTGTTTTTTCTCTTGTTTTATCGCAGTCGGATTATCCCGCTCTCTTTTATAATTGTTTCCTGAAGATTTTAAGATGGATTTTACTTCGGCTTGAGCGATTACAGGAAACGTTCTTGCATATAATAAAAACAATACAAAAAAGAATCCTAAGGTTCCTAAGAAAATTCCTATATCAACAAATGTTGGAGAAAATTGTGTCCAGGTTGAAGGTAAATGACCTCTACTTAAGTTAATCACGATAATATCAAAACGTTCAAACCACATCCCTATATTTATGAAAATGGCAATAATAAATGTCCAGATATAATTCCTTCTTATTTTTTTGATCCATAGTAACTGAGGTATTACACCATTACAAATAATAAGCGCCCAAAATGCCCACCAGTATGGCCCAGTTGCAGCACCCACTGATAAATAAACGAAATCTTCATAGCTACTGCCTGTATACCAACCAACAAAAAACTCGGACAAATAAGCTACAGCAACAATGCCTCCTGTAACTAAAATCACTTTATTCATATTTTCAATATGAACACGGGTAATATAGGCTTCTAAATTACTTACTTTACGCATTATCAATAATAAGGTCTGTACCATTGCAAACCCAGAGAATACAGCACCTGCAACAAAATATGGAGGATAAACTGTACTATGCCAACCAGGAATAACAGAAGTAGCAAAGTCAAATGATACAATTGTATGTACTGAAAGAACCAATGGTGTTGCTAATCCTGCTAACACTAATGATACTTCTTCAAATCGTTGCCAATCTTTAGCCCTTCCACTCCAACCAAAACTAACAAGACTATATATTTTCTTTTGAAATGGTTTTGTAGCCCTATCCCTTATCATGGCAAAGTCAGGCAAAAGGCCTGTCCACCAGAATACTAGTGATACCGACAAATAAGTGGAAATTGCAAACACATCCCATAATAATGGTGAGTTAAAATTTACCCAAAGAGATCCTAATTGATTTGGAATTGGTAATACATAAAAACCATTCCAAATTCTACCCATGTGGATTAAAGGAAAAAGACCTGCTTGAAAAACAGCAAAAATGGTCATGGCTTCTGCTGAGCGGTTGATACCCATTCTCCATTTTTGACGGAATAATAATAGTACTGCAGAAATCAATGTTCCGGCATGACCGATACCAATCCACCATACAAAATTAGTAATATCCCAAGCCCAGTTAATTTTATTATTCAGACCCCAAACACCTATACCAGTACCTATAGTATAAATAATTGCGCCAATCCCCCAAAGGAAAGCTAGTAACGAAATTGTAAAAGCAATATACCATAGTTTATTTGCTTTACCCTCAATAGGAGCTGCAACATCAACACTAATATCGTGGTAAGTTTTATCTCCAATTATGATCGGCTCTCTAATAGGCGCTTCGTAATGACCCATAATCTATATTGTATTCTTTGTTATTATTATGCTTCGTTTGTATTTCTAACATCTAATTGGTAGAACACATTTGGTTGTGTACCTACAAATTCAAGTAGATGGAATGTTCTATCATCTTCTTTAACATGTGCTACCCTACTTTCACTATCATTAACATCTCCAAATACCATTGCTCCAGTACTACATGCATTAGAACATGCTGTTTGGAATTCTCCATCTTTCACGGGTCTTCCTTCTTTCTTAGCTTTCAATATAGTAGCTTGTGTCATTTGAATACACATAGAACATTTTTCCATAACTCCACGAGAACGTACAACCACATCAGGATTCAATACCATTCTACCTAAGTCATTGTTCATGTGATAATCAAACTCATCATTATCAAAATATTTAAACCAGTTAAATCTACGTACTCTATACGGACAGTTATTTGCACAATAACGTGTACCTACACATCTGTTATATGCCATTTGGTTTTGACCTTGACGACCATGAGAGGTTGCCGCAACAGGACAAACAGTTTCGCAAGGTGCATGATTACAATGTTGGCACATAACTGGTTGGAAAGTAACTTCAGGATCATCTGAAGGATGTGTTTGTGCGTTAAAAAATTCTCCACTTCCAAAAATATCTTCTTCTTTTCCTCTTTCAACAGTCATATCCGAAGAGTAATATCTATCAATACGTAACCAATGCATATCTCTACTCTTTCGTATTTCGCTTTTCCCAACAACTGGCACATTATTTTCAGCATGACATGCAATTACACAAGCTGCACACCCAATACAAGTTGCTAGATCTATCGATAGATTAAATTTTGTACCTATAGTATCATCAAATTTTGTCCATAGATCCACTTTATCTGCACCTACACTTTTATGATCAAGTAATACATGTGGTTTAGAATTCCACTCTTCTTTTGGTTTAGAAACGAAATCAGCCAAAGTGGTTTCTTTGGTTATTTCATCCTGTCTACCCATAATAGTATGTTGTAATTGCACACAAGCAAACTCATGATCTCCTGCAACTTTTTCTATACTTACAGCTTGATCAGTTTTGAAATCTTGATATAATGGGTAAGCATTAACACCTACTTCCATTTCATTTTGTGAAATTGATTTTCTACCATATCCTAATGCAAGACCCACACTACCAGGGGCCTGTCCAGGTTGTATGTATACAGGAACATTTTCAACAGTAGTTCCATTAACAGTAACATTCACCATATCGCCATTTAAAGCTCCATTTGAGACTGTCCAGTTCTTTAATCCATTTGCTTCAGCGTCAACTCTAGACACAAGTAAATAATTATCCCATGAAGTCCTGGTAATCGGATCAGGCAATTCTTGTAACCAAGGGTTATTTGCCATTTGACCATTACCCAAACCGACCTTAGTATATAAAGCTAACTCTAGATCTGAACCTTTTAAAGATGCCAATGCAGATACTGCACCAGCCACATCTACTTCATTAATAGTAGCTTCCTCGGTTATAGTCGATCTAAAAGCCATTCCATCATGCAATGCTTGATTCCATGAAGTTCCGTTTAAAATGTTCGAGTTCCAATGTGCTTTTAAATAATCATAATATGACTGACTGCTACCAATCCATTTTAATAAAGTATCTTGAAATTGACGAGTTTTAAATAACGGATTAATAGTAGGTTGCATTAATCCAAATTCACCTTTTTTAATATTGACATCACCCCAAGACTCTAAATAATGAGGTGTAGCTGCAACATATTGAGAAGCAGATGTGGTTTCATCTTCAGCCGACGTGAAAACTACAGAAAGTTTCACATTTTTCAATGATTCAGCAAATTCGGCCCCATTAGATAATGTATAAACAGGATTGGTATTATACATTAATAATGCACCCACTTTGCCATCTTTCATATTAGTTAGTAATCGCAAAACCTTGTCATTACTTCCGCTTCTTGTATATTTAGGGGAAGTTACATTTACAACTTCACTCTCAATCGCTTTGTTTATGGCCAATGCAACTAATTGTGCATCTTTATCATCAATTCCTGTTACAACAACCGCTTTAGAACCAGCTGATTTCAATTGTTTAACTACTTTTTCAATACCAGCATCTACAGAAGTAGGCATAGTTGAACCTTTTCCAGTCAAAGCATTATAAATATTTAACAACACTTTAGTTTGTTCAGATGGTTTAACCATGTAACGCTTATCAGCATTCGCTCCTGTTAAAGACATGTTAGACTCAAACTGTACGTGGCGAGACATTTTACCATGGTTTGGAATTCTTCCTTTCGCATATCCAACTTCAAAACTACCACCTTGCCAATCTGTCAAGAAATCTGCACCAACAGAAACTATCAAATCTGCTTTACTTAGATCATAATCCGGCAAAGCTCTCTCTCCATACATTGCTTCATAGGCATCTAAAGCGCCAGACTCTGAAACTGCATCATAAGGAATATGTTCAACATTACCATATAAAGCAGTAAAATCTTCAATTATTTTATGAGTAGTCGGGCTAACAATAGTTCCAGTAAGGAAAACAACAGATTCACCATTAGCTTTTAGTTCATTTAATTTTGAATAAATTTCTTTATCAAAAGTACTCCAATCAATATCTTCACCTTTGGCTTTCGGCCCTTTTAAACGATTATTATCATATAAGGATAATACTGATGCTTGAACTCTTGCATTGGTATTGCCCGTAGTTTTTGCCAATTTATTCGGCTCTATTTTTATTGGACGACCTTCTCGTACCTTAACCAATACATTAGCAAAATCATAACCATCAGCCATTGAAGTTGCGTAATAATCGGCTATACCAGGAGTAACTTCATCAGGTTTTACAACATAAGGAATAGATTTTATTACTGGCCCTTCACAAGCTGCCAAAGAAGCAGCTGCCGTTGTAAATCCAACATATTTTAAAAAGTCTCTACGGGATGTAGAAGATGATTCTAACGTTTCTTTATCTCCAAGAAATTGATCAGCAGGTAAATCTTCAACAAACTCTTTTTGTTGCAGCTTTTCAACAATAGAACTGTTTTCCTTAAGTTCTTCAACACTTTTCCAGTATTTCTTGCTTGATGCCATTTTATATTAAGGTATTACTTCTTTAAATTAATTAATAGTGACATTTACCACATTCCTGACCACCAAATTGAGCCACTGTTACTTTTTCTACACCAAATTTTTTCGATAATGCTTCATGAATGTTGGCATAATAATCATTACTCTCAACCTTCAACTCCGTTGTTTGATGGCACTTTATACACCAACCCATTGTTAATGGTGAAAATTGTTCAACCTCTTCCATTTCTTCAACCGGCCCATGACAGGTTTGACATTGAATTCCACCTGCCGTAACGTGCTGAGAATGATTATAATAGGCGAAGTCTGGTAAATTATGAATACGTATCCATTCTATAGGCTTCTCTTCATAATTCTCTATATATGCTAATTTTTCTTTATCCCAACCTATAGCATCATATATTTTTTGGATCTCAGCATCATAAAAAGCTTTATCCTTTTCTGATGTCACTGGTCCGGTATATTCTGAAATGCTTTTGTGGCAATTCATACATACATTAGCTGACGGTATGCCTGAAGTTTTACTGTGTTTAGCAGATGAATGACAATACTGACAGTCTATTTTATTATCACCTGAATGTATTTTGTGAGAAAAGGCTATCGGTTGAATTGGCTTATAACCTTGATCGATACCTATACTCATCATACCTCTGTACCCTAAATAACCTGTACCCAACAATAATGCAATTGTTGTAACTATTTTAAGGAATTCATTTTTACTTACAAAATATACCCAAAGCACTAATAGTAATATAACAAAAAGAACTATATATGTGATCCATGCTGTAGATTTTGGTGATTTTGCCAAACCGTCATCAGCACCTGCCAAGGTAGTAGTCTTTGGACTTAAAATATCGGCATGAGAAGTGTAAGCAATTAAAGCATCAATATTATCATCAGATAATTGAGGAAATGCCGTCATAGGTGACCCATTATACTCGTTAAAAATAGCTATAGCATCTGCATCACCACTTGCTCTTAATGCTGCATTATCTTTAATCCATGCTTTTAACCAATCATCACTTCTTCTATCAGCAACTTTACCCAAAGCAGGCCCTATCAGCTTTGCATCTAATTTATGACAAGCTGCACAATTGGCATTAAATATTTTTTTTCCGGTAACTACCTGTAAAGAGTCAATTCCTAAAGAAGCTGCTGTTGCTACACCCATAGCAGCACCTCCTTCATTAGCTTGAGGCTTATTATCTGTATAAGCCAAGATATCATCAATATCTTGATCTGATAATTGAGGATAAGCTATCATTGGCATTTTATTGTACTCTTCAAAAATTGCAATAGCATCAGCATCACCGCTAGCCCTTAAAGCATTATTATCCTTAATCCAAGCTAATAACCACTCTCTGGATCTTCTCTCACTAACGCCTTCTAATGGTGGCCCTATTAATTTTTTGTCCAATTTATGACATGCCGCACAATTAGCATTAAATATACCTTTACCTCTTAGAGCGTCACCATTTTGAGCTGATAACTGACTTGTAAAGAGTATAATAAATGTAAGACTTGATAGGAGAAATATTTTGAATTTATTGTGTTGAATTACACTTTTCATAGTATAAAGTATATTATCTGTCTTGTTTGGTATGATTTTTTCTAATTCATAAAATAAACCATTGAATGTTAGGCTTACATTTCAAAAAAGAATCTGACAAAAATACTATTTATATAATAGAAGCAAAATCTAAAAATAATGTTAAATGTAATTTATAATCATTCTAAATAAAGCTTTTATATTAGAAAGTTATGACAATATTTTAAATTTGCCTAAACAATATCCGTAATGAAAACATTATCAAACAAATATACCTTTTTAGTATTTATTTTTCTCTTTTTTACAACCCTTTGTGTTACAGCACAAAAGGATGGGATTGTTACTGTTCAAAGCAGTGAAAAAATAAAGAATATCATTAACAAAAAGAAAGCTTACAACAAAAAGCTAAGGGTAATTGAAGGTTTTAAAATTCAACTATTTTATGGTGAAGAAAAAGGTGCCTATGAAATAAGAGGTAAGTTTTCATCCCTGTTCCCAGATATTCCTGTCGAAATTAAACATGCGAATCCTGATTGGAAAGTTTGGGCAGGAGCATATAAAACACAATTGGAAGCCGATAGGGTTATTAAAGAAATAAAAGAAGCCCAATTCAATGCTTTTGTTTTTGCTACCAAAATAAAAATTTAATATTGTACATAATATTTTATGTATAGGCATTCTTAAAAAAATAAGAATGCCTTTATATTTTGATATATATTTGTTAACATGAATGAAAATCTAAACCCAACAGGTGATCATCTTTCTAACGAGGAATTAGATGTTGAAAAAAAACTTCGTCCATTACACTTTAATGATTTTACAGGGCAAGAACAGATATTAGATAATCTTAAAATATTTGTTGAAGCCGCAAATTTGAGAGATGAAGCTCTTGACCATACATTGTTTCACGGCCCTCCGGGATTAGGAAAAACAACATTAGCCTACATATTAGCAAATGAATTAAATGCCAATATTAAAGTCACATCTGGTCCAGTATTAGATAAACCGGGTGATTTAGCCGGATTATTAACCAATTTAAGTGAACGTGATGTATTATTTATTGATGAAATTCATAGATTAAGCCCAATCGTTGAAGAGTATCTCTACTCTGCCATGGAAGATTATAAGATTGATATAATGATAGAGTCTGGTCCTAATGCCAGGACAGTTCAAATAAACTTAGAACCCTTTACTTTGATTGGTGCTACTACACGCTCCGGATTATTAACGGCACCAATGAGAGCTCGTTTTGGTATTACCAGTAGGTTAGAATATTATAAAACTGAGCTATTAACAACTATTGTTCAAAGAAGCGCCAAAATATTAGACGTACCTACTTCAATGGAAGCAGCAATAGAGATTGCAGGACGTAGCAGAGGAACGCCAAGAATAGCAAATGCTTTATTACGCAGAGTTCGTGATTTTGCCCAAATAAAGGGAGATGGTAATATTGATATTAAAATTGCCCGTTATGCACTTAAAGCTTTAAATGTAGATGCCCATGGATTAGATGAGATGGATAATAAAATCCTTACTACTATAATTGATAAATTTAAAGGAGGCCCCGTAGGTATTACAACCTTGGCCACTGCTTTGAGTGAAAGTGCTGAAACTATTGAAGAAGTTTATGAGCCATTTTTAATTCAACAAGGTTTTATTATGCGTACACCCCGCGGCAGAGAAGTAACAGAATTAGCTTTCAAACATTTAGGTAGAATTAAAGGAAGTACTCAAGGGGGATTATTCTAAAAATTATCCTCGCCCTTTTTTCATCGCGAGATCTTTTTGAAATGAATACAAAACAAAAATATACCAACCTCATCAAAACCGAAGCCAAACGCCTCGGTTTTTTATCTTGTGGTATTTCAAAAGCACAGTTTTTATAAGAAGAGGATTCAACCAACGGCCATTGATAAGATGCGGGAACGTTATGGCGACAGGGCTGTGATCAGTGCTTCCGGCATGGAAGTAAAAAGTATCAGTCGGCGGAACCCTTTTACTGACGAGGCACCTCCATTATTAGCAAATAGAAGGCGATAACCTGAAATATTTAATTTTTCACTTCGATAAATAAAACACTACGTTCGGACAATAATAAGGTGATCTCGTCCTAAGTCACTTGTTTTAGTTATTTAAAATCTATTCCTTCTATTCATATTATAAATATATAATTAACTAAAACAAACATTATGAAAAATTTATTAAAGATTTTTGCAGTATTCCTGCTAAAATTTTAATGAGCCTGGGAATAAATATTTACTTCATACAATTGTCAAATGATGAATGAAAAGATTAATTATAAAAAAATTATAAGGATAATAGCCTGCACCTCTCTTTTACCGCTTATTTATATTATTGGTAAATTTATCACCACATGGCTTGGCTATAACTAGATAATCATACAATAGAAACCACTTCCATTTATTAAAAGATAATCGTATTTTAGCATAGATTTTCTGGCTAAAATTGAATCTTAAAAATAAACATACTCAACTTATAAAAACCGAAGCAAAGCGCCTCGGTTTTTTATCTTGTGGTATTTCAAAAGCACAGTTTTTAGAAAAAGAGGCTCCAAGATTAGAAAAATGGTTGAGTCAAGAAATGCATGGTGAAATGCAGTATATGGAAAACCATTTCGATAAACGTCTAGACCCAACTAAATTGGTTCAAGATTCAAAATCTGTTATTTCTTTATTATTAAATTATTACCCTGCCCAAATACAGGAAGATGAATCGGCTCCAAAAATTTCAAAATATGCTTACGGTACTGATTATCATTTTGTAATTAAAGACAAGCTCAAAAGTTTGCTCAATTTTATTAATGAAAAAATTGGCGAAGTACTCGGCAGGGCATTTGTAGATTCTGCTCCTGTTCTTGACAAAGCCTGGGCTGCCAAAAGCGGCTTGGGATGGATCGGTAAAAACAGTAATTTACTCACTCAACAAGTTGGTTCGTTTTATTTTATTGCCGAATTGATCCTTGACCTGGAGTTAGACTATGACCTACCTATTACAGACCATTGTGGCACTTGCAAAGCTTGCATAGATGCTTGTCCAACACAAGCTATTGTTGAACCTTATGTTGTCGATGGCAGCAAGTGCATTTCATATTTTACTATTGAGTTAAAAAATGAAATTTCTTTATCAGTAAAAGGACAATTTGAAAATTGGATGTTTGGCTGTGATATTTGTCAAGATGTTTGTCCTTGGAATAGATTTTCAAAGGCACATAATGAACCGCTTTTCAATCCAAATCCAGAATTATTATCAATGACCCAAACAGATTGGGAAGAAATTACAGAAGAAGTTTTTCAAAAAATATTTAAAAAATCTGCTGTAAAGCGCACTAAATTTTCTGGCCTGAAACGCAACATACAATTTTTAAAAGAATAGTAAAAAATAGTGATGTCATTAATAGTAAACCCCCTAAATTTGTGCTTTCTAACCTTAATTATTCTTTCAAAATTAAATTATTATTATGAGTAATCGTAAAAAAATCTCTGATGCATTAAAGTATCATTCATACCCCACTCCCGGTAAAATAGCAGTTGTTCCGACAAAAAAACATGCCACACAACGTGAATTATCATTGGCTTATTCGCCCGGTGTAGCTGAACCTTGCTTAGAAATTGCTAAAAACCAAAACGACGTTTACAAATATACCGCAAAAGGTAATTTAGTAGCAGTAATTTCGAATGGAACGGCTGTTTTAGGATTAGGAAATATTGGCCCATTAGCTTCGAAACCTGTAATGGAAGGTAAAGGTCTCCTTTTTAAAATTTTTGCTGATATTGATGTTTTTGATATAGAAGTTGATACCACTGATGTAGATAAATTTGTTGAAACAGTTAAAGCCATTGCACCTACATTTGGAGGTATTAATTTAGAAGATATCAAGGCTCCTGAGGCCTTTGAAATTGAGCGTAGATTAAAAGAGGAATTAGATATCCCAGTTATGCATGACGACCAGCATGGTACGGCTATAATTTATTTCTGCTGCTGCTCTAAAAAATGCCTGTGAAGTTGCCAAAAAAGATATTTCAAAGGTTCAAATAGTGGTTAGCGGGGCCGGTGCTGCTGCAATTTCTTGCTCTCGATTATACGTAAAACTTGGGGCGCAGAAAAAAAATATTGTTATGCTTGACAGCAAAGGTGTTATTAAAAAAGAAAGAAAGAATTTGACACCTCAGAAAGCTGAATTTGCCACAACAAAAGAAATGGACACCTTGGAAGAGGCTATGGAAAATGCGGATGTTTTTATAGGATTGTCAAAAGGAAATATCGTGAGTGAAAAAATGATAAAATCAATGGCTAAAAATCCAATTGTTTTTGCAATGGCTAATCCTGATCCTGAAATTACTTATGATAAAGCAGTTCAAGCAAGAAAAGATATTATAATGGCTACTGGAAGATCTGATCATCCAAATCAAGTAAATAATGTCCTCGGATTTCCGTTTATTTTTCGTGGAGCACTTGATGTACGTGCTACCAAAATTAATGAAGAAATGAAAATGGCTGCGGTACATGCACTTGCTGATTTAGCCAAAACTTCAGTGCCTGAACAAGTGAATATTGTTTATCATCAAGTGAACCTTACGTTCGGTAAAGATTATATAATTCCAAAACCATTTGACCCACGTTTAATTTATGAAATTCCTCCTGCCGTAGCAAAAGCAGCGATGGATAGCGGTGTAGCCAAAGAACCAATATTAGATTGGGAAAAATATAGAACTGAATTAATGGAGCGTCTGGGAGCTGGAAGTAAAATTGTTCGATTATTACATGATAGGGCCAAGAATAATCCTAAAAAAATTGTATTTGCAGAAGCAGACCATTTAGATGTGTTAAAAGCTGCGCATATAGTTCATGATGAAAAAATAGGTCATCCAATATTATTAGGTGACAAAGAAATTATATTAGAATTAAAAGAAGAAATTGGTTTTACTGCTGAAGTGCCAATTATTGACCCAAAAACACCTGAAGAAAAAGAAAGACGGCACCGGTTTGCTGAAAAATATTGGCAAGCCCGTCAACGAAAAGGCATCAAACTGTTAGCCGCTCAAAAATGGATGCGTGAACGTAATTATTTTGCTGCAATGATGGTAAATGAAGGTGAAGCTGATGCATTAATTACAGGTCAAACTAGAAACTATTCAACTGTAGTTAAACC
>RCNF010000724.1_pt1 | contig 17065 bp, 20 predicted proteins | sample 2041311 | NCBI WGS metagenome assembly RCNF01 (sample SAMN09708228, study PRJNA481090) | Marine sediment metagenome, whole genome shotgun sequencing project. | biome: marine sediment; feature: ocean; material: sediment; isolation source: Sewage treatment plant 2 marine sediment (STP2) ... | reverse complement strand
ACTCCGGGAGAGGGATAGGATAATGAGGATAAAGTTTAATGTTTGTGAAAAATATAACAATATAAAATATTTATTAATTTCCTAAAGAACCACTTATTTTCAAGTGTAACATGGTAATATATGCCTTGTTACACTTAACCTGGAGATAGAGATCGGGGAGTATTTTGTTGAATTCCAAGGATCCTGCCTCCCTAAAGATTGGGAGAACGATATTATGAAAACCTTGTTGATTTTAGGTGCCGGAACCGGCGGTACCATGGTGGCCAATAAAATGGTCGAAGAGCTTGACCCCCAAGAATGGGAAATCGTCATTGTTGATCGAGATGAAACCCATTATTACCAGCCCGGATTGTTGTTTATTCCCTTTGGGATTTATAGTCCTCGGGATGTGGAAAAACCCAAACGGGATTTTATTCCTCGCAATGTAAAATTGATCCTTTCGGATATTGAAATGATTGAGCCGGATAAGAACCGGGTTTTATTGACCAAGGATAAACAAGTCATCAATTATGATTATCTGGTGATTGCTACTGGCAGCCATATTCAACCCAAAGAGACTGAAGGTCTGTTGGATGGCGGTGGTTGGCGGAAAAATATCTTTGACTTTTACTCCCCTGATGGTGCAGCTGACCTGGCTCGTTTCTTGAAATTCTGGAAAGGCGGCCGGATGGTCGTGAATGTGGCAGAAATGCCCATTAAATGCCCAGTTGCTCCTCTGGAATTTCTTTTCCTGGCGGATTGGTTTTTCCATGAACGCGGCATCCGGGATCAGGTAGAGATCGTTTATGCCACCCCGCTTGATGGTGCTTTTACTAAACCCAGAGCAGCAGGAATTCTGGGAGGATTGTTGGAGTCCAAAGGTATTCTCCTCGAAACAAATTTTAGCATTGGCGAGGTGGACAATAAAAAACCTGCCATCCGCTCATGGGATGAACGTGAAATCCCCTACGACCTATTAGTCTCGATTCCCACCAATATGGGCGCAGATGTGATTAAGCGGTCAGGCATGGGTGATGAACTCAACTTTGTCCCCATTGATAAAAACACTCTGCAATCCTCGAATTGGGAAAATATCTGGGTGATTGGAGATGCCGGAAATGCCCCGACTTCCAAAGCTGGATCAGTGGCGCACTTTATGTTGGATGTTGTGATAGATAATATGCTCCGGCACATGGAAGGCTTAGAGCCCCTGCCAACTTTTGACGGACATGCCAATTGTTTTATTGAGTCGGGTTTCGATCAGGGAATCCTGATTGATTTTAATTATGATGTGGAACCGCTTCCCGGAAAATACCCTCTACCTGGTTTTGGTCCATTTTCCTTGTTGAAAGAATCCCCTGCCAACCATTGGGGAAAAATGATGTTCCGCTGGGTTTATTGGAATGTCCTGCTTAAAGGGGGAGAGATGCCCTTTGAGTCCCAGATGACTATGGCCGGAAAATGGCAGTGATGGTGCTAAATGGATAAAGACCTTGCTTTACTTCATGAAAAAGTTGATCAACTGACTACTCAGGTCGCTCTTTTGACCGACCATGCCGAGATTGAACAGCGCCGCCACAGGGACCTTGATGAGCTCAAGGATGATTTAATCCCAATTGGCAATCAGCTGATTAAGTTAACGATAGATGAATTGGCGGAAATCGGAACGGAATTTGAAATGGAGGATTTACTATTCCTCCTGAAGAGAGTTCTTAGGAACACACAATTAATTCTGGCCATGATGGACCGCTTTGAAGCGCTTATGGGTATCGCTGATGAAGTGGATTTACTTGGAAAACAAGTATTCTCGACCTCGGTAGAAGCCCTTGATCGCCTGGAGAGAGAAGGTTTCTTTACTTTTGCCCGGGAAAGTTGGGGTGTACTGGAAAAGATTGTCACCCGGATGAACCCGGAAGATATTCGATCCATTGGGGAAGATTCAAGCTCCCCGTCTGCGATCTCTTTGTTGAGGGACATTAACAAACCGGAAGTCCGGAGAGGGTTGTCCCGATTGCTGCAAATTGTAAAAGTCCTTGGGAGCGATACCCAGGAATAATGACAGTTTATTTAATATTTTAAGGAGACAAATTATGACAAAAGATATTCTTGATGCCGTTACCTTCGATGAAGAAGGATTTATGGTAGACGCCTCTGCCTGGACGGAGGAAATCGGAAAGGCGATTGCTGAAGCGCTGGAAGTCGACCTTTCAGATCGCCATTGGTTAGTGGTTAAGTACGCCAGGCAGGAATTTGAAAGCCAGGGCGAACCACCTACCCTGCGCCGAATTACCCAGGAGACCGAAGTCAACATGAAAGAAATGTACCAATTGTTCCCCGGAGGACCGGCAAAAATTGCTGCCAATATCGCGGGACTTCAAAAACCAACAGGCTGTATTTAGGAAAAAGGAGAAAATGATGGCAAAACCTTCGAGAGCTTTACATCAGAATTCTGGTGATACCGGCGTAAGGAAGTTAGCGCTGATCGCCTCCAAAGGCTCATTGGACATGGCATATCCACCAATGATCTTGGCTAATGCTGCCAGAATGAGCGGTATTGACGTAGAGATGTTCTTTACTTTTTGGGGATTAGATATCATCACCAAAAAGAAAATGTCCGGTTTGAATGTCGCCACTGTGGGAAACCCCAATATGCACCCCTGGTTTGGAATCCCAACATTGCTGGGAGCAATTCCAGGCATGTCAGCTGCTGCTTCCTGGATGATGCGAGGAGAGATTAAGAAACTCGGTTTTCCAAAAGCACCTGAGTTTATGGAGCAGCTTATTGATGCTGGCGCCAATGTTTATGGTTGTAAAATGTCAATGGACATGATGAAATTAACTCAGGATGACCTGATTGACGGGTCAATCGTACTGGGCGCGATGGAATTTATGGACTTAACTGAAGGTGCCCAGATTGTTTTTGTATAATCTCAATTTGGGATAATAAAAGAAAAGAGCCACGAATTAATTTGAGGCTCTTTTCTTTTGGCAGGTACCAAGATTATTCTGGAATCTCGGTCTCTAGTGACGCAATGTGGTATTGGCTGGGACTTTCCCCTGGGAGGAATCCGGCTATCAGGATCAACGCGTTGGTAACCGTTTGTCCAGGATTATGCCATTTGTGCTCAAGTGAAGCAGAAAACAACAGAGCATCACCTGATTCCAATAGATAAGTTTGATCTTTAATCACATACTCAAGTTCACCCCGCAGGCAGAAAACAAATTCATGACCAGAATGTGACATATGGAATCTTCCACTGCCGGTGCCGGCTTCTAAGGTGATCACATAAGGTTCGATCAGGCCATCATAGCGTTCACCACCCAAACCTTCCCACAATCCACGGTGGAAGGGGATGCGGTTCCTCTCAGGGGATTTGATAAAAACCACGTCACCTGTTGGGGGTGTTTCCTCAAAAAATGCGGTCACAGGAATTTCTAGCGCACTGGCAATCTTATACAATGTGCTAACTGAAGGAGAGGAAAGTCCACGTTCTATCACACTTAATGCGTTGGCTGACAATCCGCTCAGGCGTCCCAATCCCCGGATGGATAAATCCCGCTCCTCCCGGAGAGCTTTCAACCGCTCACTGACATTTACAGAAAGTGCTTCTTGATCGTAGATATCCATAACACCTCGCCGAAGATAACTGTACTGATTATATCAAAATATAACGTAGTTCTGATACTAGATCAGAACCAATCCGTTTTTCTATCTGCCAATTTCCTAAACGGCGTACAGAAAGGAGTGTTTGAGCCATACAACTTTTGGCTGGAATTAACGTATATCCAGGTAGAGAATCAAAATATTATGTACTTAGGAGAAAGAAACATGACAAACGAATATAAGAGGCTTTACCGCTCAGTAGAGGACCGGATGATTGCAGGTGTGTGCGCGGGGATTGCGGATTATTTTGATATTGATCCAACATTGATCCGACTGATTTTTGTCCTCGGGTTTATTGTGACCGGCAGCGGATTGTTCTGGGCTTATGTGATCATGATGATTGTTGTTCCGGAATACATTCCCGCAGCTGAGGATGTCGTAAGCGCAGTGGTCGAAGATGTAGTGTCGAAAAAGAAATAATCTATTCGATTGGATAAAACAGAAAGAGCCCGGATTATTTCCGGGCTCTTTCTGTTTACCTAAGGCGCTGCTCTAAGTTTATTCTATGAATATTTCTACGTGTTCCTGGTCTTCCTCGTCAATAACATCAACGATCTTACCTTGGATATTTTCTGCCAAGGCTTCTTTCACGGCATCCATCATCTTGCCGTCTTCCATATCAGGAGTAAACTGGGCTGCGATATTTAATCCCGCATCCACAAGTTTCATTGGTACATTTACATTAACCTTGGTTTTTCCAGATGACATATCTGTTACCCGGACCCGCAACCACTGACTGGATAGTGAGTGTTTGGATGCTTTTTTCGGTTTCAGACTTCTCTGAGTTAAGGCTCCCAAAAGCTTTGATCCCTCCTCTGCTGTGATCTTTCCATCATTGATCATTTTCAAGATTTTCATTCGTTCTTCGCTGGTAACCATGCTGTTCTCCTCGTTAGGATTTTCTACCTAACCAATATATATCTTTACTTGTTCTCCATCATCGTCGTCAGTTACATCGATAATTAGCGGAGTTCCTGATTGGGAACTGTCTCCCAGCGCAAGAATAATTTCATCTACACCCGTTCCTTTAAGTCCGGGGATGAAATTTCCGAAGGTCCGTAAACTCCAAGCAAAGAATCGAATCGGGAGTGGGAAACTGATCGCTATTTGTTTTGGTAATTTTCCTGGTTTTTGCTGGATCCGGAGATGAAGCCAGGGACCCGTCTGACTATTCCAACCAAGAACCAGGATTCCTACACCGATCAAAAAAGGAATCCAGGCTAATATAAATCCCAGGCCAATCCCTTTTGTAGACCAGGCCCAGTACAACAGCGATCCACCTAATACAGTTATTATTACACCAGTCCAGAAGGGGATGATCCACCATCGCTTCCATTTTTCAAAGTCTTCTGAAACGGGAACAGAATCATGTTCATCCGCCCCTTCTGGATAGTATTCTCCTTCTAATTTAGATTTCGCGAGAAGATATTCTTGATCGAGATCAGCCTGGCTTTCTCCGAGTGCTTCAATCAGCTTTAAGCCTTCTTCGGCGTTGATTGTTCCACGCTGTATCATTTCTAAAATTTCCAATCGCTCATTATTTACTGTCATCGTTCTTTCTTGCCCTCCAATGCCTTTAATAAATCATCGGCCTCTTCAGGAGAAATCTTCTTATCCTGGAGCATATTCAGGATCATCAAGCGTTCGCTGTCTGATACGATTTTCTTTTTTTCTGTTTGTGTTTCAAGGAATTCTCCTAGGTCAAATTCCCTGGTTTTTCTTTTCATACCTCTTGCTTTCAGCTGGGCTTTGGCGATACTCTTTTCTATCTTCGCCTGGGCTTTTATTGCTGCCAACTCAGCCTTTTGGGCTCCCAACAGACCGCTTTCTTTGACCTGGAGCTTAATCTGTTTTAGATTCTCTTCAGATAATCCGATAGAATCTAATGAATCTCCAAGATTTGAAAAGGTTTCCCGCAGATCTTCTTCTACGTGACTGAGATGATCCTTCAACTGCTCTGCAGTCTGGTCGGAAAAATCAATAGCAATATTCCCAAGTTCCTCGGCATTGATCCGAAGGGGAGATAACCAGCTGTACATATCGCTGGAGACAAAAACTTTGCCACCTGCTGACAGCAAGATTGCCGGACCTCCCTCTCCAACTTGTTTGATGAACTCCCCTTCTTTTACCTTTTCGTCAATATTTCCTAAGCTCACAGTGATATCTTCTTTATTGCTTGTAATCGAGAGATCTGCATTGCTATCCTCTGGTATTGCTACTGATAAATCCCCACCGGTATTAATTTTGTAAGCTTGCCAAGGAACCGGGGAGAAATTGATCTGCCCGTCTCCCCCAGCGTGGGCTTCAATTCCGCCAGCAACCTTATCAACCTGGATATCTTTGCCAACGTGCTGAAGTGACAGCTGTCCTTTGACATTATCGACCAGGCAGTCCTTTCCCACATTTTCGATCACCAAATCTCCCTGGATGCGTTTTGCAAATACATCTCCGCCTACGGATTGAACGGTGGCGGGGCTGACATCGCTGAGAGTAAGATCTCCGCCAACTGAAGAAATCTGCAGAAGGCTGCCGATTCCCTTAATCACAACATCTTTACCAACCGATTCAATGAATACAGGCAAATGATGGGGGAGATGCACAATGCCGTCATTTGGGAAGGATAATTGAACCTTCCCTTTTTCTTTATTTACTAAATCGTGTTCTGAAGGATCCTTGACCCGGATCTCTTCGCGGTTCCATCCAGTCAAAAACAGGCTTCCTCCAGCATTGGTAATTACAAGTTGGGAGATATCTTCAATTGAGATTGTGTGTTGTGCCATAAGACTTATTTCTCCTTGTCTTTCAGTTGCTTCATTGCGTCCTCGTATTTGATTTTTCCTGAATCCAGATCTTCCAGGATGGACTGACGCTCCTCTTCGGATAATTCGGAAATTTCCTCTTCGCCGCCGGGTTCATATCCTAGTGCCCGGATAACATCGTGCAGCAGCTTGCGGATAGTGGGGTAGGAGTAGCCAAGTTCTTTTTCCATGTGGGTGATTTTGCCTTCCAACCTGACAAAAGTCTCTACGAAATCCATTTGTTCCGGAGTTAACTGTGAGAAAGTGCGTGAAGAAAAACGACCATCAATGGTTGTATCACAATCGCGGCAACTGATTTGGGTTACAACAACTTCTCCACCGCAAATAGGGCATTGTGAGGGTAATGCATACATGATTAAATCTCCTTTTTTAAAAATGATCTAATGAGCAGTTTGATAACGGTTGATTATCTGTTGACCAGATACGACTAATAATCTGCCAAGAGAAGTGAATATCAAGGTCAACCAGGGATTGGGTTTTTCTAGAGATTTCACTAGGCGGTGATGTGCTGCTCGTCGGTGTAGCTCGTTTTGATTGGTTATAAATTCAGAATATGATCCTGTAAACATTATTTCCTCCCGTGTGGGAATATAAACATTGCTTACAGTATATCAAAAATATTTAGTTTGTCAAGGGAAAAAATAAGAAATATTGAATTATATATTGAAAAACTGTATTTAGAGTTAGTTTTAGGGGTTATTATGTAGTAAAAACTCCAGATTTTTACTACTTATCTTTCTAGGGAATGATCTTTCGTGCGCTGAGCAAACTTTTTTCTTCTGCCTCAACACTGGCATATACAGTATCCGTATACCGGGTTAAAGTGCCCAGGTACTCTGCGGGACCATTGTGAGCGATCCATTCATCCAGGTTAAATGGCACTATACCGGATGCTGAAATCCATTCGCCGTTGTATTTTCGGGCAATATGGATGTGTGAGCCGGTGCTCTCCCCACCTTCACAGGAGGGATGACCGAGCAGGTCTCCTGCTTCTACCATACTTCCTGATTGAGCTTTGTGAAGAGTTCCCAGGTGGAGATATAGAATAACCCACCCTGTACGTGTATCCCCGTCTCCATCCAGGTCTAATTCAATCAGACCTATATCGGATCTGGCAATGATACCCGGAGCAACCGCCACAGCCCATTCACTGGTTAGTTCACAACCGCCTTCTTGACTGGGGGGAGCAAAATCAAGCGCAGCCCAGGGCTCTCCCTGTCCCCATCCGGTATGAGGTCCACCGGTAAAGGCCCATGTTTTTCCACTTTCGAAAGGGAGCCGCATTGTCGGTTGCCGTAAACTTCCGGGGATGTGGGGTTCACAAATCCAGGGAGTATCAAAATAGGACTTGTAAGTATTCAAGAATCCATCGGGTCCGATTGTGTGGTCAAATACATCTTTTTGTTCTATTTGAGAAAAGTAATACTGCAGAGCAACCGTTCCAGCATTTTGCCAGGGATCTGGATGTTCAATTGTTTGGTTCAGATACTCCAGGGATTCCAATTTGTTTACCAGCCACCCATAATATCCCTGGTTCAGAGTATTAGCAGCCCAGACCAATTGGATATATAAACCGTGGTAGCCAGATTTTACGTAACCCAGGGGGTAATCCTCTAAGTCAGCGGGAGCTTCAGGATTACTTAAGGCACCGATTTGGTGTTCCAAAATTGCCAACAATAGTTTGGGACTGATGCTGAAGCTTGTTGCTACATAAGATACTATCTCTGCTCCATTGCGTTGTTGTTCTCCAGCAAATTGCTGGTAATCCTTTAACCATCCGGGTTGAGACTCAACATACCCGGTAACGTCAAATCCGATTTGGGCAGGTCCATTAATAAATGCACAGTTGGGAAGTATTTGAAATTGAGATCCCCATAGCGCTTCATAATAGATAGGGATCTTCATGGGCAATCCCGGCGGGAGTGTTGTGGCACCTTCTGGGATAATTGAATTCTCTGCCAGGATTTCATTGACTGTGGTGTTAAACCTGAAAGCAAGGTTAGTTAATGTGTCACCAGAATGGGCGGTATAATCCACGAGCTCTCCAGGAGAGTAGACCGGGCGCTCTGGCACAGGGGTCAGAGAGATCGTTGGAGTCGGTGAGATTAAGGGTATCTGATCTGCACCCAGGTCCTGAAATTGAGGCAGGCAGGCAGAAAGAAAAAACCCCAGAATCCAGATATACTGAATTAAGTTTTTAAAACGAATTTGAAGAGAACCTTTTGCGTGGAACATAGGCCGTCTATTTTACCGCTTAATTTGGCTGCCAGGAGCACTGTATGAACTGGCAGTAACAATACCTTCGGTGGGGTGGGAGAGGCTTCCTTTATAAGCTGCGACACCATTGTGAACGGTCCACCCACTTAATACAAATGGAATCGGTCCATCGGCAGTCATCCATTCCCCGTTGTATTTCCGGGTCATATGAACATGAGTGCCGGTGGATAATCCCCCCTCGCAAGAGGGATGGCCCAGTTTGTCTCCGGTATTGACTTCATCTCCTGCATCTACCAAGCGACCGTCGGTGGAAATATGGAGGTAAAGCAGAACCCATCCAGAATGCTCATTATCGTTATAGTCTAAATTAATAATCACAACTCCGTTTTCTGCTCTGACCACCAATCCGGGAGCTGAAGCTGTTACATAAGCGTAGGATTGGGAGCACTCACCTTTAAATCCGGATGGCGCAAAATCAATTGCAGACCAGGAACCTTCCCGTTCCCAGGCGCCGTGTGGCCCCCCTGTATAGTTCCAGACAGTTCCCAGTGTAAAAGGAAGTTCAAGCTGTGGTTGAACAAGATTGTGAGAGAAGAGGGGTTCATATTGTGTTCGGTTTTCTGGGGACCCAAACATATCTTCGTAGGTTGTGACAAAACCTGTATCGTCATCTAATGCCTGAATCCATTCATCACTTTCATAGATTTGCGAGAAATAATATTGGAGAGCGACTGTACCAGCATTCAGGCTGGGTTCTATGCGGGCAGTGACATCACTGGAAGATCTTTGTGAATCAGTAATGAGAATCTCTGTTAATCGACCTTCCCTCCAGCCATAATATCCAATGGAGAGCTGATTAACCGCCCATCGAAGTTGATGAACCAGACCCACATCAGCGTAATCAATGTGCCCCAGAGGGTATTTTAATTGAGCAAGATTTTGAGGTTGATCAAATACCCAATGGCTCTGATGTTCCAGGAGAGCCAAAAGGAGAAAAGGATTGATGGAGTTATTTTGGGCAATCTTTTTTACAATTTCTCCCCCGTTGGTTAAGACTGTATGGTCATAGTCCCGTGTTTCACTCAAATAACCGCCAGCCTCTTTTACAAAACTGACTACATCTGTAGGAAAATCAGAGTCAGTGATCGCCCGGGAGTATACAAACTCGCTATCCGGCAGCAGGTGGGCTCCTGAGGTTGTATTGATTAATACCTGGGGAATAACCAGTAAAGTACCCGGGTTGATAAAGGATATCTGAGGTAAATCGACATTGGATTGGATTTGATCTTTCCCTATACCAAAATGAGTGGCAACTACTGACAATGTATCTCCAGCTTGGGCAAGATATACAATCGGTTCCCGTTCGACATTTGGGGTTGAAACCAGGGTCTCAGTAGGTGCGATGAAAACTGTTGGAGTGGGATTAAACTCAGCTATCGCTGTTGCAGGACTAGCTTCGGCAGGTGGTTGAGTTGGAGAAGGATCTGGATTGGCAGGCACCGGCGTTAGTGTATACCCCACCGGAGGGATAAAAATGGGGGGAGTTCTTTGATATAAACTGCATCCCGTTAGGGAGAGCATGATCAATATGATGATAATCCGTTTCACAAGTTTTTACCGTTTAATCCGATTGTAATCAGTTTTAGTATCTTCAGCCCGAATTGCTTGTTCATCACGGGTCATTATTCCCTGATATGCATATCCTAGACCCTGGGAAACCCAACCGTCCATGATAAATGGCAGATCTTGATCAGCTGGAATCCATTCCCCATTATACCGCCGGGCTATATGTAGGTGAGTACCGGAAGAGATCCCTCCTTCGCAGGAAGGATGTCCAATTTTGTCTCCTGCAGCTAAACGGGATCCGATCTCAATCCGGTCATCTGATGCAATATGCATATATAGAATGGACCATCCGGTTTGTCCATAAGAATCTCCATCCAGGCTCTGGACAACTGCGCCGTGATCCGAGCGCACAATAATTCCATCCGCAACTGCGACGACCCAGGCATTACTGGCGCTGCAGCCAACATCGCCGGGAATTGGTGCAAAATCAAGTGCTGCCCAGGCAGAACCAGTATCCCATCCTCCATGTGGTCCTCCTGAAAAAAACCAGGTTACTCCATCTTCAAATGGCAGTTGAAGGAGGGGTTGAGTTAGGCCATCAGGAATAAGGTTTGAATAAGTGTAATCAAAGGGATAACCAAACATATTGGTAAAGGTCAAGAAATAGCCGCCTTCTGATACGGCTGCTAACCACTTATTGTAAGGTAAGAGCCGAGAAAATAAATGCTGAACTCCTGCCGTTCCGGCATTTATAGTAGAGTTGATAGGTACACTAATCCTATCTGATAAGGTCCAGGTTCCGATTCCTTTACCTTTCCAGAGATAATAACCCCTGTTCAATTCATCTGCTGCCCATGCTAATTGATGGTAGAGTCCTTCATATCCTGCCTCGTTATAATTTAAGGGATATGGATTGCTCTTCTCGTTACCGGTTGTCACCCATTGACTTTGATGTTCTATCAGAGCTATCAGAAGGCGTGGATTTATGGAATAATCCTCAGAGATTCGCTGGACGATCTCAGATCCGGATTGAACTTCCCCATCTACTTCTTCCTGATAATTTTTCAGGTATCCTGGTTGATTGTCAATGAAGGAAATGATCTGGAAACGGACTGTATAGGGACCATTGATTAATTCAGAGTCAGGAATTATTTTAAATCCCGGTCCCGTATCCCTGATCTCAGGTGCAGGCAGCAGCAGTTGCTGTCCTGTAAAGATCAAACTTGGATTTGTAATCCCATTTACGTCGATTATTTGCTGAGGGAGCAAATTGTACTGATAAGCAATGGATTTTAATGTGTCTCCCCACAGTACTGTGTAGGTGATATCCTCGGTGCGTAAGGTTGGGAGTGGTTTAGGAGCGCTTGGTGTTGGGGTATATATGGGCTGGTCTGGAATTCTGGTGGGAGGGATATATGGATCCGCTGTTGCTTCCGGTTGCGTACCAGAATCTACTTTGGAAAAATTTATGTAGGGTGCTGTATGTGCTTGTTTGGTACAGGCACTGATCAACAAAACCAGGAAACTGAGTAATAATCGTTTTGAGGTGTCCATATCGCTGGGTACATTTTACCTTTAAGTGATAATTTGCCGATCAAAATCCGGCTGTTATGTAATGATTGCAAGAAAAATGCCACATCATGACCCCCACGCCCCTTTTTATCGATGAGTTTCTAATTTTTATGGAGAATTTCTGATTGAAACTCTGGAAAAAATCAATCGAAAACCGGAAATATGCTTTACTGAAAACAAGGTTTCGCTTATGATTATGAACATTACAGTAATCAGTTACGAATAAGAATCAATGTCTGGGAGGTATCAGCCATAAATGAAAGTATTAATTATGTCTGACATTCATGGAAATCGGACAGCTCTGGAAGCTGTCTTGGAGTCCGCTGGTTCAGTGGATGCTGTTTGGTGCTTGGGTGATATTATTGGTTATGGTCCAGATCCGAATGATTGTGTTTCCATTATCCGGGATCTTCCCAATCTGGTTTGCTTACGCGGGAATCATGATAGTGCGGTAGTTGGATTAACAGAAAAGGAAAAATTTAATTATGCTGCCCAACAAGTTTTGGAGTGGACAGAAGAGCAGCTAAACCCAGTTCACCGACAATATTTACAGAGCCTTTCTCCCCAAGCTGAAGTGGATGATGTCACCCTGGTTCATGGCAGCCCCCGGGATCCAACCTGGGAATACATCATGGATGTTTACACTGCAACAACAAATTTTGATTATTTCAATACTGCTTTTTGTTTTATTGGTCATTCGCATCTTCCGGTTATGTACTATATGGAGAACGGAAAAGAACTGGCAACGGTAACCTTTGTTTATCCGGGGGAAGAAGTTCGACTTCCTGAAAAATCAATTGTGAATCCAGGATCAGTGGGTCAGCCGAGAGATCATGATCCCCGGGCAGCCTATACAATCTTTGATACAGAGAAGAAGATCTGGGCGCAGCACCGGGTACCTTACAATGTGGCTGATGTCCAGGAAAGAATGTCTCTGGCTGGACTTCCAAATGATTATATTCAGCGGTTGGATTCTGGCTGGTAGGGAACTTTTCTGAAGAATTTATCGTCATATGGATGAAAAGTACACCTAAAAAAGGAGATTCACTCATGAAGAAACAATTTCTTATTCTATCTGTTCTGGTTATTTTCCTAACCTCCTGTGCCGTGGGTAGCGCTCAGTATGACTCTGAATTATTAATGGAAAGCGCGGCTCCTATGGCAAAGTCAGTATCTGATTCCTATTTTGGTGATACTGATAATACAGTTACATCGGCGTCTTACGAGGAACAGGGAATCCGGACCCAATCAACTCAAGACAGGATGGTAATTAAAAATGCTTCTCTCTCCATAGTTGTTGAAGAGCCGGGAGCTACCATGGATGCTATCAGTTCCCTTGCAGCTGAGATGGGGGGATTTGTTGTGACCTCAAATTTGTACCGCATCCAGATGGATGGTGGTCTGGAAGTTCCTCAGGCCAATATCACGATCAGAGTACCTGCTGAAAAGTTGGATCAGGTTTTGGCTGAAATAAAATCAGGTGCAGGTCAGATTTTGAACGAGAATATTTCCGGTCAGGATGTAACCCAGGAATACACTGATCTGGAATCCAGGTTAAGAAATCTTGAAAACGCTGAAATGCAGCTGACCGAAATCATGAAAGATGCTTACGCGACTGAAGATGTACTAAGTGTTTATAACCGCCTGGTTGAGGTTCAGGAACAAATTGAATTAATCAAAGGGCAGATGCAATATTATCAGCAGTCTGCTGCTTTATCCGCAATATCTGTAAATATTCAGGCTAATGAAGCAGTCCAGCCGCTCAAAATCGGAAATTGGCAGCCAGTAGGTGTAGCGAAACGGGCCATTCAGGCGCTAATCAATACCCTTGAGTTTATTGCCAACCTTTTGATCTGGATTGCCTTATACATCCTCCCTGTTGGCTTGGTCTTGTTTTTCCCGGGCCGCTGGATTTGGAAAGGACTGAAACGCTTCTTTGCAGGGAAAAAAGAGAAAAAGAACCAGAAGAAACTGACTGAAGCCAAGGATAAATGATCTCTGTTGAAGAGAATAATAAAAGTCTGATTTCTGCTCTAGAAATCAGACTTTTTATGACGATAGGTTTTCTAGTGCTTCCTGGAACCGGAGTTTTGAAGGTAAGAGTTTAACCTGCAGAAGCTCATAAATCAGGTGACTGGATACCAGAATCCTGTATAATTTACCCTAGATGGAAACCTTGAAGCAGGAAACTCAAGATTTGATTGGGATTACTCTCAACTCATACCAATTATCACTGCTGGAGCGGTATGGCCAGGAGCTGGATGAATGGAATGAACGCTATAATCTCACTGCGATTCATGAACCGGAAAAGATCCGGGTGAAACATTTTTTAGATTCATTTAGTCCCTATTTGGTATTCCAAAATACGCCTGTTAACAGGGTGATTGATATTGGTACCGGGGCAGGTTTCCCGGGAATTCCAATAAAGATTCTTTTGCCGGATACTGAAGTGGTTCTGGTGGATTCAATTAATAAAAAAACCGAGTTTTGTCAGCACATAATCGATAGTTTAGAGCTCAAGGGAATTCAGGTAGTCCAGGATCGCGTAGAACGTCTTGCCCGGGAGTTTGATTTCAGGGAGAAGTTTGACTGGGCAGTAGCCAGGGCAGTCGCCAAGCTCCCCACGCTAACCGAATATATGCTTCCTTTTGTGAAAGTTGGGGGAAGTATGCTGGCGATGAAGGGGGATCAAGGTCCATTTGAAGCCCAGAAAGCACATCAAGCAGTCAGTATGTTGGGGGGAGAGCTGACCCAGGTAAAAAAAATCATCCTGCCAGGTGTGACTGAAGACAGATTCTTAATTACGATTGAAAAGAAAGCTAGAACACCTGAGAAATACCCCCGGCGGGTGGGTTTGCCAGGGAAAAAACCCCTCTAGCTAAACTACCAGCTGGCCGTTTCGGATTTCCCATCTCCCCGCTGTTTTTCGGAACTCATCAGAAAACAAATTCAGATCGGTTGTTGTCAATAGCGATTGTTCGGTTTTTGCCAGGCGATCCAACAAATCCTGGCGGCGAGGATCGTCTAACTCAGCCAGTACTTCATCAAGAAGTAATACCGGCCAATGGCCGTTTTTCTCTTTTAACCAGGCAACTTCTGCTAATTTGATTGCCAGTAAGGCGGTCCGCAGCTGTCCCCGGGAACCGAAATTTCCCAGATCTATTCCATTGCTGATAAAACGAAGGTCATCCCGATGGGGTCCATAAGTGGTCATCCCACGACTGATTTCCTCTTTTTGCTGTTGAAGCAGTTTTTCTCGAAAACCTTCCTCGATCTCTTCTATTCCCAAGCCAGACCGATCAAAGGGATCCTCGAGTGGTAATTCAATCTGACCGGGAGGTGCGGGAAGAGGTTCATAGGAGGGTAAATAGCTCAACCGTAAAATTTCCTCTCCCCGGGTGAGTTCCTGGTGAATTGAAGCAGACAACTGACCGAGATTCTGGATGGCATGGATCCGGGCGTGAATTATATAAGATCCAGATTGGGTGAGACTTTCATCCCAGTAGGATAATTGATCTGGATCGCCGGACCGTTCGAATAGTTGTTTTAACAAGGCATTCCGCTGGGAAAGCGCCTTATTGTATTCAGATAAAGCTTCGGTATATCGCGGATCTACCTGCGAGAGAGTTAGATTAAGATAATGTCGGCGAAGCTGAGGGGAGCCGGTCGCGATTTGAAGCATATGAGGGAGGAACAGAACTGCATTAAAGTGACCGATGACAGAATTGATTTTTTTCTGTTGCCCATCTAATAAAATTTCTTTTCGAATACTGGAGTTTCCATTAGAGTGTGTATCACGGATAATCCGGATTTCCAGGTGATGATTTGAATCACCCTTCTGGTAATCAGCCACGATTCTGCAGATTGCTAGATCGTTTTGAAGCGCAGAAAAATTGATCAATTCAACTGAATTAGAAGCTTGGAATGAATCCAGAGAGGATAAGTAATACACTGCTTCCAGAAGACTGGTTTTACCCTGGGCATTATCGCCAATCAAGATAAGAGCGTTTTGTGGAACGTCCTGGTCAAACCGGGAGAATATTCGAAAATCCGTCAGGGATAGATGTGTGAGATACATGTAGGTTAGACTGGATTATAATCCTCGTCAGCTTCCCAGGTACGGGTTGCTCGATCTGTATAGAGGATACCGTTGAGATGATCGATTTCGTGTTGGAAAATACGTGCTGTCCATCCCTGTAATCTCATCTTTACTTGCTCACCGAATCGATCCTGACCTTCCACATTGACTTCTTCTGAGCGTTCTACTTCTCCCATCAATCCCGGAATTGACAAACAGCCTTCTGCCCCGGTTACAATTTCCTGTGAAAAACGGGATACCCTGGGATTAGCCAAAACATACATTGTAGGTGGGATTTCCTGATTTTCATCAGCTCCGTATTCCACCAGAATCACCTGTTGGGAGATGTTCACCTGGGGAGCTGCCAATCCGGCTCCATAGGCAGCGTGCAGGGTTTCAATCATATCATCGATTAATTGTTGAAGGTCGGGTCCAAAATCAGTTACCTTTTCCGCTTTTTTTCTTAATGTTGGATGGGGGACAATAACTATTTCACGTACTGCCATATGAAACTGCTCCGTGATCTACTAATAAAATACAATCAGGATTCCTCGTCTTCGGGGCCTGAGGGTTCAGCGCTGCTTTCTTCATGATAAGCCGCTAAAAATTCTACCATATCATCTCGTCGACGGTGCGCATCCTCCAGCTCTTTTTGTTTTACAGCTGAGTTATACCTTTCAAAGATTTCGTTTTGAACGTTGATTGGGTGAGCAACATATTCAAAATCCAATTGTATGTCTCCGACATTGATCGTAACTGTTCCAAAGTCAAACATTCTTTGGATAATATTTTCCCTCCTGTAGTCCAGGCTGAGTACATTTTCCAATAATGCAGAGCGTTTGGTCTCTCTACCAAATGGTTTTCGATCCAGGTCAATGATGTGTTTATCTGTAATTTGAAATCGGTCATTTGCCCAGTCTGTAAAAACATAACCCAGGGCAATTATATCTATCATTAACAGGGATAATATCAAGGGTAGTGAGAGAAAGGAAATGAGCTCGACTAAACGCGCGAAAAACGAGATTATTAGTCCGACAAACATCAACCAGAGGTACCAGGAATTACGGAAAAGGACAAAAGGATGTTTACGGTAGGTGATTATACCGTTGAGGTCATATCTGGCTCGGAAGAAATTAAAAAACTCCTGGAGAGGGGTAATGGTCTCTGTTA
>RCNF010000723.1_pt1 | contig 17083 bp, 12 predicted proteins | sample 2041311 | NCBI WGS metagenome assembly RCNF01 (sample SAMN09708228, study PRJNA481090) | Marine sediment metagenome, whole genome shotgun sequencing project. | biome: marine sediment; feature: ocean; material: sediment; isolation source: Sewage treatment plant 2 marine sediment (STP2) ... | reverse complement strand
GGTTATTACCAGAAGGGCATGTCATTGATCACATTAATGGCCTTCACCGGACATTGATTAATGCATTTTTCACACATATCACAAGCGTCGGTGGCAATCAATGTTTTTGACAGGTAAAAACGTCCAACCAGGTAATAACCCAGAGAAATCGGGATTACGGCAATATCGAAAGGCAGTGAGAGCAGTGCTTTATATTTTCTTTTCCCTCCTAGTATTCTTAATGCAAAATCATCCACGATACGGTGGCAACGCTTGTATATGGAATTAACCACTTTTTCTCTCAGTCCCGGATGCAAAATCAACCAGTTTGAAGGTAGGTCCAAGGGCTGCATACCAACAATCCGGAATCCCTTCAGGCTTAAGATGAATGCTGTCCAAATTTGTGCAAGACCACTCAAGCCAGGTAGAAACAGCTTGTGCAATTTCATTCCAGCACGCGTATTTAATATAAAAGCATCGGTATCCTTAACCCTTGGAAATTTCCTGATAAATCGCAAGACTATGGGTGGCATGTTAAATCCATGTGTAGGAGAGCAAATACCGATTAAAGTCTTTTCAGTTAAGTCAGGAACTTCAATATGCTCAAATCTGTCAATATTTATCAACCTGGCTTTGATTCCCTGTTCTTCTGCTACCTTAACAATCCACTTTGCCGCATTTCTGGCATTCCCTGTTCCGGAGAAATAGTAAATAATCAATTGATCATATTTCATCATACCCGTCTTCAATCTTGAGGAATGCTGCACATATTTCAACTCCTTAAGTTAATCGTAAAAAGTGACAAATTCAGGGATTGAGAACTAAAGCCCGCTCAACAATGTTCTGTAATTCCCTGACATTTCCCGGCCAGTGATATTCCATCAGGGAATCAAGTGAACCCGGGGTCATGGATGGGATGGCCGGTAATAATCAGGATACCAAAGGAAAATGAGGCAGTCATGTCGGTAATCATTGGATACCCGAAATACAAATATCAGCGGACTATCAACAGAAATAGACAGATTATTAATTGGATAGAATAAAAGGAGGACTTAATATTGTTTCTTGTCTTGTAACAACTTCTGATTAAATTTGAGGACAAACGCAGAATTTAATTTTAATCCTTTACATATACTTTCTTTAAGACTCTATGGTAGCGATGATTAAAAGGTCCCTTACCATATTCATTATTCTGTCACTGTTATCTCATGTGAAGATATCAGGTCAAATTTCTGACACAATAGAAATTGCTCCTGCATGGCATCAAAGAAAAGTGGTGTCTGTATTACTGGTTCCATCAATATTGATTGGGACTGGGATCGCTACAATGTATGATAGAGGATGTTATAGTAGTTATGATGCCTATGAGGATATCCAGAAAAATTATCCGGATTTCCAGACCAATATCGATGATTATCTCATGTTTATACCAGCTGTTGGTGTCTATGGCTTAAACCTTGCTGGCGTTAAGGGGAAAAATAATTTTGTTGATCGCAGCTTGATTTATCTCATTTCCGTTTCGCTTGCATCAATTACCAACGGCATTATCAAAAATACCACTAATATATTGCGTCCCGATGGATCTGATTATGGATCTCTCCCCTCCAATCATACTACAATCGCCTTTATATCTGCAACTTTTCTACATGAAGAGTATAAAGATCAGAGTATCTGGTATGGGATTGCTGGGTATTCAATAGCCACTGCCACAGGAGTGCTGAGAATGTTGAACAATAAGCACTGGATGTCAGATGTGCTGGTTGGTGCTGGAATAGGTATCCTTGTAACGAAAGTGGTTTACCTGGCTTATCCAGCTGTAAAGAACCTGTTTAATGCTAAGGATAACAAAAGAAGCAACAACAAACTTTCCCTGGTTCCACAACTATATCCTAATCATTACGGGGTTTATTTACAATACAGGTTTAATTAAATGCTTGATAAGTGAGTGGGTTCTCCTTTTAGACAAAGGAGCTGCTCACCTGTCCAGAAAAAATCCAATCCCAAACCGGAATAACAAGCTTTCCTCAACAGATGATTCAAATAGTACCGTAAATAAATAATCCCGCTTGAGTGGAGCTAAATAAAAACCAGCACCATAGCCTGCATGCCAGCCCCCTTCAGAGCTGCCTTCAAACCACACTTTCCCAAGATCATAAAACCCGATAAGTCCGGTTTCAAAAGGCAGGAAAAGATTTCTTACCTTTCCCAGATGGAGACGAAGTTCACTGTTCAGATATGCAGTGGCATCTCCTGTAAAACGATTTCTTCTATATCCTCTTAAATTATTGAATTGTCCTAAATAAGTGTATTTGTAAAATGGAATCTGCTGACCATAGTTTTTACTCCCACCTACCTTAACGACAAGTGTCACGGGAAAGAACAACTTAACCGTACCATAGTATTTAAGATAGGATTCGGCCAAACCGAAATTCCCTGATGCCCCAGCGAATGTAATATAACTCGTATTTTCAGCCAGGAACTGAAGTCCCCTGGTAGCAAAAATCTGTCTGTCCCGAAAATCCAGGTAAAACCTGGCATTGATTCCTCCCATGGTAACCATATCTGAGCCAGGAAGGCTGCCTCCCCCAATATCAAGGATAGAATCTGTTTGGGAAATCGAATTGAAATTCTCAAACAATAGTCCCAATCTGAATAATCCTTTTTTAAAGATCTCATTTTCGGTGAATAGATTTGTCATCAATCCTTTTACATTGACCTTGTAATAATCGGCATTAAATAATTCAGGATCTTTTACAGTATTATTACCCAGACCAAAAAAATTGTAATAGGGATAGTAGTGTCCATAACCTGCAATGATCCCTGCATCCCAATGGCCCATTATCTCTTTCCATTGACTTTGAATCCCAAGTTGAATATTGCCAACTGTACCGATCCTGAAGTAAATATCGTGTTTGCTTTTGTATTCCTCTTTTCTAAAACCATGAGTGGTCCAGTTAAGTCCAAATGATGCTACAATTCCATCATCTGAAGAGTAAAAAATCAATGGTTTTGGAAAGTAGGTATTATACATAAATGATTTGCGATCGTATCTGTTAATCCCGGGATCATTGGATGTATTGTCTTTTGATTCGGCACCTAGATTCAGTACCGTTGATTCATTATCATAGATGATGGTATGTTTTCTGCTGCCATCTACACTAGAATGATCATTGATTTCATCGGGGCCGGGCCCACCAATTATCCTAACTGGAATACTTTTCCTGGCTGAACCGCTTACGTTAAAAATATCAACTCCATCCAGGCCGTATATACAAATCTCCCGGGTCTCATTTCTGTCAAACTCACGGTTGTATAAGGGTTCATCATAATATATCTTTCCCTCTTTGTTTCTTTTATACATGTTAACCCGGACATTTCCGTTTGCCAGTCGGTCCACTTCCACGAATTCATGTTTATTCGATCCTACAACGTCAACTTGTCTGGCGAGTAACAGATAATAATGATCGACAACATCAGGTAGTTGCTCTCTTCTGGATTTCAACTTTTCACCAATCTCATTTCCTGATACAGGTATAATTTCAGGTGGGAGCGCCATGATGGCCTTATCGATCGCTTCGTCTGTCATTGTCTGCTGAATGTGTGCTGAGATATCTCTCCAGTCACTACGATCCAGTTCCGTAAGCAGAAACCTGTCGACGTGTCTTCCTGCCCAGGTCAGGCTTTTTATATCATGAAAATCGTAATCAAAATTTTCAATCATGGGCATGGCCCATTCTCTGTCAGCTATATAAGGTATTAATCCATTCCACCTGGAAAAAGCATGATCCCTGTCCCTGGGTATCGGGTAATAAACCTGTTTATCCCCATTATCATAACCGGCCCATTTCCAATTATCTTCATGCCTTCCCCAATCGCCGACGAAAATATCAAATACCCTGGCCTTACCAAGTGCCTCAGCATCAACATAGTTGTCATTATCTTTATATAATTTTCTGAATAACCCTACACTACGCGTAACGTCATCAGCTCCCATAAAACCCTGGACATTACCCCTGGGGTCTTTGGGTCGGTCTTCCAGCATTCCGAATAAACCTTCAAATGGCTCTCTGAATGCTCCTAATTTGGGATGATCGGGCAGGACATATAATTCCGGTCTGGCATGTAATATATCAGTTTCATCAAGCAGGGATGAGACAATGATGGCTCCATAGGGATACTCGGTCGCTGTCACCTCTTTTATCATCACTGAAATAATTGAATTCCTGTACTCCTTCGGGAGTGCATTGACAAGGTTTTTATCAACTGAACGGAATGCATATTCTTTTCCATCGTTTGCCATGAACTTCAATGTAGTAGTCTGTCGCCCACCCCCGAGTGCAAAGGGTGTCAATCCGGTTTTTACAGTATCAAGATTCAGATAGGAACTACTCACAGGAGTTTGCCAGGTAGTTCTGTATAGTGATCCGAGAAACATTTTCTTCATACCCTTTGCATGGTAAGTGCCTCCCGATACCATGACAGGTTCATTGGAAAATGGCACATTTTCGTTAACTCCGGTTTCTTCTTCCTCAATGCAGGGTATGTAATGTCGATTCCGTGGGATGGTACTGTCACTGTCGGTCACATCTATACATGCTGATCTGTATAAAACCTGTGAATACAATTCGGCCGGCTCATTCTTACCAAGTTCAAAAAAGCCAATACTTATCTTACCACTATTAAAGTATTCAATCTTAGTGAAACCATAGGCTGAAGAAGAAAATATTTCCCCCTGCTCCTTTCCTGTGGGCTGATTTTCATTTATACTGCCTGACACAACCTGGTAGCCCTTCTCATGTTCTATTAATTGCAAGCTATAATCATGTGCGGATGCATAGATCAACCCGGGGTGCTGGGAAAGTATATCATCCATGTTATCGATAAGCTCCTGGTAACTTTCATTTGCCATATCTCTTACCGTTCCTACATTCTGACAGTAGGCCGCATAAATACTGCCGAGCAAAGGCACAGGGATCCTGTTATCGGGCTTCGCATCCGAGAACGGGAATAAATGCCTTTGAAAAGTCATGTGCCCGCCATAAACACCGGCAGATATAACAGGGTGATGTCCTACAATCAGGATATTCCTGCCCACAGATTCGTCAATGGCTTCCTCCAGGCTCTCTATAAACTCTTCTTTTGTTAGATTTTTGCAATCAGCATCAGGTGCCTCCGGGATATCATAGGGATGTAACCACCATTGCGTGTTTATTACGATAAGTCTTAAATGAGGTGAGAGATCTACTACTTCTGGTCCTGGGCATCCCTTGGATGGCATGAATATATTAGATCCCTCTTGTAGCTTCTCAACCTGTTTCTCTAATTTCCTGACCATTTTTAAACCATCCCTTCCTGAGTTATCCCAATCAAAGTCGCCAGGTGTAAAAAATATCCGACCATTTTCGTTGCCTGTAGTCAGATTAAGAAAATTATCTAACCCTGTATTGGCATCTTCTAGGTTCCCTGGCTGCAGAATATCTCCAAGGTGTATGATTGAGAATGGATTATTTTCTGTTAAAAGATGCCCACTCAGCTCTGCCAGATGAGACATATTTATCTCCCTGGTGGCAGTATTCCCGATAAGGTATACAACATGGTCAATGCTTTCGTTCTCCTGAGCTATACCAAAATTTACTGAAATGGAAGCAATGATGATCAAGAATAAGGATGCTTTTCTCATTCGAATAATATAGTCCTGCATACGTTTAAGATTCTCAAATTACAAAAAGATCAAAGAAGATACTAATTGTCAGCATGATATGCATATTAATCCTAAATATATTACTTTTTACCCGGATAGTTTTTGAGGATATATTTAAGATTACCAGGGGTGACCTAAGTACATGGATTGGGAATATCATGCTGCGCATGCTGAAACCTGGACATGGGCAGGTGTCTATTTTGCAGCTATAATATCCATTCTGGGGATTATCGGAGTGATCATTATCTGGATATTGATCAGGCGTGCAAAAAAAAGCTAATTTTGCACAACTCATTAAATCAGATCATGAAGATAACCAGCCGTATTCTCGTCCCATTTATCTTGTCCATTCTAATCCTGGGCTGCCAGTCCCCCGCTAAAATGGGAGATTTTATTGTCCTTCCACAACCACAGCAATTTGAGATCATTGGTATAAGCAGCCTGGAATTTAATGATATCCAGCAGTATCATTCACCCGATGATGCAGCAACTCCCTGGTTCGGTGAATTACTACAGGATATCCAGTCCACCGAGAAACCATCAGATGCAGAAATAATTTTCCAGATCGATGAAGCACTGGATCTGCCTGCCGAAGGGTATATCATGGATATATCGAAAAAACAGGTAAGTATTACCGGTAAGGATAAAGCAGGACTGCTCTACGGCTTCATGACCCTGAATCAGTTGCTGGAAGATGCCAGGGAGCAGGACGTGACCCTGCCTGTATGCAGCATAGAAGATTATCCCCTACTTGCGTACAGGGCCATACATCTTGATGTAAAACACCACTTGGAAAAAACTGAATATTATTTCCAATTGCTGGATAAGCTTGCCAGCTATAAGGTGAATGCCATCATTGTAGAACTGGAAGATAAACTTGCTTATGAACGCAGACCCTTGATCGGATCGGAGGATGCATTAAGTATTGATGAATGGAAAGAACTCAGTGAATATGCCATGGCCAGGAACATTGAGATAAGTCCCCTGATACAGGGACTGGGACATGCCTCCTTCATCCTCAAGCATGGAAAATACAAATACCTTAGGGATGACCCGAAAAGTGACTGGGCATTTAATCCGCTTGATCCGGAAACCTATGAGCTGCAGTTTGACCTCTACCTGGATGCCATGGAAGCCACACCTTATGGAAAGTATTTGCATATTGGAGGTGACGAGGTACATACAACGGGCCGGGGCAGCGGCAAAACTGAACTGGAGCTGCAGTTGACCTGGTTGAACAAGGTATGTGAATTTGCAGCGGAACACGGCCGGACACCTATTTTCTGGGATGATATGCCAATAAAGTATGCCGGTGTCTACCGGACCATGTTCAACCCGGATCTTACCAAAGAGGAAGTCGACGAGGCCTGGGATAAAAATGAAGGCAAACTGCTTGAGTTCCTTGACCAGTTCCCCAAGAACTGTATTTATATGCGCTGGAATTACTTCTTTCCCCAGGCAGAAGGTAACCTGAAGGCGATGGACTGGTTCCTTGCGAACGGGATGCAGGTAATGGGCGCTACTGCGGGACAAACAAGGTGGGTGTTGATGCCACAGCTGGAAAGCAATATGGATAATATCAGATCCTTAGTACTGACTTCTATTGACAAGGGACTCGATGGCATATTACTGACCCTGTGGGATGATGATTCTCCGCATTTCGAATTGTACAATCGGGGCATTGTTTTCTTTGCAGAATATACATGGACCGGCGAGAAGAGAAGCAGGGAGGAATTAAAATCAGCCTACCGCCACAGGGAGTTCTCTAATTCAGTTGCAAATCCTGAATACGCTTTTGCAGACGACCTGGAAATGCCGGTAATATTCTGGCGGGATGGATTGCTCAAGAGTAAACTACGCAACCGTTTGGCCAAGCAAAAGGACCCCGTGAATGAAGCGGTCATCGATCTTCCTGATTTGGATAATAAAGGAGAATGGAGCATCCAATACGCAGAGCGTTTGGGGAAGGCAGCTGTTGCCATGGATAGCTATAAAAGTATTGCTGCAAGGATCAGTGAAATGAAATCTATGGCAGAAAGGAACATCTACACCCTTGAGGTCTATGAGCAGGTAAATGAATTTGCCATGTTTACCTCAAAAGCCCTGCTGGCATTAAAAGGCCTTGACATATCACAGAATGAACAGGAAGAAAAGGCTGCTCTGGATAAGCTAAGGAATTTAGAAGGAGAATTCATCTCCATGAGGCAGGAGTTTGAACAGGTATACGGGCAAATCAGAATACTGACAAAGCCTGATGCTTTTATACTGGACCAGGACCACCACATACATCTGGCAAACCAGTCCATATCATTCGACTGGCAATTTTATGCGGAGATCCTATTCCTGGAAAAAGTTAAAAGCACCTATCCGTAAATTCAATCGGTTTTTAATTTCACCCTCCTGTAATCGTAGTGGAATTCATAGGTTGGCCTCCTGGCCTCCTCTTTGTCGCTGTCATTGTACAGGCTTTCAACCCTGAACCACAGGTCCGGTTCATATCCCACAGGCATAGTGTCAGAAAAAGACACATATGAAAGAACACTGGTAGCTGAAGCCTGGCCTATTTTGATTTCATATTTTAAACGGTTTACACTTACATTTGAGTCCCTACCCTCACCCACCAGGCGGGTCTTATGAAAGGTATTTTTATCCCCGGGGGCAAGTCCCTGGTCCAGCCAGATATATACTAGTATCTCCTCTCCTCTCTCCGGTATCCCGTTGCCGTTACCGTATCCTCCTGAAATGCTTATTTTCTCAACCTCATTGATTTGCTGATTGAAGACCCGTATATCTTTTACAGTCCGGCCATCCAGTACAATCACCTCGTCCTCTCCTGCGTATGGTGATCCAGGTGTGGCCATGAATACAATTTTTTGGGCGTCCGTGAATACCCCATTGATCTTTATTTCAAACTGGATGTTCCCTGCCAGGTTTTCCTTATCATACCCGTCGAAGCTGAATTTGAATTCCTTATCTATGAGGACGGACTTACCCGATTCCAGTTCATGGATATTGATCTCGTCCACGATAAAATTGATATGTGGATGGCTGCTGGATGCCCTGATGGTAATGTTCTGAGCATCGCCATTACCAATATTCACCAGCCTGAATTCATGGGAATATTCCCTGCCATTTTCCAGGTAGATATAATCCCTGTTCAGGATATCAACCATCCTTAAGTCCGGTGCCAGTTCACTGTCTTTCCCATGGATCCCCACAATATTTCCACCACCGGGAAGGCTGAACGCAAGCCTTCCTTCCCGAGATGATTTTAACTTTTTAGAACTGAATTCATCATCCGACAGGTTATAAAAAAACAATCCATAGCTCGACAGGGGAGTGTATATTGAGTCGGTTGTAATATGGATTGTTTCATCCATTACAACCGGTCCGTCAGGGATAAAGGTCCGTGATAATACCCCCATGTGTTTCCGGGATACATTTTCCAGAATGGTTAATGCGGGAATGGACCGTTCTATCCTGAATTTATATCCCCATTGGTCGAATGTTTTGAACGATGGACAAATATGGTTCCATTCCGCTGGTCTCTCATACCCTTTCCCGAATTGGTCCATATGGAAATCGAGTTGCTCCTCCGTATCGGCGGACCAATGGTCAGGGAAATCGGCCATATGGAATTCGAAGGGTTCGAACCCCGATCCTTCAAAAATACGTTTCATTCTCAGGTCATTGGCCAGCAGCCAGTCCCCGTTGGTAGCCGTCAGTCGCATCGGCAAACCCTTCAGGGAACGGTACATCTCATTTACAGGGAAGACCGAAAGATGGCCCTTTGGACCGTACCTGGGGAGATTTGCGGCGGGACAAAAAGCACTCACAGATCCAACCAGATCTTTATTTTGTCCTGATATATACATGGCTGTAAGACCTCCCATGCTCAATCCGGTCACCCCTCTGTGATCCCGGTTTGCGATGGTCCGATAGCTGCTATCAATATGTGCTACCAGGTCCCTGAAATGCATCCTAAAATCCCATCCCCAGTGCACTATTGGATCTTCGTGTGCACGCGGAAAATCGTAAGGATTACATCCTCCATAATCAATGCCCTCCCGGTGGAACCTTCCCGGGTGAAGATTTGGTTCGTATCCATCCCAAGTAACGATGATGATGTCGTGGGACTGAGAATAATTTCTCCATTCCATTACGAAAGGGGGTTCCTTGCGCCCATTCCCCGGATAACCAGGATCATCTTCCAGCTTATAATTATCCCATTTATACCTGCCTCCCCAGCCATGAAAATAATAGATCACGGGATATTGTTTCGAGTCATTGGCATCATAATCTGAGGGTAAATATATGCGGTACTGGCGTTCCGTTTCAAAAGCCCGGCTGAAAAATGAGGAATCCTTCTGCGCGAATAAACTCGTCGTAAATATGAGAAAACATGAAATGATGATCCAGCGATAAGGCAATTCAGCTTTCATAAGATATCCTACTCAATGATGCAGTTAAAAAGCAATTTAAAAGTACCGTCAGTCTGGTTACGATGCTGGGTCCTGAAACCGATGAGTACAATCCTGCCCTCACCATAATCCGTTGAGATCATGGCAGATCTTTTGGCAATCCGCTCTTCCCCGTCCAGCCAACCGCTTTTCAGTAAATTCTCCGGTTTATACCTTACTACCGTTTCATAGTCTTCATTATGGCGGCCCGGGATGATTTCGAATGCCGGACTTGACCGGAACAGTACCAGTCCATCATCAGGCATCCCATAGGCCAGGGGGTGGGCATTGTCAATATCCACCCGGATCGTTGAACCAGGGCAGAAGAACTCCCTGCTGTTTAATCCCCGGGCAACATCCCTTACCTTCAGGTCAAATTCATCAACTGCGAATTCGTAGGAACTGCCAAGGGCAACCAGTGTGCCCCCATTTTTTACAAATTCTTTCAGGTTCTTGATTCCCTCCTTGCCTACGCCGCTCCTGTATTTTTCTGGCCACTCTTCCGGATCGTTCCTGCTGTTTTCCGGGATTATCCCTGTAATGGCTGATGGTGAATCACTGGGAATTATGATGACATCGTACTTACTGTTCAGGTCACCAACCTTGATTTCCTCACTCATCAGTGTGGTATAGGGAAAGGAAAAATTCTCCAGACAGAGCCTGGTCCATCCTTCATCCATATTACCCCCGTAATACCGCTGGAACAATCCGATGCGTCCCCGGCTTACCGGGTGTATGCCCTCATCGGGTACCTCTTCCATTGGTTTGAAATCCACCCCTGTTTCACTGGCAATTTCTGCCATCACCCCCCCCGGTATCCGCTGCAGGATGAAATCACCTGCCCTGTATCCGGTCCCTGACCGGTCTGCTCTTTTAAGTCCCATTCCTCTGTCAACCAGTAAATTAACTGCCATATAAGCAGCATTTTGCCGCCCATCCATGATATATCCTCCTGCCCCGGAGGTTCTGGTAATGGAAGCCGCGTTTTTCCCTTCAATTTCCACCGGTCCAGTCAGGGTACTGAGCTCCACTTCCACCGTTGAACCAACGGCATCAGCCCTGACCCCCATGAATTCGAACATGGTATGGGTAGCAAGGTCGTAGGGGTGAATGGGAGTGCCATCATCACGGCGGGGCCATGCATTATCCGAATAAAAAGTTTCTGCCAGCAGGTTGCGTATCAGTCCCATTTTAGGCTGTCCAAGCGAAATCACCCAGGACCCTTCCGGATAGTGCATGCCTTCCACAAGGAAATCCTCCTCGGACTTTTGTATCTCAATGCCTGATCGGAGCAATGTGTTGATCATTTTTACCGACGTCAGGTAATCGTGCTGTTCAGCCGGGATGACGATGGCCTTTACATCGCCTTCAAGTCCTCTTCGGGTCTGGTTCCTGGCTTTATGGTAGGCTGCCCGCAGTATGGTTTCCCGGTTCCTGGCAGCCATATCGAGAAGTGACCATGCAGCGGATTTTTGTTGTTCGACGATGTCCCTCAAACGCCACCACCCCCCCGGCCAGGGGTTTGGGAATGTGGATTGGGCCTCGTATTCCGGGAACATCCTTGCGCCAGCCCTCAGCTGCTCGGGATGAACATATACTGGACTGGCCAGGTTGGTACTGGCCGATTCGGTCAGCATCCCGGCAATATTATGGAACGGGGTGATCCAGTGCCAGCCGAAATGTCCCCATCCTGCAAACTGGGCCGCGTTAAGGATACCCTGGAAGCCCTCTTCCTCCAGTTTGTAGGCAATATGGGATCCGTACCAGCTGATCTCCCTCCAGACCAGTGGGTCAGCATAGGGCCGGATGGGATCGCAGTAAGGGGGGACATAAAAGCGGGCACCGTAACTTCCCATATGGTGGTGGTCGATATAGGCCTGTGGTACCCAGTCAACAAACATGGCTTTGGCCGCATATTTCGATTCCGGCAGGTTATGGTAATCTCCGTCACGATTGTTGTCATGTCCGCAGTACTTATGATATAACCAGGGCATCCACAAGCCTTCATACTGGGTTCCAACCGTTTCCCTGTACCAGTCCGTAATCATGACCTGCCCGTCAGGGTTAAAGCTCGGGAACATAAAAAAGAGGACATTCTCCAGGATACGCTCCGTTTCTTCATCATTCCTGGTCAGCATGTCATAACTGAGCTCCGGGGTCATTTGTGTTCCACCTACCTCGGAAGCATGCAGGCTCATGGACTGGAACACTATTGCTTTGCCTTCCCGGATAGCCTGGCCGATCTCTTCTGTTGGTTGTCCCCTGGGATCGCTTATCTGTTTGTTAAATGCCTGCAACTCATCCAGCCTGGACATGTTTTCGGGAGAGGTGATGAGCAACATTAAAAACGGATGGCCTTCCGAAGAGGGGCCCAGGTTGTACACCTTTATACGATCAGATTCCTCTTCCAACTGGTAGAAATATTCCACGATCCTGTCCCAGCGGGCCAGCTTCCGGTCCGTACCCATTTGGAACCCGAAAAAATCTTCAGGGCTTGTAATGGTTCCCTGTGCATTCACTCCTGTAGTGAAAATCAGGGAAAATAGAAGAACAATTACTATGCAATGCGTACTTGTGGACTTTGGAACGGTCATGATTTTTCTGTTTAGCGTTGAAAACCTGAATAAAAGTAACAAAAAAATCACAAGACAAATGCGCAAACCGAGGCTGTAATAGGCGGGTTGGCAAAGATTATCCATGATCCATTTGCAAGACAAAGCCATCATCTTGTTTATCAAAGAACATTCATACAGATACAGATGAAAAACAGGGATGGAAGAAAGAAGTCTTGAAAACCGCCTCGCCGAGGCATTGATACCTGAAGCAGATCCAGAACCAGAATTGGAAGCCTGGATACTTAAACTTTCTGATCATTCTGAAATTTCAAAAAGTGAGAAAGAATCCAAGCTGGAAGAGCGCCTTGCTGAGGCATTAAAACCAGTAGCAGATCCTGAGCCTAAATTGGAAAGCTGGTTATTAACCCTCTCTGAAGATTTAATGGGCGAATAAAGCCTGCAAGAAATTCCTCGAACATATTTTAAAACCTACGGGTGTACACATGACAATAAGGTGTATGCCCTTTGTTTTTATTATAATCTTGTAAATCTTAACTCATCCTTCCCTCATTTTTACAAAAGGACTTGTCGACCGGTTGCGGTAACCATGAATAGATATAGCTAAAACAAGGACCAGGGAGCAAACCAGAGCGGTCCATTGCAACAGGGGTATACTGTCCCAATGCCTCACGGAAATGGCAACAAGGGCCCACACACCCACCACGGCAAACTCACGCATATTCCGGGTTTTGATCATCAGCAGGTTTACAAGGGCAGCAAGAATAATCATTATCGCAGTCCAGGTAGTATCAGAGAAGGTTGATTGCCATCCGATTTTTGTAAGCCAGGCGGCGATATTGGCTATGGTCGCCACCGCGATCCATCCGCTGTAAAGGCAGATGGGCCACCAAACCCAGACGATAATCGGGAGGGGGGCATCCCATCGTTCCATGTTTAAACGAAGGATTACGAGAACCAGCGATACAAGAACCGTGATCATCAATACTACCGATAGTCCTGTATTTTCATTCAGCCAAAACCATACCCAGGCTGCGTTAGCCACGTTGGCAAGGATCAACCATGGTCCTATTTGCAGGATAAAACCATCATCTTGCTTATCAAAGAACACTTTTTTGACCTGGTAAATACCATGTGCCAGCAGTCCAAGGTATAAGGGACCCCAGATAGAAAAAGCATATCCCGCGGGCGTAAATAAATTTTCATATTCCCTGCTCAGGCTGCCAATGGTATTTCCGCTTATGCTTAAAGCATTGGCGGCATAGTTCCAGGTAATCAAAGCAATGAGGACAAGCAGGTTTGTGAGGGCATAGAATCTCTTCATATTACTTTTTATGATAAATGTACAAACATATATGCAGATGATCCTGGAATGGATCAAAGAAAAAGTCTTGAAACCCGCCTTACTGAGGCATTAAAACCGGCGGGTATAAATATGGCAGTACGGTGTATGCCCGTTGTTCTTATAATAATCCTGGTGATAGTTTTCAGCTTCGTAAAATTCTGATGCCGGGGTGATCCCAGTCGCCACATCGATTCCTTTGCTTCCCAATATCCCTACAAGCTCTTCAGCAACTTTACGCTGGTTTTTATTCGCATAAAATATCTCGGAACGATACTGTGTCCCGACATCTGGCCCCTGGCGATCTACCTGGGTGGGGTCATGGGTCTCAAAAAACATCTTTGCGATCTCCCTGTAGGTAACCTTCGAAGGATCAAATACGACTTTTACGGTCTCGGCATGACCGGTACGGCCGGTACAAACCTCTTTGTAGCTGGGGTTTTTTACTGTTCCCCCTGTATAGCCAACAGTCGTTGAAAGAACGCCGGGCATCTTCTGAAGATGGTATTCAGTTCCCCAGAAACAGCCCGAAGCAAGATAGGCTGTTTCAGTCCCACTCTGGCTTTCATTCTTATCATAGCTCTCGATTTTCATAGGCAGCGGATCTCCTTCGGGGATAAACACCATGGATATCGAATTTACGCAATGCCTTGTATTCTTCGAAGTATATCGCTCACCCAGAAATACATGTCCCAGGTGACCGTCGCAATTGGCACAGATAATCTCAGTACGCCGACCGTCCGCATCGGTGACCCGAACCACAGCATCTTCAATTTCATCGTCAAAAGATGGCCAACCGCAATTTGATTCAAACTTATCGTTTGAAAGGTAAAGTGGGGCATTACACTTCCTGCAGATGTAGCTACCTGCTGATTTATTATCTGTATACTCGCCGGTAAATGCCCTTTCGGTGCCTTTGTATTCAATTACCCTGGCTTCTTCCTTGGTAAGATTATTATATAATTGGGCCATAATGGTTTGACTTAATAAGACCAGTATTAATATATTGATTCCCTTTGTCATCATAATACGTTTTCTGATCTTATAACAGTTTTTTCTTACTATTTGTTGAACTCATATGCAAATATCTACATAAAACATCACATAGATATAACGCAAATATAAAACTTACATTGCACTTCTGTGTTGTTTTAGGTTAGTGTGACTCAATCTCGTCGAGGCGAAAATGAACGCATACGACAGAGTGCAATTCAGGGCCGGGCCTGTATTTGATATAGGTGGTGCCGATTAAGGTTCCATCCGGCAGGATTTCCAATCCTGGGTAAGTATGATCAGGGCCATGATAAGAACGGATCAGCCTGACCAGGTACTGCCCTTCACGACCATAGATTATATCTTCGTACCGCCCCACCCAGGCCGTGAAGTAATTGTCTTGAAAGACCTGCAGCGATGCTGAACGGGCGGGCGGATAGGGCCGGAATAAAATGACGAGCCTACCGTCAGGTGCATAACGTGCCAAATGCCTGTCTCCGGACAAGGCAAGCGGCAACTGTTGCGGTTCAGACCAGGTTTCTCCATCATCGTTGCTGACCGCAAAAAGAGAATTCAGTTCGCGGTTTTGCTCCCGGATGAGCAACAACAACTGTTTGCCATCAGGCGAACGGATCGCTCCAGGTTCAGATGCCCCCTCCTTGTCAACTACCGCCTTCGACTCACCCCAGGTCAGTCCACCATCATAGCTTGCACTCTGCCATATCATGCCAGGACTGGGACTGCCGTCATGTGACCGTTCGTACCACATCAGGTGTTTTTTTTCTCCATTTGGACCGGCAGCCTCCAGAATGGAAATGGGTGCTGTCCAACCCACAATGGGATCTCCATCCGGGTCAATCAATCCAATGGGATGCATTTCGGTCCAGGTTTCTCCTTTGTCTAAGGACATGGCCTGCAAGAAGGTGCTACGATTGGCATCCCGGCAAAATACAAACATCCGGGAGATACCCTTTGCATCTACCAAGCGGTGTATTGTCGGATGGCCCCGGCCGGTTTCAAGCCAATTATCCGGTACCTGAATGTATTCACTCCAGGTCTGCCCGCCATCATCACTTCGTTTAAGAAAACCCGCAGGTGCACCGTGTTCAAAGGAATTGTTGCGCCTTCCCTGCCAAATGCAGTAGATCGTTTTGCCATCCGGCATCAGCAGGGTGGTCGGATGTCCCTGCCATGCTGTCTCTGTACCCTGGGCTATGATTACATGCCGCTCTGTTTGATCCGAAATGTCTATGATGGGAATGCTGATCTCCCTGAGGATGTCCTGGCTCATGCCCGGATCGGCTGTCATCAACCGGATCAGATTTAGGAACAATAGAACTAACGGTATCATATTCTGTATATGTCCGGGAAAGGGCCGCCTCTTCAGGGGGTTGCAACCCGGATAAGTTAAAAGCAAGTTATGCAAATTTAACACGAATCCATTTAATGGATCGAATTTTCAAACAATAACTCATCTGAGGAAAGAGCAAAGCTGTTAGGACAAAAACCTTCTGAAATGCAAGGTGGTTGTTTTTCTATTTCTAGTTTAGGTGGCATCGGAGGGACCAAATTCACTCCTATTGTAAATGCACCAGAGGTAGCGGTACTGGGTGTTTCTCGCTCTAAAATGGAAGCACAATGGGATGGAAAGGAATTCAAACCTCGTTTGATGTTGCCTTTATCGCTTTCATATGATCATCGAGTGATTGATGGAGCAGACGGTGCAAGATTTACTTCGCATTTAAGTAAAATGCTTTCTGACATACGAAGGATGATGGTCTAAAGTTTGCTGCAACAACCTAATAAAATTTAAGAGAAATAATCGTGAGCAATATAATCGAAATAAAAATTCCAGATATTGGTGATTTTGACGAAGTTGAAGTCATAGAGGTGCTGGTAAAGAAAGGCGATGAAGTTAAAGTTGAGGATTCATTGATTACGGTCGAATCCGACAAAGCTTCGATGGAAATCCCCTCTCCTGCTGCGGGCAAGATTACGGATTTTAAAGTAAAAATCGGCGATAAGATTAAGCAGG
>RCNF010000722.1_pt1 | contig 17085 bp, 13 predicted proteins | sample 2041311 | NCBI WGS metagenome assembly RCNF01 (sample SAMN09708228, study PRJNA481090) | Marine sediment metagenome, whole genome shotgun sequencing project. | biome: marine sediment; feature: ocean; material: sediment; isolation source: Sewage treatment plant 2 marine sediment (STP2) ... | reverse complement strand
CCGAGCATGACATCGATGAGGAATTCGCGAGCCACGTTTTCGCGGATGATCACGGTGCCCGGCATGCCCAGGTGATGGTAGGGATGCGAGCCGTAGTTGAGCGGTGGCAACGCGAGGCTGCACGCAGCACCACGCTTTGCGGTGAAGCGTCTGACACCCTCGAGGATCTGGCTCACATAGAGGGTGTCCGATGCGCTCGGCAGGTGACGGCCGTGCAGCTCGGTGCAACCGATCGGGATAAAGACGATATCGTTCTTGCGCCGTTCGGCCTCGACCTGATGGCGCACTGTGGTCTGGATGTAGGAACCCGACTTGCCCCATTCACAGGGTGAAGGCACGCCGTACTCCCCGAGAAGAGCATCGATTTCTTCGTCACTCGCGTCCCACACTTCTTTCTTGCATCGTCCTACCGTGTTGTCTTCGAAAAACAGATCCGGCTGATCTGTGGCCAAAAGCCGCGGATCTTCTGGAGAATTTGCCATATCGCGCTCCCTTACTGTGTGGTTCCGACGTGAACCGGTTTGGATTCATCCGTGCCCACGGCGGGGGTTGGTTTCTGGATTTCGGAGACCGTGACCGGCACTCCGGTTTGAATAGACTTCCGACCCGCCAGGGCCACCGCAAGGGTCGCCAGACCGTCCTCGGCGCCCACCGGCGGATCGCGGTCTGAATGCAAACAGTCCACAAACGCCTGCAGCATGGTGACGAAGGCGTCCCCCATCCGTTCCGGCGTCGTGAACACGGCGTCGTGGTGGACGCCGGATCGATCCAGCAGCCGGACCGGTGTCCGGCGGAGGCGTCCGATCTGGACCGCTCCTTCCTCGCCGATGACCTCGGCGCGGAGGTCGTGGCCGTAGCGGGTCGTGCGGCTGGCGGTGAGCGTCCCCATGCCACCGCCCTTGAAACGAACACTCAGGACCGCGTTGTCGACATCACCGACGGCGCCCACCGCCTCATCGACCAGGGCCTCGCCCTCGCCGAAAACGCGTGTCACCTCGTCGTCCATCAACCACCGTCCGAGATAAAGATCGTGGTACATGGAGTCGAGGATCAATCCGCCGCTGACGCAGAGGTCGGCGAATTCCGGCGGTGGTGGGTCCATGTCACCGCTGATCGAACGATAGATGAGCGGACGACCGATGGCGCCGGATCCGATCATCTCTTTTGCTTCCTGGTACCCGCTGTCGAATCGTCGTACGTGGCCCAGCATCAACTGAATCCCGGCCGTTTTCGCCGACCGGGCCGCCCGACGACAACCCTCGAGGTCGAGGGCCAGTGGTTTTTCGCACAGGACGTGCAGCCCGGCCGCCGAGCAGCTCTCGATATTGGCCACGTGGGCTGACGTGCTGCTCGAAATCACCACCGCATCCAACCGTTCGCCTTCGAGCAGGTGGTCGATCTCGCCGTAGACCGAAACGGCGCCGCAGCGCCGGCGGACCTCGTCGGCCCGCTCGGCGCTGGACGTCGTGACCGCGACGAGGCGAGCACCACGCACACGGTGGGCAAGGTTCTCGGCATGGGTCATACCCATACGACCCACACCGACCACCGCCACGCGAAGCTCATCCATCGTCCGGTCTCTCATGTCTCAAACCTCAGTTGGGCTTTACGAGGATCTTGCCATCCGTGCGGTCCATCGACTTCTCGATTGCGACCACCGTGTCGGCAAGGCTGTATCTCGCGGTGATGATCGGACTCAGATCGATACGACCCGACGCCACCATGCGGATGACGTTGGGGAAGGTCTCGTGGCCCGAGTGGCCCTGGGCACCGTACGCCTGGGCGCGACGAACCTGGAAGGCCTCGAGATACATCGGCACCTTTTTCGCAGCGCGCCCGATCTGGACGACCTTCGCGTTGATGGCGAGGGCCTTCTCCATCTCAGGGATCGTGATTTCCGGGACTCCCGCTGCTTCGACGTGGAAATTAAAGCCTTCGCCCTTGCTGTGCTCCATGAGCGCTTCACCGGCAGACACTTCGCGTGGATCGTAGACGAAGTCGGCACCAACCAACGCGGCGAGTTCGCGACGTTGCGGTGAAACTTCGAAGGCGACAACCGTGCTCGCGCCACCGGCCTTGGCAAGGGCGATGGCGGCGAGGCCGATCGATCCGGCACCCATGACGCTGACGAAGTGACCCGGGCGAAAGCCCCCGGCACGTTCGAACATCGCGTTGTAGGCGACGCATGTCGGTTCGGTCAGAGCAGCCAATTCGTAGGCCTTTTCCTCGCTCCCCATGCGCTCGGCGATAGAGTCGATCTTCCAGCAGAACTTTTCGTCCACTGCGATGAAGTTGGCGAAGGCGCCGGGGATCGTGAAGCCGATCTCCTCGAGATTCGTGCAGTGGTTGGGGTAGCCGTTGCGGCAGGGAATGCAGCGACCACACCAGATCATCTCTTCGACGGTGACCATGTCGCCGGGTTGAAGCAGCGTCACTTCCTTGCCGACCTCCGCCACCTTGCCCGAAAACTCGTGTCCGAGGATGGTGGGAAACTTGGTCAGACCAGGATAGAGAATGTAGTTGTCCTTGTCGGTCTCGAAGAAGTGCATATCGGAACCACAGACTCCACAGGCCTGGATCTCGAGAAGAACTTCCTTGGGACCTGGTTTCGGGTCCGGCCACTCGCGAACTTCGAGCGTGGGGTTGTGCCAGATGGCGTTTCCGGTGATTGCCTTTCCCGTCTTTTTCTCCCAGTCCGAGACCTTGTAGTCCGGTTTCGGCTCCCACTTCGCATCCAAAACCATTCCTTTCATGACCTGATCCTCCTTTGAATTCTCACGACACCGCCGTTGATCAGCGATGTCAGTTGGGTCCCTCTGATCACTGCGGCGATAAGACTCCTTTGTAATGTTGTTCCTTGAGGCCAACGATCTCCTCGTATGATCTGCGAATAGGTCCGGGGGTCTCGACTTTCAAGCTGGTGGTTGCGGCCGACCACAGAATCGCTTCCTCGGGTGGGTGTTCGAGCCTGGCCGCCAAATAGGATCCGACACAGGTGTCGCCGCGGCCGCTACGCCCCGCCATGGACCGGGCGTGGAATTGAGCCTCCAGAAAGTGTCCGTCAGCCAACACAACGATTCCGTCACGGTGGGTGATCACGATCTCGCGCGGCCCCTGAGCCGCCAGGGCTTTCGCAGCAGCCTTCATGTCCGGCTCTCCGGTCAGTGCCTCGGCCTCGACAATGTCGGCCTTGAGGACGTCGATCATCGCCAGCACCTCTTCCTGTTCCGGCCAGGGGAGGTGCTCGAGCCGGCCGTCGGACCGGCGAACCCGAATAAAGCCCTGGGCATCCGCGCTGATCAACGCGTCCTTCTTGCGGAGCTCGCGAATGGTCTCGACCGGGAACTCACCCCGGATGGAAGGGCTGATAATGAACGCGCTGGCATCGATGTCCCGAACTTGTTCGGGAGTGAAGGCCCCAGCGGTGTCGGCCACAGTCAGGATGCGTTCATCCGGGTTGTCAGTCTGGTACTCGAGTCGCATCAAGGTCGAGCTCGGGGTTGCGGTGGCAAAGACCGTGATCCCCGCCGCCTCGAGTGCCCGCACGACATGGAAGTCCTCAGCGGCCAACCTCATGACAGCCGCCACCCTACGCCCGAGGGCGAGCGCAGCATGGGCCGAGTAGTTGACGCCGCCGCCGTCAGCATGGTGGGTTCCCGCCGCCGTAACAATTGTGTCCTTGGTGTAGTTGCCGAGCGTCGCCACATCGAATTTCTGTCTTTTCTCAGTCATAGTTTCCTCAATCCCGCACGCGCACCCGCCACAGAGATGTGGCGAGGATGAATGACACAACAGACGATCCGACCCAGAACCAGATCACGCTTGAAAAGTCGTAGTGCCGAACACCGTCGATCATGGTGATGCCGTTTTCGATCAGATGGCCGCTGATCTGATCCTGAAGGGCGGCACCGATATAGGAAAAGACCCCGATGAAACCCATGGCCGCCCCAGCCGCCCGTTTGGGCGCGATGTCGAGGGCGAAAAGACCGCCGAGCGAGGTCACCAGCCCGGTCAGACCGAAGCCGTAGATTAAGAACGCCACCATCATAAAGACGGGCTTGCCCGGCGGTCCAAAGAAGACCATCAACAGACCGATGATCTCCATAAAGGCAAAAATCATATTCGTAGGAGGTCGCCGCGCCTTGAAGATCTTGTCCGACGCAAATCCGAAAGCCAGCGCACCGAGGATCCCGGCGACGGTATTGACCGAGATCGCGGCCCCCGCCTGCATCAAGGTGTAGCCCTTGGCCTCCTGCAGGTAGAGCACACCCCAGCTGTTGATGGCGTATCGGGTCACATAAATCGACGCACTTGCGAGCGCAAGGACCCAGATCGCGGGGATCTTGAGGATCGTCTTCTGGACCGCCCAGGTGCTCTTGTTCTTTTCTTCGCTACCCTCGTCCGAACTGACGAAGTCGTTTTTCCAGACAGCGACTCTCGGCAGACCGAGGGTCTGCGGCCGGTCCTGCATCATCAGATACAAAACGCCCGCCAGCACGACGCACAGCACACCCGGGCCCCAGAAGCCTGCGCGCCACCCCCACAGGGTGACAAGAGCGGCAACACCGACAAAGGTGAGCCCCTCCCCGATGGCGTGGGCGGTGCTCCAAATGCCGTACATGCGTCCCCGTTCGGAATTCGAGAACCAGTTGGCCAACACCACCCCGCCTGTGGGCGCGCCGAAGCCCTGGAACCACCCGTTGAGGGCCCAAAGGAGAACCGACAGCCACAAAATCGTCGAAAAACCCATGCCGATGTTGATCAGGGCCGAGATCAAAACACCGAAGGCGAAAAAGAACTTGAGGTTCATGTAGTCGGCGAGGAACCCGTTGGTGAGCTTGCCAAAGGCGTAGGAGTAGAAGAGTGCCGACCCGATGATGCCGAGCTCGACGGGGGTGAAGATGCCGCCATCGATGAGTGGTTTCTTGACCATAGAAAGCGCCAGCCGGCAGGTGTAGACGATGCCGTAGCCGATGGTGATGGCCAGCATGATGCGCAGGCGGTGCCGCTTGTACAGCGAGTCGATCAACTTCGGATCATCGATTATCGGCTGATCCTCGCCAGTCAGAAAACGACGAAACAGACTCATAACGCCTCGACCTTCATCGGTCGGTTTTCGGCCATCGATCGTGCGGCGGCCAGGGCCACCAGGACCGACATCAGACCGTCGCGGCCACCCACCGGCGGATCTCGATCGTCACGAATACTCGCAAGGAAGGCCTCGAGTTCGGCCTGAAACGACACCTGGTAGCGTTCGAGAAAGAAATAGAGAGGGTTGTCGCTGCGAACCCCGTCTTTGCCGCTGAAGGTGACCCGATTCGCGGTCTCGTTGCCCGCTTCGGCGCTGCCCCTGGAACCGAATACCTCGACCCGCTGGTCGTAGCCGTAGACTGCCTGGCGGCTGTTCTCGATCACCGCGAGGGCGCCGTTGGCCATCTTGAGGGTGGTCACCGCGGTGTCCACATCACCGGCCTCGCCGATGGCGGGGTCGATAAGCACCGCCCCCATGGCGTGCACTTCTTCGACCTCGCTTCCAGTGATGAAACGAACCATGTCGAAGTCGTGGATTGTCATATCGAGGAAGATGCCTCCTGAAGTCTCGACATACGAGACCGGGGGCGCCTCTGGATCGCGCGAGGTGATCTTGACGATCTGAACGTCACCGATGTCGCCGTCGGTCACGGCCTTGCGGACCCGTGCAAATGTCGGGTCGAAGCGGCGGTTGAAGCCGACCTGCATCTTGACGCCGGCAGCCTCGACAACCGCGAGGGTCTGGCGGATACGATCCGGATCGAGATCGACGGGTTTTTCACAGAAGATGTGTTTGCCGGCCCTGGCTGCGGCCTCGGTGAAAGGGGCATGGGTCGGTGTCGGCGAACAGATCAGAACCGCCTCGATCTCGGGATCGTTGAGCACCAGCTCCGGTTCGAGGCCGGTGGCCACGTTGTCAGGCGGCCAGGAACTGAAATCGGCGTACGGGTCGGCGATGGACTTGACCCGGACCCCCGGCATTTGAAACAGGTTTTCGGTGTGGATCCGGCCGATCCTGCCCGCCCCGAGCACGCCAACGGTCGTGGTCCTCATGAAACGGTCTCCTTCAGGCCAGCCATCGAGGCTTCGTCCAACCGGACCGGTTGATGTTGCTGGAACGACTCTCGAGCGGCGCAGGCCGCCCGGACCGCGGCCAGCGCGTCCTCGGCGCCGGCGACAACTGGGCGCTCACCGCGAACCGCTCCGAGAAAGGATTTCAGTTCGTCGACAAACGCCTCTCGATAACGGGAAACGAAACCATCGTGCGGCGTGCGTCTGACGACGCCGCCCGTAGTGCTCACGACGCGCGTGCTCGGCGTCGTGTTGTCGACCGCGACGCTGCCCGCGGAGCCAAAGACCTCGAAGCGCTGGTCGTAGCCGTAGACCGCCTGGCGGCTGTTGTCGATCACCGCCAGGGCACCGTTGGCCAGCCGGAGTGTGACAACAGCGGTGTCGATGTCACCCGCGGCGCCGATCTCCGGGTCGACGAGCACTCCACCCACCGCATACACCTCGACGATCTCGGAGTTCGAGAGGAAGCGGACGGTATCGAAGTCATGAATCACGAAGTCAAAAAAGAGGCCGCCCGACCGCTTGACGAAATCGATGGGCGGCGCCTTGGGGTCGCGGTTGGTGACCCGGACGGTGTGGACATCGCCAACCTGTCCGCTCCGCACCGCGTCCACGAGATCGAGAAGACTCGGATCGGAGCGCCGGTTGAAGCCCACCTGAAGGTGGATCCCGGCACGCTCCGCAGCTTCCAGGGCCTCCTCGATGGTTTCGGGCTCAAAGGCCACAGGTTTTTCACAAAAGACGTGCTTCCCCGCTGCCGCGGCCTTGCCAATCAGCTCCGCGTGACAACCCGACGGTGCCGTGATGACGACGGCTTCAATCTCCGGATCGTTGAAAACGACGGCGTTGTCGATCGACCGCACCGGAATGCCCAGCGACATCGCCCATTCGTGGTCGAGATGCGGGCTCGCGACGGTCTTGACGAAGGCCTCGGGCACGGCGTGGACCAGGTTCTCGGTGTGCATCTTGCCGATGCGCCCTGCGCCGATCACGCCCACCGTGGTCTGGTTCATGAGCTGGCTTCCTTTCGACAACGATTCCCAGTCTTGATTTATCTCAAAAGTCGAGCCAAGGGCTTGAGGCCGCCCCGTTCTTCACGGAAAGAACAACCAGGCGACCCTGGAGGAGAGCTCCAGGGCGCCTGCCTAGTTCGTTATAGCGCTACAGATCGAACCGCACACCCAGGGTCGCCCACCAGCCGTAGTATTCCTGCTGGCGAATCCGGTCGGCTGTGCCTTCAAAGGCGGTGTAGGGCTCGTCGGTGAGGTTGATGACCTCGAAAATGAAACTGAATTTCTTGGTCGCCTGAATCTGGAACATGAAGTCGAGCTGAGCGTGGTCATCGACCCAGATGTCTTCATCCAGGTCTCCTCCAACCTCGAGGAGTTTCTTGCCGTTGTAGTTGTATGCCAACCGGGCCGTGACGCCGTATTTCTCGTAGACCACGGCGAGGTTGCCGACGTTTTCCGACTGACCCGGAAGAGATGTGGATTCACGGTCGGGATAGTTGGCTTCGGAATCGACGTAGGTGTAGTTGGCGTAGAGACCGAACCCACCCCAGAAGCCGGGCCAGTTCGTGAACTGGTTCTGGAAGGCAAGCTCGACGCCCGCCAGCGTGCCTTTGTCGCCGTTTCGCGGTTGGAGGACTTCCACTCCCTGGCCGTCATAGATTTCGTCGACCTGGTAGATGTAGATGTAGTCGGTCAGATCCTTGTAGAAAACGCCGGCCGAGATGATACCCACCGGCTGCAGGTACTTCTCCCACATGAGGTCGAAATTCCAGGCCGTGGTCACATCGAGATCGGGATTCCCCATCTCGATTTCGTTGTCCTCGAGATTGATGAGCCGCCAGGGGGCCACATCCTCGAAGTTGGGTCGCGCCAAACTGCGGGTGATGGCGGCGCGGAGCTGCGCATCCTCACCAGTCTTGTAAACGAGGTGGAACTGCGGCAACCACTCGGTGTACTTTTTGTCGCCGTAGACCGGTTCCAACCCGACTGGATCACCTTCCTCGTCGAGGGTCAGCTGGTAGGCGGTGTAGTCGGCCTTCGTGCTCTCCACGCGAACCCCACCCATGAACGTCGTCTTCGGGCCAAAGAGAAACTCTCCCAACGCGTACGCCGCATATGTATCCTCAGTTATATCGAAGTCGGCGAGGTCCTCCTCGAGATTCCGCTCGGATTCGAGGAGCCCGCTTTGCGCGAGGTCCCGCATGAGGGCCGGGCTGAAGAACGGAATGATCTGGTTTCCATAGACTCCGTTGAAAAACGGGGTCGCCGAGTCCCAGTTGTCCAGAAACGGCACCATATTGAGATCGTCGGGCGACTCGAGGTCATAGACATCGTAGTTCTGTTCCTTGGTCTTGGTTCTGGCCTTGGCACCCACCTTCCACAGCCCACTGAGCCCGGTGTTCTTGTAAAAGCCTTTGGTGAGGTTGATGGCTCCGACGACGTCCTCTTCAACCGCCGTCTTCGACTGATCTTCGATCGAGTCGAACCAATAGTCTCGCGCGCGCTCGTTGAGGGGATTGGCCTGAATATTGTTCGGATCGATGGAATCCGCACTGACGTTGGGATCGAAGATCACGTCCCCCATCTCGAAGGCCGACGTCAATTGATTGAGCGTCTCTTCCTGCGATTTGTTCCACATTACGTGATAGTCGAGGACGAAGGACTCACCGAAGATATTGTCGCCACCAAGGGTGATGGAGTTGATGAAGGACTCCTGAGTCCGGTCCTTGATGTCCCGCACCAACTCCTCGTCACCAACCTTGTTTTTCTTACGGCGCCGAATCTCGGTATCGACGTAATTGGTCCACAGACCCCGGAGGTAGTAATTGGATCTCAGGGATGCCCGATAATCCACATCGGCCGTGACACCGTACCGCTCGCGTTCGGTTGAGTAGTCGCGCATCTGGAGCTCATCAAGGTCGCCATCGTCGTATTCGGGCTCGATGTTGTCGGCGCCCCGCTTGGTATCACTGGCGCTGGCCGACATCAACATGCCCCACTTGTTCTCTGGTCCGAATCGGGTCCCGACGGTCGCGCTTCCAGTCGGTGCAGTTTCATCCATCAGATCGCTGTAAGCCGCTCCAAGAGCGGCCGAAACGCGAAGTTCTTCCGGCGCCCTTTTCGTCACCAGATCAACCGTACCGCCGATCGAATCACCATCCATGTCCGGTCTCAGCGCCTTCGAAACCTCGATCGAGGCCAGGAGATCAGCCGGAATGGTATCGAGCGCGATACTCCGGGTCCCGGCCTCGGGGGACGGGATGCGCTCGCCGTTGACGGTTGTCGAGTTGAGCCGGGCTTCGGTGCCCCGGATGATCACGTAACGGCCTTCACCCATGTCGCGATTCAGGCTGACACCCGGAATCCGCTGCGCCGCCTCGGATGCGTTTTTGTCCGGGAAGCGCCCGATCTGGTCAGACGCGACGATATTGGAGATGTTGACGGTGTTCTTCTGCCGGTTGAGGGCCTTTGCCTGACCGACAAGGAGCGGTGATCCGCGAACTTCGATTTCGCCCGCGTACAGGAGTGTCATGTCCTGGCTGAAGCTTTCGCCCGCAACCACTGTCACCGTCGCGGACCCTGACTGGAGCCCGAGGTAGTCGAAAACGATGGTGTGCTCACCCACCGGAACCGGAGCCAATCGGTAGGCGCCGTCGAGTCCTGTGACGCCTTCGATATTCGTGCCCTGAACCGTGACCTTGCAGTCGGGTATGATATTCCCCCCCTGTCCGGTCACCGTGCCGTAGATGACACCGGTGCCACCCTGAGCGACGGCAATTCCAGGCAGAAACACCGAAATAATGAACAATGCCATGAGGGCCAAAAACCTGTATTCCTTCAAGGACGCCATCGCTACCTCCCTCTGTTTTTCGGGCCACCTCGGTGACCGGTTGGTTTGGATTCTTCCATCCGGGCCTCCATCCCGGGCTTGGAACGTTCCATGTTGATCTCGATGCAATTCAAATCAAAATCCTTATATTTCATGACTTGCGTCGTATTGGCTTCCCCTGGAACGTTCCAGCTTGCTTTTTCGATCGATGGAACCTATATTTTGGAACGTTCCAACTGGAACATATGTCCTGAACGAGAGGAAGTCAAGTGTCACCACGAGGAGAATCCCCCAAGACTCTGTCGCAACACCGGCCGACGATTCTCGATGTCGCTCACCGCGCCAAGGTGTCGAAGTCGTTGGTGTCCATGGTCACCCGCGGCGAATCGGGCGTCAGCCCGGAAAGCCGCCGGGCCGTCCTCGAGGCCATCAAGGACCTCGACTATCGCCCCAACCTGATGGCACGGGGCCTCGTCCAGCGCCGCACGCGACTCTTCGGCGTCATGATCTCCACCCTCCGCAACCCATTCTTCAGCTCCGTGGTCTCCGGTATCCAGGATCGGGCCAACGAACTCGGCTACCAGGTGCTCTTCAACACCGGAGACCGCGATCCGGCCCTCGAGGAGAGAGCGATCGAGAGCCTGCTTCAGCTCCGGGTCGACGGTCTCATCCTCGCGTCGCCGCGGGTTGACGACGAGGTGGTCACGCGCGCTGCGGCCGCAGTGCCGGTGGTCGTGCTCAACCGCGAAACAACCGACAACGACGCCGACAGTGTGACCAACGACAACATCACGGGCGCCCGCCTGGCGGTGGAGCACCTCGTGGGGCTTGGCCACAGCCGCATCGCCTTTATCTCCGGCGGCCGCGGCTCGGGCGCACGCATTCGGGCCGACGGCTATCGCCAGGCGATGCTGGATTTTGACCTCGCCGAAGAGATTCAAGTTTCCGATGGCGCCCACACCGAGGAGGGCGGCGAGCGGGGCGCACGGGAGATTCTCGCAACCCGTCCGCTGCCGACGGCAATCTTTGCCTCCAACGACCTCTGCGCCATCGGCGCCATGAACATCCTCGAAGAGGCCGGTATCCGGATCCCCGAGGACATCTCGCTGATCGGCTACGACAACACGACCCTCGCTGCTTTGCACCATATCTCCCTTTCGAGCATCCACCAGCCGGGGCGAGACATGGGCCGTTCGGCGGTGGATCGTCTCTCCGAACGCCTGGCGAGCGAGCGCACGGCCTCGCGCCACGATGTGGTCACGCCGGGTCTGGTTGTTCGATCCACCACAGGGCCGCCGCGAGATGACCGGAACGGCCTTTTGGACTCAGTCAAACCGATTCAACCTACGCGCCATCTAAGTAACAACGAGTGACGAGATTCCAATAATCAAAGGGGAAAATTCACATGGCAACGAAAACACGATCCGGAAAAGCAGAAGCTGCTCAACTTATTCTCACAGTCTCTCTAGTGATGTTCCTGGCTGGGTGTGCCGCGCCCGAACAACCGCCGATCTCGGACCCCGACTCGGCAGAAGCTCCCGCCATCGTCTACGCCGAAGAGGCTCTCTATCCCATCGTCGTAACCGAGGAAGTCACGCACGACACAGATGATCCAGCGATTTGGATTCACCCCACAGATCCATCACAGAGCCTGATCGTCGGCACAAATAAAAACCCGGAGGATGGTGCGCTCTACGTCTTTGATCTCGATGGAAAGATCCTGCCGGAGAAAACTATTCGCCCTCTCCTACGTGTCAACAACGTCGATATCGAATACGGTTTGATGCTCGGTGGCGAACTGGTTGACATCGCTGTTTGCACCGAGAGAGGGGCCAACAAAATACGGGTTTACAGCCTCCCGGACATGAAAGAGATTGATAACGGTGGCATCGACGTATTCACTGATCAGGAAGAACGTCGGCCGATGGGCATCTCGCTCTACAAGCGGCCGTCAGACGGCACTATTTACGCTATCGTCGGCAGAAAAAGCGGTCCATCAGAGGGATATCTCTGGCAGTACAAGCTCGAGGACGATGGTAATGGAAATGTGATTGGGGTCAAAGTACGTGAGTTTGGTGCTTACAGTGGTCTCAATGAAATCGAGTCCATCGCAGTCGATGATCCTCTTGGATATGTCTATTACTCCGATGAGGGGAGCGGCGTCAGAAAATATCATGCTGACCCGGATGCTGAAGGTGCTGGTGAAGAGCTGGCCATTTTTGCCACCGTGTTCGGCCCTGAAGGATTCTCCAGAGACAACGAGGGGATTTCTATTTACCAGATTCATGATGGAACAGGCTATATCCTTGTTTCTGATCAACACGGCGACAAGTTTAGAATCTACAAACGTGAGGGAGAAGCCGATGACCCCCACAAGCACCTGTTCGTGAAATCGGTGTCCGTCCGGACCCACGAGAGTGATGGCTCGGAAATCACCTCTGCAGTCCTCGACCCACGGTTCCCGTCCGGTCTCTTTGTCGCGATGTCCGACAACAAGACCTTCCACTACTACTCGTGGGATGACATCGCGGGGGACGACCTCAAAAAGGCGCCGAACGGGGTGGTGGCGCCATAAGAAATATCCTCGCCGCGCTGATCCTCGCGATGCTCTGCCCGCCGCCGGCGGCGGGCGGAGAGCCCTTTCTCTTCAGGTACGCCAACGCCCAGAACACCACCGATCCTCGCAGCCTCTCCATGGAGTTTTTCAAACAGGAACTGGAGGCAAGATCCGACGGCCGCATCCAGGTCGAAAACTATTTCGGCGGCATCCTCGGCACCGAGCGCGAGATGGCCGATGCGGTGGCTATCGGCGCTCTCCAGGGAACCCGCGGCGGGATGTTCGAGGACGCGTCCATCAAGTTCAACATCGTGCTCCTCCCCTACCTGGTGGAGAGCTGGGACCAGGCCATCTGCCTCGCCCGTAGTTCCTGGATGATGGAGACCGCCGCGGAAGGACGAGCCAGGGGATTCCACATCCCGGCGGTCGGTATCTCGCAGGGGTTTCGTGCGCACGGTTCCAAAAAAAGGGCCATCAGGACCGTGGAAGACTTTCGCGGCCTCAAAATCCGCGTGCCGGGCTCACAGGAGGTCTTCCACAGGATGGAGAATGCCCTCGGCGCCAACCCCCAGGGCATCGCCCAGGCTGAAACCTACTCGGCCCTCAGAACCGGGGTGGTTGATGGGACCACTGCACCTCCATCGGATCTCTGGGACAGACGGCAATACGAAGTCCTCGAGTGGATCACGATCGACACCCACGCCACGGGGCCCGACCCCCTGATGGTCAATCTGGAGTGGTATCAGAAGCTCCCTGCAGACCTGCAGGAGATATTCGATGAGGTGGCCCGGGAAACCATGGCCTACAGCGACGTGCTCTATTCGAAAAGCGAAGGCGAGATCATCGAGAGGCTCAGCCGGGACGTCGAAATCATCCGCCTCACTCCAGCCATTCGCGACCTCATGCGGGACCGCACCAAACCGGTCTACGACTTTTTTGTCGAACGTGGTGACTTCACCTGGGACGACATCGACGCCGCGGTTGCCGCGTCGCAGTCCTGCGGTCAGGAGTGACATGAAGCGTTTTGAGGGCATGCTCGTCCGGGCGCTCGAATTCACCTTCGGTATCTGCTTCTTTGTCATGTTCGCTCTGATCGTGGCTCAGGTGACTTTGCGCTACGGCTTCAACGAATCGATCGGCGGCGCCAACGAACTCGCCACCATTCTCTTTGCCTACACCTCGGCCCTCGGGATCGCGGTCGGCATCGCCAAACGTGACCACATGGCCATCTCCTGGTTCACCAAACGGCTCCCTCCGACAACGCGGAAGGTCATCGATGTCGTTGGGCTGATGCTGCTGTTGTTGATCAACCTCGTCATCTTCTGGTACTCCCTGCGATGGATCTCGATCACCGGTTCCCGGATGATCTCCGTCCTCCACGTGCCTCGATGGACGGCCCAGATCGCGATACCCATCGGCACGGGGGCCTCGGTGATCTTCTGCTGCATCAAGCTCTGGCTCGGCCTCCGGGGTGACGAGGAACTCGGCATCCCCTGGATGCAGGACGACTGATGGCGCTCCTATTGCTCAGCCTCGTGGTGCTGCTGTTTCTCGGCATACCCATCGCCTACGCCATCGGTCTGTCGTCGCTGTTCTTCTTCGCTCTCAAACACCCCGACCTCGTCCAGATCCTGCCGCAACGGATGTTTGCCGGCTTCAACTCCTACACCCTCATCGCTCTGCCACTTTTCATCCTCATGGGATTCTTGATGAACGAGGCCGGCATCACGGCCCGGCTCATCAATTTCTGCCAGCTCTTTGTCGGCCGCTTTCGAGGGGGGCTCGGTCTGGTCAACGTGGGCGCATCGATGATCTTCGGCGGCATCTCGGGATCCTCCACGTCGGACACCGCTTCGGTTGGTTCGATCCTGATTCCGGAGATGGAACGCCGCGGATATGACCGTCAATTTGCCGCCGGAATCACCGTCGCTTCATCGACCATGGGAATGATCATCCCGCCGTCGATTCCGGTGGTTCTCTACGCCGTAGTTGCCCAGGAATCGGTCGGACAGCTCTTCCTCGGCGGCGCGATCCCCGGCCTCATGATCGGTGTCTTCCAACTCGTGGTGGTTTCGGTCATAGCTCGCCGAAAGGGCTATCCGAGGGAAGACGTGCGGCCCAAATTCACCGAGATCGTCAAAGAAACGGCACTCTCCATGCACGTCCTGATGATGCCGGTGATCATTGTCGGCATCGTCGTCCTCGGGATCGCCACCCCCACCGAATCGTCGGCTATCGGGGCACTCTATGCGGCCATCATCGGTTTTGCCTTTACCCGGCGATTGAAATTTCCGGCCCTCTGGCGGTGCGTCAACCAGACGGTAATGATCAGCTCCAAGATCATGGTGATCATCGCACTCTCGCAGCTCTACATCTATGTCCTCGCGATCGAAAGAATTCCTGAGGCGATGACCGCCTATATGGTAAGTCTCGATCTGGGGCCGACGGCTTTCATGTTGATCTTCAGCTTGATCGTTCTCTTGATCGGCACCTTTATCGACGTCAGCCCTGCGATCCTCCTCTTGACGCCGATCTTTCTCCCGACAGCCGTGGATATCGGGGTGTCACCGGTCCACTTCGGGATCATCCTGGTTTCCGGTCTCGCAATCGGAGCCTGTTCGCCGCCGGTCGGCAATTGTCTCAACGTCTGTTCAGCGGTTTCGCGGATGGGCATCGGCCCGATTTTCATCGGCGCTCTCCCCTTCCTTGCCGCCAATGTCCTGACCATGATCTTGTGCATATTTTTCCCGGCGCTGGTGCTGTGGTTGCCGTCGGTGTTCATGGGATAGGAGTGGTGGACATGCGCAGTCAACTCGCCAGCAAAAATGAGTTCTACCGGACACCGCAGGTGTCCCCTCGTGAGTTCGTAGCAGCCCCAGGTGGAAGCCGGGGTGGAGAGGTAGCCCGTCGGATCATCAATTTCATCGCGCGACCGCGCTGAATCCAGTTGATGTCAACGGGCGAAAAAAGGAGTGGTCTGATGCGAAGAGTCGGAATTATCGGTCTTGGTGACATGGGCATGGGAATGGCCCGGAACATCATCGAGGGGGGCTTCCATCTTACTGGGTTTGACCTCCGGGACGTTCGCTTGAAAGAGCTGGAAGAAGCCGGCGGAATACGCGCGGGCACCTGCCGTGAGGTGGGCGAGTCCAGCGATGCGGTATTTGTGATGGTGCTCAACGGTGATCAGGTCAAAGAGGCGGTGTTTGGAGAGGATGGGGTTGCCCAGGGCATGAAAGCCGGTGGCACGATCATCGTCTCAGCGACGATTCACCCCTCAGAAATCAAACAGCTGGTGGTACCCGCGGCTGAAAAAGGCCTGCACCTCATCGACACACCGGTCAGCGGCGGCAAGTCCGGCGCGGACGACGGCGCCCTCACTCTGATGACCGCCGCCAAACCAGAAGTGCTCGAGGAGAACCGCGAGGTCCTGGAGTCGGTATCCAAGGCCATCTTCCACGTCGGCGAAGAGATCGGTCAGGGCCAGACGGTCAAGGCCGCCCTCCAGGCGCTGATCGGCACCACCTTTGCGGCGATCTTCGAATCGCTGGTTCTCGGCGCATCTGCGGGCGTCAAGGGCGAGACAATGTTCGAGGTCTTTGGTTCCAGCGGCGTCAGCAGCCCGCTCTTCAAGGGCTGTTCGAAGCTCATCATGGAGCGAAAATTCAAGGACACCGGCAGCCAGATCGCCACCATGTACAAGGATCTCGGGATCACCATGACCATGGCCAAGGAAACCGGTGCCGCGATGTTTGCCACGGCCGCCGCCTACGAGCTCTTCCGATCCGGGATCTCGCTCTTCCCCGACGAGGACAACTGGTCCATCGTCAAGCTTCTGGAACAGATAGCCGGTACCGAGGTGCACTGGTAGAACTAACGCCGATCAGTCGATGATCGCGAGAGAACAAAGGAGACAATCATGGCAAAACTCGGAGTGATCACAGATGGCATCAGCCGGGACCTCGAGCACGCGCTCCAGGTGGCCACCGAACATGATCTTGAATACGCGGAACTGCAGTTTGTCTGGGACAAGGAAGTCGGAGACTTCGACGAAGATCAGATGGCCACGGCCCTGGCACTCGTCGACGAGTACGGCGTCAAGGTGTCATCGATCACGCGCCACAACTTTGTCGGTCTGCTGGTCGGCGAGGTCGAGGTCGGCGACGCAGTCCACCAGAAACACATGGCCGCCCTCCAGCGCTGTATCGACATGGCCAAGGCCTTCGACACCAAGATTGTCCGGACGATGAGCTTCCGCAAGGAGATGATCATCTTCGGATACAACGGCGCCGAGGACTGGAATGCCAGCAGGGGTGCGTGGGACAAGCTGATCGAACTCTTGACACCGGCCGTCAAGCTCGCCGAGGCCAACGACATCACCCTTTCCGTGGAGACCGGAAACAACGCCATGATCACCTCGGCGGTCCTGGCCCGAAAGTTCATCGATGACATGGGCTCCGACAACCTCAAGCTCATGTGGGACCCCGCCAACACGCTCTATTGCGGCGAGGTTGTCTATCCCGACGGATTCGACGCTCTGCGCGGCGGCTACATCTCGCACGTTCACATCAAGGATTGCCGGGTTG
>RCNF010000721.1_pt1 | contig 17091 bp, 16 predicted proteins | sample 2041311 | NCBI WGS metagenome assembly RCNF01 (sample SAMN09708228, study PRJNA481090) | Marine sediment metagenome, whole genome shotgun sequencing project. | biome: marine sediment; feature: ocean; material: sediment; isolation source: Sewage treatment plant 2 marine sediment (STP2) ... | reverse complement strand
GGATGCCAAGTCCGAAGCGCCTGCGCCCGCTGCCGAGAAGGCACCCGCGCCCGAAGCCAAGGCGGCCGAGCCTGCCGCACCCGCGGGACCCACAATCCCGGAGGTCGCGCTCACCGGCAGTGCGTCGGAAAACCTTGTTGCTGTCTTCGAGGCAGGGGTCAACGCCCTCAAAGGGGCCGGCGATGCGGCGACGGGAGCTGCAATTCTAACCGGCATGCTCGAGAAATATGACGTTGCCGACCTTCGCGAAAAATCCAAGGCAGCCAAGGCAGCCGGAGACGGAGCCTCGGACGCCACAAAAGAAAAATTCAAGGCTCTCAAGTCGGAATACGGTGAAGTGTCGACGAAGCTTGGGGCAAGCGATCCCAAAGCGTTCGGAGAGGTCGCAAAGGCCTGGGCCGCGGCTTGGGGCCTGAACTAGGAGTGAATCATGGCATCAGATGACAACACTGCAGCATTGCAAGAGGCGCTCGACATTTGCGGGTACAAGCCCGGGAAAAACGACGGAGTGATGGGGAAGCGAACGCGGAACGCGCTTCGTGACTTCCAAAAGGACGCCGGCATCGATGTCGATGGTGACGTCGGCCCGCAGACCCGCGGTGCGCTCGCGCAGAAGCTAAGCGAGGTCTCGGTTCGCGCGCAGCACCTAGCAGGTTTCTTCCAGGGCGGCGGGAAGAGCGTCGAGGACGAACTCTAGTCGAAGCTTCGGCTTCCAGAGGCCCATTTGCGCTGGAGAGGTAGAAAGCAAAGCGCGCACGTCGAGGATCGCCGAGGCGTGCGCGCCGGGTCCAAGCTTGCGGGCGGGGGCATTGGTGTCCTGCTGCTGGTCGGCGTCGGTCTCTTCTTGGGGGTCGACCCGAGCACGCTGATGCAGGTCGTGCAGACCCAGCAGCAGAGCGCACCAGCACCGACGGCTGGAAGAACCGAGCTCGAAGACGAGCAGTCCCAGTTTGTCGCCGTCGTCCTGGCGGACACCGAGGACACCTGGAACGAGTTGTTCCAAGAGGCCCGTCGCGACTACCGCGAACCGAGTCTGGTGTTGTTCAGCGGCTCGGTGCGCTCGGCCTGCGGCTTTGCACAAGCCGCGATGGGGCCGTTTTATTGCCCGGCCGACCAAAAGGTCTACATCGACCTGAGCTTTTACTCCGACCTGCAGAATCGATTTCAGGCACCGGGAGACTTCGCCCAGGCCTACGTGATCGCCCATGAGGTCGGCCATCACGTACAAACTTTGTTGGGGATCTCGGAGCAGGTGCAGCGGAAGAAGGCCCAATTGAGCCAGGCGGAGGCAAATCAGCTGTCCGTGCGTCAGGAGCTTCAGGCAGATTGTCTGGCCGGGATCTGGGCGCACCACGCCGACCGAACCCGCGCCCTGCTCGAGCAGGGCGACATCGAGGAAGGCTTGAACGCAGCGAGCGCGATCGGAGACGACCGCTTACAGAAGCAGTCAAAAGGCTACGTCACGCCGGAGTCGTTCACGCACGGGAGCTCGGCGCAGCGCGTGAAGTGGTTCAAACGCGGGTACGCCAGCGGCGAGACGAGCGCGTGCGATACGTTTGGCGAGGCGAGACTATGAGACAATTCGCTCTTGCCACGCTGTTCACTTTGATCTGTGCGTCGAGCCTAGGATGCAAGGACGGGTCCGGTTCAAAACGAGGACGCCGGCATGGATGGGTCGCTGGATGGCGGCGCGGGTGGCGCGGGCGGCGCCGGCTGAGCGAACGGCACTGACGCTGCCGCGGATGTGGTGGGGGGTGGTTGATGGGCGGGCGGTGTAACTAAACCAAAGTTGGCGTAAGTCGCCGAACGCCCAACGCTGGCGCTGGCGCTGGCGCTGACACTGGAACCGACCGGGAGTAAGACGCCGAAAATGGTCGACCTCCTCAAAACCGGCCGCCCCTCCTCCCCTCGCGTGCTCCTGGCCCACGGCGCGGGCGCCCCGATGGACTCTCCGTTCATGAACGCGATCGCCGAGAGGCTTGCGGCGGGCGGCGTCGAAGTCATCCGTTTCGAGTTCGACTACATGGCGAAGCGGCGCGCCGACGGAAAGCGACGCGGGCCCGATCGCATGCCCAAGCTCATCGACCGCTTCAAGGAAGCGCTGGAGCTCGTTGGACCTCCGGACGCCGTCGTCATTGGCGGCAAGTCGATGGGCGGACGGATCGGCTCCATGATCGCCGATGAAGCGCGCGCAGCGGGGCTACTCTGCCTTGGCTATCCGTTTCATCCATCCGGGAAACCCGAGCGGCTCCGAACCGCACATCTCGAGACCCTCAGGACCCCCGGCCTCATCGTTCAGGGCACGCGCGACCGGCTTGGCAGCGAGGAAGACGTCTCCAAGTACACGCTCTCTCCGGCGATCGAGCTCGCCTGGATGGAAGACGGCGACCATTCATTCGCGCCGCGGAAGAAGAGCGGCAGGACGATCGAACAGAATCTCGAAGCCGCTGCGGCGGCGGCCCTGCGCTTCATTCAGACGCTTGGGTGAGGCGACGGAGGTCTTCGAAGCTCGTCTCTGACGGGGGTCCGTCCGAAAACCAATACTGCTCGACACGCCCGGGGCTCACCGCGGCAATCGTGGACGAGACGGTGCCGTACACCGGGGTCTTGACGCAGATCGCTTGAAGGTAGCGCGCGACTTCTTGGTCGAAAGGCGCATCTGGCGGAATGGGAGGAACTTCCGAAGGGTCCGGCAACGACCCATCCGATAGAACCTCGACGAGCTGCCGTTTGATCCGCGGCCAGCTCTCCGAAGGAACTGCCAAGACGCGCGTGCGTGCCCTTTCGGCCTTCGGAAACTCCGGAGAGCCAAGTCGGTCATTGCAAAGCACATGCACACCGCCAGCCAGTGATTGGATCTCGATTTCTCGCGCGTCCCGCCTCGCGTACGCAGCGCGCAGCTCTTCGCCGTCGCCGAAGATCAGGTTGAACTCGTTGTAGGCCGCAGGATCGACGCCACTGAGGTACTGCTCGATGCCCTCGAGCGAGCCTTCCGCAAGCGCGTCGAGCACGAGCCCGCCTCGCGAGCGAAGTGAGTCGTCTCGCGAGCCGAAGCTTCGTTGATTGGTGAGCCCTACGAAAACGCCATCCCGACTGAGGGCGAACCATGTCCCGCCTTCGCGCTCGTCGCGCCCTCCAACCACGAGCGGGTCGGCACGCAGCACGCGGGGACCGGACGCCGCCCGATCGTAGAACTCGTCCCGGTTCGAGGCAATGATCGTCGAGCAGAAGTCATCCATCCGGTGCCGCACGATGATCGTGCACATCGCTCAGCCCCGCCTCTTGACGACCGCGAGGCGCTCCGACAAGAAGCTGCGGGAAGCATTCGCGGTCGAGCCGGTTAGTCTTCGCCATCCGCGCGAGTCTTCATCGAAGGTTACCTCCCAATCGGGGGCGACGGCCGATGCGAGCTCATGGGGCTGAAGGGTGGCCTTGAGCGGCTCGCCGGCGGCCGCGAAAACGGCGGGGATCGCAACACGCCCGAACGACCCGTAGGGAAGCAGACCCGGCACGCGATAGGTCATCGCGAGCTCGCTCCCCGCAGCCGCGAGCGACGTCAGCTGCACAAGTGTGTCGTGAACGGCGTCGAGCGGCAGATACATCGCAACGCCTTCCCAGATCCACGCGCTGGGCGCGCCAGAGCGAAACCCCGCGCCTTCGAGTGCGCTCGAGAATCGCTCCTTCTCGAAATCGACCGACACGTAGCGAATGTCCGCTGGCGGGCGCTTCTGCGCCATCCGCTTGCGTTTGTAACGTTGCGTCGCCGGGTGATCCACCTCGAAGACGGTGACATCCTTCAGCGCTTCGAGTCTCCAGGCTCGCGCGTCGAGCCCGGCGCCCAGAATGACGAGCTGGTCGATGCCGGATTGCAGGGCGGAATCGAGGTGAGCGTCGATCGCTTGGGTCCTCAGCACCATGTGATCGATCAGCCCGAAGGTCGTTGCACGCACGGCAGTCCGATACAGCCCGGCCACCCCTCCGAGATGGCGAGGCGCAACAGCGAGTTGTGCGAGCACCGGGGGCAAAAGCTCGGACGCGACCGGGTCGATCTCTCGCTTGTCCACACCCAGTCCGCGCGCGAAGGAAACCAAGAGCGACGTCCCACTTGGTAGGCCGGGTCGCATCGCTCAATCCCAGGCCACCACGAGGGCCTTGCCGTCGCCCTGCGCGAGACCACGAACGCTCGTCGCATCGGCAGCGGGCCCTCGGTCCGTTTCTAAGTGGTGCTTCAGCACGACCGCATCGGTTCCGATTCGGCCGACGCGTTTGCTTCGGACCGTCACACGCTCGCCCGGCAAAACGGCGCTGCGAAAGGTGACTTGCTCGGCGATGGGACGCAGCAGCACGGGATCGAGGCTGGCGGCGAGCATTCTCCGACTTGTCGCTTCGTCGCACCAGTCGATGTACGCGGGGTGATTGGCATGCGCGAGCGGGTCGGCCCAGGTCTGCCACATGTCAAATTGGAAGTTGTCCTCCGCACCGGGAAGCGCGTCGAATGAAGGCATCGCGATCGAGGGCTCGACCTCGATTTCGCCGAACGCCGAAGCCGCTTCGAGCGAGCCCTGCTTGGGCTTGAGCGTCTCGAAATCGACGTGAACCCACTCCTGGGTCGCGGCAGCAACTCGTTGCTCGCCGCTTCGAACCCGCACCTCTCGCGTGCACAGCGTGCGGCGTCGAAGACGTGACACCCAAGTCTGCGCGTCGAGCACCTCGCCATAGGGCGATTGGGCATCGTGCAGTAGCGTCATTTTGTAGACCACGAAGGCCACGTTCTCGACGCGGAAACGAGAGGGCGGCCACCCTGCTCGAATCGAGGCGAGCGTCGCCGCGTCTTGACAAAGTCGCCAAATGTCACCCGCCCGTGGAACCTCACGCGAGGTAAAAGCGTTGCGAGGCAAGGTGAGCGGAAATTCGCAAACCGCGGTCATGACGAGCGTCCAATAGCATCTCCGGGGGTTTGTGCGACTGCACAACTCAGCCCGACGCGCGAGGACGCTCCTGACGGCACCACTCACTCCAAGACCCGACGTAGAGGTGCGCGCCATGAAGACCGCAAGCCTCCATGGCCAACAGGACGTGGCACGCCGTGACGCCGGAACCGCAGTAGCAGACGACCTGTTCGGGCGGCGCGCCCGCGAGGATCTTGGCGAACCGAGCGCGCAGCGTGTCGATCGAATCGAACAAACCGCTGCTGTCGAGCTGCGACTTCCAGTAGAGGTTGCACGCCCCCGGAATGTGTCCCGGTACAGGATCGAGAGGCTCCGTCGCGCCGACGTATCTCTCGGGAGCTCGCCCATCGATCAGACGCCACCTCGGGTCACTGCGAACGCGTTCGACGAAGCCAGCATCGACGGTCGGCCAACGATTGGCCTTGCTCGGATACGGGCCGACGGAGCTGGCGCGCGAGACACCGGCTTCCATGGGAGCACCCATGTCACGCAGCGCTCGCCAACCACCGTCGACTACGGCAAGACGCGGGTGGCCAATCGCCCGCAGCATCCACCAGGCGCGAGCAGCCGCCATCCCGCCGCCCGCATCGTCATAGAGGATGACTTGATGCGACGGGGTGACGCCCCAGTCTCCGACACGCGAAAGCCAGAGATCGAGGGGCGGGAGGGGATGACGGCCTCCGGTCGCTGGGTCCGCGAGGGCCGAAAGATCGGATTCCAGGTCGACGCGAAGGGCGCCTAGCAGATGGGCCGTCTCATAGGCCTTGGAAGCCCCGGGGCCTGCGTGCGCGTCGAGAAAAATCGAGCCGCCCAGCGACGAAACGGCGTCCGAAGCCTTGATGAGTGCAGGCGAATCCATTCTTTTGCTCACTCTAGCCCACAGTGTGAGTCAAGTGTCTAGTCACACTTGACACTTGGCCGCAGCTTCGGCACTCTGCTGGCCATGGAGGGCAAGCAACGCCGCCGCTTGGGCCGCTTCGATGCCGCGATGTCGCTCGCGGCACGCGCGATGCCAAGTGGGCTCACACCGTGGATCGAGCAGGCTCGTCTCGACGCCACGATGATTTTGGACCGTGTGAGCGGGCGATCGCCGACGCCGCTCGTCAACGAGATCGAGTCGCCGACGCCACTCGACCAGCTTGATCCGTTGAATCTGCTTCCGCGCCGCGTCGCAGAGCGAGTTCGCGCCACGCAGCGTGACCTGCGGATGCTGCGCGACCGCTTGATCCTTGGGAAGACACCTCCCCCGTTGATCGAGCGTCCACGGCCCTCCCCTGGTTCGGTGGTTTCGCTGCCGCGCAAGACGCCGAACATGGCAAGGCCGCTCGAAGTCGTCGACGTCGTTCGCGAAACCGACGACGCCGTTTCGATCTATTTGACCGAGGCGGATCGATCACCGTTGGAATTCAGGCCGGGTCAGTTTCTCAGCGTCGACGTGGTCATCGATGGCGAGCGCCTACGACGTGCGTATTCCTTGGCGAGCGCCTGCCTGCCCGACGTTCCGCGGCACATCACCGTGAAGCGCATCCACGACGGACGCGTTAGCAACCACTTGAACGAGACGATTCACGTCGGCGACCGGCTCGCTGTGCTGGGTCCCTCCGGCAACTTCACCGTCGAGCCCCGTTCAGTCAATGAACGACGCCTGGTGATGGTCGCAGGCGGCAGCGGGATCACTCCAATCATGAGTATTCTCGAAACCGTGCTGCGCGTGGAGGCCGGAAGCCGTGTGACCTTGATCTATGGAAACCGAGGTTGGGACGATGTGATCTTTCGGGAGCGACTCGAGGCGCTCTGCCGCGAGTTCGGCGATCGATTGGTCGTCGATCACGTCCTCGAGCATCCACCCGAATGGTGGACCGGAGAGCGCGGCCTTCTCGGGAGCGAGGTCCTCGAATCTCGCCTGCAAGCGTTGGGAGTCATCGACGACGGCATGCTGCGGTACTTCGTATGTGGGCCGACGCCCATGATGGAGCAGACGCACGAAGCCTTGCAACGGCGCGGGGTGGAACCCAGCCGAATCGCCGAAGAACGATTCACCAGCCCCGAAACCCGTTCTCGAAATGCCGGCAGCGACAAGACCGAGCTCGTTCAGGTCTCCAAAGGTGGTCACGAGCAGGGCATCCAGGTCGAGCCGGGGCAATCGATCTTAGAAGCCGCGTTGGCCGCCGGAATCGACATGCCGTTTTCATGCGCCATGGGTGGTTGCGGGGCCTGCCGCGTTCGCCGAGTGGCAGGTGACGTGCAAATGGAAGAGCCGAACTGCCTCAGCCGTGGCGAACGGGAACAAGGCTACGTCTTGACCTGCGTGGGCCGCCCGCTGAGCCAATGCCAGATCGAAGTGGAGGGTGCATGACGGCGAGCTCGGAAGCCATCGACCTCGACGAAGCACGATGGACCTATCGTATGAAGGATCTCTGCGAGGCCACCGGCCTGCCCCGTCAGGCGATCCACTTCTACATCCAACAGGGGCTACTCCCGCCAGGACGCAAGACGGGCCGGAATATGGCGTGGTACAGCGAGGAGCACCTCGAGCGCCTTCACCTGGTCAAAAAGCTCCAACACGAGCGATTCCTTCCCCTAAAGGCGATCAGAGCGCTGTTCGACGGCGAAGAGGGTGTGTTTTCTCCGCGGCAACATGCGTTTTTAGCCGGTGTGAAAGAGCGTCTCGCCGAATCGCTCAAGACCAGCGAAGACCGCAGCCCCACCCTCACACCGGGAGAAATCGCCAAAGAAACGGGAGTCGACCCCGAGGACGTAGAACGCGCCTTCGAGCTCGGCCTGGTCGGCGGCGCGCACTCGAACGGTACGCTCCGGATCGCAGCGGCCGACGTTTGGGTTTTCGAAGTCTTTGGCAAGATTCGCTCGCTGGGATTCACCCCGGACCTCGGCTTCCGAGTGGAGGACATGGCGCTCTATCAGGATGCCATTACCAAGCTCTTGAACGAAGAGGTTCGCTTGGTTTCTTCGCGGCTTTCGGAGCTCCCGCCGGAAAAAGTCGCACTCATGATCGAGGAGGTCGTCCCCATCCTCGATCGTTACATCATGCGTTTACATTCAACGAAGATTCGGGAATTCTTCGCCAACGTGCTCTAGTAGAAGGAACTGGCCATGCTCAGTGACAAAGTCCTCGACAACCTGCCCCACGAAATCCGCCGCCGCATCGAGCCGTACGTCGAAGCCGTGCAGCTGATGACCGCAACCAAGAACGCAAAGGTCTTGAAGTCGATGGCGCCATCTGGTGTGCGCGGCTTGATTCTTCAGCGTGGCAAGCAGGGCGTCCCGACGAGAATGCCTTCGAACCACGAGGTGTACTTCGACTGGACCTACCCGAACGACCAGCCCGAAATGCGTGAGCTCTACACGAGGGCGAAAGAGCAGCAGTGGAACGGCGACGACCTCCCCTGGCACATCGACGTCGACCCGGAGAATCCCGAAAAGCCGATCATCCCCCGCCACTTCATGGACTACGACGCATTGCGTGCGAAGGGAATCAGGCTCACCGATCTCGAAGAACGGCGGCTCAACTCGAGCGTCGCCTCCTGGATGCTCAGTCAGTTCTTGCACGGCGAGCAAGGAGCGCTCTTCGCCGCGGCGCAGGTGACCGAAGCGGTGCAGTTCTTCGATGGCAAGCTCTATGGCGCGACCCAGGTCGTCGACGAAGGCCGACACGTCGAGGTGTTCCACCGCTATCTCGACTCCAAGATGAACAAGCTCTACCAGATCAACGACAACCTGTTCGTGATCATCGACGCCCTCATCCAGGACTCCCGATGGGACGTGAAGTTCTTGGGCATGCAGATCATGGTCGAGGGTCTGGCCCTCGGCGCCTTCGGCACGCTGTATCAAATGACCGGGGAGCCGATGCTCAAGCAGCTGCTGAAGATGGTCATTCAGGACGAGGCGAGGCACGTGCACTATGGGGTGATCGCATTGCGCGATCATTTCCGGCAGGAGCTGAGCGACCGGGAGCGGCGGGAACGAGAGGACTGGGCGTTCGAAGTGGCGCTCCTGATGCGCAATCGCTTCCTCTCCTTTGAAGTGTACGAGGAGTGGTTCGAGCACAAGCTGACGCGCAAGGAGTGGGCGCAGTTCGTGACCGACTCGCCCGGCTTCGCGATTTTCCGCCAAGTGATGTTCAAGCGTCTGGTGCCGAACCTGCGTGAGATCGGGCTCCTCAGCGACCGGATCAAGCCGCACTACGAGCGCGCGGGGCTCATGCAGTATGCCGATGGCGCCTCCGCAACGCAGCTGAGCGGCGACCAGATGCTCGCCGAGCTCGACGCCGCCTAGTCGGCGCGATCAGGATTCGGCGACGACGATGAGCAAGGCATCGGCGTCGACCTGATCACCAGCCACCACCGAGACCTGGGCCACGGTGCCGTCCTGCGGCGCAGTGACGGTGTGCTCCATCTTCATCGCTTCCATGATCAAGAGCACCTGACCCGCCGTGACCGAATCGCCCTCTGCAACGCGGAGCTCGACGACTTTTCCTGGCATTGGCGCAATGCAGCCGCCGGCTGGAATTTCCTTCGACTTGTCGGGGAACCGTGGCTTGCGCTGAAGGCCAATGCTGAACTGCGAGCTGTGGACGTAGGTCCGGTCGCCGTCGAAGCTGACCCTTGCGCGCCAGCGATGCGAGCCCTCCTCGAGGGTGAGCATCGGGGCCTTCCAGGAAGCGACTCGGACACTGCGCTCTTCTTCGCCGACCCAGACGTTGAACTGATTGTCTCCCAGATGCCGGTAGCTCACCCGCAGGTCTCGGTCGCCGACGACGTATTCGACCCACTGCGGGGTGTGGTAGTTGTTTCGCCAACCGGACGGGATTCCAGGGAGAAGAATCCGGCCGCCTTCGCGCTCCTGCTGTTCGGCTAGCGCTGCCGCCATTGCTGCACGCCGTTCGTCGGGTTCCGGAACGCCGTTGCCCAGCTCGTCTTGAAGGTGGCGGTCGATGAAGTGCGTGTCGATCTCGCCCGCGATGAACGCCGGATGGTCGAGCACTTGGAGCAGGAAGTCCCGATTGGTGGTCACGCCCTGCACGCTCAGAGAGCGCAACGCACGGCGCATCCGCTGAAGAGCGACAGGGCGACTCTCTGCAGAGGTGATGATTTTCGCGAGCATCGGGTCGTAGTGGATGCTGACCTCGCTTCCGGCCTCGACCCCGCTGTCGACCCGCAGGCCCTCTGCCGCAGGCAGGTCCCAATCCACCACGCGTCCGCTCTGAGGAAGGAAGCCGGCAGCCGGGTCTTCCGCGTAGAGGCGGACCTCGATGGCGGCGCCTTCGAAGCGGACCGCCTCTTGTGCGGTGCGAAGCGCTTCGCCTTGGGCAACCAGAATCTGCTCTTCGACCAGATCGAGCCCCGTCACGCACTCGGTGACCGGATGCTCCACCTGAAGGCGCGTATTCACTTCGAGAAAATAGAAGCTCCGGTCGGGCGCCAAGATGAACTCGACCGTGCCGGCGTTCGTGTAGTTGATCGCCTTGCCACAGCGCACCGCCGCTTCCCCCATGCGGTTTCGAAGTGCCGGATCGAGCGCTGTAGATGGGGTTTCTTCGATGATCTTTTGATGCCTGCGCTGGATCGAGCACTCGCGCTCGTTGAGATGAATCAGGTTGCCGTGGCTATCGCCTAGGATCTGGATCTCGACGTGCCGCGGATCGTCGATGTACTTCTCGACCAGCAGCGTCCCATCTCCAAAAGAGCTCTGGCCTTCTCTGGCCGCCGAAGCGATCGCATCGGGCAGCTCGCTCGCCTGGCGAACGCGCTTCATCCCTTTGCCACCGCCACCCGCGCTTGCCTTGAGCAGAACCGGAAAGCCGATTTTGATCGCTTCTTCGGCGAGAACCTTCGGGTCCTGGTTCGATCCGTCGTAGCCGGGGATCACCGGAACGCCGGCCTTTTCGACCAAGGCCTTGGCCTCGCGCTTTGATCCCATCGAGCGAATGGCGTCAGGGGTGGGCCCGATGAAGATGACACCCGCCTGGCCGCAAGCCTCCGCAAAGGCAGCGTTCTCCGATAGGAAGCCGTAGCCAGGGTGAATGGCGTCGCTATTCGTGAACGCCGCAGCTTCGAGAAGCCTGTCGATCCGAAGATAGCTTTCAGCACTCGGGGCAGGACCGAGGCGAAACGCTTCGTCGGCGTCGCCAACGAAGGGCATCTCCGCGTCCGCGTCGGAATAGACCGCGACCGTTGCGATGCCCATCTTGCGGCAGGTGCGCATGATCCGACGCGCGATTTCGCCACGGTTGGCGACGAGGATCTTCTGAATCGTCGTGGTCACCGCTCCTGCTCTCCTTAGTGGCGAAACACGCCCCATGAAGTGGTCCCTTCGACGGGAGCGTTATACGCGGACGAAAGACAAATCGCGATCACGGAGCGCGTGTCTCTCGGGTCGATGATGCCGTCATCCCAGAGCCGAGCTGTGGCGTAGAGGGCAGTCGACTGATCCTCGATCTGCTTCTCGGTCATCATCTTGGCGACCTCGAGCATTTTCTCGTCGACCTCGATACCCTTCTTGGCCGCGGCACCGCGTTGAATGATGTCGAGCACCCCGGCAAGCTGCTTGCCGCCCATGACCGCGATCTTGTGGTTGGGCCAAGTAAAGAGAAAACGCGGACGATAAGAACGACCCATCATCGCGTAGTTGCCGGCGCCATAGCTGGAGCCAGTCATGATGGTGATCGCCGGGACCGTGCTGTTGGACACCGCGTTGATCATCTTGGCGCCGTGCTTGATGATCCCATTCTGCTCGTACTGCTTCCCAACCATGAATCCGGTGGTGTTCTGCAGAAACACGAGCGGGATGTCGCTTTGATTGCAGAGCTGGATGAACTGCGCTCCCTTGTTGGCGCTGTCACTGAAGATGGTACCGTTGTTGGCAACGATGCCGACGGGGAAGCCGTGAATGTGAGCCCAGCCGCAAAGCATGGTTTTGCCATAGAGCGGCTTGAATTCGCTGAACCTGGAGCCGTCGACGATTCGCGCAATGACCTCACGCTGATCGAAGGGAACGCGAACATCGGACGAAGCGATGCCCAGTAGTTCCTCGGCGTCGTAAATCGGCGCCTCGACCGGGCGAGGCCGAAACCCGCCTCGCTTCTGCCACTGGAAGTGCGCCACGATTTCACGCCCGAGACGAATTGCATCGACTTCGTCCTCGGCGAGGTAGTCGGAAACGCCGCTGATTACGGAGTGCATTTCCGCCCCGCCGAGCTCTTCGTGGTCGGTTTCTTCGCCGGTTGCCATCTTCACCAGAGGTGGACCTGCGAGGTAGACCTGCGCCTGCTCTTTGACCATCACCACGTAGTCGCTCATGCCCGGCATGTACGCCCCGCCGGCGGTCGAGCTTCCAAAGACCAAACAAATGGTCGGAATCTTGTTTTCCGATCGCTGCGTGAGATGGCGAAAGCCGGCGCCGCCCGGAACGAAGATCTGATCCTGTTTGGGCAAATCTGCACCGGCGGACTCGATGCACGCAATGCCCGGCAAACGGTTCTGCTCACAGATCTCCGCAAGCCTCCCGCTCTTCAACATGCCGATGGGCGTAATCGCTCCGCCCTTCACGGTTGCCTCGCTTGCAGTGATACAGCACTCGACGCCGCTTACTAAGCCTACGCCGCCGACGACGGACGAGCCGCTCACCTCCCCTTTCATGCCGTGACCGGCCAGGGCAGCGATCTCTAGGAAGTAGCTGTCACGATCGAGGAGCATCTCGATGCGCTGGCGCGGAAGGATTCGACCACGCGCGAGATGGCGCTTCACGTACTTCTCGCCGCCGCCGCCGTTGGCGATGGCCAGTGCCTCCCCGACGCCGGCGAGCGCAGAGAGATTCCCCTCGCGATTGGCCTGGTACGTCTCCGACTTCGTATCGGCCTTCGGACGCAAGACTGGGTAGCGCTGCTCGGACATCCTCGCGAATCCTAGAGGGTGCCTACAACAAGGGGCAACTGGAAAATGAATGAGGGTTCAATCAGCTACTCCGTAAATGTGAGGTATCCAACAGTGATGCCACGTTCACAGTATTTATATATTTTTTTGATCATATGGTTGCTACTTTTCCAGTTGGGTGGTACCACACGCTTAGAGAGGCGAACGAAATACCAATGTCAGCACAAACTTCTAGCAACAACGTAACCATGGATGAAGTCATCGATGCCGTGAAAGCGCGGGGTTGGATCACCTACGACGAAGCGTCAGCGGTCATCGCTGGGATGGGAGCTACGCAGGGGAACGTTCGGAAGTTGCTGCGGCGACTCGAGGCGGCAGGTGTCGAGGTGACGGTCAAGCAAGGCAAGAACCGACGAGCGGATCGCCGTCGCTCCGCCAAGCCGGCCGAGAAGACCAACCTCCTCAGCGCAGAGCCGGTGCAAACCTATCTGGATTGGATGGGCGCTGTGAGCCTCCTCACGCGCGAAGGGGAAGTGGAGCTCGCCCGCCAAATCGAAAAGGGTCGCCAGACCATCTACGACGCGATCCTCGAGGCCAAGCTGCACCTGGACGACCTCAGCGAGGTTTGTGAACGCGTTTCCACTCAGGACCTTGCCGTCCGCGAAGCGGTCATCGAGCCATCGTTCGAAGCGGTGATCTGCGCGCTCGATTCGTACGTGCAATCGTGCGGGGAAGGAACCAACGCTCGAAAAAAGGCGGAGGCTGACTCGGGGCTCACGGCGAACAAGCTTCGCAAGCTCCAGGAAGTCACCACGACGGCACACGCCGACGTCGAACGCGCGAAATCGGAAATGGTCGAAGCCAACCTCCGACTGGTCGTCGCCATTGCGAAGAAGTACCTGAAGCGGGGCCTGCCTTTCATGGACCTCATCCAAGAAGGCAACATGGGCCTGATGCGCGCGATCGATAAGTTCGACTACCGTCGCGGCTACAAGCTCTCGACCTATGCGTCGTGGTGGATTCGCCAGTCGATGGCGCGTGCAACGACGGACCAGGCTCGAACGATCCGCATACCGGTTCACGCGTGCGAGCTACTCACGAAGGTCACCGGCATGACTCGCAAGCTCACGGGCGAGTTTGGCCGAGAGCCCAGCGCCTCGGAGATCGCAACGCGGATGAAGCTTCCGACCGATCAGGTGGCAAACCTTCTAATGATCTCACGGGACACGGTGTCGCTGGAAATGCCGGTTGGCAATGATGGCAACAGCGAACTCCGGGACTTGATCGCGGATGAAGAGGCCGGAACGCCGATGGATACGGTGATCGGCGAGGATCTTTCGAAATCGGTCGAGCGCGCACTCGAAGCGCTGAACCCGCGCGAGCAGCGAATCATTCGGATGCGCTTCGGCATCGGCGAGAAGGAGTCGCACACGCTTGCTGAAATCGGGCGGGAATTCGGGCTCAGTCGGGAGCGGATTCGTCAGCTGCAGGCACTTGCCCTCCGCAAGCTCCGCAGCGTACACGGCGACGCTGCCTTGAAGCAGTTCGTCAGCGCTTGAGCGCTGAGCGCGCACGGCCCCTGACCGACGTCAGCCGAGCTCGCCGTTCTGTGCCTTCTCGATCCACTTCTCCATCGTTCGCTGGACGACATCGAGCGCCATGTTCTTGAACGGGCGGAGAAGAAACGGGACCTTCTGCATTTCGATCACGGCCTGCCCTGGCTGCATGTCGACCGTTGCCGCGACGTGAACACCTTTGACGTGGAACGTGATTTCGGCCCTGCTGTCCGTCACCCAAGTCGACTTCGCGTCGTACTTCTCCCACTTCTTGGTGTAGTGCTCCGCGGCTTTATCCGCGGCCTTCTTCGCCAGCTCCGGGCTGAGGTTGTGCTTGATGATGTGCTCCATGACGCCTCTCGCTGGGCCGGAGGATTGCACGAAACCACCGGTGGACGCTACGTGCTGTGCGAAAAGGGTCTCGCCTGCTCGATCCAGGTGGCCAAGGCGGAAGGGTCTCCAAGGGGCCGCCTCGCCTCGGGGAGAGACCAGGCCCCGACGCCATGTTCGTCGCAGAACGCGACGATGTTTGAACGCTTCTGCTCTTCCTCCGCGGTCAGCAGCGCGCGCATTCGCTCGAGCTTGGGGGCAAGCGCAGCAAGCCTCTCTGGGTAGTTGACCGGATCGGCAGAGGAACGGGTGGCTTCCGGAATGAACGCGCGGTTGAACACCACATGAGCGAGCGCGAAATCCCGGCTCCGGACCTCTGCGGCAACGGACTTTGCAGCCTCGATACCGAGCGAATCCGCGGACGACACGAGTACAAAGCTGGTGCTCGGCGACCGCATCAGATCCCGGACCTCCTTGGCCCGCTCGGAGAACCCTTCCCGCAGGAACGCCATCTCGGTGAGGAACTCGGTGAGAGCAGAAACGAGGGATTGTCCAGCCACGATTCGCAGGAGCCCCTGTGCAATCGCGCCACCGCGTAGCTGCGGCGACTCATCGGAGGCCTGCAGAAACCATCGAACGACGCGCTGATCGAGGAAGCTCACCAGACGCGCCGGCGCGTCGAGAATCTCGATCGAGCTCTGCGCCGGTGGTGTGTCCACGACGACCAGATCATAGCGCGAATCGTGGACTGCTTCGTGAACGCGCTCCATCGCAGCATAGGCATGCGAGCGCGCGAGCGTGTTGGAGAACGCTTGATAAATCCGATTGTCGAGCACTCGCTGCGCCCTCGCTTCATCGTGGGCGGCGCGTCGAATGATCTCATCCGCGCTTGCCTTGGTCTCCAACATGGCGGCGTGAAGCTCGCCTTTACAGCGCTCTCCGGCGAGCGCACCACCGGTAGTTGCGGGCAGCGGAATGTCGGAAGCCTGGTCGGAGAGGCCACGAATGCCGAGCGCGTCCGCCAAGCGACGCGCTGGATCGGCCGTCAGGACGAGGACCGACTTCCCACGCAAGGCCTCTCCAAGCGCGAGGGCGGCTGCAAAGGTGGTCTTGCCTACGCCGCCGACGCCGACGCAAAACACCAACCGGCAGTCGTCTGAAAGCGCGATCATCGGATCCCCGCTCGTTCGATGGTGGCTGAAAGCCCCGCGATGATCGCGGCGCTACCCTCGTGCTGTGCCTCGAAGGTCATCGTCGGAAGGTCGATGTCGTGGTGAAGCCCCTGCATGCATCTCTCGGCCGTCAGTCGGCGCTGGGCGAGGTATTGCGCAAGCGCCAGGTCGGGCGCCCAAGGCCGACCGGCGCTCCCCCCGGCGAGCTCGTTCTTCACGAGCTGCGTCTCTTCCTCGTCGAGCCAGGCGCGCGGGACGCGGTTGATGAACAAGTAGCCCAGGTGCAAGTCTTCGCGCTTGCGGAGCTGGGCATGAAGTTGGATCGTTTCGTTGACGGCCAGAGGCTCGGGCACGGTGACGATGTGGATGGCGCATCGTTGCTCATCGGCAAGCAGCTTGGTTGCGCTATCGACGACCTGGCGCAGAGGGCCGTCCTTGAGAAACACCTCGAGAACGCTCGGCAGATCGAAGAACATCAGTGCGTGCCCGGTGGATTCGAGGTCGACCAGGATGGGGCCCCAGCGCTCATCGGCCGCGAGCTGCGCCACGCGATGTAGCGTCACAATCTCATCCACGCCGGGAGCCGCCATGAACAAACGGCGCAGCGAGGTGTTCTTCGCGACCAGGCTCGCGATGGGTCGAAGCTTGAGCCGCGAGGTGATGTAGTCGATGAGCGCCGGCTCGAATTCAACTCGGGTGGCGTGGACGCCTGGCGCGACCTCCGACGGCCGGTATCCGACGTCCGGACCGTGAAACAGGTGCGACGACGAGCTGTGCGTCCCAAGCTCGACGATTAGCGGTTGCTTTCCCGCGCGCGCCGCAGCCGTCGCCAGCGCCGCGAGGACGGTCGACTTGCCCACCCCTCCCTTGCCGGTGAAGAACTGAACCTGCCGCGTGAGGGGCTCCCGACTCGGCGCGTCCACCCGGGACACCTAGCAGGATCGAAACGTGATATCGAGTGAACTGATCTCCATGAATGCCTGGTTTCAAGCGTCCCGACCGCTCGCTCACGTGAACATCGCCGTGCCCCTGGTCCTCGGACAGGTCGCCGCCTGGCACGTGACCGGCCGCTTCAGCTGGCTCTGGTTCGGGGCTGCAATGCTCTGGGGCGTCCTGGACCATTTGTTCGTAGTGTTTTCGAACGACTTCGCGGACCATGAGACCGACAGCGGCCGAAAGACGCTGCTCTCGGGAG
>RCNF010000917.1_pt1 | contig 17100 bp, 15 predicted proteins | sample 2041311 | NCBI WGS metagenome assembly RCNF01 (sample SAMN09708228, study PRJNA481090) | Marine sediment metagenome, whole genome shotgun sequencing project. | biome: marine sediment; feature: ocean; material: sediment; isolation source: Sewage treatment plant 2 marine sediment (STP2) ... | reverse complement strand
TAGCCGTTCGGCACACCGCTTCGCTGCTCCATGCATTGCCCTACTACCGTACTTCCTGTACATAAGCTATGGTTACAGGGGAATCGTACAAATATGGCCGCTGATATTTTTCCAAAAACTGCATAGCGTTGTCAGGTACATAGTGCACTTATCTAATATACCGCTATTTCTTATAATAATCATAGTGTTAAGCAAGATTAGCAGCGTTCCTATGAAATATCCGGGCTAGTGATGTACTGCGAGTCGTCCTCATACATGAACATTGGAACATGATAGATTGAGAATAATATAAAACTGAGTCGCTCTTCTCTCAGCTCAGCAATTAATACAGATATAAACTGAACGACAGTTATGGATGGCATCGGAAGTTAAGCCAATAATTTGAATGACTGTTCATGAGTATATTTCAGTCAATGCCTACTGTCAGTAGTATATCGAAATCTGCATACCAACCTGTTAGGTTAAGTCACAACCAATGACACAAATCTTATTCTTAATTAGTGTTTTTATTCACCTGTCACGTTGTTCGCAGATAAGTTTTTTGACGTTGTTTTTTAACTGCAGCTAACAGACTTTATTGATAATCCGGCTTTAATTACGTCGAGATTTTTTCTTTCTACTCTTTAGCGTTAATTTCCCTGACGGCCTCTCATCACTTTTGTGTTCTTTACCTTTATTTTCAGGACTATTAGCTGATGTCGGCTTATCAAATTTCCGGCTATCAGAATCTCTGGCATTTTTTTCTTTTCCATCAAGAGAAATTTTTAATTGCTGCCCAGATACCCAAACTTTTTTCAAGGTATAAAGAAGCTCTTTTGGCATATTTTCAGGTAAGTCAACCGTACTATGATCATCATATATACAGATCCGACCAATGTACTTACTTTCTATATCCGCTTCATTTGCTATAGCACCCACAATATTACCGGGTTTAACCTGGTGGTTATGTCCCACTTCAAGACGGTAGCGTTCCATGCCTTCGTCGATCGCGGTATCCCCTGGCTGCTGCTCTCTTCTTCTTGGAGAACGTTCGCGATCACTGCGTTCCGGCCTGTCACGACGAGGATTATCTTCTCTACTACCGTCCCTGCTCTTCCCCCTGTCACGGACGCTATCATTTCGATCCCAGTCATCGCGACTCTTCTGTTTTCGTTGCGGCTTATTTGTTAACAGGAAGTCGTTATCACCCTGTAATAGATGTGCTAGTGCAGCGGCAATTTCTAGTGCTGGTACATTATGCTCCTGCTGATATTTTTCAATCAATTGAGAGAAAAATCCAGTATCTTCATTAGCCAGTGCATCAGTAATACGCTGTTTAAACTTATCGATACGTTTGTCATTAATAAGCTCAGTAGAAGGCAATTCCATCATGTCGATCTTTTGCCTGGTCGCTCTTTCAATAGCATTTAGCATGCGTTTTTCACGTGGCGCTACAAACAAAATAGCATCTCCCAGACGGCCGGCACGGCCGGTACGTCCAATACGATGCACGTAGGACTCGGTATCATGCGGCACATCGTAATTCACTACGTGAGAAATCCTTTCTACATCAAGTCCACGGGCAGCGACATCGGTGGCGACCAGAATATCAAGTCGCCCTTTCTTTATATCGTTAACTGTACGTTCACGCTGATTTTGCGCAATGTCACCATTAAGAGCTGCAGCTGAGTAGCCACGAGCTTTAAGCTTATCGGCCAGTTCGATCGTTGAATTTTTAGTGCGCACGAAAATAATCATGCCATCAAAATCTTCAGCCTCAAGAATACGGGTCAAAGCATCCAGCTTATGGACACCACTAACCGGCCAGAAACGTTGGCGAATGGTATTAACCGTTGTGGTTTTTGTCTTGATCGTAACCTGTTCAGGATCATTTAAATATTTGGTTGCTATGCGACGAATCTGCTGCGGCATGGTTGCCGAGAACAACGCAATTTGTCTGCTCTCCGGTGTTTGCTCAAGGATCCACTCAACGTCATCGATAAAACCCATACGCAGCATTTCATCAGCTTCGTCCAGTACCAGGGCACTGAGGTCACCGAGTTTTAAAGTGCCTTTACGTATATGGTCCATCACCCTGCCCGGTGTACCAACGACTACATGAACGCCTCGTTTTAAAGCCCGAATTTGCCCACTGTAATCCGAGCCACCATAAACCGGCAATACATGGAAACCTTTCATATAAGTTGCGTATTTTTGAAATGCTTCGGCGACCTGAATCGCCAGTTCGCGCGTTGGTGCCAACACCAGAAGCTGTGGATCTTTCTGCTTTAGATCCATGTTTGAAATCAACGGTAATGCGAAAGCAGCTGTTTTACCAGTACCTGTCTGTGCCTGACCGATGATATCCTTGCCTTCTAATAGCAGAGGAATGGCCTGCGCCTGGATGGGTGAAGGAGATTCATAACCTACTTCATTTAATATTTTAATAAGGGATTTATTTAACGCTAAATCACTAAACGTGACATCAACGCCACTGATCGTGTCTGTGCTCATGCTGGTACCTGAATATAGATGGATGGAAAACGCCGTAATTTACCAACCCCGGTAAATTGATAGGCCCTGCCACCTCATCCAGGTAGACCATACAGGTCCCCAGAATATTGTGTTGTGAGCCGAAATAAGACGAACGATGCACATTATCCCTTATATTAGAGAAATATAATACTTCTTTTTATATAAAAAACACGAAGTTACATACAATTAACGCATAAATACCTGTACATTTAACTGGTCATTCTTAATATTTATGGGTTAAATCCTTACTATGACTCAGAATAAAGCAGACCTTTCACACTTTGAATTACATATCAACGCCAGCGTAACTGAGCAAACAGCTTTAGCGTTACTCACAAAAAACACGCCGCTTAGTAAGCAAAAACTAAAATCTGCGATGACAAAGGGTTCGCTCTGGTTAGAATCTACAACTGGTATTCATCGCTTACGACGTGCAAAAAAAACAGTCAAAAAAAATGACACTCTGCATCTTTATTATGACCAGGCCATCCAGGACGTAGTACCTGGAGAGGCAGAGCTAATTGCAGACGAAGGTGAATACAGTGTCTGGAACAAGCCTTACGGCATGTACTCACAGGGTTCAAAATGGGGCGACCATTGTACGATATACCGCTGGGCCGAAGAACATCTCAATCCACAACGTCCGGCTTTTCTGGTGCACCGGCTCGATCGTGCCGCCAGTGGTTTAATTATCCTGGCCCACTCGAAAAAGATAGCAGCGGCTTTCTCTGTGCTTTTTAAAAATCGCCAAATTCAAAAACAATACAAAGCCACAGTTGAAGGCAATCCTGATCAATTAACACTACCTTATATAATATCAAGCGACATCGATGGAAAACCTGCACTATCTACAATCATTGCCATAGACACGCCAGGCAATAATAAAACAGCCGTCACTATTGAAATTGAAACCGGCCGCAAACATCAAATTCGTCAACACCTGGCAGCATCAGGTTACCCTATCGTTGGCGACCGGCTTTATGGCTCAGGACAAAACAAAGAAAACTTACAGTTACAGTCATACTATCTAAAATTTAACTGTCCGCTAACAAATTCTGTGCGAGAATATTCACTAAAAGAATCACATAATGATAAACATGAACAGCTCAACACAGAATAAATCATCATCAATAGCAAAAGTTATTTACATTCTTTTGATCGTTGGCACAATCATTGGCATCACTGGAATCATTGCGGTGATTATGGCTTATGTATACAAAGACGATTCAACGCACTGGTTACAAACACATTACCGTTTTCAAATACGCACATTCTGGATTGGGACTTTATATGTAGTGATAGGCGCAATTACCTTCAGTATAGTTATTGGCTATTTTATCCTGCTATACACATTTTTCTGGTTGATTATTCGTTGCGCCAAAGGCCTGAAACAACTTGAGCACGAGCAGCCAGTAAATAATTTAACAAGCTGGTTTTTTTCCTAGGAGCCTGTTAGAGGCATGGCATAGATCCATTGCCTGAGACCGGATGCCGCATGGACGCAGCATCCGAGCGTACATGGACGTATTTACAGCGTGTCTCAGACGACTGGTACCAGTTCATGTCTGGGATTCGAGCTACCCTTGTCAATGCCTGTTGCATCAGCCTGTTAGATAATTACTTTATGTTAACGGGACAGCAGTGATCTCATTAGTATATTAATTTCCATGCCAGACAATATTCAACTCACACACGCTGACAACAAACCATCCGGGATAAAGCTCCCCCTCAGCATAATCGCAAGCGATATCAGCAGTACCGCCAATGTCGGAAGTCTATTTCGTTTGTGCGACGCCCTGGGTGTTGAAAAATTATATCTGTGCGGTGACACCACCGTTCCACCAAATTCTAAAATAAACAAAACTTCAAGATCAACCGAAAAATATGTCGATTTTGAATATCACGAGAATGCGGAATCCCTGGTAAACAATTTAAAAGAATCAGGTTCATTTATCATTTCACTTGAAATAACATCTTCAAGTTTAGCGATTAACTCAGATCAGTTTGCAAACACGATAAACAAAAAATCGCCAGTCTGTCTTGTGTTAGGTTCAGAAAACGCCGGAGTAAGTGAATCCTTATTGTCGCTATCAGATATAACTGCTCATATACCGATGTATGGCAACAACTCCTCGATGAATGTTATATCAGCTGCAAGTATCGCCTGTTTTGAGATTATCAGGGATATGTGAATCTATAGGGCATAGAAACAAAAGAAACGAGAAGACATTAGTCCGCGAAGGATGCGAAAAACGCGAAAAAAATATTTTTTCACTGCTGTCCCGCTAACTATGAGAGACGTGGGTTGGCCACCACCACCTGTGACCGTATGTCGCATGGACGCGGTATCCGAGCGTACATGGAAGTATTTACAGCGTGTCACAGGTGGTGGTTGCCAATTCATGTCTCGGATCGGTTTGATGCCGGTTAATCCTGATACCGCGGTGATTTAAGGCGAATGACAGCAATTTTACCGGGACAGTAGTGATATTTTTTAAAACATTTGCGTCTTATACTGCGCGCTCCCCAGATTAAATGCTTTTTTTATATTTTAACCTTTGCGTTATTTACTACCCGCTCCCTGCGCTACGTCCTCTGGACCGTACTAACGTACGTTCAAAATGTTCTCGACATCTTAGTGCGTTTTTTGAGGATTAATGTTTTTTAGCTTTTACCTGAAGTTAAAACGAAATCCCAGAGACAGCATAGACAGTTCGGGATTATCAGAATCAAAGGACTCCCACTCAGCCGTGACTAATAATTCTTTGGTAAAGCCATAAGATGCTGCCAAAGCATATGCAACATCAGTCCCGTCATTCGTAGCCGTGTTATTATTTGCCTGCAAATCAGCATCCCAACTTAATATACCCAGTTTTGCCATTAAGTTAACTTTTTTGCTTACCGGGTACATACCAACCGCATAAGCACCAACACCCTTCATACTAACTGAGCCACTAGCAAAATTACCGGGGCTTACTTCAAAGGCACCGACACTGGCTTCTGCAAAATTATAGATAGCGGCTTCCGCAGCAAAATATTTATTAAAGCCATAACCACCGTAAAGTTTGGTACCAGTACCATTATCGTCAATATTTCCGCCACCTAAACCTGTTAAGTCAGCTTTATAAGAAGCAGAACCTATACCAATACCACATAAGGGCCAGCTAAAGCAGCTGTTGCCGATAATAGAGTCATTAATAAAATAATAAAAAATCTCATGTTCGTACCTTTTTTGTTATCTTTAGTGTGTTTCATTAACTACTGGAAGTTTTTCAAATTTTAACACTAAAATCTACTCGTGCCTTTTTTATCATAGTTAAGCAGACTTTTTAGACAATGACTCGTACATTGCGGCAGATACAACAATCAAACCACCGAGAACGACATTTAGAGTTAACCACTCTCCCAAAAACAAAGCGGCGAACACAGCAGCATAAACAACCTGTACACATGCAATCAAACTGGCTGTTTTTGCTTTCAGGTGTAACAAACCATGGGCAAACAGGGTATGCGGTAAAGCGGTAAACACAACACCGAGTAGAATCAGTAACCACCATTGCCTATCACTGATGTTAGCCATTTCGCTATCAATAAAGACCAACAATACTAATGCGACAACTGACGACTGATAAAACAATGCCTGACTTGCAGAATAACCAGAAAAAAACCGCCGCTGCATAATATTACGCAACGACAACATAAATGCAGAAAAAATACCTGCGGCAACACCTAATGTTGTACTATTATCCAGAGAAAAATCCGGCACGATAAGATATATGCCAAACAATACAACAATCGAACTAATGATATCGGCACTATGTGGCTTTTCGCCATGAAACAGCGGCTCCAGAAAAACCGTAATTACCGGGAAAGTAAATAAGGCAATAACACCTATAGCAACAGTAGATACCTGCATAGCATAAAAATAACTGACCCAGTGAATCGCCATCAGAGTGCCTAACAAACCTGCCATCAAATAATCTTGTGTCTTATCTAATAAAAAGGACTGTTTTTTATAAGCGAGATAAATCGCGATAACAAGAAACGCAATAATACTGCGATAAAAAGTGATATCCAGGGCAGACAAAGTAAGTAACTTGGAAAATAATGAGGTAAAACCAAAGATCAACACGGCGACATGTACCGCCAGTAAACCTTCTGCTGAACGCTGCATTAATTCGTTAACGCTATTATTTGATCGCTTTTAACAGTGTGAATTTTTTATTGCTGGCCATCACTTCGCAATTACCAAACAAATGCTTTAGTTTTGCGTGGTAACCCAGATGACGGTTGCCAATAACCCATATTTCCCCTTTATCTTCTAATGCTGCTTTGGACTCGGTAAACATCTGCCACGCCACATCATCATTAATTGCATTATTTTGGTGGAATGGCGGGTTACATAAAATCAATGACACACTATTATCTTCCACACCCTGCAAACAGTCTGTCTGTAAAAACTCTGCTTCACGCGTTTCGCCGAATACTGATATAAAATTACTGATAGATGATTCCACTGCCATATAAGATTCATCGGTAAATATCAAATCTGCAGCAGGATTTTTAATTGCTGCTATCAAACCCAACACACCATTGCCACAGCCTAAATCAACAATGGTTTTATATCTCTCATCTACCGGTAAGTTCTCGATAAAAAGCCGTGTACCAATATCAAGCCTCTCTCTTGCAAAAACAGCGGCATGATTGATTATTTCCAGATCCGTTTCATCCAGCTGGTAACCAGGTTTATATTTACCAGGATGAGGATTTTCTGGGACAGATAAATCAGCATCAAACTTACTAAATATTAGTCGCGATTTTTTATGTGCAATTGACGTTGTCGTAGGACCAATGTTTTTTTCAAACAAAGCCATAGTCGACATATGAATATGTTTTGTCATACCCGCAGCAATAATTATTGTCGAACTACTGAGTGATGGACGTATACGATGCAACTGATCTTCTAACATCGCCAGACTTTTAGGCACTTTAATCAGAACAATGTCAGCCACGCCACTATTAGACCCACCATCCAGAACACTATCTGGTGAATGTAAACTGTTAATAATGGTTATTGACTCATAATCAATATCATTGTTTTTTAAATTTGATGATATACCCTGCATAGATAAAAAAGAGTCTGTCATCACCACAGGCTGATATTGATTTAATGGAATGGATAAACCACCAAAATTATCATTGAGTATCAACAGGGAAACACCCTGATATAGAAGATCATTTTTTTCAAGATAATCCAGTATATATTCATCTGCCGCATCCCATGCCCTTAAGGTTTCTTTTTTACGAACGGGATAACGTTGTAAGCGATATGGGCCGAATGTCGTTTTAAATGAGGTATCCCGTGATTTGTCTACTTGTTCCATAACCATGCCGCTCCTCTCACACCTGAAGAATCACCATGTAATGGCGCTAGTAGCTTTGTCTTCACTGTATCAGAAAAAACATAATCACCCCATCTATCAGGGACATTTTTATACAGACGTTTTATATTACCCATTCCACCACCTAGTACGATCACATCAGGATCTAAAATATTTATCACATGTGCCAGACTTCTAGCCATACGATCTTCATAGCGTTGCAGCGTTTCATTAGCGTCCTCATCACCAAAACGCGCCTTATTATCCAGCATTTCTGCATCAATAAAAGCATTATTATGCAGCTCATGATCTCGAACTATACCGGGGCCTGACAACCAGGTTTCAATACAACCGTGTTTGCCACAATAGCACTCCGGGCCCGGCAGTTCATAATCTTGCGGCCAGGGCAACGGGTTATGCCCCCATTCGCCAGCTATTGCATTTGGCCCGACTAACACTTTTTTATCGATGACCACGCCACCACCTGTACCGGTACCAATGATCACGCCAAAAACGACGGCCACATCTTTTGCAACACCGTCAATAGCTTCTGAAAGTGCAAAACAATTCGCGTCATTGGCGATACGAATTTCTCTTTGCAGCAACGCCTGCAAATCAGTGAACACAGGCTTGCCATTCATACATACTGAATTGGAGTTTCGCATTAAACCTGTGGCAGGCGATAAAGCACCAGGCGTACAGATGCCAATACTGCCTTTATCATCAACAGCTGCTTCAATCTTGTTTATTAAATCAGCAATGCTTTGCAATGTGCCTTGATAGTCACCCTGCGGGGTGGATATGCGGTGGCGGAATAACTCATTACCCGCATCGGACAATGCGATGCCTTCTATTTTTGTGCCGCCGAGGTCAATGCCGATACTTGTCATATCTCAATTATACAAACTTTTCACCACTTTTTTCCATCCATGGTGGTCGTATTAGGGTAACGCGGGAGCATCTGCCGAGGAGCAAAAAACCTGCCATGCGGGTGATGGTCGTTGATGGTGTGTCCGATTCATGTCTCTGGCAGTTAACGAAACAGCAGTGATTATGAATAATAGATTTAACCCCCCCTGTTCATTGGTATACTAACCTCTTCAAGTACCTTACTGGAGCGGCACTATGAATCGTGCAATCATTTTACTTCTAGCTATGTTTTTAACGCCCACTATTTACGCTTCCGAGAAAGCTGATCTCGATATAGATGCAGGTCTGGTAGCCTACGACAACGGTGATTATATAACTGCAATTGAAAAGATCGAACCACATGCAAGTACGGCTAATGCTTATACTCAGAACATTCTAGCTTCTATGTATTACTTTGGCCGCGGCGTTAATAAGGATTACCAGCAAGCAATCAAGTGGTATCGAATGGCTGCTGATCAGGGTGACGCTAGTGCTCAATATAAACTGGGTATTATGTATAACGATGGCGAAGGTGTTAAGCAGGATTACCAGCAAGCAGTAAAGTGGTATCGAATGGCTGCTGATCAGGGTGACGCTGAGGCTCAAAATAGCTTAGGTATTATGTATGGCATTGGCTACGGCGTAAAACAGGATTATAAACAGGCAGTAAAGTGGTACCAAAAAGCGGCTAAACAGGGTTCAGCCAAGGCCCAGTCTAACTTAGGAATAGTTTACTTAAACGGTGAAGGTGTTAAACAAAACAGGGCGACAGCAAAAGAATGGTTTGGAAAAGCTTGCGATGATGGCAATAAAATTGGCTGTGACAATTACCAGAAACTTAATGAATAAAGCCTGAACGACCGTTATTGTAGGCAGAACACGGACACTCCAGATAGAACTGACGGTTATCGACCAACTTATGACGTCATTGAGCGGACCAACGATAAGTTCGTACACAGCTACTAATTTTTAATTCGAGTCGACTGCCAGTAGGTTTCATCCTTACCTTCCGCCTTACTTAGTATACGGGCCAGTACAAACAAATAATCAGACAAACGATTAATATAAGCCATTAGATAGCTATTTAGTTCATTTTGCTTATTCAGGCGAACGATGGAACGTTCGGCACGACGACAAATTGCCCTTGCTACATGACAGTGAGATGCAGCAAGACCACCACCAGGCAGAATAAATTCTTTTAGCGGTGTTAACGACAGATTTAACTCATCCAGATTTTGCTCCAGCCAGTTTATGTTTTCCTGTTTGATTATTGCCTGGCCCAATGTGAGCTCGGCACCCACATTAAATAGCTCGTTCTGGATAGCTTTGATTGACCCGGTAAAATCATCCGCTGCGTGACAGGCAACAACGGCCAGCTGGCTATTCAATTCATCAACCTCTCCAATAGCATGAACCAGCAAGTCATCCTTCGCCACGCGTGTACCATCAGCCATGCCGGTACTGCCGTCATCGCCGGTACGTGTATAGATTTTTGTCAGTCTGTTAGCCATTAAAACAATGTGTTAAAGAAGATCAAACTCGATATCAACCTGAAACTCTTCAGCATGTTCAAGGTATTCCTGTGCGAGCGTAAAGGGTTCGATCTGTTTTACCGCTGATAAAGCTGCACGGTCAAGCGCTCCTGCTCGGCTTGATGTGACCAGGTGCGCGTTTTCAACTTTACCATCCGGATGCAGCACGAACGCAACCGTAGCAACCCCTTCTCGACGCTGTCTGCGCGCCAGATAAGGATATTCTTTATTATCACTGATTCGCCTATGCAACAGTTCAAGTATGGTGTGCTGCTGCTGCGAGGCATTGGTTGATTTCGCTATATCTGCCGTGCTCTCACTTACATCCGCACTCAATTTATTCTGCTGAAGATTATAGAATTGCTCAGCATTGTTCTGCTCAACTACGTCGGTAGCAACGGGCTCAGTAACAGGACCTATAACAGGAATGGTTTGTGTACTAACTGGAGAAGTCAGTATATTTTCAGCAAACTTCTTTTGTGTCGCATGCATCCGGTCTTCAGATGAGCTAACCGGTTTCGCTTCCGATTTTATTTCCGGTCTACGCGGCACGTCGGCTTCCTGCTGATCTGAAACCAGAGCCGAACTGATCAACTCGATTTCCACGCCTCGGCCAACACCCCCATCCGGGGCCGTTAGCTGATCGTAAATCAGCAATAAGCTCGCAAATGCCACACCATGTAGCAAGAATGACAGTGAGGTAGTTGCAATAATAGGTTTTGCTGTGGTTTCCATCTGTCTAGATTATCTGAAATTCCATGCTGCTGTCAGCAAAAAATTGATTTCCGGTGATGGGAAAAAAGCTTCTCGCGGTGCAAATGTATTCGGATCAGTGCCCAACTGGCCGACATCAGAGTATTGTTTGTTTAACACATTATTCACTCTACCACTGAGGGTGAAATTATTGATATTGTATTCAGCCTTAAAATTGACTACTGCATAACCCGGCAGTTTGCCTAAAACATTGTCAAAATCACCTGAAAATACCCGGTCACTGATCGCGATCAGTTCAGCAAACACCTGCCATGCTTCAGAAACAGCATAGTCCGTTGTTAACAGAGCCGAGTGTTTTGCAACAAACGGTATCTCCTTGCCTGAAAAAGCGCCATTAGATACTTCTGCATCGGTATAGGTATAACTGGCAGAAAAACCTGAACGTTGCGTCGTTTTCCAGTAACCACTGGTGATAAAACCTTTGCGCTCGGTATCATCCAGGTTAATATTGGCGAAATTGACCGGATCAAAGGCGATCTCGTTTTCAAGATCAAGTCTATAGATTATAATCTTTGCAGAGTTGCCACCTTTTATCCATTCGACGCCGTATTCTAATGACAGGCCTTCCTGTGTTTTCAACTCAACAGGTGTTGATAATGGTGTAATTGCTGGCTGCAAAAATTCATCTACTTTTGCAAAACGATAGTTCTGGTCTGCTCGGAATAAAACACGCAAGTTTTCATTCGCTTTGACAGCGAGACCAACCGTACCCACAGTCACATCATCATTAATCTGCACACCCGATGGGTAAAGTGGAAAAGGGGGAAACGGATTAACATAAGAATCACGAAGAGAATTTTCCACTTCTGCATAGCGTATGCCGAGTGTCACATCCAGGCTACTGGTTGCTGGCATTACCGCCTGCACATAAACTGAACGTTGTGACTGATCATTGAATTGATCACCTATTATCGATGACAATGAATAATCACTTTCGATGACATCTGCGCCTAACGTCAGCATGGTATTATTCATTGCAGGTATAAAACCGATAAGTCGCGGGGTAAACTCCTGAATTTTACGGTCTTGCTTTGCATTATCTGTCGATGCTGGCAATCCAGCAAAACTAAGCCTGAATACACCATCTGTTTCTCGATTAGTCAGCTCACCTTCAAAAGACCAGTTACCGCCAAGCGCCTGAACTAGCCCTAGCCTACCCACCTTCGTAGTCGCATTTGAAAAATCAGTCGCATAACTAGGGCTTACCTGTTTTCGATTAATCGCCACCTCATCAGCAAACAAGGTACCTGGTGTATTTAGTTCATCATCTATGTATTGCAGCTCAGCGAATACAGAACCGCTGCTATAGTCATAACCCAGCTTACCGAAGCCGTTCAGGTAAGACGATTCATTATGCTGGCGGTAATTATCAGACTCGCGCGCATCGAGAGAAACAAGGTAATTAACCCCGTTATCCAGCACCTGCGAAGTCATGCCATGAAATTTAACCGTGCTATAACTGCCAGCTGAAAGTTCTAATGAATGCCTCAAGGCACCCGGTTTACGCGTGATAATATTGATCACACCGCCGACCGCCTGGTCACCAAATAGTACACCGGCACTGCCCTGCACAACTTCGATACGTTCGACATCTTCAAGTGCAATGCTGTTTAGATCCGGTGAGGCGATATCAGGATTGTTTAATCGCCGTCCATCTACCAGTACCAGGGTATTGGAACCTGCCGTTTCACCAAATCCTCGCATACCAACGGTGGCTCGACTGCCGTCACCGTAAAGGTCGTTAATCTGCACTCCGCCCTGGCCACGCAATACTTCAACAATGTGCCTGGAACCACTGCCTTCGATCTGTTTACGCGTGATCACGGTGATACTGGCCGGCGTCGTCAATGTGCTTTGCTCAGTTCGAGCAGCACTGACAACAACTGCAGGTATTTCTGTTACAACTTTCTCGGTTTCAGCATGGGCAGATATAGAGATGCCAACCGTTACAGCCAGAAAACCAGGAAATAAAGATTTGTTCATGAAATCCTCCACTCGTATATGGAGGCAACAAGGATAGCGCAGCACCAGGGAAGTCAACGGAGCGCACTATACGGTGTCGCCCTCCGCGACTGTATTTATAAAATACATCAGGCCGGTCTCCGGGCTTATGGTGTACACCTGTATTAAAGGTACCCGATTCATTCCCTTCCCACGATGCAATTTGTAAAAAATAATAGCATTCGCAGTAATTAAACGAATCTCACCAATCACCGTTGCGGGGGCAGCATTGGGTTTGCCGTATGCGGCTCACCAACTTCCCGATTATCCTCCTGCTACGATATTTTCGTAGTAAAGAAGCACCTGATGTTGAAAATTTAAAATTCAGACACATATTACACCACAAAAAACGATAAGATAGCCTCCCTTTTGGGAGTGAACTTTCACTGTCAGAAAACGTCAGTTAATTTTGAATATAATAATAAAACGCTATAAATATGCCTAACCTAAAATCTATACTCAGTCTCAAACAGCACGTACAAAATCACATTATCGGTCAGGAAAAACTTGTAGACCGCCTGTTAATCGCGTTATTGGCTGATGGCCACTTACTGGTAGAAGGCGCGCCCGGTCTTGCTAAAACCAAAGCTATAAAAGTTTTAAGCGATGGTATTGAAAGTAATTTTCACCGTATTCAATTTACCCCCGATTTGTTACCTGCTGATTTAACCGGAACCGAGGTTTATCGACCTCAAGATGGCTCCTTTGTTTTCCAGCAGGGTCCGTTATTTCACAATCTGGTGCTAGCCGATGAAATTAATCGTGCGCCGGCTAAAGTTCAGTCTGCGCTACTTGAGGCCATGGCTGAACGGCAGATTACTGTAGGCAAAATCACCTACCCGCTACCTGAATTATTTATGGTGATGGCAACACAGAACCCGATTGAGCAGGAAGGCACCTATCCATTGCCTGAGGCACAACTTGATCGTTTTCTTATGCATGTCAGCATTGGTTACCCCGAAGCATCGGCTGAAAAACAAATTCTTCAACTGGCGCGTAATGAAGCCAGAAATCTGACTGCAGAAATAAGCAGCGATGAAAAAATTAGTCAACAAAGTATTTTTGCTGCACGCAATGAAGTGCTGGATGTTCACATGGCTGAAAATCTTGAAGAATACTTATTAGAATTAGTACTGGCTACCCGCAACCCTGCGATTTATGGAGATGACCTTGCTAACTGGTCATTATACGGTGCAAGCCCACGTGCAAGTATCGCACTTGACCGTTGTGCACGGGCACATGCCTGGTTAGATCAACGTGATTTTGTCAGTCCGGATGATATTCAGTCGATTGCCTTTGATGTATTACGTCATCGAGTCATTTTAAGTTATGAAGCGGAAGCTGACGGTGTAACACCAGATAGTTTTATACAGGAACTCATCTCACGTGTTGCGGTACCTTAAAATACAAGATCCAAAGATGAACACAGATAAAAAATCCGAAGGCATTACCTGGATAAGTTCACCGTCACTCATTCAACTTCGCCTACAAGCCAATCAGCTGCCTCTGGATAGCGGTAAAATTCATGCCAAACAGGGTGGCGCCTACCTGTCTTCATTTAAAGGTCGCGGTATGGAGTTTGATGAATCACGAATTTATCAGGCGGGTGACGATATTCGAAACATGGACTGGCGTGTCACTGCACGCACAGGATTAGCACACACAAAAGTTTTTCGTGAAGAACGCGAAAGACCCATTCTGCTTTGGCTAGACCTCAATCCATCAATGATGTTTGCCACACGCAATAAATTTAAATCGGTCATCGCCTCTGAAATTGCTACTTTAATCGCCTGGAGTGCTGCAAATAATAATGACCGTATTGGTGGACTGATTTTTTCATCTGCTGAACACGTAGAAATGAAGCCTCGCAGAGGAAAAACGGCGGTACTGGATTTCATTGGTCGCTGCACAAAACATAGCGCTTGGTCTAACAAACCAGTAACAAGCTCACCTGATTCAAACAAAAATAGTCAAAACGCGGCAACACACAACATGTCTGCAGCAGTCTCTCGTCTGCACAAGGTCACCCATCCTGGCAGCCTGATTTTCATGATTAGCGACTTTCATGATATGGACGATAAAGCTCTATCGCACATCGCAAACATTTCACGTAACAACGATATTATTTTAATTAGCATTAGCGACCCTATCAACCTGCCAGTATCCGGCACATACAAATTAACAGATGGCAGCAAAGAGTTACAGATTCAGACTTCCAGCAAAAAAACCCGGAGCGAATACCACCAGCAGTATATAAATCATAACAACCTACTGGAAAAATTTTGTCGGCAACATCGTATACATTTAATACATGTCTCAACAGCCGATAGTGCTTTAGAAAAATTAAAAAATGGCCTTGGCATTACTGGTAAAGGCAATAAAGCACAGTTCCGTTCTGCTCGTCAGTAAGCTTAAGTTTGTAAAATAATACTATGAATGAGTCAGCTTTAAATAATACATCGCTAGAGCTTAGAGATATACATCTACCTGAGCCGATCTCATGGTGGCCTGTGGCACCAGGCTGGTGGATTCTTGCTGCCAGCATATTACTCATAATTATTGTTTTTTTCATTATTAGAAAAATCTATTCAAGCCGACAGCTTAAACGAGAGATAAGCTCTGAACTTGAAAAGATTAAACAACAGTTTCAGGAAACACAGAATAAATCACAATTGGCCAAATCTTTATCTATCCTCTTACGTCGCGCCAGCATTACTTATTATCCCACTAACAACATTGCTGGTTTAACAGGTAGCGACTGGTTGCTCTATCTTGATACTACAAAAACAAATTCATCTGGTGGTAAAAAATTTCAAAGTGATACAGGCCGGATATTATTGCATGCGCCTTATCTTCCGGACGATACAAAACTGGATTTTGATGCACCGGCATTAATCAGGTTATGCGAATCATGGCTAAGCTCTCCGCATAACAAGGCCATAGGCGTGCAAGCATCATGATGTCTTTACTCTGGCCGTGGGCGCTGGCGATACTGCCTCTACCCTTTTTATTACGTTTTATATTGCCGCGCGCAAAACAGACCAATGATGCAGCACTGCAGGTGCCCCGTTTATCTGATTATCAAATAGGTAAAAATGATGCTTACGTAAATACAAACTCACGCTGGCCTTTGCTGCTATACACTCTTGCCTGGGCCTGCCTGGTAGTTGCAGCTGCACGACCGCAATGGACCGGTGAGCCAATTGAATTACCAGTTAGTGGCCGTGATTTGATGCTGGCTATCGACATATCCAAAAGCATGGATCATCAAATTCGGCATAATTCACGCTCTGTAAGCAGAATTACTGCAACCAAAGCAGTAGCAAGCAACTTTATCGAAAAACGTGTTGGTGATCGCATTGGTTTAATATTATTTGCTGATCAGGCTTATGTGCAGGCACCGCTTACCTTTGACCGAACAACGGTAAATATTTTGTTACAGGAAGCATTCACCGGCCTTGCTGGACAGGCCACCGCTATTGGCGATGCTATCGGGCTTACCGTCAAACGAGTATCAAAGCAACGAGGTGACAAGACCTCGTCATCAAATATACTAAAAAACATCTCCGACGACCGGGTGTTAATTTTATTAACCGACGGCGTGAGCAATCGAGGTGAAATAAGCCCGCTTAAAGCAGCTGAGCTCGCTGCAAAAAAAGGCTTAAAAATATACACAGTAGGAATTGGTAATCGCGGATCTAGAGAACTTGATGAAATGACCTTGCAAAAAATTGCACAAAAAACCGTCCCCATATGGGACGGAAACTTCCGCGGTGCCACCCAAATTAATCAACGATTCACTCAAACATGATAACCGTATGTACGGCCGGTCTATCAACCGGATTTTCAGGGAGTGGATTCATCATTTATGTGCCGGTAATTCGCACCTGCCATTACCTCTCTGAAGACACCATCGGACTACTTATTCCCATCATCAAATATGTTTAGACAAGTATATACAAAATGCAATATACAGTCAATATACTTAT
>RCNF010000720.1_pt1 | contig 17103 bp, 5 predicted proteins | sample 2041311 | NCBI WGS metagenome assembly RCNF01 (sample SAMN09708228, study PRJNA481090) | Marine sediment metagenome, whole genome shotgun sequencing project. | biome: marine sediment; feature: ocean; material: sediment; isolation source: Sewage treatment plant 2 marine sediment (STP2) ... | reverse complement strand
CAGGAGCGCGACGAACGAAACCGATAACTCGGGCAGGCTGCTGCCCATGCCGATGACGATCGCGGACACGGCAATATTGCTGAGGCCCACTTCCCTTGCGAACTCGGCCGCGTAAACCACGGTCAGCTCGGCAGCAATCAGCAGAATCCCAAGCCCGCACGCCAGTATCAGCCATGCCCGCCATGTGGGCATGTGCGCAACTTCTCCCTCGTCATCGTCAATCTCGACGCGTCGCAGGATCAACACCGCCAGGTACGCAGCGTAATACATGATGAGCAGTACGCCCTCTGGCCGGGATATGCGGCCATCCATGGAGAAAAGAAACACGGCGACGATGCCGCCAACCAGGAAGAACGTATTGCGCGCCAGGAACTTTCGCTGCATCGGCGGATAGCCGATAAAACCGGCGACGCCGAATACCAGCGCAAACTGCGCGATTGTGCTGCCGATGGCACTGCCGATGACGATGCCGGACAAATCTTCGCCGGCAAGGCTGCGGAAAGACGCATCGAAGGCCACGAATAGCTCCGGCAAATCCGTGCCAATCGCCAGTACGAGCATGCCAAAAAGTGCGTCCGAGAGGCGATAGCGGTCGGCGAGCGACATCGCGCCCTTGATCAGCACCTCGGACCCAATCCAGAGACCGGCGAGGCCGCAAACCAGCAACAGGAAATCAAGCATAGGGTTCCGTAATTTTTCTAATGTCTAGCGGCGATCTTGCAGGCGAGGAACAAAATGTCCGCAGACTTCAGTATCTTCATTCTTAGTGGTTCGTTGTAATTCGACCTGTCTGCGAAAAATTATCGCACAGTCTCCACGGCGCTGTCGGATCTGTAGTTCCAAGTGTCTCATCAAGTCAGCGCTTCGGGAAGCAGTCCCCGGTCACCTGGGGTTCCTCAAGCAACTCCCGGCTCGGATGAAGGTAGCGCTCCGAATGGACAGTCCGCATCGGGTGGTGCAGGTTTGCCAGCGCGTCCAGCACCCAGGACTTCGTCTCGCGGTTCGACTCATCGGACAGGGAGGCGAATCAGGATAGCGAAGGGGCCCTGCTGGACGAGACCCATGCGCTCAGCGACGAAATGGGCATGAAAGGATTGTTGGATCGGATTCAAGAGCTGACCTGACCACTCATTCCCGACGAATCAAAGCCCGACATCGCGACACGACTGCCTGTCTTTCGGCAACTCAAGATATGTGTCAACCGGCCGATATTTAGGGAAATTCTTGCGAGATTCAAAACTAATAATGCCGCAGACAAAAAGATTCGAGGGAGCTGGCCAGGCCGTTCTAATTTGCAGCGAAGCAAAGGCCGTGCAGGTAGCGGCAAAAGTCTTCCGCTCCGAAGGCTATGAAACGCTTATCTGGAAAGTAGAAGAACCCTGTGTGATCGACGAGGAGTCGCGCCCGGCTGTGATTCTCGTGGACTCAGCGGCCGCACCTGACGACCCCCTGGCACTCTGCCGGAAGGTCCGGCAAATGCGCGGCTGCGACTACATACCAATGATCCTGCTGTCAGACGAAGACGGCAGCGAACCTCTGGACCGGGCTTATGACGCTCAGGTCACAACAGTATTCGCAAAACCGCTGGACAAGATAGCATTCGTCAATCATGTGCGATCACTCGGCGACACGGGGCGAACGCTGAGTGGCATAAGAGCGCTCAGGACACCGCAGTCACAGCTGTTTACAAGCATGCCGGATGCGTTCTTCATCGCCGGCAGTGACGGACTGTTGCGGGAATATATTGGTGGTGGCAACGACGATCCCGTGCTTCACCCAGAGGCGATCGAGGGACATCTGATCGCGGATATCTGGCCGAAAGACGTCGCCACGCTAGTGTCGCAGAACATCAAACGCGCCTTGAAGTCCCGCGACGGTCGTGATCTGCAGTTCGAACTCAGTAAAGACGATCAGCGCTGCAATTACGAGATGCGGCTATTGGTACAGGGTCGTGATCGGGTCCTTATGATCATTCGAAATCTGGGCGATGGACCGTCCGTGGAGGCATCGAGACGTGGCCGAAATAGTTCCGACGAACTGACAGGACTGACGGTGCGCGACGTATTCAGAACTGAGTTTGATGAGCAACTTGCCGATGCGAAACTGCGTGAGCGTGGTGTCGCAGTATTCTGTATCGATATCGACCGATTCACCCGCATCAATGAAACGATGGGTCGAGCTGTTGGCGACACAGTTCTGCAAGTCACAGCGAAGCGTATCGAGCGTTGCCTGCGAAGTTCTGACCAACTAGCGAAAATAAAGGACACCGATAGTTCCAGTCTTACACGAATTAGCGGCGATGAATTCGTGCTTGTGCTCGCGGATATCGAATCGCGCGAAGATGTGAGAACGGTTGCGAGCCGTGTCCAGCATGCGTTTCTGGAACCGGTGAGTATCCAGGGGCACGAACTACAAATCACACCGAGCATCGGCATCTCTTTATTCCCGGTGGATGGGAATGACGCTGAAACTCTCCTGAGAAACGCACGGGTCGCGCTCGGTGAAGCGAAGGTGTTGAGCGCCGAGGGCCGCGAGTTTTTCTCGAACACGATGAAATTCCGGGCAACGAAGCGCTTGGACGTCAAGAACGAACTGAGCTGGGCCATCGAAAAAGAACAGCTGCAACTCCATTACCTGCCACGCATTGATCTGCGCACCGGATACGTGGCCGGCCTCGAGGCGTTGCTCCGCTGGATACACCCGTTGCGTGGCAGCGTGCCGCTTGCCGAAGTTATCCCGTTGGCGGAAGCAACCGGACTGATCGTTCCGATCGGTGAATGGGTGCTAAAGACCGCCTGTGAGCAGGCGCAATCCTGGCGCAGGGAATACCCGGATTTGCCGGCGGTATCCATCAATCTGTCGCAGCAGGAGTTTATGCGCAGCGATCTGGTTGAATTAATTCGGTCGGCGCTTGAAGAATCCGGCCTGCTGCCGGACAAACTAGAGCTTGAGCTGACCGAAGGCATGCTGATGCGTAACAAGCAGGCTGCGGCAACTCTCAAGGAGCTTAGCGATATTGGTGTGGGTGTCGTTCTGGACGATTTCGGACAGGGCCATTCGTCCATCGCTCACCTGACCAGCTTGCCGATCAAGGCAATCAAGATCGACCGCGCATTTATCGATGGTGTACGTGAGCCGGGGGAGAATCAATCAATATGTGCAGCGATGATCGCAATGTCGCGTGAACTGGGAATATCCGTAATTGCAGAGGGCGTCGAGAGTGAACTGCAGGTCCAGTTTCTGAAAGAACGCGGCTGCGACGCCGTCCAGGGTTTCTTGTACACAGAGCCGCTGCCCGCCTCTGAAGTACCCGCCTTCCTGGTGGCCTGTCGCGACGTGGCTGAAGAGACCTCGGTCATCGATCTCAATACCGTCCGCCAGCAAATATCGATAAGAACAGCCAGTTAAATAAGGGGAAATAAAGGGGACATTCTGCTTTTCGCCAACAAAAAGCAGAATGTCCCCTTTATTTGACACCCCCATTATGTGATCTGCGTCACAAAACTTTCGCGGCCGTCCCTCGCAGCTACACGTCCCAAGTCAGCGTTCCTCTGGTCAAATGTGCTCAACGTTACAGGAGCACGTCGTCATGGACCGCAAATTGATATTCACATTCATCGCCATCTACAGCATCGTCGCTGGCATCGGCTTTGTCGCATCCAGCGATACACACGACGATACGACGGCGACAATTGAATCGTCTGTTGCGATCGTCATCGATGGTACTTCGACCGCGGCCGATGCTGCAGTGGTACACCGCGAACGAGAATCAGTCGTACCGGCGCCTGCGCACGAAGCTGTTCCATTGCCGAAACCACAAATGGAACGCGTTGTAGCGAGCGCAGCGGAGCCATGGATCATCGCGAACGAAAAAAGCGACACCTCCAGGCCGGAACCCGACCGCTCTGAGTTGGTGGCTCTTGCCAGCGCCAAAATGAGCGCGTCGCTTGTAGCGATCGCCAATGCGGGCGGTGATGACATGGTCGATGTGATTGTCCGCTACGATACGCATCCGGAATTGTTTGAAGATAATAGCGTTGAGAGCTTGGGCGGAACTGTAACGAGGAGCTATAACAACCTGAAAATGCGTGTAATCCGTATTCCAGCTGAAGCGCTGATCGAATTTGCAATTGATACAGAGGTCACGGCGCTGTCACTGGATGCCAAGGTTACTGGCGCCTCTGCCGCAGCTCGGCAAACGGCACATCTGCCTTCGCCGGGCTCGTCCAATTACTTTCCGGTCGATTCTTCGATCGGCGTCGCGCTACTCGATTCCGGCGTGGCTTCCCATTCTGATTTGAATGTCGCAATGCGGGTCGATTTCGCCCCCGCACCAGCGATCGTTCGCGACGAATTTAATACCATTAGTTTTTCCGGCAGCGACGGCGGCGAGGACTGGAGTGGTAAGCCCTGGATTGAAACCGGAGACAAAGACGGCGCTAGTGGCGGCGATATCGAAGTGGAAGAAGACGACTGTCCAGATTCTGACAGCCGCTGCATCGAATTCGACAGTGACTGGAGCGCCCTGAATGACACCATCGAGCGCGAGGTTGATTTGTCCGGCGCGTCATCAGCGACGCTGACGTTTGACTATCATTTGGATGACAACGGTGCCGAGTATCAACTCGAGGTATCGACCGACGGTGGGTCGAACTGGGCGTCTTCGCCACTGGCCACCTATTCTTCAGAGGCGCTCGTCATCGATGAAACCATCGATCTGAGCCCTTACATATCCGCCAATACCCGTATTCGCTTCAGACTGACTGACAAGGATGGCGACGCCCACCTGTACATCGACAACGTACAGATCGCGACCGATGCCGGAGACCCTGACGACCCCTACGGGCACGGCACCCACGTGGCCGGCGTCGTCGGTGGTAATGGACTGTTCTCCTCCAATGCTTATCCGGGCGTAGCGCCGGGTGCATCGCTCTACTCAGTCCGCGTTCTGGACAATCACGGCCGCGGCGTCACCTCGGATGTCATCGCCGGCCTCGACTGGGTCTTGAGCAATGCCAAGAGTCAGAATATTCGCGTCGTGAACATGTCACTCGGCAAAGCCGTGGAAGAATCCAACCAAACCGATCCACTCATACTTGCTGTCGAAGCCGTGTGGGACGCGGGTATCGTAGTCATCGCCTCCGCCGGCAACTACGGTCGCGATGGCCACATGACCATCACGAGTCCTGGCAACTCGCGCAAGATAATTACCGTAGGTTCACTCACCGACAAAGGCACAGGCAACAGCTTCGGCGACGACTTCGTCTCTACGTTCTCTTCAACGGGCCCGACGCTCGGCGATCATGTCCTGAAACCGGACCTGGTCGCACCGGGTAACCGCTTCATTGCGGCAGTGCCGCAGAATAGCAAGCTGCAAAATGACCTGCCTGACAGAGCACCCGGATGCGGTGTCGGCTGCGACGAGCACTATCTCGAGCTCTCGGGCACCAGCATGGCCGCGGCAATGGTTTCCGGCACGGCAGCGCTGATGCTGACCAACGACCCGACGCTGACGCCCTCGACAATCAAGGCCCGCCTGATGCGCTCGGCGCGCAAGATCGACGCCCAGCCGACCTCGGGAGGCGCGGGTGCACTGGATATCGATGCGGCCTTAAACGAGACCGGGGTAGTAAGGGGTCAGGCACTGTCACCGCTGATGGGACGGTCCGACGAAGGCCCCGTCATTCACGTACAGAGCACTGCAGAACTCTGGGGCGGTCAGTCCTGGGGCGCTGGTTATATGTGGACTGATGGTTATATGTGGACCGATGGATACATGTGGACCGATGGCTATATGTGGACCGATGGTTACATGTGGACTGACGGTTACATGTGGACGGACGGCTACATGTGGACGGATGGTTACATGTGGACGGATGGCTACATGTGGACTGATGGCTATATGTGGACCGACGCCGTGACTGACTACAACGCACTCTATTATACCTCTAGCGAATCTATCGGACTCAATGACGACTGATCAGATTCGACAGATTATGGGTACAGGTTGACTTACCGTTACATGTGGTCCGACTCTCTTACCGAGACGACTGGCGGCAACCATCGGGTCAACCAGGAATAAACAGACTCATCACGCAGATCTGCAGCGCTTCTGGCAACAGGGGCGCTTTTTTTTGCGTCTGCGTCAGGGCTATTTAACGCCCCCATTATGTGACGCAGGTCACAATCTAAAGCGCCGCGCGATTCGGTCGTACACCTCTAAAAATGCACAGTTTCTGGTCAAATGTGCTCAACGTTACTGGAGCACAAAGTCATGGGCCGAAAAATAGTATTCACATTCGTCGCCATCTTCGGCCTCGTCGCCGGAGCCGGTTTTTTCGTGTCGACCGATACGCACGTCGACACGACGCCGATAACGCAGAAAAACGTGGCGTCAAATGTTGAGAACAAGGCAACCGACGCCAGCGTTTTTTCGCCGGTCCTGCCGAATCTTGATGCTTCATCGGATGAGCCCGTGATCGGCACCGCAGGGAGCCGTCATGAGTCGACAGCGATTCTACCGACTGTCGTTGGGCCGGATGCCCAGGTCAATTCGGCTCCGCAGGGCATCACGAAAGCCGCGCGTGACAAAATGAGTACGCCGCTCGCGGCGATCGCTCGTGCCGGTGGCGACGAGATGATCGACATCATGGTTAGCTACGAAAAACACCCTGAGCTGTTTGAGGCCGAACGCGTCAAGAGCCTGGGCGGTGTCGTAGTGCGCAATTACAAGAGCATCAAAATGCGCGCAATTCGCCTGCCCGCCAGCGCTATCAAGTCACTCGCTGTCGATACCGAAGTCAGCACAATGTCGCTGAATTCGAAATTGACCGCCGCATCTATATCGGCGCTGCGGACGGCAATGATACCGGCTTCAGGGTCAGCCAATTCCTTCTCCGTGAGCTCGGGGATCGGCATTGCCATCCTGGACTCCGGTGTGGCCGCGCATCCGGACCTTAACGTCGTGACCCATATTGACTTCACTAATCCGGAGCAGGGTCCTGGCGGCACTTATCGTGACGAATTCGATTCGACCTCGTACACAAACAGTGATGGCACCGAAGACTGGAGTAACGACCCGTGGACGGAGTCCGGCGACAATGACAGCCCATCAGGCGGCAGCATTACGGTCGAGACCGATTACTGCCCGGACCCGAGCAGTCGCTGCGTGGAGTTTGATGGGCGTGCCGGAGTCAACGATACGCTGACAAGGGCGGTCGACCTGGACGGCGCCACATCGGCATCGATCTCGTTCGACTACCGTATGTACGATATCGCCGATAGCGCGGCATTTGCGCTGGAAGTATCGACGAATGGCGGTGGCAACTGGCAAGCCATCGCGAACTACAATTCACTGGCGCTGGTATTTGGTGAGACCGTCGACCTGACGTCGTACATGGATGCCGACACGCAAATTCGTTTTCGCGTAACGGATTACGATCCCGAAGCACATCTCTATCTCGACAACATTGAGATCGCCTATGTCACGCCGGGAACGCTGCGTGATGAATTCAACAGCACGTCGTACAGCAACAGCGATGGTAATCAAGACTGGTCCGACAGCGTCTGGACTGAAACGAATGACAACAACAGCCCCAGTGGCGGCAACATCACGATCGAGACAGACTACTGCCCCGATCCCAACAGCCGTTGCATCGAAATCGACGCACGTGGTGGGACTAACGTCTCAATCGAGCGTGGTATCAATCTCAGCGCCGCGACGTCCGCGACACTTGTATTCGACTATCGCCTATACGACATCGATGATGACGTCGCATTTTCGCTCGAGGTTTCCACTGACGCCGGCGCAACCTGGGAGCCGCAGCCTCTTGCCGTCTATTCTGCTGAAGAAGATGAGAATCAGGTGGTATTCGGGGAGACTGTCGACCTGACGCCGTTCATGAGCACTGAAACGAGAGTTCGCTTTCGTGTCAGTAATGCCGACGAAGACGCCAACATGTGGCTGGATAATGTTGCCGTCGATATCGATACCGGCAACATGTTCGACGCGTACGGCCATGGCACGCATGTCGCTGGCGTCGCCAGCGGCAATGGTTTGTTGTCGAACGGCGCGTATCGTGGCGTCGCACCCGGCGCAACGATTCATTCCGTCAAAGTTCTCGATCAAAAAGGCCGGGGCCTGACGTCGGATGCTATCGCTGGCATCGACTGGATCATGAGCAATGCGTCAGTCAAAGGAATCCGAGTTGTCAATCTCTCCATGGGCAAAGCGATTGAAGAGTCAAATCAGACCGATCCGCTCATTCTTGCGGTAGAGGCGATGTGGGACTCCGGTCTCGTGGTTGTGGCCTCCGCTGGCAACTACGGCCGCGACGGCAACATGACGATCACGAGCCCGGGCAACTCACGCAAGATCATTACTGTCGGTTCGTTAACGGATAGCGGATCGGGCAACAATTCAAACGATGACTACGTGTCGACGTTTTCCTCGACGGGGCCGACGCTTGGCGATCATGTTCTGAAGCCCGACCTGGTTGCCCCCGGCAACCGCCTGGTCGCACCGATGTCGAGTAACGGGCAACTCACCAAAGACCTTCCGGAACGGGTGCCAGAATGCAAGAACGGCTGCGGAGTAGAGTACCTTGAGCTATCAGGAACCAGCATGGCCGCCGCTATGGTCTCAGCTTCGGCAGCGCTGATGCTGACAGAGGATCCGACGCTATCGCCCTCGACAATCAAGGCCCGCCTGATGCGCTCGGCAACGAAGATCGACGCCGATCCGACCGAAAGCGGTGCGGGCGTGCTGAATATCGAGGCAGCTTTGAATGAAACCGGGATCGTGGCCGGCCAGGCACTGTCGCCGTTGATGGGACGGTCCGACGATGGGCCCGTCATTCACGTGGAGAGCACTGCAAAACTCTGGGGCGATCAAACCTGGGGCGCTGGTTATATGTGGACTGACGGTTACATGTGGACGGATGGCTACATGTGGACTGATGGTTATATGTGGACCGATGGCTACATGTGGACTGATGGTTATATGTGGACCGATGGTTACATGTGGACGGACGGATACATGTGGACCGATGGTTACATGTGGACTGATGGCTACATGTGGACCGACGCCGTGACTGACTACAACGCACTCTATTATACCTCTAGCGAATCTATCGGACTCAATGATGACTGATCAGATTCGACGAATTAAGGGAGAGGATTCATGAGAGCAGCAATTAAGAAAGTCATCGCACTCGACTTCGGACGAGAGCCGGACAACCGGCTTCCGACCGACGAGCTCGGGTCAGAACTGAAACCGGAACTTCAGGGAATCGCATTACTAATAACCCGAGATAAAGTATCGCTGCAGTGGGCACCTCGTTGGCTGCAGCACACCGGACTGGAAGTCCGCATCGCCAAGTCACCGGAGGAAGCACTTGGAATAGCGTCGGCAACGAGACCCGAGCTGATGATCGCCGATGCAGAGCTAATGTCTGACGAAATCACGCCATTGCTGACGTCATTGCGCAATGTTCACGGCAAAGATGTTCCGCTGATTGCACTGTGTGCCAACGACACACAGGTCGCAACCGCCGCCGAGGCTGATGTCACAGACATCGTGCGCCGGCCTTATGACTGGCAGGTGATCACAAAGCGCGCAATTCGTGCAGTTCGCGCACACCGAAATCTTGGCGAGTTGCAAAACGCCAAAGAACGACTTGAACATATGCAGACGACACTAACTGCGGACGAGAAAGAACGCGCGAAGTCGGCGGGAATCGACAAACTGACTTTGTTGCCGAATGGCGAGCGCTTTCGTAGTCAGCTTCACCGTGCAGTTGCCGCATGTGATAAATCCGGCAATGACGTCGGTGTGCTGGTCGTTGGCCTGGATCAGTACCGACTCGTCAACGAGGCGGTCGGTCACCAGAATGCCAATCGCTTGCTCAAACTTTTCGCAGACCGTCTAAGAACTTGTCTTGGCGATCGGAATATCATCAGCGGCGCAGAATGCGGTGAGGTTACGGCCGTTGCTTCGAGGCTGGGCGGTGCTCGCTTCGCACTAATGATTTCAAACGCGGACACGGAGGCTGTTGTGCGCGTCAGGCAAGCGATAACAGCGCAGCTTGAACAACCTTTCGAAGTTGCCGGTCAGAGTATCTACTTGACGGCGAGTATCGGCGCGGCAATTTATCCGCGCGATAATTCGAGCACAGACGGCCTGTTGCATTGTGCTGAGACGGCCATGCTGGAAGCGCAGGAGTCCGGTACCGGATTTGAATTTTTCACCAAGCCAACCGAGTCAACCAGCATGCGCGTGCTGAGCCTCGACCGGATGCTCCGGGAAGCAATTCGAAACAACGATCTGGAGCTCGCGTATCAGCCGATCACTGCGACTGAGAGCGGAAAAGTCGTCGCAGCCGAGGCACTCTTACGCTGGCACCACGCTGAAGAGGGCATGATCTCACCGGCGGATTTCGTACCTGTCGCGGAGAAGACCGGCCTCATGCAGGAAATCGGAGACTTCGTTATTGCTTCTGCCTGCAGCCAGTTACGTCGATGGATCGACGCGGGTATGCGGCCAATTCGCATGGCGGTGAATATCTCGCTTTGTCAGCTGCTGCGCGGCGATGTCGTCGCGGTAGTAGAAAGCGCCCTCGCGAAGAACCGACTTAAGCCGGAGTGGCTTGAGATCGAGCTCAGCGAGCGTGGCGTGCTCAACCAACGCCCTGAAGTTATTGAAGTGATTCATCGCCTCAAGGCAGTTGGTGTTCGAATTTCGATCGACGATTTTGGCACCGGTCAGGCAGCGATAAGCTACCTCAAGGATCTGCCGGTAGACGTTATCAAGATCGATCGCTCCTACGTAAGCGGTAAAGATCGATGCGCGAAGGACGAAGCGATCGCCTCCGGAATGGTTGCCTTGGCACAACGTCTTAACGCTACCGTCATCGCAGAAGGCGTAGAGACGCAGGAGCAACTTGATATGTTGCGTGGATGGGGATCGCAGGAGTGCCAGGGTTTCCTGTTCTCTAAAGCGGTTACGCCAGATGAATTCCTGACGACGTTCGCCTAATGAAGAGCGATTATTGAGACGTAGGTCACAACCCGCTGCTAAGGCAAGCATGGCAACAGTCGATAACTTTATTATAAGAACCTGAGAAGAGGCGGGTCGCACAGTGCCCCCCTGATTCCAGGAATGGATACGGATTCGATGAAGCCGAGACAACGAGCAAGAAGTCAATGAGCAGAGTAACGACTGCCATCCTGATGCTATTCGTCACATTGACGGCCAACAGCTTCGAAAGCAGTGCGATGCGCTTTGAGCGGCTATCCATTGATGACGGCTTATCGCAGAGCTCCGTCATGGCTATCCAGCAGGACAATACCGGCTTTATGTGGTTCGCGACCGAGAGCGGACTCGATCGCTACGATGGCATCGCATTCCAAAATTATCGCAACCTCCAGGGCCGGGACGACTCTCTAGCCAACAATTTCGCGCGTGACCTGGACATCGCATCTGACGGCAGCATATGGGTTGCGACGGACGGCGGTGGGGTTTCGCGCTGGATCCCGGACTCTGGCCGATTTGTCTCATGGCGACACAATCCCGATGACCCATCGTCCCTGGCTACAGATCGTATTCGTACAGTTCTCTCGGATCCTCGTGGTTACATCTGGATAGGTACGCGTGACTCTGGACTGGATCGTCTGGAGATTGCGTCAGGAATTATCACGCACTTTGCACATGCAACAGACGATTCGACGTCCATCAGCAACAACGAAGTTTATGCGCTGGCCCTCGGCAACGACGGTGTCCTCTGGATCGGTACCAAGGCCGGCCTTAACCGCATGGATACAGTCTCCGGTCGCATTACGCGTTACCTGAACGATCCGGATGATGCGTCCAGCGTGGGTGGCGATGACGTGCGAAGCCTGTTGGTTGATCAAGAGGGAACGCTTTGGGTCGGCGCAAGCAAAGGCGGTCTATCCCGATTCGACGCGTCGTCGGATTCGTTCAGCCATTTCAGACACAGTGCAGACGATTACCGAAGTATTTCCAGCAACCGCATCCAGGTGATATTCGAAGACAACGAGCAACGACTCTGGGTAGGGACCAACGGCGGTCTGAACCTGTTGAATCGTGAAACTGACGACTTTCTAAACTACAGGAATGATCTAACCAATGCCTTCAGTTTAAGCAGCGACGACATTTTTTCTATTTTTCAGGATCGTGGCGGCATTCTGTGGATTGGAACGAGGAACAACGGACTTAATAAGTGGAATCCGCGGTCCTGGTCATTCGGGCATTTCAAGCCGTCCGCGACGCAGGACGGTACGACCAACAACCCTAATGTCATGTCATTTGCAGAAGACTTGTCCGGGAAAATTTGGGTGGCAACCTTTGGTGGCGGCATAAGCATCATGGATCGGGAATACGGCAATACCACCCAAATGCGCAGCGACCCAGACCTTAGTACATCGTTGAGTGACGACCGAGTGATGGTCTTAGCCAGTGGTCGTGACGGGAAGATCTGGGCAGGTACGATGACCGGCGGACTGAATCGGATCGACCCGGAAACGGGAGCGGTGCACACGTTTCGTCATGATCCGTCTGACCCTTACAGCCTCGCCGCCGACGGTGTCATGTCGCTGTACGAGGATCGTGAGGGCACGATGTGGGTGGGTACCTACGGTGGTGGTGTTAGTCGTCTGGATGCAGGTGCCGATCGCTTCGTCAATTATTATCACGACCCTGCGGACGACACGACTTTGTCGAGCCCACGCGCGACGAGCATCGTCGAAGACAGCAACGGCAACATCTGGGTTGGCACCGACGGCGGCGGTCTAAATCGCCTCGACCGTGCAAGTGGCACCTGGCAGCACTTTGTCCACGACGACAACAATCCGACTAGTTTGAGTGCAAATACAGTCTACGCATTGCGCGCCGATGCCGGCGGTACGTTGTGGGTTGGAACGCGAGCCGGATTGAACCAGTTGAAAACCTCAGGAACCGAGACTGCCGCGGCGCAGCTCATGGAGTTTTCGGCGCGTGATTCATTATTAGGCGACGACGTCTACAGCATCGAGCGGGATTCTGTCGGCGGCGTATGGCTGGGCACATCTCGAGGGTTGATTCGGTTTCATCCTGACAGCGGCAACGTCCGTCACTTCCATGCGAGCCAGGGGTTACAGGGTGACGAATTCAATTTCGGCGCAAGCTATGCGAGCACATCTGGCGAGCTCTTTTTCGGCGGATCGAATGGTTTTAACGCTTTCGATCCGATAAACCTGCAGCTGAACCGAGACCCGCCACCCGTCGTACTCACATCGCTCTCGGTTCTGAACAAGCCGGTATCGTCCGGGCAGCCTTATGAGCTGATCGAGAATATACATCTCGGCTACAAGGATGACGTCGTTACATTCGGCATCTCCGCGCTGGATTACTCGGCGCCGGCGCAAAACCGATACTCGTACCGCCTCCTTGGATTTGATGAAAATTGGGTAGACGCTGGCTACGAGCGACGAATCACCTACACGAATCTTGATGGTGGTAATTACACGCTACAGGTGCGCGCGGCGAACGGTGATGGCTACTGGAATGACGACGGCATCTCTATGCCCCTCCGAGTTGAGTTTCCGCCCTGGAAGACCTGGTGGGCCTATACCTCATACGCAGTGATATTTTTTATCGCAATGCTGGGATTCGTGCGTCGCCAGCAAAGAAAACTCGTGCGGGAAGCCGAATATAGTCGGCGACTGGAGCAGGAAGTACGCGAGCGTACCGACGAGCTGAAGAGCAGAAACTCGGATCTTAAAGTAATCAATGGCAAGCTGCTGTTGGCGAGTACTACCGATGCGCTAACAGGACTGAGGAATCGGCGGTTTCTTTTTCAACAGATTGCCAAGGACGTCGACCTGGTGCTGCGCCACTATCGTGATGGCACCGAGACATTGAAGCCTGGCGGAAACAACGATCTGCTGTTTCTGATGGTCGACCTCGACAACTTCAAGCCGGTCAACGACAAATGTGGGCATGAAGCTGGTGACGAGCTGTTGCTACAGGTACGTGATGTCCTGCTCGATGCAAGCCGCGCGTCCGACGATGTTATTCGCTGGGGTGGTGACGAATTTCTCGTGGTCGCGCGCGAGACAAACAGAAATTACGCAGCGACGCTTGCTGAACGAATTCGCTCGGGCTTGTCGCAACGCGTATTTCAGATCGGCGACGGTCAGGTTGCCCGCTGCACAGCGTCGATCGGTTACGCAACTTTCCCGTTTATCAAAGACCAACCCGAATTGCTGCAATGGGAAGAAGTCCTTGGCGTCGCCGATGCAGCAATGTACGAAGCAAAACAAAAGCGCAATGCATGGATCGGCATTGAAGGCATCGATTGGAAAGGCAGTGGCGACGAATTCTACAGGGCGATCAAAGCAGACCCGGGAGAACTGGCCAAAGAGGGTTACATTCAGGCGATTGAGTCGATCGAGGACGCGGCAGAGGACGTCGGCTAAAAGCGACCGGAGCGTCCCCTCTCACGACAAGGTGTCCGAAAAGGTGTCAGGGTTATTTTGGGACTCTCGGTCTTCCGGATCATTAGCTGGATAATAAACCGGACACCTTATTTTCGACGGACAAGGTTCAGGAATTCCCGGGCCCCTGATCGCAGGTTCGGCGTGAGAGTGAGCACTCGGTTGTCGTACTCGCCGCAGGAACGTACTCTGATCCCCTTTTCTACCGATGTCTCGTGCCAGACCAATGAAATACAGCAAGACCATCATGCTTACCGCAGGCGTTGCCGTCACCCTCGTATTGGTCGTCTGGTTCATGCGCAACACACTGGTTCAGCGCATGTCGAATCCGCTGTTGCAAGATTACGGATTCGCCGTTACTGACGTATCACTCGACGCTCTGACGACGAACGATGCCAGCATCGGCTACCTTGAACTTGTGCACGAGAAAGGCACAACCATAAGCATCGAAGGTCTTACCCTGCCCATCAGCATCACTGCAACCGGACTGAACGACTACTCCGCCGAAAGAATAACGATCATTAGCGCCACACGCACGGAGGGCGAGCCGTTTGAACTGGCTCGCCTGATCGATCAGTTGCTGTCATTGCCCAGCCTGCTGGGCCATACCCGATTGTCCGTCGCCGAGCTTAGCGTGCCACCCTATCCTGAGATTCGCGATCTCCACGTGCTACTGCAGGACAGTGAACTCCAAATGCGGACGACCATCGGCTCTGTCGCCATGTCGGCCGCGATCACGCAAACCGACGCCAGCAGCCCTGTGATTGTCTTCTCTTTGCCCGACGGATCACCTGACACGCTTGGGCATTCGATCAGCGCCAAAGTGCAGCGCAGTGCAGAGAGCACTTCACTGAGCGGCCTTGCGTCCCTCGACCTGGCGGCCTGGGAGCCGCTGGGCAAACTGGCAGGGATAATTCCGCAGGAAACAGGCGTGCGATCAGGAAGCGCAGAAATGCGGTTCAATATCGAGATCCCCTACGACATCCGACAACCGGCCTCTGTGACTGCCGAACTGACACCGTCCGGGTCGCTGCAGTTTGCCTATGCCGACAACGCCGGCGAAACAGCCGCCATCAAAATAGCATCAGGCAGCCCGGTAAACCTCACTGCAAGCTTTCCCGAAGTCGAGTGGTCTCTCAAGCAGGCGCTGGCATCCGTGACCGTCAGCTACGGTGAGTGGCTGGATATTCCGCTGTCCATTGCCAATCTTTCCTGCGAATCCGGTCCCTCGTGCTCGATGCAGACCAGCGTCGCAATGCAAGCCGCCGCGCTGCCGTTTGGCAAGGTCGATCACATTGCACTGTCTTCAGCGCAGAAGGTCGTGTTTCTGGACGAGGGACTTCGCATCGACGTGCAGGCAAACGCGACGCTGGACATCACCGGCTTATCGACGTCCGACACGAACGTTGAAGGAATTTCGGCCAGGCTCGTGTCCACTGCAACACTGGAGTTGCTCGATACCGGTTGGCGCCTCGCGGCGGACTCGCTGGATGCCGAGATTGAGGCATTGTCATTGTCCGAAAACTTAGGCGTTACGATGCCGTTATTCCTCGAGAACCTGTCTGTCAGCGAGTTGAATCAGGTTCTGTCTGCAAACCTGGGCGTCCATGCGCCGCAGAGCGTAGTCACTTTTGAACAACGCATCATCAACCTCCCCGGATTCAAGGGCCCGGTTTCATACCAGAGTGGCAATGTCGCGGTTGAGCTGCAAACGCTTGGTCTGCAGCCGAACGGAAGCATCAGAGCCCAGCACGATCTCGATACTGGCGCCGGCCAGCTGACCATCAGTGATGCCGGCGCATCGTTTGACACACGAAGCCTGTCGAGTCGAGTTTCGCCCTGGGGTGAAGACTGGGATATCGCCGCTGGCAACCTGCTTGTGGACCTCCAGGCCAACTGGACTCAGTCCGGTTCAGATCTGAAGTTCGATGGGCGATCCTCACTTCATCTGCAGGATATGGCCGGCCACTATGGCGAAACAGCGTTTGTCGGTTTGTCGACGTCGCTTGCATCGGCTTATGACAGCAAGGACGGTTTTACGGTGCTCCCATCAAGCATCACCGTCGACCTGATCGAAATGGGTCTCCCCATTGAAAACATCAGCGCCAGTTACACCCTGTATCCCAATGACATGGCGTTTGACATGGCGGATCTTCGTATGGCCGCGTTCGGCGGTGTCATTCGTGCCGATCCGTTCAGTTTCCGTACAGCATCAAATATCAATACTGTGCTTATGCATGCTGAAGCGATTCAACTGAGTAGATTATTGACGCTGGAAGAATTCGAGTCCATCGAAGTCAGCGGCACCGTCGGCGCGGAGTTGCCAGTGGCTATCGTGGGAAGTTCTCTCACCGTTACTGAAGGGCGACTGTTTGGCGAACCGCCTGGCGGAGTGATTCGTTACCGTTCGCAGACCGAGCCGGATGAGCCGGACACGTCGAGCATCGGATTCGTAACGCTCGCGCTGAGTAATTTTGAATACGAGACATTGACGTCGGAGATTGACTACAACGCAGATGGCGATTTGAAGCTGCAGTTGCAATTGACCGGCAGGAATCCCGATCTGGATACCAATAGACCGGTGGTGTTGAATCTTGGAGTGGAAAACAA
>RCNF010000718.1_pt1 | contig 17123 bp, 14 predicted proteins | sample 2041311 | NCBI WGS metagenome assembly RCNF01 (sample SAMN09708228, study PRJNA481090) | Marine sediment metagenome, whole genome shotgun sequencing project. | biome: marine sediment; feature: ocean; material: sediment; isolation source: Sewage treatment plant 2 marine sediment (STP2) ... | reverse complement strand
GATGGTTTTGGCCTCAATTTAAACCAGGTAATCTTTGATAAGACAGTATTTGATAACCTGGATCAGGGTGATGCTATTGTCGCCCAGGCGGTAGCTGACTTTGAAGTGGCCAAGCAGGATACCATTGTGCGTGTTTCCACCGCTTATTTTAATGTTTTAACGGCCATTGACACATTGGAAACAGCCAGTGCCGAGAGAAAAGCCATTGGCAAACAACTGGAACAAAGCAAGGAACGTTTTAACGTGGGTTTGTCTGCCATTACTGACGTAAAAGAACAACAGGCAAGTTATGACATATCCGTGGCAGATGAAATTATCGCCACCAATGATCTATCGAATAAACGTGAAGCCTTGCGTTTTATTATAAATACCTACCCGGAAAACCTGAAAGTTGCCAGGGAAGATATGCCTTTAGTCATACCCGAACCGATGGACATCGATGCCTGGGAGAAAAAGTCATTAGAAAATAATTTCTCTATCGTATCAGCTACCTATGCACTTGTTGCAGCTCAAAGCGCCTACGATGGCAGCAAGGGCGGACACTATCCCACGCTTAGCTTAAACGCCGCTTATGACGTAGTTAATGCAGATGACCGCAACTTCTCAGGCATACCAATCCCCGCCAACGAGAATACAGATGCCCGCGTTATTTTGAACCTAAATATACCTATCTACAGCGGCGGTTTTACCAGTTCAACGGTACGCCAGAAAGCATCAGAGCGAGACCAGGCAACGGCGTTACTCGAACAGCAAAAAAGACTCACCACAGGCCTCGCGCGCAGTGCCTATTTAAGCCTGGAAGCAGATATTTCGAATGTCAAAGCAAGAAAACAGGCAATTATTTCTACACAGACATCACTGGATGCCACGCTGGCCGGCTACGATGCTGGCACGCGTACCACTGTTGACGTACTGTTATCACAGCGCCAGTTATACAGCAGCCAACGGGATTACTCGATAGCACGCTATACCTACCTGACGAATCAGCTGACATTAAAACAGGTTGCCGGAATTCTTACCCCGGCAGATGTTGATGCCATTAATAAATGGCTTATTCCCAGGCCTGCTAAAGAAGAACAGAACAACCAGAAATAATCACCGCAACCAGCCAATCTAATAAATGACACTGGTGAATAAAACAACAGACAAATCCTTGCAGCTGAGTTCTTATTTAGCAGCCAGATACTGGCCATTATGGTTTGCATTTGGATTATTACGATTGGCATCATTTTTACCCATATCCACACTGCAAACAGCAGGCTCTGTTTTAGGACTCTTTTTATACCGTATCGTCCCGTCCAGAAGACGCGTTGCTCGCATTAATTTAAAACAGGCATACCCTGATTTCACAGATAAAGAAATTGATGAACTGAATAAAAAAGCATTTAGCAGCCTGGGCATCTCAATTTTCGAAACCGGTATTGCCTGGTTCACTAAAAGCGATGTATTACAGAAACAGTGTCAAATCGAAGGCAAAGAACACCTCGATCAGGCAATGGCACTAAACAAAGGTGTGCTGTTATTAACCGGTCACTTCACCACGCTGGAAATGGGTGGACATTTGATTGGCACCTACGTAAATAAATATAATGCGGTCTTTAAAAAAGCACACAATCCCTTATTCAATGCGCTGATGGTGCACTACCGATCAAAAATGGGTGATGAATTAATTGAAACCAGAAATGTACGGGGAATTATTCGCGGATTAAAAAGCGGCCACGCCACCTGGTTTGGTCCTGATCAGGATTTTGCTGACCAGGAAGTTGTCTTTACCCCGTTCCTCGGCGGCATCGCTTCAACCTTAACTGCCACTGCAAAAATAGCTAAAATGACAGGCGCCGCCGTGGTACCTTTTTATCCAGTTCGTCTGCAAAATGGCAAAGGATATAAACTCATTGTATTACCCGCACTGGATAACTTTCCTTCTGACGATATAGAAGCCGATAGCGCACGTGTCAACAAGACAATTGAAAACATGGTTTATTATTGCCCCGAGCAGTACCTGTGGTCACATAAACGCTTTAAAACACAAGCCGACCGTAAAACCAACATTTACGCTTAACACATAGATGCTGTTCTATCGTCTGTTAATTATTATTTTAAGCCCGGTCATCCTGGGCCATATAATCTGGAAGTCTGTAAGCAATAAACAGGGCCGTTATTTCTGGCAGAGACTGGGATTTAATTATGCAAAACTGCCTGAAAATAGCCTGTGGTTCCACTGCGCTTCAGTTGGCGAAGTTAATACCTTATTACCGCTTTTAAAAAATCTACATTCAAAAAATAATCTATTAATATTTATTATCACAACCAATACCATTACCGGCAGTAAGATTGTTAAACAACAGAAACTTGATTACCTGTTTCACAGCTACCTGCCTTTTGACTGGCGCTTTAGTATTAAGCGTTTTTTAAAAACAGTAAACCCGGCAACACTCTATGTTTTAGAAACTGAAATATGGCCAAATCTGTTTGACTTATGCTTTAACAACGGTGTAGCAATACACATAATAAACGCGCGTTTATCGAGTAAAACCACCACAGCAAAACCCTGGATTAAAGCCCTGCTTAAAACTGCTCTATCGAAAGTTAACACTATTTCTGCCCGCCTGGAACAGGAGGCATCTGCATATGAGTTACTCGGCGCCGATAAAAACAAAATATCAACTACAGGTAATTTAAAATTAACCACTGCTCTGAACACCCACCAAGCGGCAGAAGATAATAACTTTTCGATAAACCGTGACTATATCCTTGTTGCCTCCACACATGATGATGAAGAATGTCAGATATATAACGTATGGAAAAAACTAAATAGAGAAGAGCTTCTTATTATTGCGCCAAGACATCCTGAACGGACAGCCTCCATCGTCAAAAATCTCAATTGCGATAACCTTTCCATAAGAAGTAAAAAACACCCGATAACAGATAAAACCAGAGTGTTTTTACTCGACACAGTAGGTGAGTTACAAAACTATTTTAAAAATGCAAAACTTGTCATTATGGGCGGTTCGTTTATACCGGTAGGCGGGCACAATATTTTAGAGCCTGCCAGCTATAATAATGCAATCATCACCGGTCCTTACATGGAAAACTTTAAAGAAGAACTGGAATTGATGATTGACAAAAATGCGATTATTCAGGTTGCTTCTTATGATACTTTAGATAAAGAATTAACAAAGTTGCTGGATGATGAAAATCACAGAACATCATTACAAAATAACACGAATGAATTAACACATAACGCAGAAGTAATACTGGATAGTTATACCACTCTGATACTTAATCAACAAAGCCAACGTTAATAGCTGTTAATCCAGGCTAACAGACGGTTAACCAATCGAACTTATCTTTGATGTACCACTTAGATAAACTCAAGGCAAACACACAATCAGACATTCGAGAAAACCAGCTAGCAGAAAATCGGTCATAGTTGACGCCTGGAAAGTTAATTGTAAGTGTCCGCTATCATAAGCTGACGCTCAGAGATTAAGAGTAACATAGCAAAGCCGGTCATGAGCGGACAGTCACCACAAACAAAAATGGCTCCCGAAAAAGCCGCTATTGATTATCTTTTATACAGTTATGCTTACTTTATCACCAAGCAAGGTTTTTTTGTCTGCGCTTTGGCTACGTTACGACCATGTACCTTATATCCTGAGTAACATAATTCAAAAATAGTGGCTTATCATTACTAGCTAAAAACTCGTCGACTGCTTTCCGGCATCCTTCATAGGTACCATAATCATCAAAAATCACAATACCTCCATTCACGACTTTATCAAATAAATAGTCCAGGCAGATTTTGGTGGAAGCAAACCAATCGGCATCAAGTCGAAGAAGAGCTATCTTATCGATTTGGCCAGCGTCTTTCGGTAACGTATCTTGAAACCACCCTTTATGAAAATGAATATTCTTTTCAGGATAAGCAATTTTGTCGATAAGCAATTGCCTGTTATTTTCAATTGTTCCCGGCCCACCCAAGTGATCATAAAATCCTGTTAGAGGAGTAAGATTACCTTTGGTGCCTCCAGATTTTGACCAGGCTTTAGCTTCATTTATTGCCCTATCACCATCGACATCCTCATCTGGCTCACATATCTCATCGTAGGAATCAAATAGATGTAAATTCCTTCTGGTTTTTCCGTGCTTCAAGTTAACCTGCGCCATTAATCCAACCGCACCACCCTTCCAAACACCGCATTCTACAAAGTCCCCTTCAAGGCCTCGTTGTTCACAAAACAGCAACTGATGATATAGAGAGAGCAAACCCGGTCGCGCGAGCATGGTATTGTCCCGTACTGTCTGGATCATGTTTTCCAGTTCTCCATCTATGCCTGAATTGTACTCGTCCAGCAAGCCAGATTTTTTACGTACCAGATCGTAACCACATAAACCAGCCAACTTCCTGATTGGATTACCCACTATTACCTCCTGAAATTATGTTTTCTAATGCTGTAATCAAATATATTATTGTCTGCCAGATTAGACGGCACCACATTCTGCAGACTACGCATGTAGAGTATGCCGCGACGCAAGTATAATATAAACACCCTTTCGAACCCACGACAAACCAAAGAAACCTAAAGATCCCCCCTTCACTTCTGCTTCCAACCAAAACATTTCACGTTGTTATCAACTCACACCAATAGAATTTTAAGCTTATTCTCTTGATTTCAACAAAACTAACAAACACCATCCTGCCAACAATCTGTAGCAATTCCTTTTACTTACATGTCATCCTTTTTATTCAGTAAATAGACTACTTTGCGATGTGGAGTGACATCCGACAACCTCACTTGGACCGGCCCGAGTAGTTCGACTGCGGGAATTTAACAACGGCTAATATTAGAAATTGTTAACAGTCTCTTTTGGGTCGAAATTTCCCAGTCAGACCAATTATTCGAGGGTCCGCTATGCGGGGCGCTACTCATAAGCAATCCTGCCAGTGACAGCTCTGGGTCGGCAACGCCAGTTTAGCCATAATTAATAAGCGTCCGTTATGGTTACTCCATGTCTATCAGATTAAGTTGCAATTAATATATAAAAAGGTCAGGTTAGATTAGATTTCAGCGACTACCGTTTATTGCCTTTACCGATAAATGCTTGCTGCCAACTTAAAACTTACTTTTCACTTATAGCCATCCAATAAAGCCGACCAGCTGCCTTCATTAAAGTTAAAACTATCTGTATTATTTTTAAACTTTAACAATGATCGCTTCAAACGTGAAAGATTTGCCATCTTCCATGCGCTTGAGTCCAACCTGATATAACTATTATCAAAATCAATCAAATAAGGTTCAATTTTTTCCGTAAGCAGAATATTTCTGGCATTTAAGTCAGCGTGATAAATATCATGCTGGTGAAAACGTTTTATACAACGACCTATCTTCTGCCATTTTTCATCATCTAGTTCATTATTTGACAGAACATCCGATAACGTTTTCGTCTGCTTTAGTTCTTCGGTAATTAAATCCGCTCGATAAAACAGCATACCTTTAGCAACATGGGCAGCCACGGCTATTGGTACAGGAAGACCAAACTCGTTCATTTTTTTTAATAAATGAAACTCTCTAAATGAACGTGACTTTATAATGCTGAAACCAAGGTAACGGTCTTTTAAAATTGATGCCACAACACCGCCTCGATAATAGTGTTTCAGTACGAATGATTTTTCACCTTGCGAGAAATAGACGACCCGGGCTCTGCCTATTCCACCCTGCTGCCCGACCGGTGTGTGTGATACCGATTTATTTTGCTGAGAACACTGATTAGTGTGATAATCGCGATTAAATAACTGCAATGTCGGTTCAGCTATAATGCTGGCATCATATAAAATATACGAGTTACCTGTTTTGCTGATTTTGCCTGTTTTCATAAATTTTGAAGCATTATCCAACGACATTAACGATTAATCCCACAACTATTCAAGCAGCGACTCTTTTATGGCACCTTCACAGACATTTTCCCGCGCTAATCCGCCAGAAACATTATGTCTGCTTCGACTGTCCGCATTAGGTGATATTACGCATGTTTTGCCGACTTTGCGAACCGTACAAAAACATTGGCCGGCGACAAAAATAACCTGGATCATTGGCAAGGCTGAATACCAGCTGGTAAAAGCAATCGAAAACATAAACTTTATAATCTTTGATAAATCAGCCGGTTTATCATCCTACCTGGAACTAAATAAGCAGGTTAAACAGCACCTCCAGGGCAAGGCTTTTGATGTACTGCTGCACATGCAACTGTCGATTCGTGCCTCTGTAGCAAGCTTATTTATACCGGCAAAAATCAAACTGGGTTTTGATAAAAAACGCGCCAAGGACATGCAATCATTATTTTGTAATCATCAGATCACCCCGGATTCAACCGAACAACATGTGTTGGACAGCTTTCTGGCATTTCCACGTTATTTTGGTCTTGAACCGGTTATCAGCTGGCAACTACCCGTATCACAGTCTGCTATTGATGTTATAGCAAAACGACTTCACATGAATGAATCAACAAGGGATAAAAAATTATTTGTTATCAATCCCTGCGCCGTTGCTAAATCAAAAAACTGGCGAAACTGGACGGTTGAGGGTTATGCAGCTATCGCCGATTATGTTAGTGATCAATACGATATGCAGGTAGCACTGACCGGTGGCAACAGCCAGCTTGAAAAAGATACTGCAGAAGACATTCTTTTATTATGTAAAACGTCTAAACCTGTAAACCTGGTCGCCTCAACCAGCATTGATGAACTGGTCGCAGTATTGCACCTGGCCGATATAGTACTGGCTCCGGATACCGGACCGGTTCACATAGCCAGCGCACTGGGCACAGATACTATTGGATTATATGCATCAACCAACCCGGACCGTGCAGGCCCCTATAATCATAAACAATATGTCGTCAACAAATACCCTCAGGCCCTGTTAAAGTACAACAATAAAAAAGTTGAAGATGCTGCCTGGGGTGAACGCATAAAAACCGCTGATTGCATGACGTTAATTTCTGTCGATGATGTAATTAAGAAAATAAAACTTTTATTTTCTGCAACAACTTAAAAACATAAATCGGCATTATTTAAACACCGTCATTCCGCCATGTTTATAGCCAGAATGACGAACCATTAGCACTTACTACTTATTATGACAAAAGCATACAAAATAATTGGCTGCATCCCCGCACGATACGCATCATCACGCCTTCCCGGCAAACCATTGAGCGACATAGCAGGTAAACCCATGATCCTGCATGTTGTTGAAAAAGCCAGACTGTCATCCGCATTATCTGAGGTCGTTGTTTTAACCGATGACCAGCGTATTTTTGATGTAGTAAATAATGCCGGTTACCGTGCATCCATGACATCTGAAAACTGTGCCTCAGGCACCGATCGCATCGCTGAATTTATGCAGCAGTCTGATGCTGATATTTTCGTCAACATACAGGGTGATGAAGTCACCCTGGACCCGGACCACATTGACCAACTGGTCAGTAAATTCATCAACCAGAAAAATCCACAGATGGGCACACTGTCCCACTGGTGCACAAACAAAGCAGTATTATCTGCGCCCTCCAATGTTAAAGTCGTAACCTCTACAAGTGGCAACGCACTGTATTTTTCCAGAAACGTGATCCCGGTAAAACAAAACGGTGACATTGCTGATAAAGGCCAAATTCATATTGGTGTTTATATCTACACTCGTGAAACATTGACCCGGCTAATGCGCTTAGAACAAACGCCATTGGAACAGACCGAAAAATTGGAACAGCTGCGCGCCCTGGAAAATGACATTTCTATTAATGTGACCACACTGGACGATTACCAGGGGCTGGCGGTAGATACACCGGAAGATTTAGAAAAAGCGAGAGAATTACTTTCCAATTAATTGTAGATCGGGGCGAGGGAACCATCCATTTTAAGCGTGACCAGTTAACAATGCCTGCAACGTAGTTATGCCGGCCTGCCAACTGCCAACTGCCAACTGCCAACTGCCAACTGCCAACTATTTTTTCACACAACCTTGATAATCACTAGTATATTCAGCATCCTTGGTGATACTAAACTCATCCCTAACCTGCCCCTTGTTATTGATAAATCGTGCAGTTAATTTATTATCATCGACATCGATAACCATCGAACCCGCTTCAAGAAATCCAGTATGATGTGCCGGGTGATCAATCGGCCCCTGATCTATTCTTGCAGCTGATCCGGCTATAACATAGACCGCACCCTGATGCTCTTTGTGCTGTAATGGTTTTACATATTGTTGATGTTTGCCATGTAAACCTTCTGAAACAATGTTTTTTGTCGAAAACTTGTCTGACTTTTCATAGGCACAGTCCAGCAGATAAGAGCGCTCATACATATGACTATGACCAGATAACACCAGGTCAACACCGCCAGCTTCCAGAATAGGTACAATATTTTCTCGCATTTCCTGCATTCTTCCCCTGCTGTCTGATGAATCATCTGAATCATGACTGCCTTTGGTATAAGGCGGATGATGAAATGCAGCAATTACCCAGGTTTTTTTATTATGCGCCAGGTCTCGCTTTAACCAGTTTGCCATATCACCGGTTTTAGAACGATCACTGGCTTGCGAATCCAGCATTACAAAATGTATATTCGAATAATCGATGGAATAATAATTTTCTGTATCTGAGGCAATACCACCCGCTTCTGCATTTTCCGGCAAGTCAAATATTCTGAAATATGTCCAACGGCGGTCATCATGATTTCCATAAATCGGCCATAACGCAGTATTAGCCAACAAGTCGCCAAAAGTATCAAAAAGTGCCGACTGGAACTGATCATTGCTGCCAGATCGGTAAGCTATATCGCCTAATGCTATCCAGATATTGATCAGGGGCGCAGTAATAAGCTTACCGTCTAAATTCAGTGGATTCTGTTGCATCCAGCTCAACGCTGAATCACGCACCTGATTTAATGTTTCACCGGCCTTGCCTGAGTCACCTATTACCCATACACGCGCAGGCAGAACCTTTTCCGAATGTGTATAAAACCATTGTTTCTTAGCCTCATCTTCATGAAAACCACTAATCGTGCCTGTTTGATAAAAGTATCGAGTGGCCGGCTTAAGATTAGAGAGTTTTACATTATGATTTTTTGCAGGTGACTGCTCAATCTCAATATTTGACATGTATTCATGGTGTTCACCAAATCGAACAATACCAAGCTGATTATCTTCGGTCATCCAGCGAATAATCACACTGTCCTGCGTTAGCATCTGAATATATGGTGCGCGATAACCGCTTAGCCGGCTATCTTGAAACACCACCACAAATCGCCCGACTGCATAAGCAAGAGCGATAAAAATCAAAATCTTAACAAACTTTTTTAATAAAGACATTTTCAACAGTATGGCACACCAGGAGCACTATATCATGTTGATTATGGTACACTATGCGGCGTTTGGAAATATCTAATTGCATAATTTTTACCTGTTAAAATTTGATCGGTTATCTTAAGCAGCAACAATTAAATAGCTACATCGTCATTTCAACACTGCTAAACGAATATTAACCTTTGTATCGGCTCACATTATCATCCGACAATAATGTCATTTATAAATAAGATTCCACGCCTGCATTTATACGTTATAACCGTTTTATTTCTGTTTCTTATAATACAAACGGGCCTGCGTTTACTTTTCTGGCTAAAATTTAATAACCCGGCCGACCCGGTTTCAAGCAATGACCTGCTCTGGTCGTTTTATCTCGGAATGAAATTCGATTTACAGGCCTCACTTGGTACTCTGCTGCCTGTTTTATTACTCGGCTGGATAAAACCACTGCATCCTGTTTACAGTCAATTTGGTAAACGGTTATGGGCGGTATATATAAGTCTGGCGTTTATTCTGATGTACCTGATATATATCACAGATGCAGGACATTATGCTTATTTACAACAACGCTTAAATGCCACTGCACTGCGTTTTCTTGAAAACCCGTTCATATCTGCCAATATGGTGTGGGAAACTTACCCAATTATTAGTGGCGGCTTACTATTTATTTTTATTAATGCCGTGACTATTTTTCTGTTTGTAAAACTGACAGGCAAAATAAACCGCTCCGACTCCGTAAAGTCATACTGGTCTCATAAACGCTGGTATCAAAATACAGGACTGGTTCTGCTTACAATTTTCGTGGTATTTTTTGCTTTGATGGCAAAAATTTCCTGGTACCCTTTACGCTGGAGTGATGCTTTTTTTAGCACACATGCATACAGTGCACAGCTAGCGTCAAATCCTGTCATTTATTTTTCAAACACATTAAAAAATGTTGCTGAAACCTATGACCTGGATGCTGCCAAACAGGCCTACCCGATGATGATTGATTATTTAGCTATCCAGCAGTCTCAACCATTGACTACACAACAATCGACTAAACAAGCAGCGAGTGAAAAACTAAATTATGAGCGCCGCTACGAGTTTGATCAAAGCAGCAATAAAACAAATGTCATCGTTGTAATCCTTGAATCATTTGCGTCCTATAAAACAACCCTGTCTGGCAACCCGCTGGACTCAACCCCTAATATCGCAAAACTGGCCAGTGAAGGTTATTACTTTAAAAACTTTTTTACACCAAGCACCGGCACTGCACGTTCCATATGGACATTTGTTACTGGTCTGCCTGATATTGAAAAAAACAAAACATCAAGCCGTAATCCGCTCATTGTTAACCAGCACACCATTATTAATGCATTTAACAATCACAAAAAATACTACTTTTTAGGCGGCAGTGCCAGCTGGGCAAATGTTCGCGGTATACTATCAGCGAACCTTCCGGATTTGAGGTTATATGAAGAAGGTAGTTACGACTCACCGGATATTGATGTCTGGGGCATCTCGGATTTAAGCCTGTTTCGTGAAGCCAACGCGGTACTTAAAGATGTAACTCAGCCATTTTTTGCCGTCATTCAAACCTCTGGTAACCACCGCCCATACACCATTCCGGATGACAACGAAGGGTTTGAAGTCTGGACAGCAGAAGATTTGCCAGGTGAAATACAAAATTACGGCTTCGCCTCGATTGAAGAATTAAACTCATTTCGATTCATGGATCACAGTATCGGGCATTTCATCAAAATTGCCAAAAAAGAACCTTATTTTGATAATACGCTCTTTGTTTTCTTCGGCGACCATGGCATTCACGCACCAACCGGCAACCACGTACCCGCTTCTGATGCACAGCTTAACTTGCAAGGATTACGTGTTCCTCTGGTTTTATACGGAAAAAGCGTTATCAGCAAAGCCAAAGTCTTTGATACAATAGCCAGCGAAGTCGACGTATTACCAACCATTGCTTCGCTAACAAAGACCCGTTACCTGAACACAACGCTTGGTAGAGATTTAACCGACAATACATTTGACGAAAATCGTTATGCATTCACTATTGAACATGGCAGTGGTCGCACTATCGGGTTAATATCTGATGAATATTATTTGTTGATGCGTCCGGATGGCAGCAATAAAAAGCTTCATCATTTGACCAGTGACAATCCGCGCACTGATGTTTCAGCTGAAAACCCTGAAATGGCAGACTTGTTAACTCAAAAGCTAAGCGCTATATGGAACACAATTCGATATATGCGAGAGAACAACAAGCCGGAACAATAATATCTACACAATTAACAAACTGATTACTCACAGGAATTAAACATGAAAATCTCCGTCATTGGCACAGGTTACGTAGGACTGGTCACAGGCACCTGTTTTGCTGAAATGGGACATAACGTCATCTGTGTCGATATTGATGAGAAAAAAATCGAAAACCTTAAAAAAGGCATACTTCCAATTTATGAGCCAGGGCTCAAGGAACTGGTTCACAGTAACGCCAATGCCGGCAGGCTAACTTTTACCACTTCCATCGAAGAAGGTACCAGCCATGCATCTGTACACTTTATAGCCGTAGGCACACCACCCGATGCTGACAGCGCAGCAGACCTTAAATTTGTACTTGAAGTGGCTACACAGCTGGGCCAGACAATGACCCAGGATTATAACGTGGTAGTCGACAAATCCACGGTTCCCGTTGGAACTGCCGACAAAGTTACTAGCGCCATTCAAAAAGGACTGGATCAACGTGGTAGCAGCGTGGAATTTGATGTTGTCAGTAACCCTGAATTTCTCAAGGAAGGTGCTGCCATCGATGATTTCATGCGTCCTAACCGGGTTGTAATTGGTGCCAACACTGAACGTGCAAGAAAAATCATGAATGACCTGTACAGCACCTTCATGGCCAGTCACGAGCGAATTATCAGCATGGGTGTTCGCGATGCGGAAATGACCAAATACGCCTCCAATGCAATGCTTGCTACAAAAATTTCATTTATGAATGAAGTTGCAGAGCTGTGCGAGCGGCTGAACGTCGATGTCGGTAATGTCAGGCTAGGCATGGGTTCAGACGAACGCATCGGTTATTCATTTATCTATCCGGGAGCCGGTTACGGCGGTTCCTGTTTTCCTAAAGACGTGAAGGCACTTGTCTCCATGGCAAAAAACAACAGCGTACCAGCCGATATATTACAGGCCGTCGAATTGCGTAATCAACGGCAAAAAGAACGTATTGCGGTAAAAGTCAAACACTATTTCGATGGCAACATCGAAGGCAAAACTTTCTGCCTGTGGGGTCTGGCATTTAAACCGGGCACTGATGATATGCGAGAAGCGCCATCATTACAAATCATTAATGACCTGGTCAGTGCTGGAGCAAAAATTCGTGCTTATGACCCGGTAGCTACCGAAACGGCAATAGCCTCTTTACCCAAGACCTGGCTGGAAACGGGTCTGGTAACCATAGTTGATGATTCATACAGCGCACTTGAAACTTGTGATGCGCTGATTCTAGTTACTGAATGGAAACAGTTCAGACGCCCGGACTTTGATAAAATAAAACAAATGCTAACGCTGCCATTAATTTTTGATGGCCGCAATCAGTACGAACCAGATACGATGAAAGAACTCGGTATAACCCACATTGGTATAGGCAGAGGTAATCAATAGTCATGAACGCAAAAAAAATTCTTATCACCGGTGGTGGCGGCTTTCTTGGCTCCCATCTTAGCGAAAGGTTACTTAACGAAGGCAATGAAATTATTTGCCTGGACAACTTTTTTACCGGCACCAAACAGAATATCCTTCACTTGATGGATAATCCGCGTTTTGAGCTGCTGAGACACGACGTTACCATGCCACTGTATATAGAAGTGGATGAAATATATAACCTGGCCTGCCCTGCCTCTCCTATTCATTATCAACATGACCCTGTGCAAACAACTAAAACCTGCGTGCACGGTGCCATCAATATGCTGGGGCTGGCAAAACGCACCGGTGCAAAAATAATGCAGGCATCAACCAGTGAAGTTTATGGCGACCCGGAAATACATCCACAGGTTGAATCCTACTGGGGCCGAGTAAATCCAATCGGCATCCGTTCCTGCTACGATGAAGGCAAACGTTGCGCTGAAACCTTGTTTCTGGATTATCATAGACAACATAATCTGGATATAAAAATTGCACGTATCTTTAACACCTACGGACCAAAAATGCATGCCAATGATGGCCGTGTGGTATCCAATTTCATTGTGCAGGCTCTCAAAGGTGAAGATATAACGATTTACGGTGACGGACAACAGTCACGTTCATTTTGTTACGTAGATGAAATGGTTGATGCCTTTATACGATTAATGAATAGTGACCGAGACTTCATCGGCCCAGTTAACCTTGGTAACCCGGGTGAGTTCACCATTCGAGAACTGGCAGAAAAAACACTGGCGATGATTGGTTCAAAATCATCACTCATCAATAAACCACTGCCAGAAGACGACCCAAAACAGCGCCAACCCGATATTAGTCTCGCAAAAGAAAAACTTGGATGGGAACCTGTCATTAAGCTGGATGAAGGCCTGACTAAAACAATTGAATACTTTAAGTCCGTTCTATAACAACTACTGACTCTTTAGTAAAGTAATGGCTAAAATCAGCGCTTGTATTATTTCATTTAATGAAGAGAAAAAGATTGAGGACTGTTTAAAGAGCCTTGAAAACATTGCTGATGAAATAATAATCGTTGACTCATTAAGTACTGATAACACGGTAAAAATAGCTGAAAAATATACCGATAAAATATTTCACCAAAAGTTTCTTGGTCACATTGAACAAAAAAATCTGGCGGTTGAAAAAGCAGAAAATGACTGGATACTAAGCCTCGACTGCGACGAAAGATTGTCAGAAGAGCTGCAACAGTCCATACTAAAAATAAAAAATAGCCTGGATCACGCCGATGCTTATCGCATGCCAAGAAAAACGTTTTATATTTACCGCTGGCTCAATCATTGCTGGTATCCCGACCTTAAAATACGTTTATTCAATAGAAACACCTCCCACTGGGGCGGCACCAACCCGCATGACCACATTGTTACCGAAGGCAACAACACGGTTCGCCTGAAAGGCGATATCTATCATTATTCATTTGATAGTATTTCGGACCATCTAAAAACCATAGACAGTTTCACTGAAATTGGTGCAGACGAACTTGTCAGAAAAAATAAACCCGTCACTATAATCAGTCCGCTTACACATGCGAGCTGGACGTTTTTAAAACTTTATGTAATCAAACGCGGATTTCTAGATGGTTTTGCCGGTTTAATTGTATCGGTACTATCGTACATGCATGTATTCATCAAATACAGCAAGGCAATTATCAAACGAAAACAAAATGATTCGAAATGAATATTATTGAATTATGCCTTTCGTCCGGGCTGGGCGGCCTTGAACTCTACGTCCACCGGGCAAGCGTGGCGCTGCAGGACCAGCATAATATTACCGCCGTCCTGCTCGATAACAGCAAACTGGATAACTACTACAAAGAACATTCCACCATCAACCGCCTGCATATCAAGCGCAGCAGAAATCCTCTACCTCTCATCAATGCCAGAAAACTGGCAAGAATTATCGACGACAATGAAATTGATCTCATCCACATGCACTGGGGAAAAGATCTGCCGCTCGCCGCATTCGCAAAAGCCTTTTCAAAAAGGAAACCGAAACTGATCTATACCCGGCAGATGATGATCACCCGTTATAAAAACGATTTTTATCACCACTTTTTATATCAGCAGCTCGATTACATTCTGACGATAACAAAGCAACTGGAGACCTTGTGTGAAAAATATATAACAGCTGACAACATCAATATACGAACACTATATTACGGCGTGACAAAACCGGCAAAACAGTTAGATGCTAATGAAAAAGCAATGCTCAGAGCTGAAAAGGGTTTTGCAGAGGATGACTTCATTGCCGGGCTGTTCGGCCGCCTGGAAGATGGCAAAGGTCAGCACCTGCTAATCAAAGCGTTAGCTATCGCCAAGAAGAAGAATGAAAAGATCAAGGCACTCATTGTCGGCCATGAAATGATAACCGGATACCGCGATACATTGATCGCGTTAGCACAATCTTTTGATGTTATCGACCTTATCATTTTCAACGATTTCGTCGATAATCCGCAGGAGCTGATGCAGATATGCGACTGCGTCTGCCTGACCACGTACGAAGAAACTTTTGGGCTTGTATTGCCTGAAGCCATGAGAGCTGGCATTGCCGTGATCGGAAGCAATAGAGGCGGAGTTCCTGAAATAATCGATCACGAGAAAACCGGACTGTTATTCGAGAGTAAAGATGAACAGAGTTTATTTCAGCAGATAAGCCTTCTTTATAATGACCCGGAACTTAAATATAATTTAGCCAAGCAGGGAAAAGCAAAAGCAGACAGCATGTTTGACTACGATTTACACTTTCAGACACTGGAAAACGTTTTCAAGGAAGCTGTTAAAAAATGAGGATGAACATTCTTGCTGTGCGCGTTGGACGTGTTGGTGACACGGTAATGATGACACCAGCACTCACAGCATTAATAAAGTATTATCCCGATGCTGAAATAACCTTGCTTGTCAGCCCCGTAGGTAAATTACTATTAAATGACTTCCATCCAAGTATTAAAGAAATCTGGACATGGAATCGCAGTGGGCTCATAAAACCTGTTATCGATAAAAGCTATATATTAAAAAAAATTAAATCAACACACTTCGACAAAATCATATGTTTTGATACCAGCCATCGCATTGGCAATTTATTTACTAATATAAAAGCCGAGGTCCACCAATATAAGGGTTCCACAGTATTGAAACACTGCGCACAAGCCTATCTCGATTTCCTTGCTGAAACCTGCGATAAACCTGTCGTTGAAACATTTAATTATCTACCGGTTATAAATGATGCCCGCAGAGAGGTTGATGAAGAGCTATTAAAACACAACATCTATCCCGACGACACATTATTAATGATCCACCCAACATTTAGTGGTTATTCAAGATTTGGCATTAGAAAACGAAAAGCAAAATTGCGAAAACTCTGGTCACCAGAAAACTACGGCAACCTGGTTAATAAAATAATAAAAGTAAATCTTAATAATAAACAAGTAAAAGTATTTATGGTGTTATTACCTGATGAATTATCTTTCGGTGAAAAAATAGTAAAACTTAGCAACAATAATATCCTGTTGCTTAAATCAGACTCCACCTTCGAACGTTATAAAGCCATGATACAGAGAGCGGATGTTCTATTAACACCAGATTCAGGACCAATGCATATGGCGTCTGCTTTAGGAACAAAAACTGTAGCTTTCTTTTCCATGAAGGACCCAGGTGATTGCGGACCGTACATGGATCCTGCAAAATTCATTATACTGCGCTCAGAAAATACCGCTCATCCAGAAAGAGGCATCAACGCTATTGATGTAGATACAGTATATGACGCATGTGAAACATTATTATCTACTAAATAACTGCCTTACATGCTAGCAATTAATGAATCTACAAAAAAAAATACTGGTTATACGTAATGACAAAATTGGTGATTTCATGCTTTCCTGGCCATCTTTTGCCTTATTAAAAAACCAATATCCTGATATTGAAATAACTGCGCTAGTCCCTGAATATACAGCAGCATTGGCCAGGCATTGTAAATGGATAGACAAAGTTTTAATTGATGAAAAAAATAACTCATTCATTAATGACCTGTTCAATTTATCAAAAAAAATCAAACGGTATA
>RCNF010000717.1_pt1 | contig 17126 bp, 15 predicted proteins | sample 2041311 | NCBI WGS metagenome assembly RCNF01 (sample SAMN09708228, study PRJNA481090) | Marine sediment metagenome, whole genome shotgun sequencing project. | biome: marine sediment; feature: ocean; material: sediment; isolation source: Sewage treatment plant 2 marine sediment (STP2) ... | reverse complement strand
CTACTGGCTAATCAAAATTTACTACAATACCCGCCCAAGCTGGAGTTATTATTTTATTCACTGCACTTTTTATAGAAAATAACTCTTTTTGCCATATAAATTCTATGGAAACTAAAAAATAATACAGCGGTGCGATTCTAAAGAAACGCCGGAGATAAAAATCTTTCGTTTGAGCCCAGAAAGTAGGAAATTTCTTTTCTCGCCTTGCCCAATGGTATGCCATTAAAAATCCAGACAGGATCATAAATCCATCCACCGCTAGAGCAGGAGATCCCCAAAGTACTTCTCTTCCAATAGAAGCCATCTTCAGATGTCCATAAAACACCCAGAATGCTAAAAACCCCCTTAAGGCATCAAGGAATCCGATATGATTTTTCTTATTTATGTTCTCTTTGTCAACCATGATTCAATCCGTCTTGATGTTTTTCACCCACGCACGCTCACTTTTATACCAATCAACCAACTTTTCAATCCCATCTTCCAGGGATACTTTTGGTTCCCAGTCTAGGAGTGATTTTGCCTTACTGACATCAGCCTGGCTTGTATACATATCTGCCGGATGTTTAGTATGAAAGACGATCTCAGCTTCTTTACCAACTTTCTTTTCCAACCCAGTAATCAGCTCATTAATTGTCATCACTTCGTGTCCACCCAAATTAATGATTTCATAGCCAACTAATTTTAATGCGGAGATGGTTCCCCTTGCGATATCATCCACATAGGTAAAACCGCGAGATTGATCACCATCTCCAAACAGATGAACAGGCATATCCTCGTAGATCCACTTACAGAAACGAAACATGACCATATCTGGTCGGCCTGCAGGACCATAAACTGTAAAATATCTCACAATAGATACATCAACTCCATATAAAAAATGGTAGGCGTGAGCCATCGCTTCTGCAGCCTTCTTACTGGCCGCATAAGCTTGAAGCGGTTTATTGCTGGGAGCTGTTTCTGGGGTTGGCAGAGGTGCATCTTCACCGTAAATACTCGATGTGGATGCCAGGATAAACTTGGGTATATTTTCCTGTCGGCATAGTTCAAGTAGATTTAAAGTACCGGTTGCATTTGTATCCATATACACCCAAGGATCCTTTAAACTGTCCCTAACACCAGCTCGGGCAGCCAGATTTATAACCGCGTTAAAACCCTGCCCGATAAGCTGGATATTATGTAGCAAATTTTTGTCGCTGACATCAAGTTTATGAAATGAAAATTCCGGGTGTTTTTTTAGTTTGGCAAGGCGGTACTCTTTCATGCGCACATCATAGGCATGATTAAGATTATCAAGACCAACGACCTCTGCACCTTGATCAAGCAGCATTTCTGCAACTACAGAGGCGATAAATCCAGCCACTCCGGTGATGAGATATTTTTTCATGGAATTATCCTTCTGATTTAAATCAATAACAGGATCCTTTCGGGGCTTTAATCCTGATATTTAGTCTATTCTAACAAACCTGCCAGAGCAAACCAACATATCCCAATCCCAACACAACAACTTTTGTAGGTCAGTTCTGTATTTTCTAGAGTAATTAACTCTTATCCTGGGACATATATGCTCCCAATCTTTATCAATTAATCAGAACAGGGATAATTGCTCCACCTTATCATTGTTATTCTTTGGATGTTCTTCCAATTGAACATCGGGAATTTTTGCTGCTCCTTTTATTAAAGCGGGAAGTTTTGCAAAATCATCTTCTACTACAGACCGTAATGATGGTCTATGAAGCGCTGCTGCTGGATGATAAAAAGGGATTACCAGCATCCCTTTGACCCGGATCGACTGTCCGTGAATTTCACTGATTTTTGCATGTGGGATAAATTTTCCCATCGAAAATCGTCCCAAGGTGACTATAACACTAGGATTAATTACCTGAATTTGCTGATCTAGATAGGAGTTGCACGCTTCAAGTTCATCGATGGCTGGATCCCGGTTTCCGGGTGGTCTGCATTTTACAACATTCGTAATAAAAACTTCTTCTCTTTTCATTCCGATAGAATCTAATAATTGCACTAACAAGTCACCAGCTGCTCCGACAAAAGGTCTGCCCTGCATATTTTCATGAAATCCGGGACCCTCCCCAATGAACATGATCTCTGCATTGGACGGACCTTCACCCGGAACTCCCTTATCACGGGAATGGTTCAATCCACACTTCTTGCAGTTTGATACTTCTTCTGCTATATTTTTCAGCACTTGGTCCGAATTCATTCGGGTATTATGCTCCTTGATTAGTTTTTATCCAGGGATTGGATTCCCCTTATGCAGATAAATTGGAGAAAGATTCAGAATATCATCAACAGCACCATCTTTCCATCTTTTCCAGGCTAATTCAGCTAGATATTTTGGACTTCTAAGAGCCATCGTAGGGCTGGCTGTTTCTATCAAATCATGATCCTGGACAAGCCGGCGGATTTCTTCGCTTAGCTCACCAGTTAGTATGATGGGAGAATCGATCTTATTAAGCAGCTCGTCCAGGGTAAGATTTTCAACAGGATCCTCTGCTTCCCAAACGCCATTAACATTTTTGTACCAGCCGACGGCTAAACGGGTTCTGCCTGCCTGGAGAACAGCTGCCAATTTTGTATCCCGAACCGGAACAGCCCTGGCAGTTATATCAAGGGTAGGGATCCCTATTACAGGTAATTGGTTAGTATAGGCGATTCCTTTGATTAATGCCATTCCGATTCGAAGTCCTGTAAAGGACCCTGGTCCAATTGCAACTGCCAATACATGCAAATCAGTCACAGCCACTTCTGCCCGGGAAAGGTTCGACTGGACAGCTTTTGCTAATTCTACGGTATGGTAGCGACGGGAAATCCAACTTTCTTCACACAATATCTGGTTGCCATCAAACAGGGCAATCCCTACAGACTGCGTTGAGGTATCCACTGCCAATAACATACTTATGCTCCGTAAATATCTTCTCGAAATCGCTTGAGTAGATCCTTGTACCGATCTCCCTTTGCATTAACTATGAAATCTCTCTGCTCATCATTGATTAAGTGCATTTTTATCCAGAGATAATTTTCCGGTAAGGCTTCCTTAATACGGTCAGCCCACTCAACTAGAAGCGGTCCCTGATCAAGCATGGCATCAATATCCAGATCAATAGCTTCTTCAGAGTTTTCTAATCGAAAGGCATCAAGGTGAAAGAGTTGATTGCGATCCAACCGCCGGTAAACATTTACAAGCACATATGTCGGACTGGATACTGAGTCATAGGATCCCCATCCGGAAGCGATTCCTTGGATCATGGTTGTCTTTCCGGCGCCCAGATTTCCTTCCAGTCCGATAACATCTCCAGGTTGGAGCATTTCACCTAACCTCATTCCAATCCGACGAGTCTGCGTGGGACTTCGGCTGATGACCTCAAATGACCCTTTCTCAATTACAGCCATATCATAAATCCAATAGCTTGTTTCTGGGGATACCTTAAATTATTTTACCATTCTCTAGGAGTCAATTATTTTCAGATCAGCCAATGAGGCAATGAGTTTTTTCTTCCCAACTCCTTCAAAAAAGATATCAACAATTTCGTCATCATCCTGAAGAACACTATTTAACACCAAACCTTCTCCCCATTTGGCATGTTTTATTTTTTGTCCTGGATGATATTGGGGCTCCAATTTATTTGCTTTAGGAGATTCTTTTTGGATGTTTTTCCAGGATTGGATGGTATGAGGGCTCGTCCTTGGTGTTGAGGAATATTGGGGAAGACTATCTTCCGCTCGTAAATCAATAGGGATATCCCGGTAATAACGGGAGGCTTCCATTGGTTCAAAATAACCATAGGTATACCGATTCAGGGAATGAAACAGATATAAACTATCTTTCGCCCGAGTGATTCCAACATAAAATAACCGTCGTTCTTCTTCCATCGCTTCAGGTTCATCAAATGATCTTTGGTGCGGCAGGATTCCTTCATTTAATCCAATGATAAATACGGTTCCAAATTCTAACCCTTTGGCGGCATGAAGTGTCAATAAAGTGGGAACATCCAGGGTTGAGTCCAATGTATCCTGATCGGAAACCAGGGCCACATCCTCCAGAAATGATAACAAGCCAACAGTTTGGTATTCTGAAGCCAATCTCCGAAGTTCAGTGATGTTTTCCCAACGATCATAACCTTCCTCACTGCCATCCTCGATGTAGCTTCGATAATCAATATCTGACAAAATTAGATCAACAATTTCAACAGGGGGAAGGGTATCGAATAAATTTCTCCACTTGAAAAACATTCGTCCAAATCCCAATAATCGGCTCCCCCCAGCCTTTTTAAATGAATCCAGATCCGGGGGGTTTTCTTTTGCAAGCTGTAGTAGCAAATTACCCGGGGAAATTTCTTTTTTCTGGGCAACTGTCATCAATTCTGCAAAAGTTTTTGTCCCGATTTTTCGACTGGGTGTATTAATAACACGAGATAAACTAAATAGATCCTCTGGATTTGCGACCAGGCGAAGGTAAGCAATAATATCTTTCACCTCCCTCCGTCCATAAAACCGCTGAGCACCAACCAGTTTATACGGCAGGTTTGCCGAAAGGAAAGCCTCCTCCAACAAGCGGGATTGGGCATTGGTCCTGTACATCACCGCAAATTCTGAGGCTGCTGTATTTCTCTCAGCTATTTGTTGGATAATTGCATCCACTACAGATTGAGCCTGTTCCCTTTCATCGTAGGTCTCTCGGATGAAAATCTTCTCCCCTGCTCCCCTTTCAGTGAATAGCTTTTTAGGAATCCGGTTTGTATTCCGATCGATGATAGACATTGCAGTATCAAGAATATTCTGAGTCGACCGGTAGTTTTGCTCCAATAGAATCACTTCTGCGTCAGAAAAATCCTCTTCGAACCTGCGGACATTCCTGTAATCTGCCCCACGCCAACGGTAGATAGATTGATCCGAATCTCCCACAACAAATAAATTGCGATGATGGGATGCCAGGTGCTTCAACAATGAATACTGGGCCATATTTGTATCCTGGAATTCATCAACCAGGATATATCGATACCGTTGGGCATATTTCTCCCGGATATCCTCATTATCTGATAATAATAATGCCATCCACAATAATAGGTCATCAAAATCAAGAGCATTGCTCGCAAGGAGAGTTTTCTGATACTGGTGATACACTCTGGCGACTATTTCATCACGATAAGTTTGAATCGGGAAATCTTCTGGTAGGTATAGTTCATTCTTTGCCGCTGAGATAGATGCATGTACACCATGAGGTCGGTAACGTTTTTCATCCAGGTTCTGATCCTGGATAACCTGGCGAACAACTTTTACCTGATCATCCGCATCGAAAATGACATAGTTGGAATTAACCGGCAAGTGCTCTGCCTCTATACGAAGTATCCGAGCACAGGTGGCATGGAAGGTACCCAACGTTAGGCTATGAGTTCCTTGTCCCAATAATACAGAAATCCGTTCCCCCATTTCCGAAGCAGCTTTATTGGTAAAGGTTACTGCCATAATCTGAAAAGGTTGAATTCCCCGGTCTCCAATCAAATAAGCTGCCCGGTGAGTTAAGACACGCGTCTTACCTGACCCTGGTCCTGCAAGAACCAGGATGGGTCCAGGAGGGGCTGTGACCGCTTTTATTTGTTGGGGATTTAATGACTCCAGGATATCCATACTGGGCTGATTCTACTGGGTTGCAAGATAAGTGTCAACAACATTGCGGAAATGAGTGCCCTGTCGTAGAATTGATCCATGAGCTGGAACCTGATTGGACATGAATGGGCTATTCAACTACTGCGTGGACATATCGTTCAGGATACATTACGCCACGCCTACTTAATCACTGGTCCTGATGGGATTGGCAAAAAGAACCTTGCTTTGCGGTTTATTCAAGCTATATACTGCCAGGATCCGGTTGGACCGGGTATTCCCTGCAGGCGTTGCAAGACCTGCCAGAATATTACCCGACTTGAGCATCCTGACCTGTTCTTGGTTACAGTCGAGGAAGATAGTACTCAGATTAAAATCGACCAAATTCGCGAATTAATCCATCTTTTCTCACTAACTCCCTACATTGCTTCCCGAAAAATTGGTTTGCTGTTAAATTTTGAGCGAGCCAATCCTCATGCGCAGAATTCTATATTAAAAACCCTGGAAGAACCTCCTGGGAATTCGATCATGATCCTGACAGCAACAACCGCGAATTCTCTACTGGATACAATTACCTCAAGATGCGAGGAACTTAAACTTAATACAGTACCAATCTCAATATCCAGCAAAGGTCTGGAGCAGTATCACGGTCTCCCGGCAGATCAAGCAAATTTCCTGGCACAAATCTCCGGGGGAAAACCAGGAATTGCCCTAAACTATCATCAAGAACCAGCTGCTCTCGAACTCAGGGAGACTCTCCTAAACGACCATCATCAAATATTGCAAAAAAATTCGGTGGAGCGGTTTGCCTATGCCTCCAGGTTTGAAAAAGACCCCAGGATGGTAAGTAAGGTATTAGAACTCTGGTGTTCCCTCTGGCAAGATATTCTACATCAAGCTGGTAAATCCCAGGCGCCAATCCAGAATATCGACAAGTTGAATGAAATCACTCAAATTACTAATAAAATAGATCTCAGCACAGCTCAAAAAACCATAAATAGCTTTCGCAGAGCCCATTTACTCTTACTTGATAACGCAAATCTGAAACTGACATTTGAAGACCTGTTGCTTCAACTTCCCGAGTTAAAAAACTTATGATCGGTTGAACAATCAGAATTCTAAGTTTTTCATAAACATCTAAAAGTGTACCTGAATACCGAATATGCTATACTCTGATAAGGATTTTGTAGATTTAATGTAAATGCATTTCTATTCGAATTTATCTAATCCAAATTCAACATACAAATCTGTGAGCAAATTCATTGACCCAATGAGGGAAAATCGCGTTTAATTAACAATGGAAACTCCCCAGAATAATCCTGCTTATGTGGTCAATTAGGTTAAAATAATGGAAAAGAGAACCATTAATGGCTAAAAACAAGTTAACCAGCGAACAACTGTCAAGAGAAAACCCCCAAACTTCTCTCGAGCTTCTATACCGAGTAAGTAGGGAGATTGCTACGACCCTGGACTTATCTATTGTCCTGGAACGAGTTCTTTCTCTCTCTCTAAACACGATTGGAGCAAACAGTGGGAGCATTATCGTCTTGGATGACCAAGAAAATCCCGGAGAATCCGTTATTATCGTTCAAGATCAATTGATCCATCATACTACCGAGCAACTTCGTGCAACCCTGGATGATGGACTAGCTGGATGGGTAGTAAAGAATCGGGATGCAGTTAATATCCCGGATACAAGCAAAGATGAACGCTGGCTTCGAAGACCAGATGACGAAGAAAGCGCAACTGGTGCAAAATCTGTCGTTGCCCTCCCCATCATGGCTCGAAATAATCTAGTCGGGGTAATTACCCTTACTCACCCGGAACCAAATCATCTCCAGGAAGACCATCTTGAACTGGTGCATGCCATCGCAGACCAAGCAGGAATTGCAGTATTAAATGCCCAATTATATGGAGAAAGTCAACGGCAAGCCCGCGTGATGACAGCACTGGCAAACAGCGCAACGGCGATGTCATCTACCTTACAATTAGAGGCTGTCTTACAGAGTATCTTAGAAGAAATCCGGGCAGCTCTACAGGTTGAAGCTGTTACCCTATCCCTCTTAGATCGAGAAGGAATGCATCTGGAATACAAAGCTGCCAGACATGATACGATCGATCTTCGGTCTTCCCTGGTTGGAAAACGGATCAGAATCGGGCAGGGTTTCGCAGGTTGTGTCGCAGAAACCGGTTTAGGAGAAATAGTTCAAAATCCATCCAAAGATAAACGCTTCTCCCAAACCAATGCGATTTACCCTGAAATATCACCGTTTGCGATCGTAGCTGCCCCGATCTTTTTGCATGGCAAAGTTTTAGGAGTTCTAGAAGCGATCAATCCTTACAGCAGCTATTTTGAAAGTGATGCACTCCAGGTCCTTTCAGGGATCGGGAGCCTGGCGGGATCCTCCATTCAAAATGCTCAACTCTATGAGGATCTACAAATTACAAACAGCCGCTATCATGATCTATTTGAAAACAGCATCGATCCTATCATCATCACTGATTTGAACGGAAATATTATTGAGTGCAATATTCGAACAACAAAAACTAGTAAATATTCATCGGAAAATCTCAATTCTATGAACATCAATGAGATCCATGAAGTCAACTGGGACGTCGTCGGAGAAGATTATTCCAAATTGCTAGAAGACACATCCAGCAGTTATGAATCTAGCCTGATAACAAAGAATGAGGTTGAGATTCCCATCCAGGTTAATGTTCACCAAATACAAATAGCTGATCACTGTCGGTTGGAGTGGATCCTGAGGGACATTTCTGAGAGGAAGAATTTAGATCAGCTTAGGGAAGACCTGACCTCAATGATTTTTCATGATTTGAGGTCACCTTTGTCAAATGTAATCTCAAGCCTTGATGTCATTCAAGCATCACTGCCTGGGTGCGATGATCCGGAAATTTATTCCTTATTCGAGATTGCTAACCGCTCAACAGTTCGAATCCAACGCCTCACAAAATCATTGTTAGATATCAACCGCTTGGAATCCGGTCAACCAATAACCAAAAAAGAGTTAATCAATCCGGGCGAATTAATCAATTTTGTTAAAAAAGCCTTGCTCACCCAGGCGAATGCTAAAAAGCAAGAAATCATCATAGACATTGCCCCGGATATATCCCAGATCACTGCTGACCGGGATATGCTGGAGCGAGTACTTATAAACATCTACCAAAATGCTATTAAATTCACACCTACAGAAGGAAGGATTGAGATTGGAGCATCTGAAGAAAATAATGTTACCCGTTTTTGGGTCATGGATTCTGGACCAGGCGTTGATCCTGATTATATTGATAGGATATTCGACAAATATACCAGGATCCATCCGGATGAAAGAATCAAAGGCTTAGGATTAGGTTTAGCTTTCTGCAGGCTAGCAGTAGAAGGTCATGGGGGAAAAATCTGGGTTGAAAATCTTCCCGATGGCGGCGCGGTTTTTTCGTTTACAATTCCGATACTGGAATGAAACTTAACACTTACCAAATCTATACCCCCTAATCACATAATTAAGGAGCTGGAATGCACGAAATCAAGCCCGGGATTTATTACGAGGATACTTATCCAGGACCAACCATAGGAGCAATTCTGCTTCCCCGGGGAATGATTTTCATCGACGCACCCCTACGTCCGGAAGATGGTCATCGCTGGAAATCAAATTTACTGAATCGAAGCCAGGGCACTATCCATAAAATCATAGTGTGCCTTGATGATCATCCTGACAGGACTATTGGCGCAAATAGCTTGGATTGTCCGATTGTGACACACAGGGATGCTGCCAAAACACTGCAGGATCAATCCGCTGTTTTCCGTGGTCAACTTCCAGAAAGCGGTTCAATCTGGGAGAAATATCCAGAAACGACCGGCCTTCAATGGGTTTTTCCAGACATTACATTTTCTGAGAAAATGCAATTTCATTGGGCAGACGAAGCTGTCATAATTGAACACCATCCCGGTCCAAGACCTGGATCGAGCTGGGTGATTATTCCTTCCGAAAAAATTGTATTCATTGGAGATGCCGCAGCTGTTAAAGGTCCTCCCTTCCTGGGGAAAGCTCACCTTCCAACCTGGATTGATACTCTGGACATTCTATTGAAAGCAAAATATAAAGATTACCAAATCATCAGCGGACGGGGAGGACCAGTTAGCCTGGATATTATCCGTGAACTGAAAAAATCCTTCCGGAAAATTCACCGTCGAATAGATAAGCTTGCCAGCCGCCGAGCTCCTGTAGAAGATGTAAGTGATCTGGCCGGGAAATTTATGGATGAATTTTCGTTCCTGAAACGAGACCGGGATTTTTTCCTTCAACGTCTCCGTCATGGATTATCGCAATATTACATCAGGAATTATTTCCCCCAAGTAGACGAGAACGGAAAAAAAATTCTCTGAGTGTGCCTTCTCTCATAATCCTGCGCACCAGGTCTATCACATGAGTAATTCCCATCAGAACACAGAACAAAGTTACCTTCCCCTCTTCCAGATTACCCGGGGAGAAGTCGTCGAATCTGTCCATTATGGGGCTATAGCAATCGTAGATAGCTCCGGAAATATCTACGCCCATTACGGAAACCCAAATGCAATAAACTTTCTTCGATCTTCCGCAAAGCCCTTCCAATCCATACCTCTGGTAGAAATGAATGGATTGGAAATATTTAACATATCTGAGAAAGAATTAGCCATTACTTGCGCATCCCACTCTGGAACTGATCACCATTTAAAAACAATCCACGGGCTACAGCAGAAAATTGGGATTTCTGAAACCGATTTATTATGCTGCACACATCAACCCTTTGACTCCGCGACCCGCGCGATAATGAGAGATCGCGGGGAAGAACCTTCTCCAAATCACCATAATTGTTCCGGAAAACATACCGGCATGCTAGCACAAGCAAAATTGCTGGGGGAAAATCTGGAAAAATATACTGAAATTGAGCATCCTGTCCAGCAGCAAATCCAGAATTTGTTTGCTGAGATGTGTTCCCTGGAACCTTCTCAAATTAGTATCGGAAGGGATGGCTGCTCGGTTCCCACATTTGGAGTTCCGCTCCATCATGCTGCCTGGGGTTGGGCCCGGCTTGTAAATCCTGATGGTCTTTCCGAATCACGAAAGAACGCATGTCAAAAGATAACCTCTGCTATGACTACCTATCCATTTCAAGTAGCTGGACCTGGCAGATTAGATACACGTTTAATGAAAATCGCTGCAGGGAAAATTATCTCAAAAGCCGGCGCTGAAGCATACCAATCCGCTGGAATCCCAAAAAATGTGCTTTCACCTGAATCTCCAGCTCTAGGAATCGCCCTGAAAATCACTGATGGGGATCAAGGAAAACGAGCGCGAAGAGCTGTTTTGTTAGAAATCCTAAACCAGTTAGAGGTATTAAATTCAGATCAGCAAAAAGCTCTTTCAGATTTAGGTCCAGAAATTACGTATCGTAATCAATGCGGTCTCGTAACTGGAGTTGGAAAACCATGTTTTCAATTACAATACAGCTAAACTATGAACGGAAAACAACTTGCAGCCAAGACCCATCAGTTATTGGTGAACGAGTACGGCCATCCAACTTGGCGCCCTCACCTCTCACCAGTTGGTGAATTGGTCTCTACAATTCTGTCCCAAAACACGAACGACATAAACCGAGATCTCGCCTATGAATCCCTACGGCAGACATATCCAACCTGGGAAGAAGTCCGGGATGCACCAGAACAGCGGCTCATTGAATGCATCAAAACTGCTGGCTTAGCCAATCAAAAAGGTCCCGCAATCCAAAATGCGTTAAGAGTGGTAACTGAAGAGAGAGGTAAAATCGAGCTTGAGTTCCTGAAGTCAAAGACCAGCCAGGACGCTTCATCATGGCTGACTGATTTAAAAGGAGTCGGCCCCAAAACGGCAGCAATTGTTCTTTTATTCTCTCTGGATATGCCAGCCTTTCCGGTAGACACCCATGTGCACAGGGTTACCGGAAGAATTGGCATCCGCCCGGACAAGATGACTGCAGCCAAGGCGCATACTTTTCTTGCTGAAAAATTTTCACCTGACACTTATTACGCAGTTCATTTAAACCTGATCCGACTTGGCCGGGAAATATGCAAAGCCCGCCAACCACTCTGTCAAAACTGTCCCTTAAATACGATTTGTGATTATTACAATAATGGAAACAAACAATAAAACAAAAGTACATTTCCACCTGATATCCGCTGTCTTGATCTCAATACTGTTCCTCTCCGGCTGCAGTTTATTTCCATCACCGGAGAAACCAGCTATTCCCCCATCTCAGGATCAAGAATCACCAGTTTTAATTGGAACAGAATCCAATTCCTGGGAGGATTCTGAAATAATCCATGAAGAAAACTACACACCAATTGGCTTATATCTGGGAGACTCCTTAGATATATACGCGAATCCAGCAGAGAATGCGTCGATCATTGCTACAATACCTGCGAGCGCTCTTAATATCAAAATATTTGGTGAGCCCATTCTGAATGAGAATACTGCCTGGATCCTGGCAGAGTATAATCTGTCCCGGGGTTGGGTTAGGTTCGATGATCTGGCTATCCATGTGGGAGAACTTCCTGCTGATCTGATCAACCTCGGACAACAAGTGGTGATTATGCTACAAGCATACGATTACATTCAACTGGCAGATCTTGTACACCCGGATAAATGTCTGCGTTTATCCCCCTACTCCTATATAAATGATAACAGTTTGGTATTATGCCCTGGAGAACTGGGGAATCTGATATCCTCAGAAGAAAACTATACCTGGGGAAGATTTGACGGAACTGGAAATCCAATAGTAATGGATTTCCCGACCTATCATCAAGAATTTATATATGACGCAGATTACTTTAGGCCGGAGTTGATCGGCTTTAATATTGAGGTAAGTTCAGGAAACGCAATCAATAACATCATTGATATCTACCCCAACGGAGTGATGATCGAGTATTATTTTTCTGGTTTTGATCCACAATATGGTGGGATGGATTGGCGAAGTTTGCGGTTGGTATTTATTCAGGATAATCAAACCTGGTTCCTGGTGGCAATTATCCATGGAGAATGGACAATATAGCATTGTATTAGGATTCTCAATCCAGTAAGGAATTGATATCGTTTCCAATAGTATTAACCAATAAAATCTATGAAAAGAAATTACACCCAGGTGATCATTCTGATCATCTTTATCGGAACCCTATTTATAGGCGGCAGATATTTGTTGTCTGATCAATCACTGCAGCAGAACAACGATCAAGCCTCGCAGGATACAACCCTACCGGATAGTTTACCTATCCTGACACCTGTTCCAACATCCACACCGATTCTTCCTCTTCTTCAAAGTACAATCCCTGGAGATATATATTATTTTTACGGGGATTGGGAATCAGCCATCGCCAGTTACCAGCAAACTGTTGACACCTCATCCTCTCCGGGAGAAATCAGCGGAGCCCTATTAGGATTAGGAAAAGTTTATTATCAGAAACAAGATTACCAGAAAGCCCTTGATTATCTCCGACTGCTGGTTTCGACTTATCCTGAGTCTGCGCTGATCCATAAAGGCTTTTTCGCCCTTGCTGAGACTTACATTAAGTTGGATCGACACCTGGAAGCTGCGGATGCCTACAACCTCTACCTTTCTCGTCGCCCGGGAATCCTGGATGCTTTAGTCCAGCACAGGAGAGGTGATGCCCTCTCGACTGCTGGAGAACCGTTCGAGGCGATTGAGGCTTATCAATTAGCGATTGCAGCGGGAAGCGCAGACTCCATCTATACCCTCCAACTTAAAATCGGCCAACAGTATGCCGAGCTGGAAGATCACGCTACTGCAATTGTTATTTTCAAGGATGTATATAATCAGGCCTCCAATGACTACGCCAAAGCTCGATCAGATTATTTACTAGGGCTTTCTTATTTAGAGCTCGATCAGCGAGACCTGGCAGAAACTGCCTTCCAGGATGCGGTGATTCAATACCCTCTCAGCTATGATTCTTATCTTGCTTTATTAGAGTTGGTTAATGGTGGATTTTTGATCAATGATCTCGATCGGGGATTAGTAGATTATTTTGCCGGAGAATACAGCCACGCTGTAGAAGCTTTTGATCGGTACTTAATTGAACCTGAAGCTGGAGACAGGGGAACGGCTCTTTATTACAAGGGATTTGCCTTTCGAGCGATGGAGAGACATGAAGAAGCACTGCTCGCCTGGGATGCTCTCATTACCCAATATCCGGATCATTCCTATTGGGATCAAGCCTGGGAATTCAAAGCTTATTCCCTCTGGTTTTATCTGGACCGCTACAGTGAAGCCAGTCAGGTTTTACAAGAATTTGTCAGAAAAAGTCCATTCCATCCCCGGGCGGCTGAATTCTTATTTGACGCTGCCAAAGTTGAAGAATTAAATGGAGATCTTGAATCTGCAGCCGAAATCTGGAAAAGGGTATTTAACGAATATCCAATTTCCACCTATGCAAACCCATCAATATTTAAGAGTGGAATCTCCCAGGTAAGACTGGGTGAATATGGGAAGGCCCTTGAATTATTCTCAACCTACCGGGATGCTACCAAATCCTTCGAAGAACAATCGCAGGCCTTATTCTGGATCGGGAAAATACACCAGATTCAAAACAATCTCGATGCAGCGCACGCTGCTTGGAGTGAAGCCGCCAATGCAGATCCTACCGGATACTATAGCGAGAGGGCTCGAGATCTACTTCAAAACCGCCAGCCGTTTACTCCTCCTTTAGACTACGATATTGGCTATGATGTTCTGGCAGAAAAACAGGATGCCCAGAACTGGATCAAAGATACATTTTCTATTCCGCCTGAAACAAATCTAGAGAGCCTGGGTCTGCTGAGAGATGATCCCCGTCTCGTTCGTGGTACAGAACTCTGGGACCTTAGTTTGTACAGTGAAGCCCGGGTCGAATTTGAAGAGCTCCGAAATGAGGTGAGTTTTGATCCTATCAGCAGCTATCGCCTGGCCAATTATTACGTGGATCTTGGTCTTTATCGACCAGCAATTTTTGCTTCCCGCCAAGTCTTAAAAGCTGCTGATTTGGATAATGCACAAACAATGAACGCACCCATCTATTTTAATCACATCCGATTTGGTACATACTACAGCGATTTGGTTATCCCTGCTGGCGAGGAATACGGATTTCATCCATTATTACTCTTCAGCATTATCTGGCAGGAATCTCTTTTTGAGGGTTTTGTGCGCTCAACAGCAGGAGCAAGAGGGTTAATGCAGATCATTCCCAGCACAGGTGCAGAACTAGTTGACCAGGAGGGATGGCCTCCTGATTACAGCGATGAAGATCTTTATCGTCCTCTTGTTAGCATAAAATTAGGCACTGCCTACCTAGCATTTCTGCGATCCTACTATGACGGGGATTTCTACGCCGCTTTGGCAGCCTACAATGCAGGAGGAGGAAATACGAATATATGGCTTGAAGAAGCCCAGGGAGATCAAGATCTCTTCCTAGAAATAATCCGTTTTTCAGAAACAGAGACCTATCTGAAAAATATTTCAGAGATCTTCGCCATTTACCGTCGTTTGTATACCCGAACCCAATAAGATGATCCAGCTTTGTTAGTTTTATTCCAGATCGAAAATCTAGGGTCTATTCTCCAGAGTAAGTTCAAACTCCATAGTTTTATTATCCCGAATTATGCGGATGGTCACCAGATCACCTGGTTTTTTATAGGTTAATAGATACCCCATAAAGTCTTCAAAATCATCTACCTGTTGATCATCAATAGCAATAATCAAATCACCACCTTTCGGAATAACCTCTCCAGTTTCCGCGCCAATCAAACCCGCTTTTTCTGCCGGGGATCCGGGCGAGATTTCAAGGATATATACACCAGTGGATTGAGAAAGGTCCAATTCTTCCTGAACAAATAAGCTGAGCTCACTTAAAACCTGAATGCCGACATAGGGAGATTCATGGGAACCAAAGGTTATCAAATCAGGTATTACATTTTTTGCAGTATCAATGGAGATTGCAAAACCTAGACCTGAGTTAACCGGCTGCCCGGTCAAATCAATACTTGTTGTGCTGATTGCTGAATTGATGCCAACAACTTCTCCACTCAGGTTTATCAAAGGTCCACCAGAATTTCCTGGATTAATGGCTGCATCCGTTTGAATGATATTTCCAGTTGAAAACGCTCCTCCTCCTGGTGAAAAATGCATTGACTCTAGGGTTCTTCCAAGAGCGGAGATTATTCCCAGAGTCATCGTCCCATCTAATCCCTGTGGATTGCCAATAGCAATAACGGTTTGACCTACGCGGAGATCCTGGTTTTGACCCAGAGTTAGGACTCTTAACTCGGTTGGCAGTTGATCTAATTCAAGAACAGCTAGATCAGAATCAGGGTCTAAGCCAAGAACCTGGGCTCTGGTTTTAAATCCTGATGGAAAATCAACTTCCAAATCAGTGGCTGATTGAACGACATGAAAATTAGTTACAATATGCCCTTCTTCATCCCACACAAAACCAGTTCCCAATCCGCCTCCCTCTTCTGTGAGGGCACGGATTGCAACCACACCTGGGTTAATTTCCTGGTAAAGAGAAGGAAGATCACCACCCTCAAGGGACACTGTGCTGATGACTGTGGTTATCTCTCTCTGAATGGGTTCTGCTGATAATGAAAACCAGGCTTGTGGATTTATTGAACAAGCGAGAGCACTAAGGAATAAAACGGTCACTATAAGTAATAATATTGATCGATTCTTCATGATATATCCTTCTTAATTTGTTAAATAAAGGTATGTGTTTTTCAGAATGTATTCCGTAAAGTGGTTCCCGATGGAAGGGATGATTAAAATTACTTCCTTAAAGACACAACTATTTGGAATACCTTCCCTGAGATTATATCGTTTGGAACTTATCTGTTTTGTTGATTTAATAAAAATATTATATTTCAAAAAAAATTATCAACACTATGGTAGCAGTAGTAGATTTAGTCAAATAAAAACTTGATGCTCCCTATTGTAATAATATAAAAGCCTCCTCAAACAGTTTAACCTGTTTGAGGAGGCTTTTGCCAAAGGAGGAAACAGTGATAAAACTTCAATTATCGCCCGTCTCGAATCCAATCATAACAGAACCCATCAGAGGCGTAAAAGTACAAGCTCATGGAAAATGTATGACCTTCATCCTATACCCGATTTCTATTCTTCTTTTAGATCATTTATATGCTGTTTTTCAGAAAACCTCCCAAAGAAATACACCTGATAATACCTAATGAGATAGTATAACCAGGTAATTTTATTACCCATTGCCTTTTATCATCCCCTGTTGTAAAATCGGTTTCTACTCTTTTTGCCCTCGTAGCTCAGTGGATAGAGCACTTGCTTGCGGAGTAAGGGGTCGCGTGTTCGAATCACGCCGAGGGTGCTCAAAAAGGAGCGGGGTTTCCCGCTCCTTTTTTGGAAAAATTATCCTAAATTATATACAATAAATCAGTATAACTATCCATTATTCAGGAGAGCTT
>RCNF010000715.1_pt1 | contig 17151 bp, 11 predicted proteins | sample 2041311 | NCBI WGS metagenome assembly RCNF01 (sample SAMN09708228, study PRJNA481090) | Marine sediment metagenome, whole genome shotgun sequencing project. | biome: marine sediment; feature: ocean; material: sediment; isolation source: Sewage treatment plant 2 marine sediment (STP2) ... | reverse complement strand
GTGCGATAACGTACCTGGCCTGCTTTTGCATTCTTTACGGCCGTTTCCACGTCAGCTGTGACCGTGCCAACCTTAGGGTTAGGCATCAGGCCGCGTGGCCCCAGGATCTGGCCCAACGCGCCAACGACGCGCATGGCATCCGGAGTGGCAATTACAACATCAAAATTCATGTCGCCGCCTTTAATCGACTCGGCGAGATCTTCGAAGCCAACAATGTCCGCGCCGGCCTTTTTTGCTTTTTCCGCGTTCTCGCCCTGCGCGAAAACTGCGACTCGCACTGTTTTGCCAGTGCCATTCGGCAGTACCGTCGAACTACGTACGACCTGGTCTGATTTGCGAGGATCGACGCCAAGATTTACCGAAACATCGATGCTCTCCGGAAATTTCGCGGTCGCCAGCTCTTTAACCATGGTTAACGCTTCGTCGATCGGGTAATGCGAATCCGGGTTAACTTTTTCACGTGCAAGTTTTTTACGTTTACTTAGAACAGCCATTACTTCACTCCCTCAACATCAATACCCATGCTTCGGGCGGTGCCAGCAATAGTTCGCACTGCGGCATCCATATCAGCTGCTGTTAAGTCGGGCATTTTTGTCGTAGCAATTTCTTCCAGTTGCGCACGATTCACCTTGCCCACCTTATTGGTGTTAGGTTCCCCTGAGCCTTTTTTCAGGCCAGCGGCTTTACGCAACAACACTGCTGCCGGTGGCGTCTTACAAATAAACGTAAAGCTACGATCGCTGTAGACCGTAATAATTACTGGAATCGGTAAGCCGGGCTCCGTGCCTTGAGTCTCTGCATTAAATGCTTTGCAGAACTCCATAATGTTAACGCCATGCTGGCCCAACGCGGGGCCGACGGGCGGACTTGGATTTGCCTGGCCTGCAGGAACCTGCAGCTTTATATAGCCAGTTACTTTCTTAGCCATTTTATATTCCTTTCGAGTTCAAGCGCCGGTCAGGCTCCTCGTATGTTTGTCGTGGATCGGATCTTTTGTCGCTGTCGCGGCGTTTGGATGCGATCCTGTTTGCCTTTGTCTTGCCTTCTTTCTTGGCACCGATATCGCCCGCTGGGCGGGCTCCTACGATGCCTGAGCGCGCGTATTGTGCGCTCAATTTCATGCTTTGTCTGGTTGTGCCGTTGTTCTGTCTAGCCTTTTTCTACCTGGCCGAAGTCGAGTTCTACCGGGGTCGAACGGCCTAATATCTGTACTGCTACCTGCAGGCGACTCTTTTCGTAGTTGACCTGCTCTACCACGCCGCTGAAGTCGTTGAACGGGCCATCTGTGACACGAACCAGCTCGCCGGGTTCAAACAATACTTTCGGCCGCGGTTTGTCGACGCCTTCCTGAACACGATTCAAAATCTGATCAGCTTCTTTTTCCGAAATCGGCGCAGGTTTATCGCTCGACCCACCGATGAATCCCAAAACCTTAGGCACTTCCTTGACGAGGTGCCAGGTTTCGTCATCCATTTCCATCTGCACCAGGACATAGCCCGGGAAGAACTTGCGCTCACTGCGCCTTTTCTGCCCTTCCTTCATTTCGACCACTTCTTCGGTTGGAACGAGAATGTCGCCAAACTTCTCTTCCAGGCCCATCAATGCAATACGCTCTTGCAGAGAGGCCTTGACCTTGTGTTCAAAATTTGAATAAGCGTGGACGATGTACCAGCGTAACGCCACCTGTGTTTCCCCTTAAATCTGTCAGTGTCTAGCCGGTAGAACCGACCAGCATGCGTGTCAGCCAGAGCAGGAACGAATCCAGGCCCCAGAAGAACAACGCCATAATTAATGTAAATACGAAAACAGCAATTGCCGTCTGCGTGGTTTCCTGTTTCGTCGGCCAAACAACCTTGCGAATCTCTACGCGCGACCCTTGAATAAAGGCCCACAGTCGCTGTCCCTGCACACTGGTCATCGCAATAACGATACCTGCCGCCAGACCACCCAACACGAGCAGTACCCGAATCGGTAGCGACCATTCAAGATAATAGTAGTAGCCGTACAGGCCGCCCACGAGTACACCGGCCGCTACCAGCAGCTTCAGAATGTCGAGGACACCCGACTCGCTCGTTTCTTGTGTTGTTGCCAAAATCTTTCCTTTCATCATCGCTATCGCCCGCTCGGCGGGCTCCTACGATGCCTTTCCGCACATTTCTGAAGTCGCTATTGCAAACTTTTAGTGCAATTTGCGAATCCTTAGTCCTGCCAAATGGCAGGCCAGGAGGGAATCGAACCCCCAACCTGCGGTTTTGGAGACCGCCGCTCTGCCAATTGAGCTACTGGCCTAGTTCAAATAAACACTGTTTCAATCGATTAGCACATTGACCAAAACTTTAGTCACCGCACTAATCTTCGTTAAATCGCTAATCCCGATCCGAGACCCGAAGTGCTATCTGCAATTCGCGTTCCACATATGTCGACCGAGGACTCTCAAATTACTCGAGGATCTTGGCTACCACGCCAGCACCAACCGTGCGGCCACCCTCACGAATAGCAAAACGCAAGCCATCTTCCATCGCGATTGGCGCAATCAGGTCTACAACCATCTGCACATTGTCGCCCGGCATGACCATCTCGGTGCCCTCAGGAAGCTCACAAGCTCCCGTCACATCCGTCGTGCGGAAGTAAAACTGCGGACGATAGCCCTTGAAAAACGGCGTATGTCGACCGCCCTCTTCCTTGGTCAGAATGTAAACCTCGGCCTCAAATTTCGTGTGCGGTGTAATAGAACCCGGCTTCGCCAGTACCTGGCCTCGCTCAACTTCTTCACGCTTCGTGCCACGCAGCAATACACCAACGTTATCGCCAGCTCGACCCTCGTCCAGTAACTTCCTGAACATCTCCACACCCGTACAGATGGTCTTCTCGGTATCTTTAATACCGACAATCTCGATCTCATCACCAACGTTAACGATGCCACGGTCAATACGACCCGTAACGACCGTGCCACGACCCGAGATAGAGAACACATCCTCTACCGGCATCAAAAAGTCACCGTCTATCGCTCGTTCCGGCTGCGGAATGTAGCTGTCCATCGCCGCAATCAGCTTCTCAATCGAAGGAACACCAATATCCGAGGTGTCGCCTTCAAACGCTTTCAGCGCTGATCCGGTAATAATCGGCGTGTCATCACCCGGGAACTCGTAAGTCGAGAGAAGATCACGTACTTCCATCTCAACCAGTTCCAAAAGCTCCTCATCATCAACCTGGTCGGCCTTGTTCAGGTAAACCACGATGTACGGTACGCCTACCTGGCGCGCCAGCAGGATGTGCTCGCGCGTCTGTGGCATCGGTCCGTCCGCTGCACTTACCACCAGGATCGCGCCGTCCATCTGCGCTGCACCCGTGATCATGTTTTTCACGTAGTCAGCATGGCCCGGACAGTCAACGTGTGCGTAGTGACGATTTTCACTCTCGTACTCCACGTGTGCCGTTGCAATCGTGATGCCGCGCTCTCTCTCTTCGGGCGCGTTATCAATCTGATCGTAGCCTTTCACTTCACCGCCATGCTTCTCCGCCATGACTTTCGTCAGCGCTGCTGTCAGTGTCGTCTTACCATGGTCGACGTGACCAATCGTGCCTACGTTTACATGTGGCTTATTACGCTCAAATTTTTCTTTGGACATGACCCTTATCTCTTCAGTTAATAATCACAACTTTAGGTTAAAACCAGAAACCTAACTCGCTTTCCTCAATACGCTTTCTGCCACATTTTGCGGCACTTCAGAATATTTTTCGAATTCCATGGAATAGACCGCACGGCCCTGGCTCATCGAGCGCAGGTCGGTAGCGTAGCCGAACATTTCAGCCAACGGTACTTCAGCACGGATAATCTTGCCGGATGGTGAATCGTCCATACCCTGGGGCAAACCACGTCGGCGATTGAGATCACCCATGACATCGCCCATATAGTCTTCCGGTGTAACGACCTCAACTTTCATGATCGGCTCCAGCAGAACCGGTTGCGCATTCAGCGCACCCTCTCTGAAACCCATCGAGCCCGCAATCTTGAACGCCATTTCGCTTGAATCAACGTCGTGATACGAACCGTCATACAAGGTAACTTTGACATCGACAACCGGATAACCGGAGATTACACCGCCCTCCATTTGTTCCTTAATGCCTTTGTCTACCGCACCGATGTATTCTCTGGGCACGACACCACCGACAATCGCATTGACGAATTCGTATCCTTCACCCGATGCCTGTGGCTCGAGCTTGAGATAGACGTGACCGTACTGGCCCCGACCACCCGATTGGCGAACGAACTTGCCTTCCTGCTCAACCGTCGAACGAATGGTCTCGCGATAAGCAACCTGCGGTTTACCAACGTTGGCCTCGACGCTGAATTCACGTTTCATGCGATCAACGATTATATCCAGGTGTAGCTCACCCATACCTGAAATAATTGTCTGGCCGGACTCTTCATCCGTTGCAACACGAAATGACGGATCTTCTTTCGCCAGCTTTTGTAGCGCGATACCCATCTTTTCCTGGTCGACCTGGGTTCTTGGCTCAACCGCCACCGCAATAACCGGCTCGGGAAACTCCATCCGTTCAAGCGTGATGATGTTTTTCAGATCGGTTAGCGTGTCGCCTGTTGTAACGTCTTTCAGACCGACGGCTGCGGCTATATCTCCAGCGCGGACTTCCTTAATTTCTTTGCGATCATTGGAATGCATCTGCAGGATACGGCCAATGCGCTCGCGCTTGCCACGCGCCGAGTTGTAAATAGTGTCACCTGAATTCAGGACGCCTGAATAGACACGGAAGAATGTCAGGTTTCCTACAAACGGGTCAGTCGCAATCTTGAACGCCAGCGCAGAGAAAGGTTCTTCATCAACCGCATGACGCTCACCCTCTGAATCGTCTTCAAGGATGCCCTTGATCGCCGGAACGTCGGTCGGCGATGGCATGTAATCGATGACACCATCGAGCATAGCCTGCACACCCTTGTTCTTGAATGCAGAACCACACATGGTCACCACGATCTCGCCAGACAAGGTGCGTTCACGAAGGCCTTTGCGTATTTCGTCCTCAGTCAGCTCGCTGTCGTCGAGAAATTTCTCAAGCAACTCTTCGTCGCCCTCGGCAGCCGCTTCTACCATCTTGTTGCGCCAGGACTGTGCTTCCGCGAGCATGTTTTCCGGGATATCACGCAGCTCAAAGCTCGTGCCCATATTTCCCTCTTCCCAGTAAATTGCTTGCATGCGCACCAGGTCGACTACGCCTTCAAAATTCTCTTCAGCACCAATGGGTAATTGAATTGGCACTGCATTTGCGCCGAGCCGCTCTTTGACTTGTGCTACGACGCGCAAAAAATCGGCACCGGCACGATCCATCTTGTTGACAAAAATCATGCGTGGCACGTCGTACTTATTACCCTGGCGCCAAACTGTTTCGGTCTGCGGTTCGACGCCGCCAACCGAGCACAATACGGTTACGGCACCATCAAGCACACGTAAGCTACGCTCAACCTCAATAGTGAAGTCGACGTGGCCCGGGGTATCAATAATATTGATGCGGTGCTCTTCGAACTGCTTGTCCATGCCGCTCCAGAAACAGGTTGTAGCAGCCGAGGTGATTGTAATGCCACGCTCCTGCTCCTGCTCCATCCAGTCCATGACTGCAGCACCATCGTGCACCTCACCTATCTTGTGGGATACACCGGTATAAAAGAGAACACGCTCGGTGGTTGTCGTCTTACCAGCATCGATGTGCGCCATGATGCCGATATTACGATAGCGCTCAATGGGGGTTGTGCGTGCCACCAGAATATTCCAAAGACCAGGATGCGCGACGCACTACCAGCGGTAGTGCGAAAACGCCTTGTTAGCTTCCGCCATGCGATGCGTATCTTCTTTCTTTTTGACCGCAATGCCACGGTTCTCTGCAGCATCCATTAACTCATGCGCCAACCGGTGGGCCATAGATTTTTCGCTACGGCTTCGTGCTGCGTCTATTATCCAACGCATTGCGAGCGTTTGACGACGGACCGTGCGAACTTCGATAGGCACCTGGTAGGTTGCACCACCAACACGTCGCGACTTGACCTCTACCATGGGCTTGACGTTTTCCAACGCCTGCTCCAGAAGTTCCAGCGCCTTATCATCGGCGTGGGCTTCCTTTTCCGATATGCGATCGAGTGCACCATAGATAATTCGCTCAGCAACGGATTTCTTTCCGTCGTTCATGATCATGTTCATGAATTTTGCGAGTAGTTCACTACCGTATTTTGGATCCGGCAAGATAGTGCGTTTCGGGGCCTGTGATCTTCTTGACATTGTTTGTCTCTGTTACCCGGACATAACCGTCCGGCACGATTCGTTTAGTTTCCGATTATGCGCTGCCTTTTTTAAATCAAAGGCAGAACAGATCAGGTCTTTATGATTTCGGTCTCTTGGTTCCGTACTTGGAGCGACCCTTCCTGCGATCAGCAACACCTGAACAATCGAGCGTGCCACGCACGGTGTGGTAGCGGACACCCGGCAAATCTTTCACACGACCGCCACGTATCAGTACGACCGAGTGCTCCTGCAGGTTGTGGCCCTCACCACCGATATAACTGGTGACTTCAAAACCGTTGGTCAGCCGCACACGTGCGACCTTGCGCATTGCAGAGTTCGGTTTTTTCGGCGTCGTGGTATACACGCGCGTACAAACTCCACGCTTTTGCGGGCTGCCCTCGAGAGCCGGGACTGTGCTCTTCACAATTTTTTTAATTCTCGGTTTGCGTACTAACTGGTTCGTTGTGGCCATGGGCCTTCTCTTTTAATAGTCAAGTTGCAAAAAAAACACCGCGTGTAAATACGCGCGCACCCATGGGCCGAACCATTCATGATCCAGCCTGCAGGGTCTGGCGGGGCCGGAATTTAAGTCCCTGAAACTACAGGGAAATCCCATTGCCTCGTCCTTCAATTGTAGGGCCAGTATTTAGCTGGTCCTCGGGTCGGGCGGGCATTGTATTGATGCCGACTCGCGACTGTCAAGCCGCCCAACCCAATATCAGGCGGAGCCTTCCGGCCCCGCACCAATATTTGTCGCTACACCGATGTGTCTGGCGTCTTCTCCGCTTTGCTGGCACTGACCTCAGCCTCGGCCGCTGCGGCTGCAGCAACTTCCTCAGCGACCTGCGCCATAATCTCATCCGCGGAAATTTCTTCAACTTTTTCAATAACTTGCGGCTCTTGGTCCAGCTCTTTGAGCTGATCAGCCAGGTCCTCCTCACGCGTTCTGCGGCGTTCCGCATGGTGCGCAAAGCCGGTACCGGCCGGAATGAGGCGACCCACAATAACGTTCTCTTTCAGGCCTCGAAGATCATCCCGCAATCCACGAACCGCGGCTTCAGTCAGCACGCGCGTGGTTTCCTGGAAAGATGCCGCGGAGATAAACGACTCGGTAGCCAGTGAGGCTTTGGTAATTCCGAGCAGAATTGGCTCGACTACCAGCGGATCCTTATCCTGTGCTGCCAGTTGCTCACCAACCTCAAGACCTCTCGCCTTGTCGATCTGCTCACCACGGAGGTAGTTACTTTCACCCGCGTCAACCACGTTCACCTTGCGCAACATCTGGCGGATGATCACCTCGATGTGTTTGTCGTTGATCTTCACACCCTGCAGGCGATAAACGTCCTGAATTTCGCGCACCAGGTAGTCAGCCAGTGGCTTAACACCCTGCAAACGCAGAATATCGTGCGGCGTCGGCTCACCATCGGCAATTATTTCACCGCGAACCACCTGCTCACCTTCGAATACATTCAGGTGACGCCACTTCGGAATCAGCTCCTCATAACGCTCACCCGACTCATCGGTAATGACGAGGCGGAACTTGCCCTTGGTTTCCTTACCGAAGCTGACTGTACCCGTGAACTCCGCCATGATCGCCGGCTCTTTCGGTTTCCTGGCTTCGAACAGATCCGCGACTCGCGGCAAACCACCCGTGATATCTCGCGTTTTCGATGACGCCTGCGGAATTCGCGCAATAACGTCACCAATAGCTACCTTCGCGCCGTCACCCATGCTGATGATGGCACCGGCCGGTAATGCATAAACAGCCGGGATGTCAGTATTCGCAAAGTAAACATCCTCGCCCTTGTCATCAACGAGCTTCGCAACCGGTCGCAAATCCTTACCTGTCGAACCACGTTGCTTCGGATCGAGGATCACGATGCTGGTCAGACCGGTGAACTCATCCACCTGCTCTGTAACCGTGATGCCGTCAAGGAATTGCTCAAACTGCAGCTTGCCGGCTACTTCGGTAACAACCGGGTGAGTATGTGGATCCCAATTGGCAACGACCTGGCCCTGCTTGACGGTCGCGTCATCCTCAACGGTAATTGTTGCACCGTAAGGAACTTTATAACGCTCACGCTCACGGCCTTGCTCGTTGGATACTGATATTTCACCAGAACGTGACACGGCGACCAGGTAGCCTTTGTGATGCTTCACGGTCTTGATGTTGTTGAGCTTGACGACACCGGAGTTCTTGATCTCGATATTATTGGCAGCAGCCGAACGAGATGCTGCACCACCAATATGGAAGGTACGCATCGTGAGCTGCGTGCCTGGCTCACCAATTGACTGCGCCGCAATTACGCCGACGGCTTCACCGATATTAATGCGGTGGCCGCGCGCGAGGTCGCGCCCGTAACATTGCGAACAGACACCGTAGCGAATCTCACAGGTAATTGGCGAACGAACCAGTACATGGTCAATCGCCAACTCTTCAAGACGCACAACACCCGCTTCATCGATCAGGGTGCCTGCATCGAAGGCTATCTTTTCGCTGCCCGGAATCAATACCGGCTCCGCCAGAACACGACCCAAAACCCGATCGCCAAGCGCTTCTACGATATCGCCACCTTCAACGATCGGCGACATTTCAACACCACGCCTGGTTTCGCAATCAACTTCAGTGACCACCAGGTCCTGAGCGACGTCGACGAGTCGGCGTGTCAGGTAACCGGAGTTAGCCGTCTTCAGTGCAGTATCGGCCAGGCCTTTACGAGCACCGTGAGTCGAGATGAAGTATTGCAGAACGTCCAGACCTTCGCGGAAGTTTGCCTTAATGGGCGTCTCGATAATCGAACCATCCGGTTTCGCCATCAAGCCACGCATACCAGCGAGCTGCCTGATCTGCGCTGCAGAACCACGCGCGCCGGAATCAGCCATCATGTAGATAGAGTTAAAGGAGTCCTGACTGACAGTCTTACCACTCGCATCCTTGACGGATTCGGTGCCAAGCTTGTCCATCATCGCTTTCGCTACCTGGTCATTTGTACGCGACCAGATATCGATAACCTTGTTGTAGCGCTCGCCTTCGGTTACCAGTCCGGATGAGTATTGATCCTGGATTTCCTTAACTTCAGCCTCTGCTGTCGCAAGAATACCTTCCTTACTCTCGGGCACCACCATGTCATTGACACCAATGGAAATACCGGCAATCGTCGCGAAGCGGAAACCCGTGTACATCAGGCGGTCAGCGAAGACCACGGTCTTTTTCAGACCGAGTTCGCGATAGCTCGCATTGATAACATTCGAGATTGCTTTTTTGCTCATGTCGCGATTGACAAGATCGAAGCTCAAGCCCTCCGGCAACAATTTTGACAACAAAGCACGTCCAACAGTCGTTTCAACAAGCTTGATTGTCGTAACCGTTTCGCCGTCCTCGCCTATCTCGCTTAACGGCACACGCACTTTGACCCTCGCTTGTAATGCTGCAAAGCCGCCGTCATATGCCCGGCGCGCCTCATCGACATCGCTGAATACCATGCCCTCGCCCTTACCGTTAACGGTTGAACGAGTCATGTAATAGAGGCCAAGTACAACGTCTTGCGAGGGCACGATAATCGGATCGCCGTTTGCCGGGGACAGGATATTGTTGGATGCCATCATTAGGGCACGCGCTTCAAGCTGTGCCTCGATTGACAATGGGACGTGAACTGCCATCTGGTCGCCGTCAAAGTCAGCATTAAATGCTGTACATACCAACGGATGCAGCTGAATAGCCTTGCCTTCAACAAGAACCGGCTCAAAAGCCTGAATGCCCAGCCTGTGCAACGTCGGTGCGCGGTTCAGCATTACCGGGTGCTCGCGAATGACTTCTTCGAGAATATCCCAGACTTCTGCGCCCTCACGCTCAACCAGTCGCTTGGCAGCCTTGATGGTGGTTGCTTCGCCACGTAATTGCAGCTTCGAGAAAATAAAGGGCTTGAACAGTTCAAGCGCCATTTTCTTGGGCAGGCCACACTGGTGCAATCTCAGTGTTGGGCCAACCACGATGACGGAACGTCCTGAATAATCGACACGCTTGCCAAGCAGGTTCTGACGGAAACGTCCCTGCTTGCCTTTGATCATATCCGCCAGCGATTTCAGCGGGCGCTTATTGGTACCGGTAATCGCACGACCGCGACGACCGTTATCCAGCAACGCATCGACTGATTCCTGCAACATGCGTTTCTCATTACGCACGATGATGTCCGGAGCGTTCAGCTCCAACAGGCGACGCAAACGATTATTTCGATTGATTACGCGACGATACAGATCATTGAGATCCGAGGTGGCAAACCGGCCACCATCCAGCGGTACCAAAGGACGCAAATCCGGCGGTAATACCGGCAATACCGTCAACACCATCCACTCAGGCTTGTTACCTGATTCGATAAATGACTCAAGCAGTTTCAGTCGCTTGGAGAGACGCTTGATTTTCGTTTCCGAACGCGTAGCGCCGATATCTTCACGCACTTGCACTACTTCGCGTTTCAAATCGATCGTCGAGAGCATTTCACGTACAGCTTCTGCGCCCATGCGGGCATCAAATTCGTCGCCGTATTGCTCGATTGCATCGAGATACATCTCGTCAGTCATCAAAGACCCGCGCTCGAGCTCCGTCATGCCAGGCTCAACAACAACGAACGCTTCGAAATAAAGCACACGTTCTATCTCACGCAACGTCATATCCAACATCAGGCCGATACGAGATGGCAATGATTTCAGGAACCAGATATGTGCAACGGGACTCGCCAGATCGATGTGCGCCATGCGCTCGCGACGCACTTTTGTCTGCGTAACTTCAACGCCACATTTCTCGCAGACCACGCCACGATGCTTCAGCCGCTTGTATTTGCCGCAAAGACATTCGTAGTCCTTTATCGGGCCAAAAATCTTGGCGCAGAAAAGGCCGTCACGCTCTGGCTTGAACGTTCTGTAGTTGATCGTCTCCGGCTTTTTTACTTCACCAAACGACCATGAACGAACCATGTCCGGCGACGCCAGGCCGATGCGGATAGCATCAAAGTCATCGACCGGATTCTGGTACTTGAATAATTTCAATAGATCTTTCATTAGTCTGTCTCCAACTCAATGTTGATGCCAAGAGAACGAATCTCCTTCACCAGCACATTGAAAGACTCGGGCATGCCTGCATCCATTTCATGTTCACCATCCACGATGTTTTTGTACATCTTGGTACGACCCTGAACGTCATCGGACTTGACCGTCAGCATTTCCTGCAAGGTATAGGCTGCGCCGTAGGCTTCGAGGGCCCAGACCTCCATCTCACCGAATCGCTGACCACCGAACTGCGCTTTACCACCGAGCGGCTGCTGCGTTACAAGGCTGTATGGTCCCGTCGAACGGGCATGCATCTTGTCATCAACCAGGTGGTTGAGTTTCAGCATGTACATGTAACCAACGGTAGTCTCACGCTCAAATTGCTCTCCGGTACGGCCATCACTAAGTTGTGACTGACCCGTTTCAGAGAGATCGGCAAGCTTGAGTAAACCCTTAATTTCGGCCTCTGAGGCGCCATCAAATACTGGCGTTGCAGTTGGCACACCGTTCACCAGGTTACCGGCAAGCTCGATGATGTCTGCATCACTAAACGACTTGAGGTTTTCCACCCTGCCGCCAGTGGTGTTGTACATGGTCTCGAGGAACTGGCGCAGCTTCGCTGTGGACTCTTGTGCCTTTAGCATCTTATTGATTTTATGACCAAGCCCCTTCGCTGCCATGCCCAGATGCGTTTCCAGCACTTGCCCGACGTTCATACGCGAGGGGACACCAAGAGGATTTAGTACGATATCAACCGGTGTGCCATCTTCGAGATACGGCATGTCTTCAACCGGCACGATCATCGAGATAACGCCCTTGTTGCCATGACGTCCAGCCATCTTGTCGCCAGGCTGAATCCTGCGTTTAACGGCCAGGTAAACCTTAACCATTTTCAGCACACCTGGTGCGAGGTCATCACCAGCGGTGATTTTCTCTTTCTTGACTTCGTAACGATGGTCGAACTCGGCACGTTGCGTCTTGAGACGCTCGGATGCGGTCTCGAGTTGCTCGCTCGCCTCGTCGTTCTTGAGGCGAATTTCGAACCATTGCTCACGCGGCAGCTCATCCAGGTAGGCTTTGGTGACCTTACTTCCCGATTTCAGCTTGTTTGGCCCACCCTGCGCCAGTTTGCCGATCAGCATGCGCTCGACGCGCTCGTAGATATCCTCTTCGAGAATCCTGAGCGTGTCATCGAAGTCCTTGCGGACGCTTTCAAGCTCGGATTTTTCGATGGACAACGCACGGGTATCTTTCTCAACGCCATCACGAGTGAATACTCGAACGTCGATCACTGTTCCATCCATTCCGGGCGGAACACGCAATGAAGTGTCTTTGACGTCAGACGCTTTCTCACCAAAAATTGCACGCAGCAGTTTTTCTTCCGGTGTCAGCTGCGTTTCGCCCTTCGGCGTTACCTTGCCCACCAGAATGTCACCGGCGCCTACTTCTGCACCAATAAACGCGATTCCTGATTCGTCGAGCTTCGCTAGTGCGGCATCACCAACATTCGGGATATCCGAAGTTATGTCTTCGGACCCGAGCTTGGTGTCACGTGCGACACAGGACAGCTCCTCAATGTGAATCGTGGTGAAGCGATCTTCCTTGACGACTCTTTCCGAAATCAGGATTGAATCTTCAAAGTTGTACCCATTCCACGGCATGAACGCGACCAACAGGTTCTGGCCAAGCGCGAGCTCACCCATATCGGTGGACGGTCCATCCGCCAGTACGTCGCCTTTCGCAATCTTGTTGCCACCTTTAACCAGCGGGCGCTGATTAATGCAGGTGTTCTGATTGGACCGCGTGTACTTGGTCAGGTTGTAAATATCGACACCTGATTCAGATGCATCTGTCTCATCATCGTTGACCCGAACCACAATGCGCGAAGCATCCACCGAGTCAACAGTACCGCCGCGCCTGGCGACGACCGTTACGCCGGAGTCGACAGCAACTGCCCGCTCCATGCCTGTGCCAACCAACGGTGCCTCGGCACGCAATGTCGGCACTGCCTGGCGCTGCATGTTCGAACCCATCAGAGCACGGTTGGCATCATCGTGCTCAAGGAACGGAATCAGCGATGCCGCAACCGAAACGATCTGCCGCGGTGATACGTCCATGTAGTTAATGTCGGCCGGGTTTGAAAGCGTGAACTCATTCTTGTGGCGGACTGAAACGAGGTCATCGACAAATTTATTGTTCTTGTCGAGTTCCGAGTTTGCCTGCGCAATGACGTACTGGCTCTCTTCAATTGCCGAAAGATATTCGATCTCGGACGTTGCTTTGCCTTTGTTCACTTTGCGATAAGGCGTCTCAAGAAACCCGTAGACATTGGTTCGCGCATAAACTGCGAGTGAATTAATCAAACCAATATTTGGTCCCTCAGGCGTCTCAATCGGGCATACACGACCGTAGTGCGTCGGATGCACGTCGCGAACCTCAAATCCGGCGCGCTCACGCGTCAGGCCACCTGGCCCAAGCGCCGAAACCCTGCGCTTATGTGTGACTTCGGACAAAGGATTGTTCTGATCCATGAACTGCGACAACTGACTTGAGCCAAAAAACTCTTTGACCGCAGCCGCAACCGGCTTGGCATTGATCATTTCCTGCGGCATCAGGCCTTCAGTTTCAGCCTGCGTCAGACGCTCTTTCACGGCACGCTCGACACGAACCAGGCCAACGCGGAACGCATTTTCTGCCATTTCGCCAACACTGCGTACGCGGCGATTGCCAAGGTGATCGATATCATCAACAGTGCCATAGCCGTTACGAATATTTACGAGCGTTTTGAGTACATCGAGAATATCTTCATTCTCGAGGATACCGCCGCCTTCCGAGTCCTCGCGACCTACGCGACGATTGAATTTCATTCGTCCTACCGCGGACAGGTCATAGCGGTCCGGGTTGAAGAACAGATTCTGGAACAGGTTTTCTGCTGCTTCCTTGGTCGGTGGTTCACCCGGGCGCATCATGCGATAAATTTCGACCAACGCTTCCAGGCGTGTGGTTGACGGGTCGATTCGCAAGGTATTCGAAATGTACGGACCACGGTCCAGATCGTTGGTATACAAAGCCTGGATATGCTCGATGCCGTTCTCGATCAGCAGCTCGACAACTTCCGGCAACAACTCGGCATTTGCTGCCGCCAGTAGCTCGCCTGTTTCCGTATCGATCACATCATGAGCAAGTGTCTTGGTTTCAAGATATTCGACGGGCACGACCAGTTTTTTGATCGTCGACTTTTCCATGTCGCGGACGTGTTTGGCTGTGATGCGTCGGCCTTCCTCGATAATGACCTTGCGCCCGAGCTTGATATCGAACATCGCGGTTTCGCCGCGCAGTCGTTCCGGCACCAGACCCATGCTGATTTCTTTTTCGGAAAGGTAAAAGTCCGATTTCTCGAAGAAAATGTCGAGCATCTCGACATTCGTCAAACCGAGGGCACGCAAAATGATCGTGACTGGCAGTTTCCTGCGCCGATCGATGCGCGCGAACACGCTGTCCTTGGGGTCGAACTCAAAATCCAGCCACGAGCCGCGGTAAGGAATAATTCGTGCAGAGAAAAGCAGTTTGCCGGATGAGTGCGTTTTGCCCTTGTCGTGATCAAAAAACACGCCGGGTGATCGATGTAGCTGCGAGACGATAACGCGTTCAGTACCGTTAATGACAAACGTGCCATTCCTGGTCATCAGCGGCATTTCGCCAAGGTAAACTTCCTGCTCGCGAATGTCCTTGATCGGTTTTGGCGTGCCGCTAGCCTCTTTGTCGTATATGACAAGGCGTACTTTGACGCGAATTGGTGCTGCGAAAGTCAGACCACGCATTTGACATTCTTTAACGTCAAACACAGGTTCGCCGAGGCGATAACTCACATACTCCAGCGCTGCATTTCCCGAATAACTAACAATCGGAAATACTGTCTGGAATGCTGCGTGTAACCCACGATCGGCGCGGTCACCTATTGCTACGTCTTCCTGCAAGAACTTCGCGTACGAGCTCAGCTGGATTGCCAGGAGATACGGGACATCAAGAACTGTCGGCTGCTTGCCGAAATTCTTGCGTATGCGCTTTTTTTCAGTGAATGAATAGGCCATTCGAGTTCATCCTCAATTGTGGTAGCTGCAGTCGCCAGTCAAGGTCGCCGCTACCATCACTACAAAATTTTTCTGCGCGCTTAAACGCACAGGCGCAATGACGCGGCCCACGGAAAATCCGCCGGCCGCATCATGCATTGCTGACCCTGACGGCAATACCGCCCTGGTCCTGCATTTGAAGGTGCTGTGTCAAGTTTTGTTACTTAAGCTCGACTGTGGCGCCTGCTTCTTCAAGTTGCTTCTTGAAGGCTTCGGCGTCTGCCTTCGGTGCTGCTTCCTTAATTACTGACGGGGTGCCCTCGACCGCGTCCTTGGCTTCTTTCAGTCCAAGACCGGTGATCGTGCGAACAGCCTTAATGACTGCAACTTTGGCTTCGCCGAAGCTGGTCATAACGACATCGAACTCGTTCTTTTCTTCCTCTGCTGCCTCACCACCACCAGCACCAGCAGCTGCAACAGCAACCGGAGCAGCGGCAGAAACACCCCATTCGTCTTCGAGCATTTTCACGAGCTCGACAACTTCCATAATTGGCTTAGCGCTCAACTCTTTGAGCAGATCTTCGTTTGATAATGCCATCTTCGTTTTCCTTTGATTTCTATACCTGAGTCAGGTAAATAAGTTTTAAATCCAGTCCTATGCTGCTTCCTGTTCGCCGCGCGCAGACAAAGTCCGTGCCAACATTGCAGGTGGTTCAGCAAGCGTCCGTACCAGTTTGCTCATCGGTGCCATCATTATGCCAAGCAACATTGCACGCGCCTGATCGAGCGTCGGCAAATCTGCCAACTTCGCTAGATCACTCGCAGGCAACAACTGCCCACCCAAAGATAGCGAGACTGCCTGCAGAGCTTCGTGCTCCTTGGCAAAGTCTTTGATAACCCTGGCAGCGGCACCTGGATCTTCTTTCGCAAACGCAAGCAGAACAGGTCCTTTGAGCGAATCTTCCAAACACTCAAATTCGGTTCCTTTGACTGCCAGACGTGCCAACGTGTTTTTGACCACACGCAGGTAGACATCTGCGTTGCGCGCTTCCTTACGCAACTCCGTCATTTCTGCAACAGACAAGCCCCGGTATTCCGCAACAACAGCGGAAAGGGATTCGCCTGCAACCGCGTTTACCTCTTTGACAAAATTTTTCTTGTCTTCGAGTCTCAGTGCCATGAATTTCTCCTGGCTTACGGTTACACACACAGGTAAGGACGAGCCTTACCCCCATTTTTCGTCATGGCTTCCCGCAAACAGATTACTCTGCGCAAGTCACCCTGACTGTCGACAGTGGGTAACCGTCGCCAGATTGCTCCGACTCAGGTAACACCATCTGCGCAGGAAAATATTAAGGTAGGGGTTCATCCCAACCTCCTGCGGTCTTCGACGACAATCGGATCTCTCCGACTTTTTCCGCAATCCCGCCCGAAAGCGAGATCACAAAACCATTCAATCAGACGTCAACAGTCGCCTGATCAACAGAAACTCCCGGGCCCATCGTTGAGGACACGGTCAATTTCTTCAAAAACACACCCTTCGCAGAAGCTGGCTTGGACTTCTGGAGGTCCGCCAGCAATGCGATCAGGTTTTCTTTTAAAGCGGCAATATCAAAGTCAGCGCGACCGATCGGGCAATGAATAATGCCCGCTTTATCCGTGCGATAACGTACCTGGCCTGCTTTTGCATTCTTTACGGCCGTTTCCACGTCAGCTGTGACCGTGCCAACCTTAGGGTTAGGCATCAG
>RCNF010000999.1_pt1 | contig 17175 bp, 22 predicted proteins | sample 2041311 | NCBI WGS metagenome assembly RCNF01 (sample SAMN09708228, study PRJNA481090) | Marine sediment metagenome, whole genome shotgun sequencing project. | biome: marine sediment; feature: ocean; material: sediment; isolation source: Sewage treatment plant 2 marine sediment (STP2) ... | reverse complement strand
GTATCAGCTTCCTGTACCGCATTATTTATTCGACTTGGATTGACACCAAAACCGTCCAGTATAATCAGGAGGGTGGGTCTTCGGGGAACACTTCTATCGGCCATAAGAGTTCTCTACCCTTCTCTTTTCTGTGATTGTATTTGGGGCGTGATTTTACACTATTGGTGTGGTTTAGACGAATGTTAAACTGTCCTCAGATAGTCGCCTTAACGCCTCTATGCGTCCACAACCCTGGTATTCTCCCTTCACATCAACACAGATAAAAAATTTATTAACTTGATATAAGCCGACGGATTACTTGTGAGATCAGACTTGAAATGGCACCGTCAGACAAAACCGGGGATCTGGAAACCTTCAGCCAGACCTTAATGCTTGTGCCGACAAGGTTTCTCAATCAGATATGTTTGCTGAAGGTAGATTACCGCAGATTTCACCAAATCCTTGATAACAGACCTTCAGAGGTTTGTATCGATAGCGACAATACTGCTATAAACAGACATTTGATATAAAGCTTAATAATGCAATTTAGTATTTTTCAGCCGACACTAAGGCTGTTTCGTTTATACTGATCAAAAGCTAAAAGAGATTAATAATGTCAAACTTTAGTTCACTTTCTGATTTGGGTTGGCAAGCCTTTTTTCAGCAACAGCTCTCGTTAGATGATTGGGATGAAACTATTCCTGCAAGAATTGTTGAGCAGTATAAATCTGAAATAACCGTAGCCACAGATTCGGGTGTTTTCAATATTCCTTTATTAGCGACTATGCCTGAAATGGTAGTAGGTGATTGGATATTGTTAGATAGTCAGCAACATATAATGCGTCTGCTTGATCGTAAGACTTGTTTCTCAAGAAAAGCCGCAGGCAGTAAATTGAAGAAGCAACTAATATCTGCCAATGTTGATACTGCCTTTATTGTATCCTCAATGAATGATGACTTTAATCTGAACAGGATAGAGCGTTTTCTTTCTTTGGTGAATGAGTCAGGTGCAGAACCGGTCGTGTTGTTAAGCAAAAGTGATCTATCAGAAACGCCTCGAAGCTTTGTCGAACAGATTCAAGCACTAGATCCATTTTTGATGGTTGAGGCTATAAATTGTTTAGATGCCGGAAGTGTCAGTAAACTATCTCCATGGATAAAAGAAGGAACCACTATAGCTGTCCTGGGCTCTTCGGGGGTGGGGAAATCAACACTGATTAATACACTGCTCGGTGAAAAACGGCAAAGCACAGGAGGCATAAGAGAAGATGATGACAAAGGCCGACATACTACAACACGACGTTCGCTTATTTCTTTAGGTGAACGGGGAGTGATTTTAGATACACCCGGTATGCGAGAAATTCAAATAGCTGATTGCAAGGAAGGCATTGCAACTACATTTTCGGATATTGAAGCGTATGCAGAACAATGTAAATTTAGTGACTGCCGACATCAAGCTGAACCTGGCTGTGCGGTTCAACAAGCTATTGTCTCTGGAGACTTAGACCAGAGACGTTTAAATAACTATCTCAAGCTACTGCGAGAAGAAGCATTTAACTCAGCCTCTCTCTCTGAACGTCGATCAAGTGATAAAGCGTTAGGTAAGTACTACAAACACACACTATCAGAAGCTCAGAAACTTAAAGGAAGATAGATTGACTGTCTGCTTTGCGGTGTTATCAGTCACTCACAAAATATATTCCAGTGTCTGCTATCGGCATGAACAGACTGTCAGGCAAACAAAAAAACCCCGCTCAGTGGCGGGGCTAAATTGCATATTTTTTTAGTCTACTTTACTTAACTAACGATGCATTTTGTGGCTTTTCTGCTCATATCATATTGCTTTTTTCTTGCTTCCCGTTCAGCATTATCTTGTGCAAGGCGCTCTACATAACCCATATTTTTTAGCGTTTTTCCCATTTTTCTCTTGCAGACTCATACTCTTTTTCCCTTTCTGCCCATCGAGCATCATCCTGCGCACGGAGTTCTTCTAAACTCATGTTTTTGCGTTTTCCCCATCCTGCTTTTACGGCTTCATACTGTTTTTTTCCTGCTTCCATCGCAGCGTTATACTGTTTTTCTATTTCTGCCCATCGAGCATCATCCAGCGCACGGAGTTCTTCTAAACTCATGTTTTTGCGTTTTTCCCATCCTGCTCTTTCAGCTTCAAATTGCTTATTCATTTGCTCTATCCGAGCATCAAAGTCATCTTTTGTTGCATTGTCAGCAAAAGCCACAGAGGTAGATAGTGATGCCGATAATAGCAGTGTTAAAAGGACAATACTTTTGTTTTTCATAGATAGCACTCCTCAGTGACCTTAAAGGTCTGTTAAAAAATTAATGTCTAAATCGAAACTTCTCGTTGCAACCAATAACATGGTGGAAGAAACAGAGACCCGATTTAACCTGAAAGCATGTTTTTTGTACCAATCAGCTTAAGTGATTTATTAAACCCATATCTTTATTCATAATTAATCGCAAAGAATACACGCAATATTCTTGTGCGTATTGAAGTGTCACTATAATACAGCTACTTAAGAATAAAACTGATTTAAAACAAGCTGGATTAAGTATAAAGATGTCCAAACAGGAGTCAGGATTCTTTACAGGTGTACGACGTCCGGTAAGGGTCGACAACAGACATAAAAATGCGTCCACTATCCATATGGGGGTGCGGCATAGTCAGGTAACCTTTCGTATATTTCTTCACTATAAACCGTTACTTCTTCAGGCGCGTCTATACCTATCCTGTCATGGTTGCCTTGAATGTCCATTAGAGTAATTTCAATATCACCGTCTAAAATAATTGTTTCGCCTATTTTTTTAGTCAGCAATAACATTATTACCTCCTAGCTTATTGGTACCTTTAAAACTGGAAGTTGTCATGGCAAGCATGAAAATAATGCTGATGACTGATGACCACGCTACCATCTCTATAACTATTGCTTCTCGCTTGTTATCTTTTTTATCTTTCATTTTTAATTTACTTGTCGTTGCGACGAAAACTTGTTTTAATGATGATGCATAGCAAAAACTATACCAAAATAAGAAATTATCTAACTATCAATTAGATAGCTAAATATTAGCATTTCATTGATTTTTAACGTGTAAAGAACACCAGACAGAATACGAAATATAAGGCTGGAAATAACAGGATTTCTTTACACTTGCTGAACGTCTCTTGGGTCGGAAGCTACCATACAAGCATATAGCGCATTATTTAAAGCAAATCTTAGGATGTAAATAATTTCGACAGGGGCTGACAGTCCTTTGTGGGTCGACAACGCCCTGTCAGCTCATTATCACGAGCGCGGAAATCCGGTCACTAATGGACCTAAGCTAATGAGTAGATGATTTTTGCTCTGACAACAACCAGGCTAATGCTTCATCACGATTTGAAAATATTTTCAAATTCCACTTCCGACTCCGTGGATACGATGCCAATGCTTCCGTGTTTAACTTTGTGACACGATTATAAGCAACCACGCCCATTGCATTAATTTCTGTAAGCGTAGCTAATTTAATTTGTGCTTGAAAATCATATGAGTAGGCGTTAATTTTATTAATGAGTAGCGAAAATGGCGAATGTAAATGTGAAAGCAAAAAATCATGGTACTGCTCTACCATTTTCACATCCATTTCAATGCCATCATTAATAATTACTTCAGCAATATCGTCGCGAAGAATGATTATTTTTGCAAAAGGCAACTCTAATTCACACCTTAATCCTAGTTGTGCCATTTTCCCCTTCCTTTTATTTAGTTCATTTACCCGCCATTGCGACGAAAAAACCCATTTAGAAGTAATATTTAGCAATATTCATGCCATAATAAAAAATCGTTTAACTATCATATAGATAACTAAGAACTAGTATTTTCTTGTTTTTAAAGTGTAAAGAACACCATACAAAATGCAGATTTTTTGATGCTAAATCCTTCAGGAATTCTTTACAGTCGCTGAACGGCTGCAATGGGTCGTTTTTTACCATTTCACCGTATATTTAAAGCGTCTGCTAACGATAGCCGTACTAAATATCATTATCTCTGCCTTGCAAGAATACCCGACGATATATTAAAAATCCTGGTTGTACTATTGAGTTCCGACCAACACAGGAGGTTTGATTATGCAACTTCTTACTCACGCACAAAAACACGCACTCCCAGGTACAAAGGACAATTAACAGGTCAGAAACCACCCTTTAAGCTAAAGGAAATCTGGGCGATTCGTGTTCGTTTGCAGATAAATAATCGACTTCGTGATTTAGCGATGTTGAACTTGTTGAAGAGATCGCGGATTTATATAAAAAGTTTGATGCAGTAAAAGAATATTACCGAGCATCATTTTTTAACGATGACGAAGCTGTTCTTCAAAAGTACAAAAATGTTATTACCGAAGAGTTTTTCCCTAGAAGCCTACATGTAGATCCAAAAGCAAGACTCAGCGTAGCAAGGAAAGCAGTAAGAGATTACAATAAAGTCAGCTGTTCTGATTCAGGTTATGCCGAAATAATGCTTCATTATGTAGAAATTGGTATTGAGTTTACTAATACATACGGAGACATAGATTCACCTTTTTATTCAAGCATGGCGAATATGTATTTTGACGCTGCTGATTTTATCAAAAACCACAGCATGGAAACCCTATTTCAAGAGCGTCTCTACAAAATGGTTCTTAATACACAAGATTGTGGTTGGGGCTTTCACGATAGTCTGGTTGAGACATATTTTGATGTTATTAGCTCCGAAGAATAAGTGTGAATAGTTCAAAATACTAAAGTCCGCTCACACAAAGCGGCCGCTCACATAAATTCACTAACGGGGAATGTGCGGCCATGAACGGACTGTCAGCACAAATAAAAACGGCTCCCGTAGGAGCCGCTCTTGATTATCTTTTATACAGTTATGCTTTCTTTCTTCTGGCAATACCGATTAAACCGACAAAACCAGAACCGAATAACCACACTGTTGCGGGGAGAGGTACTGGGTGTACAGCCCAGGCTGCAAACACTCTGCCGCTGGGGGCGTTTAGGTACTGGTGACCATTGGCGAAGTCGATGAACGCATCCCCTTGGCCGCCCCGCCCCAACGCCCAGTGATAGCGCTGAATTGCCTGGATGGGATCTTGGTCGCCTGTGAGGTTGGTCCCAGGTTCCGTTGGAGAGGTATCGCCGGCTGGGGTCAGATTAAAATAGTACATGTAAGCCAGTTCGTTATCCCGGCAGCCCTCCTCCTTCGCGCAATTATTCACCATGGCGTCGCTATTGACATCCAGGGACGGCAGTCGCCAGTTTGTTAAGCCTCTAAATTCCAGTGAATCCGCCCAATTCATTGCGCTGTCAAAGGTCCCATCTCCCCCAAAACTGGCATCCTGCTGCCAGTAAACCTTGAGTACGGTATCCAGTACCAGGCCATTGCCTTGATCTACCAACGCCCCGCTAGCTGGTAATGAGAAAAACGCTCCCATCACGATCCCAATGAACCATTTTTTTTGAATCTTCATTTTACCCCTCGTCAAAATTATGAATTAGTTATACCGTCATTGCGACGGGATTTTTCCACGCGGTTCCAAGCAACATATAAACCAAAAGAAAAAAACATTGGCAATCTTATATTTGGTTGAATGTAACCATCTTCTGGGTTTCAGACTTGTAAAGCCTGCTTAACCGTTTACGCAAATATTGCAGCATTTGCGAGGAAAATAATTTAACAGTTGTTCGGATTTCTTGCCAGATGGCTTTTGTAACTTTATGTAAATAGAAGTAAAAGTATAGGAAGTATAAACACCCCTCCCCTCTGTTTCTAACCAATAAACTTCATAATTTTGCCAAATCATGACTTTAGTTTCATCGCCTATCCTCTTGTTTCAATAAAACTGGCAAACACCATCCTGCCAACAATCTGTAGCAATTCTTTTTACTTACAATGACACCCTTCTTAGTCAATAAACAGGCTACTTTGCGATGTGGAATGTCGTTCAGGAAATGTTGGCGCCTATTCACTTATTTGCGACGAAACCTTTAGAGCTGCTGGGTGGCTATTTACCACATTCGACAACCTTGATCTAAAATGAATCAGCGAACCAGCTGCTCCCTATAGCAACAATGCAAACAGCCAACCTAAATCCGGCGAATCGACTGTTCTATAATAAAAAACCATCAGAACAAGTGTCCCGGCAATAAGTGTAGATGCCATATGTATTTCTGCTTTTAGTTTGGTAATTCTACTGCCTCCCAAGTTGTCGGATTGCTAAATAGATTCATATTTCTTAGCCAAATCTTTAGGATTAATGTTAATGAGTGTTTCTGAGTCGAAACGATTCTTGGCAAGCCTGCTTAATACCTCAATGACTGAATGCAACATTCCCCATAAAAGTACTGACACGACATAACTCACAAACAACCCAGCAATCAATACTAACGTTAATAACAAAAAGGATTCTGCAAACCCCATTTCGTTTACCTGACCAAAAAACAACTTTTTAGCAATATCTTGCCTAATTGTTAAAAGATAAATAAGAAGAAGAAACGCACCGGGTATCACTCTGGCGATCAGGTCAAAATACAGTTGCGGTACCCATGCACTTGGATTCTTGATTATATCTTGAGGGTAGCTCATTATGAATTCTTACTCTGCTTAATATATATCAGTAACATCTAACACTTATATATAAGTTATTGTGTCTAACAGAGATTACGGCAAACTTATTTCATTATCAATATGAGCAAAATCCAGACCCAGCACTGCTTAGCATCATTATTATAAATAAGTTGCATATGCCCGCTTTAGTGTTTTGTACTCAAGCCAACTTAAGTAAAAAAAGAGATGGTTGTAGTATTTTACAGAAGATTCGCCGAGGTCTGCAGTGGGTCGGTAACGCCCTGTCAACTCATTATCACGAGCGCGGAAATCCGGCCAATAAGCGACCTTCGCACTATAATGATTGCAACAGTTCAGTATTAATTCTGGCTAATAAATATGCAAAGACCATGGCCAACATAACATGGAGTAAATTCGAGGCACGGTTACACCGGCTTTACGAGCAAAAGAAAACCGATGACAATTGTCAGACTATTCTAGGTGAATACGTGCGTAGGTGGCAAAGATGGACAACAGCAGGATTAACAACCATAGCGTGTATTGAACATTCCCATATCACATTAAAAACCCCTCACGATGGCGGGACTGATAATAGCTATAAACACGTTAATATATTATTTAGCTCTGTTTTTCCTTCTTGCTACCCCGAATATCATAAGACCTGAAGCCATAAGGACAGCGATTGACGGCTCGGGGACGGGGATGGAATCAACAGTTCTTGTGAATTTGCCGCTGAAATTTATCTCTTGACGTGCAGTCACAGGACCGCCGACACCAAATTGATTAGTAAATATCTCATACGTCCCGGGTGCCGCTGTACCGTCTCTTGGTACAAACTTTCCAAAGACAAATCGAAAACTCTGACTAGGCGCTAAATCTATACCAATAAACTGTTCCATCAAGCTCTTACCATCTGGTGGCAAATCAAACTCACTAAAATCATACTCGCTCAAAATGAATGATGATCTAAAGCCGCCGCCAAACGAGGTTGTAATGTTTTCTGTGGACGACAAGATGTTTGTCAATGTACCGTTTATGATGATTGTTTCGTTCGGTTGGGCGACGCCGATTGGCTCGTCGTATATTAGGGTCGCCACGATGGTAGCGTCCGTTGAGAGTGGAACTGCGCCACATAACAAGCAAATAACACAGGCGCACACAGCACCTAATAGACGTGATTTCATAATAGTTCCCCCAACGTGGTTATTCTGACTTCCTGTCGCCTTGTGCCGTCCTAACAGTCTTATCTATTAAATGAGCATTATCCATGCCATAATAGCGGTTGATTAACATTACTTATGTTTTCATGTGGTTAATGAATATTTTGAAAATACTCGATTGTTGAAGTGTAAAGTATTTGATAAAAGCGCCTCATTTTCGTAGACGAATCGTCATGTTATTTTACAGTTACCGAACGGCTATAATGGGTCGGGTTTTCTCCTTCAGATAACTTACACTAAGGTCTGCTATTCTAATAACAGACACTCAAACATATTCAACGAAGTAGCGTCTGCGGCACTAACAGACTGTCGCATCACAAATAAAAAGTCCTACTATTGCAGTAGAAGGTGAAGCTGCCGGGCCACTGTGGATTAAGGTGAACCTCAACGGTTTCGCCTGCCGCAATATCCACATCGGTATCCAACCCAAATTCTGCATCAGACAGGGTGATGTTGTGTGGTGTCGTTAAACGGTTAATTTATGCCTGATAGATGAACCTAATTGTTTAACGCCCCCTGATTAACCCATAGTTTCAAATACTCTACTTCCTCTGTAGTCAGCTTTTTTGCATCAGCGTGAGGCATTCTCATCATTTCTCCTGCGCGCCCCTCTACCAGCTTGTTGATAACGCTTCGTTTACTGTCGCCTGGAATGATGACCGCGCCAAACACCGTTCCTTTCATTAAGGTATCGTAGGACTGCATATTCAACCCGGTTCGAAGATAGCCGATTCCGTTTGGTGGCACGTGGCATCGCTGACATTTATCATGCAGTATAGGATCAATATCACTTTGAAAACTGATATCCCGTAGGTTCGCACACCCGCTGATTAGTAATGCAAGCATTAACCATGGAAAAATCTGTACTGTCATTTGATGTTACTCGCCTCTATCTTATTCAATGTCCGCACAAGCAAGACAATCGTCACTTGATGCGTTATTAGTTACTGTCTGGTTATTAGCAGGTTGATAGATTTCCTGCCCGTCTCTCACGGCGAGTACACTGGAAATTTTTTCCAGATTGGTGAAGCTGATTTGCATTTCTTCCCTGATGGACTTTTTGATCAAAAACTTGCCAACAACAGGTGGAATATAAATATCTGGTTCCATATCGGAAAGATAGGTGACTTCACAATAGTCACCCACTGGCTTGATCTGCCAAAGTGTTTTGCCTGATTTAAATTGACTCAGCTCGGGAATAATATCTGCCTGTATATCGCCAGAAGGCAACAAGCGCACTTTTTCCACTCTATCGAGCTCTTCGCAGAAATAGGCGGCACAGCCAACAACTTTAGTTCTTACATTAATGGCACCATCATCATCCTGCTTAAGCACATCGCTTTCAATAATCGATGGATTCAACCTGTATATAAGCCTGTAGTCTGTAAGCACACCACGCACATAACTTGCAGGCGCAGCAATAAGGGCAACCACCTTTATCTGGTATGCACCGTTTTGTTCGTTTATTTCTATTTCAGGCCGCTTTCCTGATTGCAAAGTAGATGATACAAATTCAGAGGTTTTTTCTCTCTGTAGAGTGTATTTTGTAATGTCAGGTGACTGATCTGCCAGGAGCGTGACCCAGGTGAACAATGTGCCGAACAGAATTATTGGATACAGAAATCTCGCGAGGCTTCTGCTTCGTACCTTAGTGACAGATATTTCTTTATAACACTTAGCCATCACGCTCCACTATTTTACTGATATTGGGAGCACAATCTGAAAATATCTCATCAGTCACATAGTAAGCACTCTGACTGATGTTCAGTGTGCATTCCTACTATAATTAGAATAACTCAACAAACTATATAAATCATTGATTATAATCAATAAGATGCACACGAATATTCGATTTTTAAGCGGTGACACAATTTCCTAACCCTCCATCTACGCTCACCCATTTCCTGGACAGGTTGATAATTGAAGGTCAGAGAAGGGTCGTTTTTACGTATTCAGCTTATTTTACTGAATGAAGGTTATTGCAAGTGGTGGTGAATACATAAAGCTGATCTTCATATACCTATGCTAACAGAGCAAAACCGTTAAGGATTGTCAGACTATGTGGACTAATTGATTTTAAGACTTTTTATCTGAATCACCTTTAGAATTTCCTTCCTCTGAATCATCTTGCTCATCGCGACTATTGTCATCTTCTTCCTGTTCGACCTCATCAAACAGTTTTTCCATGTCTTCATCGCTCAGTGGATTGCCTTCTTCATCATGATCATCATCCGGAATATCGCCGGGATAGCTGTCTGGACTTTCTTCAATCAGGGCAAACTCATCATTTTGCATAATGACACTTTCTTCTTCTTTAGCTTTTAGAAAGAGTCGTGAAGCTATTAAACCTAACTCGAACAACAACCAGATCGGCACCGCCAGTAAAGATTGTGAGATCACATCCGGTGGCGTCAGCATCATACCAACAACAAATGCACCAATAATGATGTAAGGGCGTTTCTCGGCCAGTTTATCTGCCGATGTTACACCTGCTGCAATTAATAAAAAGGTGGCGACCGGCACCTCAAAAGCAATGCCAAAAGCCAGAAAGATAGCAATTATAAAATCCAGGTACTGACCTATATCGGTCATTACCGCGACCCCTTCCGGTGCGATACCGATAAAAAATCCAAACAGGATGGGGAAAATAACAAAATAGGCAAAAGCAATGCCGCAATAAAATAAAATTACACTGGAAATAAGCAGTGGGGTCGCCATGCGCTTTTCATGCAGGTACAAACCAGGCGCAATAAATGCCCAGATCTGATGCAACAAATAAGGAATAGTTAATAACACCGATAACAGCAGTACCAGTTTAAACGGTACTAAAAACGGTGAGGTCACACCGGTGGCAATCATCGATGTGCCTTCTGGCATCAAACTTAATAACGGCTGTGCTGCGATAGTAAAAATATCTTCGGAGAAAGCAAACAAGGCGATAAAAACGATAAGAATAGCTAAGACCATGTGCAGCAGGCGATCACGCAATTCAATCAGGTGATCCATCAGGCTCTGTTCTTTCTCACCCTGTTCCGTTTGTGGTTGCTGCTCTGCCATTTATCTATTTGCCTGGGCTAGCGTCTTTACTGGCAGTTGAGCTTGTTTGCGCTGCTTCTGAGTTCTCATCTAAAGTGTCTTCTGTCACTTCTGATAAGCCTTCTGTAACATCAGTTTTCTTATCATCAGATGAACGTGAGGGACTATCGGATAACAGTTCAGCCGTTGAAACGGGATCAGGCATGTCTGCCTTTACCTCGTCAACGCCCGCTTTTAACTGTTGCTGCAACTCATTAATTTGCACTTCCTGGTTATGCAACATACGTTTGAATTCATTCACATCAAGTTCCGATTCAACTTCACTGCGTACGCCTTCAATATAACGTCGGGCTTTACCGACAAAAAAACCGGCCTTTCTTGCAGCACCGGGCAAACGCTCCGGTCCTATAATAACCAGAGCTAACACCAGAATAATCAGAATTTCCCAGAAGCCAACGTCAAACATGAATTACCGTGTGAATAGACAGCATGAATCAACAGACAGGCTAAAGCCATAGGGCTTTAGCCACTATAAAAAATTAAATTAAACTTTATCTTCTTTTTTTACAGACTCAGCGCTGGTAGCATCCTTGACAGAATCCTCAGTTGAATCCTGCGCTACCTTATTTTGCTTGGCAGCGTCATCACCGTCTTTAACGGCAGATTTAAAGCCCTTAATAGCCGAGCCTAAATCACCTCCGACATTTTTTAATTTTTTAGTACCAAAAATCAAAATAACAACGGCCAGTAAAATCAATAATTGCCAAATACTAATACCCATAATCTTTACTCTCTAATTAACTTTTATTTACTTTAACCCAGCAACTGGATTAACTCGTCATTCCGGTATGTTTTTAGCCGGATTTCATTTAGCTGTCATATAGATTCCGGCTAAAAACATGCCGGAATGACGGCCAAAAAGCTATTTATTTTCGAGCCGCTTTTTCATCAAAACCGGATACAGCAAACCGGCGAGCCAGTTCTTTTAATACATCGTCGGCAGTTGCATTTTGCTCTGCCAGCAATACCATGGTGTGAAACCAGAGGTCAGCCACTTCATATACCAGTTTATTTACATCGCCACCGTGCGCAACATCTTTGGCTGCCATCACGGTTTCTGTGGCTTCTTCACCCACCTTCTTAAGAATAGCATCTAAACCTTTATTATACAGGCTAGCGACATAAGATGAGTCCGGCTCTGCGCCTTTACGCTGTTCCAGTATTTCGGTCAGTTGTGCCAGTATTTCACCCTGTGATAAATAATCAGTCATATTTTTACTTCGTCTTACCTGGATAGATCTCATTTGGGTCTTTAATGACCTGCTCTATCTCAACCCACTTATCCCCCTGTAGTCGGCGATAAAAACAGCTCTCACGCCCAGTATGACAGGCAATACCCCCTCGCTGTTCAACTTTTAGCAAAATTACATCTTCATCACAGTCAACTCGTATTTCCAGCACTTTCTGCATATGGCCGGATTCTTCACCTTTAAACCAGAGTTTCCCCCTGGAGCGCGACCAGTAGACGGCTTGTTTTTTTTCTACCGTCAATGATAATGCTTCACGGTTCATCCATGCCATCATCAAAATTTTCCCACTGTTTGCATCCTGCGCAATAGCCGGAACAAGGCCTTTAGCATCAAAACGAATGTCGTCTACCCAGCTCATTGACTCGGATATTTCATAGGAATGCAGAATTTTGGGGAAATCTCAGTGAATCAGTTTGTTCGATTCGTCGAAAAGCATAGCCATAGCTATGGTTACAGACGAATCGGGCAAAATGATCGCTGAAATTTTTCCAGAAACTGCATATACTGCCATGGATGGCAGGTAGTAGGGCAATGCAGGAGCAATTGCCGAGCGTTGTTGGATACATAGTGTATTTATCTAATATATATTTATTCTTCATTATATTCATGAGCTTAAGTCGAATATTTAGCGTTTCTATGAAATATCCGAGTTAGAGGCGCATCTCAATACCACATGCTGCCATATGCTGTTTTGCCTGCAGTATACTGTATTCCGCAAAATGAAAAATACTCGCTGCCAGAACCGCATCGGCCAGTCCTTCAGTCACCCCATCGGCCAGATGATCCAGATTACCGACCCCGCCTGAGGCAATCACCGGTACCGAAACCGCTTCAGAAATCGCCCGCGTTAACGGCAAATCAAAGCCGATTTTAGTGCCATCTCTGTCCATGCTGGTCAATAGAATTTCACCGGCACCATAATCAACCATTTTTTTCGCCCATGCTATGGCATCCAGACCGGTGGGTTTTCGACCACCATGGGTAAATATTTCCCAGCGTAGTGGCTCACCTTCTGTACTGACCTGCTTGGCATCAATTGCCACCACGATACACTGCGAGCCGACTATATCTGATGCTTCACGGACAAATTCAGGATTAAAAACAGCGGCGGTATTTATCGCCACCTTATCTGCACCGGCATTTAACATTCGACGTACATCATCGACCGTGCGAATACCGCCACCTACGGTTAGCGGAATAAACACTTCATTGGCGACTTCTTCAACAACATGCACAATGGTTTCACGGTCATCAGAGCTAGCGGTAATATCCAGAAAGGTTATTTCGTCTGCACCTTCCTCATCATAACGCCGGGCAACATCGACCGGATTGCCGGCATCACGAATATCAACAAATTGCACACCTTTAACCACGCGGCCGTTATCAACATCCAGACAGGGAATAATTCGTTTAGCTAAAGCCATTTTAAATTACTTTCAACACTCAAATAATAAACTTGAAAAACTTCTTACCACAGAGGCACAGAGGACACAGAGAAAATTTGTTTTTCATAACGCCACAAACGTTGCGCATTAACAATATATTGTTTTTCTCTGTGCCCTCAGTGTCCTCGACAACTGCTCCTGCGTTGTTCTACTTACGGGCTTCCTGCCCTAATCTGTGGTGAAATATTTTTTTTAAAACTATTGCTGATCCAGCCAGGCCTGGGCTTCGGCAAAATTAATCGTACCTTCATATATCGCGCGGCCAGTAATCGCACCCATGATGCCTTCATCGGCAACAGCACTTAAGGCTTTGACATCGTCCATCGAGGTAATCCCGCCAGAAGCGATGACGGGGATATGGATTGCCTGTGCCATTTTTACAGTAGCGTCAATGTTCACCCCCTGCATCATGCCATCACGTGAAATATCGGTATACACAATCGCTTCAACGCCATCATCTTCAAAGCGTTTTGCCATATCGATGACATCGTGTTTAGATAATTTCGACCAGCCATCTATCGCAACTTTGCCATTTTTTGCATCCAGACCGACAATGATATGGGTAGGAAACTCTGCACATATTTCAGCAATAAAGTGTGGCTCATTCACCGCTTTGGTACCAACGATTAAATAATTTACCCCGGCATCCAGGTATCCGACAATGGTCTCTTCATCGCGAATACCACCACCCAGCTGAATTTTTAAATCAGGGTAGGCAGACGCGATATCATGTATCACATCCGCATTTTTAGGTTTACCAGCAAACGCGCCATCCAGGTCAACGATATGCAGTCTCCGCGCACCGGCTTCTACCCATTGCCCGGCCATTGCCACGGGATCTTCGGAAAATACGGTGCTATCATTCATGTCGCCCTGTCGCAGGCGTACACAATGTCCATCTTTTAAATCTATTGCGGGTATTAATAACATGTCCGGTCTCTTTAATGTTTAAGCTTTACCGTCCCAGTGGCAAAAATTCCTGAGTAATTGTAAACCATCGTGCGCACTTTTTTCAGGGTGAAACTGCGCAGCAAATACATTATCTCTGGCAATCGCAGAAACAAACTTGATACCATAGTCTGTTGTACCTGCAATCAACCCCTTATCGTCAGGATCAACATAATAACTGTGTACAAAATAAAATCGTTTATTGTCTTCTATACTATGCCACAATGGATGCGACTGCCGGTGTAAAACGTTATTCCAGCCCATGTGCGGAATTTTCAGGTTTTGCATTTGTGAGTCTAATGTTTCATCAGCAAAGGCACGCACCTCACCGGAATACAGGTTAAGGCAGTTGACTCCCTGATTTTCTTCACTGTGAGCCATTAATACCTGCAAACCCATACATATACCGAGGAATGGTTTTTCGCTAGCGGCCTGCAAAACCACTTTATCCAGTTTCAGATCTTTTAGCTGTTGCATGCAGTCACGCGCTGCGCCCTGACCTGGAAAGACGATTCGCTCAGCATCAGCGATTTCATCACTACTGGAACTGACAATCACACGTTGATTTCCGTCAACCACATGCTCCAGTGCTTTGGAAACCGAACGTAAATTACCCATGCCGTAATCAACGACAGCTATAACTGAGCTCACGGTAGTTTTCCGGCCGAATGAAAAATGCACTGGAATCGCTGCAGACGATTCTCAGCATACAACCCACATGTACGTGGGAAGTGCAGGTCACGTATGGAGCAGTTACCTGCCACTCTATCCATGGAGATAAAAAATGTACTGGAATCGTTCCGGACGATTCTCAGCATACACTCCATCCATGGAGATAAAAAATGAAAAACGAAAAATATAAAATGAATAATCATATTAAAATAATTGCACAAATATCTAAACTTAAATTAGTAGAGTGCTTTGTGCAAAGTATATTTTTCGTCAGGGCAAGACAAAAATAGTCGAAAAAGCGCAGTTTACACGTAGTAAATGAGCATTTTGAGACTATTTTTAACGCAGGCATGGCGGAAAAGATGCTTCGCACAAAGCACTCTTAAAGGCTGCCCTTGGTGCTGGGCATAACACCCTGCATCCGTGGGTCAGCGGTTAATGCCATACGCACTGCACGACCAAATGCCTTAAAAATTGTTTCTGCTATATGGTGTGCATTATCACCAGTTAAATTATCGATATGCAGGGTCACATTTGCGTGATTAACAAATCCCTGAAAAAATTCATGGAAAAGGTCAACGTCAAACTCACCAATGCTGGCACGTTCGAACTTGACGTTATACTGCAAACCAGGGCGACCCGAAAAATCAATTACTACGCGTGACAAGGCTTCATCCAGCGGTACAAAAGCGTGGCCATATCGCACAATGCCTTTTTTGTCGCCAACTGCTTTGGCAACGGCCTGTCCTAAAGTGATGCCGATATCTTCAACAGTGTGATGCGCATCAATATGTAAATCACCTTTTGCCTGAATTTCCATGTCAATCAAGCCATGGCGTGCCACCTGATCCAGCATGTGCTCAAGAAAAGGCACACCCGTATCAAGCTTACATTCACCTGTGCCATCCAGGTTTATTTTCACCTGAATTTGTGTCTCCAGTGTATTGCGTTCAACACTTGCCAAACGTTGCGTCATTTTGTCTCCAGTTATTCGTACTGATATACATGCATAAATTATACGGTCAAATTAAAAGTCACCGGCCCATCATTGCACAATTCGACCGCCATATTGGCGCCAAATTGACCTGTCTGCAGCCAGTTCGCCGGCAAATCATCGACCATTGTCTCGCCTTTTACACGCATTATATCAATAAGTTGGGCAAACAGCGCGAATCCTTTTTCCGGGTCAGCTGCATTTGAAAAGCTCGGCCTAAGCCCTTTTTTCGTATCCGCAGCCAGGGTAAACTGCGGCACCATTAGCACAGAACCTTTAATATCCAGCACACTTAAATTCATTTTATCAGCTGCATCGGCAAAAACACGGTATTTCAGGATTTTTTCTGCCAGCCTGTCTACTGCGACCTCATCATCTTTTTTTTCAACGCCTAATAACACCAGCAGACCCTGCGGGATACAGGCAACTTTTTCGTCATTAACGGTGACCGACGCTGAATTAACCCGCTGCAGTAAAGCAATCATTATCCTGGAAAGATCCGTTGGAAGTGCATATTTAGTGTAAGGTATTGAAAAAAGACGAAACCGCCTGCCCGTGCTAGTAGTATTTAAATAAGCATTATATCCATTCTTAAGTCTCATAAAAAGCTTGTAAGAATATTCTGACAAGCACTGCTTCCTCTGACTGATAGCTAAATTTAATCAACACGACCATAATATTAATCAGGGACACAGGGAGCGAGCCACACAAGGACATAAGGAAATAACTAGCTTTAAGGAAAATTTAACACGGACATGGATTAAGGAAAGGTTAAAGTTTACACGGATTAGTATCTTCAATGGATGGATATTCTACGGAAAAGCTAAGCGCGAGGCTCATCACCAAGCAAGGACCAAAAAACCCCAACCCCGGTTGGGGTTTTTTTATGTCCATGGATGGACGGGCTGAAAATTGCTCCTGCATTTTCCGCACTCCCCACTTCCATGTGGGTCGTTTCCGCAAGGAGCCAGGAAG
>RCNF010000712.1_pt1 | contig 17181 bp, 10 predicted proteins | sample 2041311 | NCBI WGS metagenome assembly RCNF01 (sample SAMN09708228, study PRJNA481090) | Marine sediment metagenome, whole genome shotgun sequencing project. | biome: marine sediment; feature: ocean; material: sediment; isolation source: Sewage treatment plant 2 marine sediment (STP2) ... | reverse complement strand
CCCAGGTCCGTTTCGACGACAAAGTCTTCGGCTACCCGATCTCGAGCCTTTCCGCCCTCCCGACCGGTGACTACGTCGTTCAAGCGGTGCTCCACCGCTACGAGACCTTTCACCGCGGCGACGGCCACACCGTCAAACTCCCGATGGACCGCGGTGAAGGCCAGCAGTGGAACCGGGCGCCGGGCAACCTCTACAGCACGCCGATACGGGTTTCGATCGAGCCGTCAGACGATGGCGTGGTCTCCATTGTCCTCGATCAGATCATCCCAACCATCGATGCCCCCGCCGATACTCCGTACGTCAAGCACGTCCGGATCCAGAGTGATCTCCTGACCAAATTCTGGGGCCGGCCCATGGAACTCGGCGCCCACGTCCTGTTGCCCTCCGGCTTTGACGAGCACCCCGACGCCCACTATCCCCTGGTGATTTTTCACGGCCACTTTCCCTCGGATTTCGGCGATTTCCGCACCGAACCGCCCGACCCGGATCTCGAGTGCGAGTATTCGGAGCGGTTTCACGTCGAGTGCTACAACCGCATCCAACAACAGGAAGCCTACGACTTCTACCGAAAATGGATCAGCCCCGATTTTCCGCGCTTCCTGGTGATCGAGATCCAACACCCGACACCCTTCTACGACGACTCCTACGCGGTCAACTCGGCCAACCTCGGCCCCTATGGCGACGCCATCACCCACGAGTTGATCCCCTATATCGAGCAGCAATTCCGTGGATTGGGCGAGGGCTGGGCGCGCTTCCTCTACGGCGGCTCCACCGGCGGCTGGGAGGCCCTCGCGGCCCAGGTCTTCTACCCCGATGATTACAACGGCGCCTTTGCGGCCTGCCCCGACCCCATCGACTTCCGCGCCTATATGTCCGTCAACATCTACGACGATGCCAACGCCTACTATTACGAAGGGGCCTTCCGCCGGATCGAAAAGCCATCCAACCGCGACTGGCTCGGTGCCATCCGCGCCACCATTCGCGACGATTCTCAATTGGAACTCGTCCTCGGCACCAGGAACCGATCTGGCCAGCAGTTCGACATCTGGGAAGCGGTGTACTCGCCCGTCGACGCCAGCGGCTACCCGAAACGGTTGTGGGACCGTCGGACCGGCGTGATCGACCACGAGGTGGCGGCGTACTGGCGCGAGAACTACGATCTGCGCTTTATCCTCGAACGAGACTGGGCCGAAATTGGGCCAAAGCTCGAGGGCAAGATCCACATCTTCACCGGCGACATGGACAACTACTACCTCAATAACGCCGCCTATCTCATGGAAGAGTTTCTGGAGTCCACCACAGACCCCTACTACGCGGGCGTTGTCGACTACGGCGACCGCGCCGAGCACTGCTGGAACGGCGACCACGACAACGGCAACCACCTCTCGCGGCTGCGCTACAACACGATGTATGTCCCCCGGATCCTCGAACGGATCGAGACCTCCGCCCCTGAGGGCGCAGATCTCACGAGCTGGCGGTACTGACGCTCCGGGTGCCGGCGTCGTTGGATCACGGCATCCCACCGCAAGTGGTACGCTATCGACGAGCAATCGGTAAATAGGGCGATGACGCGATGAAAAAAGAGATCAACCTCAACGTCAACGGGACCGTCTCCAGGGTCACGGCCGATCCTGAACAATCTTTGCTTTGGGTGCTGCGCGACGTGCTCAAACTCACCGGTACCAAGTTCGGCTGCGGCGAGGGAGCGTGCGGGGCCTGTTCGGTGCTCATCGACGGCGAGGTCTACCGTTCCTGCACTGTCGCCTCCAGCGACGTCGCCGGAGGGGAAAAGATCGTCACAATCGAGGGCCTCGGCAGCCCCGGGAATCTGTCAAAACTGCAGGCAGCCTTTATGGAGCACACGGCCTTCGGCTGCGGCTACTGCACACCCGGGATGATCGTCACTGCAACTGCTCTCCTGGGTGCCAACCCCTCCCCGTCGACGGAGGAGATCGTGTCGGCGATGAACGACAACCTCTGCCGCTGCGCCTCCTACCCTAACATCATCGAGGCGATCAAGGATGTCGCGGCATCCCCCGAAAAGCCGGGGTCCTGATGCCGTTCAGCAGGAGGACGTTTCTCGAGCTCATCGGCGGCGGCCTCGCCTATGCCTTCAATTTTTCCTGCAGCGGCGACGGTGCGAATGGGGAACTGACCTCGTTCTCAATCGAAGAGCTCGAAAGCGGCATCGATCTTCGCCACCAGGGCTACACCGAGTGGCTCGTTCTCGGTCGCGACGGCTCGGTCACGGCCCACACCGGAAGAACGGAATTGGGCCAGGGCCTCAAAACGGTCCTGAGCGACATCATCTCCCAGGCCCTCGAGGTGCCCCCGGAAAGGCTCAACCTCGTCATGGGAGACACTTCGAACTGTCCCGATGACGGGCCCACCACGGGCTCGGCCGCCACCCGAAACGTGGGTTGGGGCTACTGGATCGCGTGCTCGAGGATCCGCGAGGATCTCATCCGAAGAGCGGCCTTCGTGCTCCGCCGACCCGCGAAAAAGCTGATCTACGAGGCGGGTGAAATTGTCGACTCGAATGACGCTTCGCGCAGGATAGCCATCGGAGATCTCGCTGACGGAACGGTCAGGGTCGCGACCATCGATCCGAACGGCCGCCACCGCCCCAATCGCCTCTATGTCGACAAGGGCAGTCTTGCCGCCAACGCCGAAGCCATCGTCACCGGCACGCTCACCTACGCCGGCGACCTCTTCCCCGGCGACAGCCAATACGGCGCCTTTCTGTGCCCTCCGTACTTTTATCAGCTGACCAAGATCGAATCCGTCGACCTCGATGCGGCGCGACAGATTCACGGTGTTCACTTCGCAGAGAAGGCCTCTCGCAATGCATGGGCCATCGCGGACGACTTTCCAACGGCTCACCGGGCCCTCGATGCGATGAACGCCACCTGGCACGTCCCTGATCGCCCGCGAACAGTCGACGTCGAGCAGGAAATCCGCGCCGGCGCCGCGCTGGTGAAGACCATGGAAGACCACGGCGATCCAAGCGCCGCGCTGGCCTCGAGCCCGTTGGTGCTGGCGGAGACCTACGTCACTCAGTACGCAAGCCAGGTGCCGATCGAAACCGAAACCGCGGTGGCCCGTTTCGAAAACGACAAGGTCACAGTATGGGCGAGCACCCAGTCACCGTTCAAGTCTCGAGCGAGCGTTGCCACACGGTTGAAAATTTCTGAGGGCCAGGTGCGGATCATCGGGATGCCGGTGGGTGGTGGTTTCGGGGTCAAGGACAATCCTCAGGCAGCGGCCGATGCGGCCGTCATGGCCAAGAAATCCGATGGGACCGTCAAGTGCGTCTTCAGTCGGGAACGCCAATTCGCCGGTCGTGGCCGATTCAAAGAGGCGGTGGTCATCGATATATCGAGCGGGCTCGGGCCCGACAGAAAAATCGCCGCCCGGACCATCGACATCTACCAGGACGAGGGCTTCGGCACCACCGACACCTACGAAGTTCCAAACGTCTTGACCAGGCTCTACGACACCAAAATGCCGGTCCGCCACGGGGTGATGCGCGGGACGAGCTTTGTCCAGAGCGGGTTTGCGATGGAGAGCCATACTGACATGTTGGCCGAGGTTGCCGGTCTCGACCCGGTCGAATTTCGCAGACGGAATGTGGCCACACCGGCGTTCATCCCGCTGCTCGATGCGTGTGCCGAGATGATCGATTACGAACCCGCCCGTTCACAGCAGAACCGCGGAACCGGCTTTGCGATCTGCATGCACGGCGGCCGCCAGCTCGGCGCAGCCGCCGTCGAGGTCTCCGTCAACACCGCAACCGGGGAGATCCACATCGAACGATTGTGCGGCGCCTACGACATTGGCACCGTCATCAACATCAACACCCTGACCGCCAACACCAAGGGCGCGATGATGTGGGGCCTTGGGTACGCCCTCTTCGAAGAGGTGCGCGCCGACGGGCACCGGGCCTTTACCCGCAGCCTCGAGGACTACAGAATCCCGAGATTCTCGGATCTTCCCCCGCTCGAGATCGTCTTCCTCAACAACGCCGTCAAGGGCCAATCGCCACGCGGCTGCGGCGAGCTGCCCGTAGTCCCCACCGTCAGTGCCATCTGCAACGCGATCTATCGGGCGATCGGGGTACGGTTCTACACCCTGCCGCTAACACCGGAACGTGTTCTTGCCGCTCTCGCTGCAAACCGGTAAAGAGCCGGACTAGTCGGTCTCGACCTCCAGTTCATTGCCCGCCGAGTAGGCGGTGAACTCGGGTGCGTACATGGACTGCAGGACCGCCGGGGCGACTTTGAAAGTGCCGGCCATGGCGGCCCGCAAGCGGTACTTGAAGGTGTACTCGCCCGCAGGCAGCCGTTCGAAGAAGAAGTTGGTGCCGGAGTCGCGCACCTCTTCGTACCACGAGATCCCGAGGTCCCACTTGTACTGCGAGTGCAGGGTCTCGGGTTCGAAACCGGCGCCGCGCGGGTCGCGCAGGTGGACGTACTCGGCGGCGTGTTTGGCACGGATCGAGAGCTGGACCTCGACCTGGTCGCCGGCTTCCAGCCGCTCACCGTCGGCGAGGGGTCTGAGGACCCAGCGCTCGCCGTCGTTGAAGCGGCGGAAATAGGTGCGCTCAACGGCGAAAAGATCGCCGCGCGCTTCCTCGGGCAGCCGTTCGGTGGAGAAGCTCCAGGTGGCCGAGGCAAAGGCAAAGCCCTTTGTGGGTTTTTCCACGACGATGGTCGACATGGTCTTGGGATCGATGTCCGGGCCTTCGACGATCACCCGGTTCCTCGCGCCCGTGTACTCGTCGGGCTCGAAGACGAAATCGGTGATCCTCGGGCCCACCGCCACCGAGATCTCCTCGCGCACCGCCAGCGTTTCCTCGTGGCGCATGTAGTAGGCCAGCGAGTACAGCACCTCGGCGGTGGCGCGGGTCGACTTCCAGTGGTTGAGCTTTTTGTTCAGGAGCAGCCAGTGGACCAGACCGTGGCGGCGGCCGTCGTCGGGTTCGAGCTCAGTCAGGGTCCGCAGGGCAAAGGCGTGGGTCTCGGTGGTGTCGTTGTACCAGAGCCAGGCGCGGTCCTCGGGCGCCCAGTAGGTGCCGAGGTCCTGGTCGGTCTTTGCGGAGTCCATCACAGCGTCGAAGACCAGCACCGCGTCGTCGTGACGGCCCGCCCGCTCGAGGGTCAGTGCGAGGTAGCCCTTGGTAAGAGGCGAGTGCTGTTTCCAGTGGCGGAAGCTGAAGTCGAGCATCTGCTGCCGTTCGTCGGCGGTGAAGACGCCGCCGGTCCACGATTCGTCGGGGTAGTTGGAGAGGACATAGTTGAGAAATGTGATGGTCTCCCAACAGCAGTCGTGGCCCATCATCCAGTCGACCCACTCCTCAATGTAGTGGCGGTGCATATAGGCCCACGCGCGCACCACCACGTCCTTGGGAGCGTCGACGCCAAACTCGAGGCCCTTGGAGAAGCCGTTGAGGATATAGAGAGTCATCCACGGCGACGGCGGGCCGCCGGGGAACCAGGGAAAGGCGCCGAGCGAGGTCTGGCTCTTGGTGAGTTTAGCCAGGGCCGCGTCGCGCTGAGCGCGGGTGATGGCGGGGTCGAGGACGTTGATCAGATCGTCGGGCTGTTCGCTTCCGCCGCGCGATGTCTGCAGCCACGGCGTCTCCACGAGTTCCATGGCGCGGTTCGGGTCGTCGGCCTGCCAGGTCTCGAAGCGGGTCTCGCGCGCCGCCAGCTTCTGGGCCATCCTCTCCACCGAGGGGTACTGGTCGAAAAGGCTCGAGACGATGCCGGTCGAGAGAAAGCGGTTGAGGGTCTGCTCGGTGCACTCGTAGGGGTAGTTGACCAAATATGGCAGGGCGTTGAGCACCGAGTAGAAGAGCTGGGCATCGAGGGTCACCACCAGCTGGTCGTTGATCAGAGTGGGGTCGTCCTCGGCCGCCAGATCAGCAAAGTGCATCTCGCGCCGGTCGGCATCGTGGAGGGTTACAAAACGCGATTGCATGAGGTGCATGCGCCCCGGCAGCACCGGCAGCGGCCGCAGCTCGCCATCGGAGAATTGCCCGGCGCGGGCCGTGATCTTGAAGGCGACGGTGCCGACTCGAGCGGGAACATCGAGCGGGAACGAGAGATCGGCGCCGTTGCCGGCCTCGACCGAGAATGCCACGCCCGAGGTCTGCTCGGGAGTCAGTCCGAATACCGATCGAAGGTCCTCCCCGGTGTCGGGGTCGTTGATCGCCAGGTTGAGGGCGCCCGTGAAGGCCTCCTCGCCCGCATTGTTCACGACCACCTTGAGCACGGCGCGGTCGCCCTCGCGCAGGAAGCGCGGCAGATAGGGCCGCACCATCAATTCCTTGACCGACCGCGCCTGGCGGGTGGCGGAGGCGCCGCGGAGGTCGGTGGTCACCGCGTGCACCCAGAGGTTCCAGTCGGTGACCGAGTCCGGGACCTCGAACTCAACCGTCGCCGATCCATCGGCCGCCAGCACCACGTGGGGCTCCCAGAAGGCGGTCTCGGAGAAGTCGGAGCGCAGCTCGACCGATGGCTCAGCTTCTCCAGCTCCCGCCGAGGCGTTCTGATCCATCCGTTGCAGACTCTGGCCCGCCTCGCCCTCGGCCTTCGACTCCTCGAGGGCATCCATGTCCATGGAGGCCGGCGCCGCGGCGTCCGCCATCATGCGGAGCTCCATACCTTCGCTGACTGCGCCCGCCTTCATGGCGCGATACCGCCCCCGCCTACCCGGGCCGCCGATGCCGTAGCCGTCCAGGGCCATCAGCGAGTCGCCGTGGAGGTGGGGGTAGCCGGGCAGACCCAGGCCATTGCTGCGGCCCCACGCCTGTTTCGCTCGGCCGAGGTTGTCCCAAAGACGGTTGATGCCGGTGCGATCGGGGTAAAGGGACGCCACCGAAGGCGGCGTGTGAGGCGCAAAGATGTCGAGGCTGCGATCGTACATGTAGGCCAGCAGTTCGGCGGCAGCAGCATCGACCGCGCCACCGTCGGAGTTGCGGACGGTCACGCTGAAGGTCTCACTCGTGCCGGGCCGCATGCGGTCGCGGAAGGTGGCAAAGTTGATTTCGAGTTTGCGGTCGTCCCACGGAACGAAGACGCGCGCCGTCTGCCGGATGAGTTGGTGGTCGCGGACCAGGGTCAGGGCGACGCCAAATCCACCCCGGTCGTCCGCGGTGATGGGGAACTCAACCAAACCTGAACGACCGGCGCCGATCGGACGCCGTTCAACCCTTTGCCCGTCGCGGTAGATCTCGAGCACCATCTCCTGGGCCTTGAGACCGGTGAAGACAAAAAGACGAGCGGTGTCCCCCACCCCCACCGAGGCATTGTCAAAGCGCAGGAAGGCCGGCAGCGCGAGCGGCGTGCGGCGGGCGCCCGCCACCACCAGGTTTTCGCTCGTCGTGTATTCGGCGCCGAACTCATCCTTGGTGGTGTAGACCAACCGATAGGCGCCGGCCTCGAGCCCGGGCAGCTCGAGGGCCGCCGAGCCGTCCTCACCGTGGGTCAGCACGCCGTCCGCCAACTCGGCGCCTTCGGCCCACTGTCCGAGCACTGCGTTCGGGTCGTAGGCGGGGTCCCAGCGCGGTCGGAGACGGTCGCCGGGGGTGTCGAAGCCCTTCCGCCGACCGGGGGGCTGCGGAAGCGGTTCGTCGGCTGGAGTCAGGGTCTCGTCGGGTTGTTCGAGACGGACAAGGCGCCAGGACCCCTCTCCGGCGCGCGGGGTCCCGTCGAGATCGGCACGGATGACACGGAGCATTGATGCTTCGTTGTGGCTGTGGAAACCGAGATCATCGACGATTCGCGCCTCCACCGATACGAAACCGAGCCGGAAGACGCGCTCGGCGGAGCGGGTCTCGCCGCCCTCGTCGGTGACATCGACAGCGAGACGGTAGCGGTAGGTGACCCCACCTTCGGCCTCTCGTTCATCGGCCTCGGGAACAAACGAAATGTGAAAACGGCCCTCGTCGTCGAGGGTGGTCTCGCCTGCGGCCACGACCTGCCTCTGCGCCGACGCTGAGGGGTACCACCAGTACCACCACCGCGGGTAGACCGGTTCGCGGGTCACCCGCCAGTCGACGGCGCCGGTAACGACCGGCAGGCCGAAGTAGTACGTCACGTCGCCCGAGAGCTCCGCCTCGCGGTTGAGCCGGAGGGGAGACTCGGGGTCGACAACCGCGACCTCGAAGGTCGGTCTCTTGTACTCCTCCACCCGCAGCCAGGTCTGACCGCCGAGCGAGGTGCGCAGGCTCCATTGGCCGAGCAACCGGCCGGCCGGGATGTCGAACGATCCGCTGGCCGACCCGAAGGCGTTGCTGGTCACATCGGATGACGCCACTTCCTCGCCGTTGGCGTCGACGAGCGACACGCTGAAGGCGGTGTCGGGGAGGGTCCGGTACTCGACCTTATCGCCGCCACCGCGGTACGCCACGGCCTTCCAATGAAGTGTCTGCTGTGGGCGGTAGACCGAACGATCGGTGTAGAGCATCGCCGCCGATGCGGTGCCGCGGCCGCCGTCGTGTTGCTGGTAGAGGCGGTTGGCATCGAGGGCGAGATCGTCGCCGTTCCGCGCCATGACGAAGTACTGCTCCCGGTTCCACAGTTTCGTGCTGAAGAGAACAATACCGTCATCACCGGTGCGCTCCCGTACCACCTCTCGGTGCCCACGCCGGTAGTCGTAGTTGTAGAGCGACACATCGACGCCTTCGAGAGCGCGCCCGCTATCGCCGGATCGGGCCGTCACCTCGTAGCCGCCCTTGACCGGTCGGGTCACTAGGACAAGGTCCGAAAGCAGGAAGTTCTCGGCGACCATGAAATTGACGCTGTCTTTGAAATCGGCGCGCATGGAGGCGGCCACCAGATAGGCGCCCGGCTGCGACAGCTCCGGCACCACATAGGTGGAGTGGGACCGGTAGTCGGGGGTCGCCGGCAGGGCGGCCGACCATTCGGCTGCCGGGTTGCCGGTCATGATGGCCTCGGCCTCGCGGTGGCTGGGCAGGATGTTGTAGTCCTCGGACGTCTTGACGAAGGCCATCAGATCGTACGGCCAAGCGCGGAAGAAGATGGTGTCCAGGTTCTTGTGGGTGACCTGGAGCGATCGTCGGCCGGCGCCGTCCACCGCCATCGCGGCGAGGGTGTAGTTCGGTTGTTCGATCGCGGCGACGATGTGGTTGCAGCGTTGCCCGCCGATGCTCTGGGGGTGGCGTTCGCGACCCGCCAGAGCGATCGCGCGGGCGTTGACGAGGGCGCCGGGATCGGAAACCTGCTGGACGAACTCGGCCAGCACCGCCTGGCCCATCGACCACCACTCGAGGCTGCGGTCGAACGAGGCTTGGACTTCTTCCAGGTTGGCGACGATCGCAAGCCGGTCGGCGTCAGTCGTCAACGACCCGTACAACCGGCGCAAGCGCTCGAGCCGGGCCTCGAGGGCCGCCTCCGGCCGGTCGCTCGAGGCGTGCCAGGACTCGAGATCGTCGAGCAGGACACCGATCTTGAGCAGGGGGTGGACGCCTTGCCCCGCGAGATTCAGCTCTGAAGTCGCTCCAGGGTCGCCCGCTATCAACGCCGCCGCGTCGAGTTGGAAGATCTCGTTCGATTCAGCCGGGCTCCACAAGGACGAGTCGGCCAGCAACTCGACCCACACGTAGGCGACGGCGTCGCGCAGGGTGCCGCGGATCCTCGGCGGGTAGTTGTTCTGAGCGATGTAGCGGGCGAGCTCACCAAGAGGTTCGCTCCCCCACTCGGTCCGGCTGGACCACAGGGCGAGAAACGAGGCATCCGCCGCCTCGATGATCTGCTCGAGATCCCAGGCCTTGAGATCGAGTTCGCCGGGGGTCTCCACCCGTTCGCGTTGGCGGATCTCCCACGAGTAGACGCGGGCATAGGTAGCGAGGGCGTTGGCGTAGTAGAGCTCGAGCACCGCGTGCGACACCCCGTCGTCCGGCCATGGCTGCTCTTTCAAAAAGCGCACCGCGGTCTCGTAGCCGTGCAAGGCCATCCGCAGCTTGGTCTCCTCGACCAGGGCCCGTGTCCAGTTCTCCGCGTCGCCCTCCTCGCGGGCGCGTTCGCGGATGACCGTCACCGCGTCCGAGGCGGCCTCGAACTTCTGTTCGCCGATCAGTCGATCAACATCGTTCCAACTCACGGGATCTCCCTGAGCGATGGTAACCGGAGTCGGGACCGACTGCGGGTCACCACCGGTGGCCGGCGCCGTCACGGCCTGCAAACCCACGGCCGAAACTACGACGATGAGAAGTACGGCGAGGAGAACGTTCTGGCGTGAACTCGAGGGAACTGGTGTTTTTCTCATGGCACCAGTTTAGACACTCGTGGCGGGTAAAAGTTCCAGAGGTGTCTGTTCGTCGGCACTCGATGGCGTCCAAAGGCCCTGGATGCTGGATGCTTGATAGGACGACTCACCCGCCCACCCGGCGCGCGAGACGCGCGCCCCACAAGACGTTGGCTGGGAATTGTGGGGCAGCCGTCCCGGCTGCCGGGCGGGCGAGATCCGACTTCGCCTCTGGCTACGCCGTGACAGGCAGCCCGTACCACAAGCCGATAGGATGTGCCGACCACCACTGGATTTCGCTTCGATAACAATCTTCCGGAGTCGAAATCCCGATTCTCTCAGCGCTTTTGCCCGAGAGTGCCCCCTCCGAAGATGATTGCGCCCGAAGCACCCACTCGCGTAAAAGACACGCGATCGCAACATCGTTCGGAGACGGCACGTCCGGTGCACGCGGAAACCGGGCGCTTGCGCGCCCGGTTGGAGAATTGGGTGGATCGCCTGGCCTACTGGGGAATGCTTCCCCAGACCTTCAGTTTTTCCGGTGTCATCTCCCAATCGCGGCTCCAGATCGCACCGGCTACGATCGCCGGATCGGCATCGGCGGCGTAAGTTTCAAGCACCTCGAGGGCCCGGTCGCGTTCGTCAGGCTTCCCCAGCCAGCGGACGGTGTTGAGCCCGAGAATGGCTTCCGCGCGAAAACGCCGGTCGGGTGAGCCCTCGGCCGCCTTGATCAAGGCATCGAGTTTGCCGGGGCGCAACACGAGCTCGAGTTCGCCGTTGTCGCCGGTCACGATCGAATCGGCGAGATCGGTCGCCGTGATTCTCTGCGACGTCCGAAGGCGTTGTGGCGCGACTTCGCCGAGGACCACCGACGCCAGCAACGCCATTTCGAGATCGCCGTCCGCGAGGGCTCGTGCGTAGACCCCTCGCGTTCCGAGGTGAATGCAGGCCAGCCCTACAAGGTCGTTGATGATGACGATATCCTCATGGCGCAACAGACGGCCGAGGCGGATCGCGCGTCGGAAATCGGCCATGGCTTCCTCTGGATTATCGGTCTCGAGACCTCGGGCTATCCAAGATCGGGCGAGATTCAGGGCGAACAGCAGATTGGTGACCCGGGTCTCGTAGCCGTCGAGCGGGTAGATTTCAGGATAGAACTTCATGGTCGCCTGATCGACCCAGGGTTCGGCCTCCAGCAGGAGTTGGGAGTCGGGTGGGAAGACCTTCCCCACCCATTCGGGCCCATCCAACCGCGCTTCGTTCGCCACCGTGATCTCGTCGGCCCGAGGTCCGATCTCCTTGGAGAAGAGCGCAAACCACTCCGCAGTGTTCCCCTGACCGTTGCCCAAGGGTGCCAGCAGATCGAGATCAGTCTGGAATCGCAGCGGCCAGCTCTTGTTGGCGGGGCACGTCCAGCACGGCACTTCGAGCGTCGCCACCTCGAGGACAGCAGGCTGCGGGACAAATGCGCCTGGCGCCGGGTGGGCAGAATCGGACCTCTCCCGGGAGATCAATCGCGCACCGAGTGATCCCGCCAATACCACGATGACGATCGCGGCCAGCAGCACCGGAACAAACTTCGAGTGATTCTTTGATGACGTCATGACGGGTTGCCTCCATCTTCTATCTGGTCCAGATCCCCGACCGCGGCGAAAAGACCGACGGTGGGTTGCGCGTTTGCGTTGATCTGAACCGGTCGCAGGATGTCGAGAAACAGTTCATCGCGTTGGTCGGCCGCCAGAACTGGCGGGTTTGCCGTGAAAGCAGTGTCCAGGTTCGGGCTCACGAGGACGTGCCCGGCCAGGAGCAGAACCACCGCAGCCGCCCACGCCAGTCGGAGACCACTGCTATGCCAGATCTTCGACCACAGATCGGGGGCCGGAGTCTCGGCAAGGCGCTGGCGAGCTGCCGCGAGGGCCCGGGCGCGAAGATCAGCCGGTGGTGGCGGTGGTTCGAGGCCCATGAGAAGACGCTCGTCCTCACGTTCATATTCGTTCTTCATGGCTCGTCCTTCATGAGGTTTCTGAGATCCGAGATCCCCTTGCGATAGCGGCTGGCCGCGGTAAAGGTCGGGACGCCTGTGATGGCACCGATCTCGGCAAAGGTGCAGTCAACAAAGTGTTTCAGATAGATGACATCGCGAAGGTTCGGCGGCATGCCGGCGAGCAGGACCGACGCGTGAGCAGCATCAAGCATGGTGTCACTGTCGCCATGGGTGGCGGTGAGGAAGGGATACTCATCCAACGGCTCCGCAGAACGCCGGATACGTCGGCGGGTGATGTCCACAGCAGCGCGATGGGTGACGGTCAGCAGCCACCCCTTGGGGTTTCTGACCTTGGCCAGCTTTGGGCCCTGTTCCGCAACCTTGACAAAGACGTCTTGCACCACATCGGCGGCGTCGTCCTCGGATCCCGTCCGCCACAGTGCAAGCCCGTAGATCTGTGTCGCCGCCGCATCGTAGAGATCTCCGAGGGCCGCCTCCCGCCCTTCGGCCAGCTCGCCGAAGATTCGCCGCCAGTTCTCACCCTCCGATTTCGACGGTCGGTCGCGGTGAGGTGATGGCGACGACGGGTTGTTGGTCACGGCTTCCACATCTATCCGACGCTCCAGCCGGTGGTTTTTGTCACACCACGGAGTCGATGGTCTTGATGTCCACCAGGCCGCGGCACCCAAAGAGGGCCGGCAAGATGATCTCCGGAGGGTGCCGGCGCCTCAGCTCGGCCACCTTATCGGTGCCGGCCCGGTAGGAGGGCAGGTACATGCGGCCGAGCAGTGGGTGCTTGGCCCACGGCCCCGACAGCTTGTCGGCCCTCTCCTCGGTGACGAGGCAGTCTCGACGGAGGGAAGCGGCCACATCAGGCTGCGCCACGCCATCGTTCCACGTCAGAAAAGAGGCCTGGTTCTTGGCATCGTCCTGCAACCGCGACAACAGCATCCCGATCTTGAGATCATCATCGGGGAGCTGTTCGAGTTCGGTGAGGCCGAAGGCCATGAGGGCCGCGTTGTTGGCAATGCCTTCGGCCAGCGTCGAATAGCGCGAGTTCATCGTCAGCACGGTGCCCTCGAACCCTACCTGGCCGATGGCGTAGAGGTGTTGGACGAAGGCGAATGTCGTAACGTGGCCCGGCACCACCTCGTGGCTTACCAGCTCCTCGAACTCGGGGACCGAGATCTCGAGCGAGGCGTTGATCTCGTAGGTCGCCTCATACAGCGGCTTCCCCGCTTCATCGCGGGCACGGCCGACGTAGTTCATGGAGCCCGAGAACCACGCGTCCTTGATCGCCAGAAACTCGACGTTGGACCGCGGCACGTTCTGCAGCTCGTCCGGCAGGTAGGGCATGACGTTGGCGGCGGTGCCGGCCTCGAGTTCGGCTATAAATGCGCGGGCCAGCGCGGGGATGGTGGCCGCAGGTACCATGCGGTCGGCGCGCCACGCATCCACGGCTGCCAGGATCCCTGCCTCCGAATCGACCGGATAACCCGCCCCGGTCAAAAGTTCAGCCAGAAGAACGCGTTTCGCCCCAGGCTCCGACGGCGTGGGTGCCGTGGCGGTCGAGGCCTCCACCGACCGCGCGTAGGGCACAGGCTCGCCGCGGCCCAGGGTCTCCATGGCAAGGTCCCACATCACCTGAACGCTGCGACCGAGCCCTTCGAGATAGGCACCCCGGACGCCACCCTCGGCCGCACCCAGCTCGGTCATGCCCGAGATCGCCTGCGGAAGATCGACCGCATTGAGATAGGCGTCGATCGCCTCGACATCCGGTTCGTCGGCCGAGACTCCGCCCGAGGAACGGACTTCGGCGGCAGTAGGGTCGGTGTAGCTTTTCGGGAGGTCCTCGTCGGAGAACCAGGAATCGGCAATGAAGCGGCCCATGCCCGACGGGTTCATCACATCACCGCCCCACAGGGTGTCGATGCCGAGAATCGCCTCGGCGACACAAAGGTCAAGATCATTCTGTGACATGAAGTCCTCCGGAGCCAGTGTAGCGGCTCCGCCCCACCATCTATTGCGGATTCCACATACCCCATGCCTGTTGGGTGTCATTCCTAATTCCTAATTCCTAATTCCATCTTCGTGCCCCTGTTACCCTGCCGGCATGGCCACAACCGTCATCTTCGCGTCCATGGTGGCTGGAGCAGTGGTCAGCCTGCTGCGAGCCATCCGCGTAGAGGACCGAACCCAGGAGGTCTTTTCGAAGACCGCCGCTTCCCTGTCCTTCGTGGCGTTCGGGTTCCTCCGCTGGTCGGCGGGCGACTCGGTCGGAGGATGGCTGCTCGCCGGCCTCGCCCTCTGTGCTCTCGGTGATGTTCTTCTCCTCGGGGAGAGGAGCTTTGACCCCGGTCTTGGGGCGTTCCTGCTGGGACATATCCTCTATATCGTCGGCTTTCACACCGCGCTGCCCTTCGGGCGCTGGTCGTTGGTGATCCTGGTTCCACTCGCGGTGGCCGGCGGAGGAGTGACCCGTTGGTTGTGGCCGCACCTGGGTCGGCGTAAGCTCACGGTCACCACCTACGTGCTCGTTATTTCAGTCATGGTGTGGGGTGGTTTCTCCACCTCGTGGAAAAGCGTGTTGCCGTGGACCGCGGTGTGGGGCGCGCTGCTCTTCTATTTCTCCGACCTCGCGGTGGCCCGCCAACGTTTTGTCAGACCGGGCTTCGTCAATCGCGCCGTCGGCCTGCCCCTCTATTACGCCGGACAGTTCCTCATTGCTCTGACCATCGGTTAGTGTAATCTCTTCCGTCCGGGCCGATGCCCACGAGAGGTTTTCATGCGATTTCGAACGTGTTTGATGCTCGGCGCAGTCCTATTGGCCACCACAACCGTCACTGCTCAGGAAGATTGGGCCACCGTCACGCGGGGCGCAGAGTACGCCTTTGCGCGCGGCCAGATGGAGCGGGCGGAGTCGGGATTCAAAACAGCCCTCGAGATTTCCCAGAGCTTGCCTGCGGGCGATCGACGGCTGGAAACCAGTCTCGAGAATCTCGGGCGCTTCTACGAAAACCAGTCAGCATTTTCCAAAGCCCAGCCCCTCTACCAGCTGCTGTTGGCGGCGCAGGAATACCGGGTTGGTGCCGACGACCCCGAACTTCTGAACACTCTTTTTGTCGTCGCCCGTGTCAGTCAACCGATCGGCGACCTGCCCACCGTTGAAGGCTGCCTCATGAGATACGACGCCATCGCTACTGCAAGCGGCGCCGCCGAGGCCCGCCAGTTCTGGCAGGTGCTGGCCATGTTGGCGCGGATGGAGATCATCCAAGAGGACGAAACGGCGGCCCTGGACTGGCAACGACGCGCAGTCGAGGTTCTCGCGACGGATTCGAACGCTCTCGAGGAAGAACGCGCCATCCAACTCGAGTCGTTGGCCCAGATGGAGCTCACGGCGGGCGAGGGCCCTCGGGCGGAGCGGCTCTTCGTCCAAATTGCCCAACTGCGTGCCGAAGAGGACGAAGAGGATGCCATGTCAGAAACAATGGCCGGGGGCGCCGAAGCAGCGTTCGGGGCGGGGCAGTTCGACACGGCAGAAAGACTGGCGCTCCGCGCCCTCAACGCGTATCCGGAGCCCGATGCCGAAATGACGGCACGAACCGTGCTCGCCGACGTCTCGTGGGCCAAAGTCAACCGCGGTACCGACGACCTCGAAATGTTGCTGGCGGCGGCCAGCGAGGACCAGGAAGTGCTGCGTGCACGGGACCGCCTGCGGTCGCTTGTCGTCCTCGAAGACGGCACCAACCCGGAAAACCTGTCACGTCTGGTCCAGGTTGAGGCGCTGCGCGGTCAGCCCTTGGAGGCCGCGAATTGGCAACGCCAGCTGATCGAAAGTACCGGCATCGAGAATCAGCAGATGCAGCTCGATCTCGTGACTCTCCTCGCGGCCGGCGGCAAGACGGACGAAGCTCTGGCACTCAACGCGGAGGTGATTTCGGACGTCCAAGTGGCGTACGGGCCAACGGACTCCCGGCTGGTACCTGTCCTCGGTCAGCGTTTGAATATCCTGATCGATGCCGGACGCAAGAAAGGAGCAAGGAAGGTCAGCAAGCAACTGAAAAAAGCCTCGAAGTGAGCGACGCCTCGGATTCCGAACATTCCCCCAGCGGGAGCCCTCTCGATACGAGCTCCATGGAGGGTGTTCGCGCCGTCATCTTCGACATGGACGGCACCCTTGTGGACTCGACCTACGATTGGCCCAAGATTCGCCGCCATCTCGGCATCGATGGCGGTTCGATCATCGAGGAACTCGACAATCTGCCCGAACCGGCACGAACGGCGAGATTGGCAGAACTCGAGTCGATCGAGGCCACCGCGACCCGCGAGGCATCCATCCATGACGGTGCCATCGACCTTCTCGATTTCCTGAAGCAGAGAGGCCTTGCGACGGCACTGGTCACCAACAACAACCGCACCAACACCGAGTGGTTGCTCGATCGATTCGGTTTGACATTCGACGTCGTGATGACCCGCGACTCAGGCCTCTGGAAACCCTCCGGGGCGCCGCTCACCGAGGCCGCCAGCCGTCTCGGCGTCCCGCCGAAAGAATGCCTCGGAGTCGGTGACTCGCACTACGACATCCTGGCCGCCCGCGCCGCCGGTTTGCGGGCGGTCTGCATGCTCCACGACGGCGCCGCCAGACACAACGGCGAGGCGGACCTGAGCTTTGAGGACATCCCGTCGTTCATGCGGTTCCTGAGGACCGTCCTCCGTTGACCGTCCTTGTCAGCACTCTGCCCGAGAGGAGCCACCCTTAGCATTGTTTGCCCGAAGTTTCCCACGGGTCCGCTGAAGAGAGAGGCATCAAACAATGCAAAAAATGGCACCTCCGCTGCACGCGAGCTTGTCACGACGTAGCCGGGCCACCTCCGCCGCACGCGGGCCTCTCCCACCATTCCCGGCTGGTGGAAAGATCGAGCGGG